>Ga0187784_10000058_pt1 | contig 66048 bp, 61 predicted proteins | sample 1015_SJ02_MP15_2_FD_132964 | JGI IMG/M metagenome (GOLD analysis project Ga0187784, IMG submission 132964) | Tropical peat soil microbial communities from peatlands in Department of Meta, Colombia - 1015_SJ02_MP15_20_MG | ecosystem: Environmental > Terrestrial > Soil > Wetlands > Peat | place...
CCACGATCATGACCATCGCCACCCCGTGGGCGCGGAGGCCGGCCGCGATGGATGAGTTCGTGCTGCGCGCGGCGCTCGCCGGAATCGGCGTCGCCATGGTGGCGGGCCCTCTCGGCTCCTTCGTCGTGTGGCGCCGCATGGCCTATTTCGGCGACACGCTCTCCCATTCCGCCTTGCTCGGCGTCGCGCTGGGCTTCCTGCTGGGGGTCAATCTCAACCTCGCGGTGGTCGCGGTCTGCCTGCTCATCGCGCTGGCCTTGGCCGCGCTGCAGCAGCAGCGCCGGATTGCCGGCGACACGCTGCTCGGCATCATGGCGCACAGCGCGCTGTCCCTGGGCCTGGTCGCCCTCGCCTTCCTGGAGACGGTGCGCGTCGACCTCATGGGCTATCTCTTCGGCGACATCCTGGCGGTGATGCCGAGCGATCTTGCCTGGATCTATGGCGGCGGCGCCGTGGCGCTCGGTGCGCTCGCCTGGCTGTGGCGGCCGCTGCTGGCGATCACCGTGCATGAGGAGCTGGCGCAGGTGGACGGGATCAACGTCGCCGCGACCCGGATCGCCTTCATGCTGCTGGTGGCTCTCGTCATCGCCATGGCGATGAAGGTGGTGGGCATCCTGCTCATCACCTCGATGCTGATTCTGCCCGCTGCGGCGGCCCGCCGCTTCGCGCGCACGCCTGAAACGATGGCGGCGCTGGCGGCGCTCGCCGGCTCCGTCGCCGTCCTCCTCGGCGTCGGCGCTTCGCTGCGCTGGGATCTGCCGGCGGGGCCGGCGGTGGTGCTGGCGGCGGCGGCGCTCTTCGCGCTGTCGCTCGCCTGGCCGCGGCGGCTGGCGGCGCCGGGCTGAGCCGTGGCCGCCCGCGTCCCGCTTTCGGCGATCATCGGCGCCTTTGCCAAGATCGGGCTCATGAGCTTCGGTGGCGCGCTCTCCGGCTGGATGTACCGCGAGATCGTCCAGCGCCGGCAGTGGCTCGGCGAGGAGGATTTCCTGAGCGGCCTCGCGCTCGGCCAGATCATGCCCGGCGCCAATGTGGCGAACCTCTCGCTTTATATCGGCCAGCGGCTGCGCGGCGCCGCCGGCGCAGCGGCGGCGCTCGCCGCCATGCTGCTGCCGCCGATGGTCCTGGTCCTGGTGCTCGCCGCGCTCTATCAGAGCATCGAGGAGATCGCCTGGGTGCATCGCGCGATCGGCGGCGTCGCCGCGGCGGCGATCGGGCTCACCGCCATGGTGGGGCTGCGCGCGGCGCGGCGCGTCGAGCGCCGCGCCGTGCCGCTCGCCGTCCTGGCGCTGATCTTTCTCACCATCGGCGTGCTGGGCTGGCCGATGGTGCCGGTGGTGCTGGTGCTGACGCCGCTCAGCATCGCTCTTGCCTGGCGCGCGCCGCGGGGCCATGATGCGTGAGGACCCGCTGCTGGGGTTGCTGATCGTCTTCGTGCCGCTGTCGCTCTTGTCGATCGGCGGCGGCCCGAGCATCCTCGCCGGCATCGAGAACGCGATCGCGGCGCGGCAGTGGATGAGCCAGCGCGACTTCGTCGACCTCTTCGCCATCGCCCGCGCCGCCCCGGGCCCTGGCGTTCTGCTGGCGACGCTGGTCGGCTGGAAGGTGGCCGGGCTTGCCGGCGCTGCGCTGGCCTCGCTCGCGCTCTTCCTGCCCTCCTCGCTGCTCTACTACGCGATCGCGCGGCGCTGGAGCGCGCATCGCGGCAAGGCCTGGCACACGGCGCTGGAGCGCGGCCTCGCGCCGGTCGCGGCGGGGCTGATCCTGGCGGGCTCGCTCGTCATCCTGCGCGCCGGCGCCACCGACATCGCGCTCGGCGCCATCGCCGCCGCATCGACCGCGATCCTGCTGTGGCGGCCGAAGCTCAACCCGCTCTGGGTGCTTGCGGCAGGCGGTGTCGCGGCGGTGATTGCCGGCGGTTGAGGCGCACGCTTGAAACGCCGGCGGCGAGGCAGGGAATTGGGCCGCCAGGTGTCGGAAGCGGATCTTTGGGGGAGCGCCGGCTGCGGCGATGGGCCGGAATTTCGCCGGTCGGGAGGCGGTGATATGATCGGCCCACCATGGCCTCGGGAGGGCGCGCGTGGCATCTGGGCGCGTCGGGCGCAAGCTGGCGGCGATCCTGGCGGCGGATGTCGCGGGCTATTCGCGCATGGCCGGCACCGATGAGGAGCGGACGCTGGCGCGGCTCCGGGCGTTGCGCGGCGATCTGATCGAGCCGGCGATCGCGGCGCATCAGGGCCGCGTCGTGCAGCGCGCCGGCGACGGCCTTCTCATCGAATTTCGCAGCGTCGTGGACGCGGTGCGCTGCGCGATCGACCTGCAGAGCGCCATGGCGGAGCGCAATGCCGGCCTGCCGCCCGAGCGCCGCATCGATTTCCGCATCGGCATTCATCTCGGCGACGTGGTCGAGGAAGCCGATGGCGACCTGATGGGCGACGGCGTCAACATCGCCGCGCGCCTGGAGGGCATCGCCCAGCCCGGCGGCATCTGCCTTTCCGAGGATGCCTATCGGCAGGTGCGCGACCGCGTCGCCGAAGCCTTCGCCGATCTCGGCGAGCAGAGGCTCAAGAACATCGCCCGGCCGATGCGGGCATACGCGATCAAATCCGGCGCGGACGGCTCGGCCGCCGCGCCGGCGGCCCGCACGCCGACGCCGACTCTCCCGCGCCTTTCCATCGTCGTGCTGCCCTTCGTCAATATCGGCGGCGATCCCGAGCAGGAGTATTTTGCCGACGGCGTGACCGAAAGCCTTACCACCGATCTCTCGCGCATCGCCGGCGCTTTCGTCATCGCGCGCAACACCGCCTTCACCTACAAAGGAAAATCTTTCGACGTGAAGACGGTCGGCCGCGAGCTGGGCGTGCGCTATGTGCTGGAGGGCAGCGTGCAGCGCGGCGGCAACCGGATGCGCGTCAATGTCCAGCTTGTCGACGCCGAAAGCGGCACGCATCTCTGGGCCGAGCGCTTCGACAAGCCGGTGGCCGACCTTTTCGACATGCAGGATGAGATCGTCGCCCGGCTGGCCGGCACGCTCAGCGCCCATCTCGTCGCCGCCGAGGCGCGTCGCGCCGAGCGGGCGCCCCATCCCGATTCGATGGACCTTTACTTCCAGGGCATGGCCTGCATCAACCGCGGCGAGACCCCCTACTACGCGGCACAGGCGAAAGAATTCTTTGCGCGCGCCCTGGCACTCGACCCGGGCAATGTCGAGGCGCTCGTCGGCGGCGCTTTCGTCGACTCGGTCGTGGGCGCGCATATGTTCAGCGCCGACCGGGCCGAGCGTCTTGCCGCCGCCGAGGCGGCAGCGACCAGGGCGCTGTCTCTCGCGCCGGACCACGCCTGGGCTCACATGATCCTGGGCAATGTTCAGATTTTCACCAACCGTCCGCTCCAAGGCATCGCCCAATGCGAGCGCGCGCTCAGCCTCGATCGCAATCTCGCCATGGCGCACAGCTATATCGGCCACGCCAAGATATGCATCGGCCGCAGCGAGGAGACGGAGGCCCATGTGGCGCAAGCGCTCCGCCTCTCGCCGCGCGACACGACGGCCTATGTCTGGATGGCGGGAGCCGGCGTCGCCAAGCTTTACCTGGGCGAGGACAAAGCGGCGGCGGCGTGGCTCCACCGCGCCATCGAAAACAACCGGAACCAGGCGATCGCGCATTTCTGGCTTGCCGCCGCGCTGGCTTTTCTTGGCCGCGCCGAGGAAGCGCGGGCGGCAACCCGGGCAGGGCTGGCGCTCGATCCCGCCTTCACCATCGCCCGCTTCCGCATCGCCGCCGCGACCGACAACCCGGTCTATCTCAGGCAGCGCGAGCGCGTCTGCGAGGGCATGCGCCAGGCCGGAGTGCCGGAGGGCTGAGGCCGGAGCGGATCGGCGCGCTCCATTCCGCTTCGGCATGGCCCGACCCGCAACCGCGATCCGACCTCTACTCCAGTGCCAGCGCCATCAGCTCCTCGACGCGGGGGAAGAGATCGAGTCCCTGCTTGCGCGCCTCCTCGGGCGTGAACCAGCCGAGCGCGCTCGCATCCTCGATCGGCTCGCCTTCGCCCGCGCACCACTCAAGCAGCACGACCACCAGCGCGAAATGCACCTTGACGCGGCCGTCCTCGTCGCGGCGTATGGTGTCGAGCACGCCGAGCGTCCGGACCGGCGTCGCCGCGATCCCGGTCTCCTCGCGCAGCTCGCGCTCGGCGCAGGCATGGACCGTTTCGCCCAGCTCCTGCATGCCGCCGGGAAAGCCCCAGCGTCCGACGCCCGGCAGCTCCGAGCGCTGCGCCAGCAGGATCCGGCTGCCCCGCCGCACTACGGCGAGGCAACCCAGAACCGGCCGGTGCGGATAGAGCCGGTCGCCGCTCTTGCTCACGGGTCGACGGGCGCCGTCCGTCCTTCCAGCACCTTGTAGATCTCGCCGCCCTGCTCGCGGAACTCCTGCGACTTTTCGGCCATGCCGGATTGGGCGTAGTCGCGCACCTCCTGCGAGATCTTCATCGAGCAGAATTTGGGCCCGCACATCGAGCAGAAATGCGCGAGCTTGGCGCCCTCGGCAGGGAGCGTCTGGTCGTGGAACTTCTCCGCCGTTTCGGGGTCGAGCGAGAGGTTGAACTGGTCGCGCCAGCGGAACTCGAAGCGGGCGCGCGAGAGCGTGTCGTCGCGCTCGCGCGCCGCGGGATGGCCCTTGGCGATGTCGGCGGCGTGCGCCGCGATCTTGTAGGTGACGACGCCGACCTTGACGTCGTCGCGGTCGGGCAGGCCCAGATGCTCCTTGGGCGTGACGTAGCACAGCATCGCCGTGCCGAACCAGCCGATCATCGCCGCGCCGATGCCGCTGGTGATGTGGTCGTAGCCGGGCGCGATGTCGGTCACCAGCGGACCCAAGGTGTAGAACGGCGCCTCGTGGCAATGCTCGAGCTGGAGATCCATGTTCTCCTTGATCTTGTGCATGGGCACGTGGCCCGGCCCTTCGATCATCACCTGGACGTCGTGCTTCCAGGCGATCTTGGTAAGCGCGCCCAAGGTCTTCAGCTCCGCGAACTGGGCTTCGTCATTGGCGTCCGCATTGGAGCCGGGCCGGAGCCCGTCGCCCAGCGAGAACGAGACGTCATAGGCCCGCATGATCTCGCAGATCTCTTCAAAGCGCGTGTAGAGGAAGCTCTCCTGGTGATGCGCCAGGCACCACTTCGCCATGATCGAGCCGCCGCGCGAGACGATGCCGGTGACGCGCCTCGCCGTAAGCGGGATGAAGGGCAGCCGCACGCCGGCATGGATGGTGAAGTAGTCGACGCCCTGCTCCGCCTGCTCGATGAGCGTGTCGCGGAAGATCTCCCAGGTGAGCTCCTCGGCCTTGCCGCCGACCTTTTCCAGCGCCTGATAGATCGGCACCGTGCCGATCGGCACCGGCGCGTTGCGGATGATCCATTCGCGGATGGTGTGGATGTTCTTGCCGGTGGAGAGATCCATCACCGTGTCGGCGCCCCAGCGGATCGCCCAGACCAGCTTGTCGACTTCCTCCGCGACCGAGGATGTCACGATCGAGTTGCCGATATTGGCGTTGATCTTCACCAGGAAATTGCGGCCGATGATCATCGGCTCGCTTTCGGGATGATTGATGTTGGCGGGGATGATGGCGCGGCCGCGCGCCACTTCGGCGCGCACGAATTCGGGCGTGACGTGGGCCGGGATCGCCGCACCGAAGGGCTGGCCGTCGCGCGCGGCGTCGGCGCGTGCCTCGCGGCCGAGATTTTCGCGGATAGCGATGTATTCCATTTCCGGCGTGATGATGCCGGCGCGCGCATAGGCGAGCTGCGTCACCGCGCGTCCCGCCTTCGCCCGGAGCGGCCGCCTTCCGGCGCGGTCGAACACCGGCACGTCGCTCGCCTCGCCCGGCCGCAGGCCGTTGTCCTCCGGCCGCACGCCGCGCGCCGCCGTCTCTCCCACGTCGCCGCGCGCGCGGATCCAGGGGCCGCGCAGCGGCGGCAGGCCCTGGCGGATGTCGATGACGGCCGCGGGGTCGGTATAAGGTCCCGAGGGATCATAGACGCGCACCGGCGGCTCCTTGGCGGCCGGCGACAGATCGATCTCGCGCATCGCCACCTTCAAATCGGGATAATGCCGGCCGGCGACATGGATCTTGCGCGAAGCCGGCAACGGGCCGGTCGAAACGCCGATTGTCTCTTTGATAATACCTTCGGGCATTGCGATCTCCTCCTCCCGAGCGATTCGGTACAACAGGAGATCCGGTGCCTGCGGAGTTGAGGGGCCGCTCTTGCCAGTGTCTCGGTTCAGAGCCGCGCCGTTCCTGTCCCTACGCCGGTACGATCCGGATCAGGTTCAAAGGGTTCCCACGTCGCTTGCCGCGCCAGTGGTGTCTCAGCCCCTTATCGGGGCTCCCCTTGGAAGCATTTCAGTATCCTGGCCGGGAGGGGGGTGCGTCAAGCGGCAGGCGCAGGCGGGAGTCGCCCGGCCCGTGCGAAAAATTGGACGGCGGTCCGCGCCGGGAGCAGGATGGCGCGGGGGCAACGACGACCTCCGTCATAACACATCGAGGAGACCCAGAATGACTTCTCCTTCCGTTCAAGCCGGCGGCGCGCAAGTGTCGATCGCCCTGCTGGTGATGGCCTTCATCGCCGGCGCTCTCGCCGTCCCTATCTTTCATCAGATCCTGTTCCTTCTGTTTCATCTCGCCGGCATCATTCCGGTGCCGCCTTTCAACATGGCGCCAACCAAGCCCTTCGGCGTCCCCGTGGTGTTTTCGCAATCCTTCTGGGGCGGCGTCTGGGGCGTGGTTTTTGCGCTCACCCTGCCGCGCTGGTTCCACGGCACGGCCTATTGGGTGGCCGCCTTCGTGTTCGGCGGCGTGGTGCTCACGCTCGTCTATATGTTCGTCGTCGTGCCGCTCAAGACGGGCGCGTTGCCGGGCGGCGTGGGCGGGCTCTTCGCCATCGGCTTCCTGATCAACGCCGCCTGGGGTATCGGCTGGGCGCTTTTCTTCGCGCTGTTCCAGCGCTGGCGCGGGGCGGACGCCGCTTGACCGTTCCTCCCCTCCGGCCGCTCGGGACGCAGCCGGAGGGGCATTACTCCGGTGCGCGGCCGCGGCGCAGCGCCTCCAGCCGCAGCGGCAGGCTCGCGCCGAGCCAGAGCGCGAACCGCGCGTGATCGCTGTAGTCGTCGCCGGTCAAGGGATGCACGAGGATGTTGAGCTCGCCCCGGTTCAGCATCAGCCAGGGCAGCAGATCCGCCAGCACGTCGGCGTCAAAGGCCGCCTGATACATCGACACCGGATGCGGCCCGACCGGCTCGTCATGCCAGCGGCCGAGCCGCACCGGAAAGCGCTCGCCAAGCGCGTGGCGCAGCCGCTCCGCCACCCCGCGCGTCGCCGCGTCGTAATAGACATGCGCGTGGTAGCCCTCGATCCCTGCGGTATCGATGAAATCCTCGGTCATGGGCGCCTTCCTCGGCCGGTGGCTTTGTTACATCCAGCATAGTTGGGAGTCGACGCCGGCCGCCATCGCTGCTGGAATGGCCGCGAAACACCGGGAGAGCCCCGCCATGTCCGATCTCTACCGCCTCTCCGCGAGCGAGGCCGCCCGGCGGATCGCCGCCGGCACGCTTACATCCCGGGCGCTGGTCGAAGCCTGCCTCGAGCGCATCGCGCGGCGCGAAGGCGATGTCGGGGCTTGGGCTCATCTCGACCTCGACCAGGCGCTCGCCGAGGCCCGCGCGCGCGACCAGTCCGGCGTCGGCGGGCCGCTGCACGGCGTGCCGATCGGCGTCAAGGACATCATGGACACTGCCGATATGCCGACGGCCTACGGCTCGCGGATCTATCGCGGGCATCGCCCGGCGGCCGACGCCGCCTGCGTGGCGCTGGCACGCGCCGCCGGCGCCATCATCCTGGGCAAGACCGTGACCACCGAATTCGCCGCGCTGAGCCCGGGCAAGACCAGGAACCCGCATCATCGGGATCACACGCCGGGCGGCTCGTCGAGCGGTTCGGCCGCCGGCGTCGCCGATTTCATGATGCCGCTCGCCTTCGGCACGCAAACCGCCGGCTCGATCCTGCGGCCCGCCTCCTACTGCGGCGGCGTCGGCATGAAGCCGAGCTTCGGCCTTATCGCCACCGCCGGCACCAAGCCCTTGGCGCCGAGCCTCGACACCATCGGCGGCTTCGCGCGCAGCGTCGCCGATATCGCCTTGCTGCTGGCCGCGCTCACCGACCGGCCCGAGCTGCGGCCGACGGCGCCGGCGCAGCGGCCGCGCATCGGCGTCTATTATCCGCAGCCCTGGGACCAGGCGCAGCCGGCGACGCTCGCCGCCCTTGACGCGGCGCGAGAGGCGCTTGCCCGCGCCGGCGCGGCGGCCGGCGACCGAGCCGCCTTTCTCGCTTTCGACGGGCTCGTCGCCGCGCAGCAGGCGATCATGAACCACGAGGCGGCGCGCAACCTCGCCTGGGAGCGGCTCAACCGCGCCAGCGAGATCATGCCCCGCACCGCCGCGATGTTGGCCGACGGCGTGGCGGTCACCGCCGCCGCTTATGATGCGGCGCGGCGCGAGGCGGCGGCGGCGCGAGCGCAGCTCGGCGCGTTCTTTGGCGACTTCGACGCCATGCTGGTGCCGGCGGCGCCCGGCGAAGCGCCGCCCATCGCCACCACCGGCGATCCCGTCTTCAATCGGCCCTGGACATTGCTCCACCTCCCCTGCATCTCGCTGCCGGGTCATCGCGGCCCCGCCGGGCTGCCGGTAGGCGTGCAGTTGGTGGGACGGCCCGGCGAGGATGCGCGGCTGCTGGCGATCGCGCTTTTTGTCGAGGCCGCGTTCGCCGCGGTGCGAGGCTGATCCGGGGCTTGCGAGCGAGCGCGCCATGCGCCAGCTTCGCTGACGATGCGTCTGTCCCGGTCCTTGGCCATGCTTCTGCCGCCGCTCGCGCTTGCGTGCTGCGGCGGCATGCTGCCGCCTTACGAGACCGTGCCGCTGGCGGCCACCAAGGCCGAGCAGCAAGCCGTCAGCGCGGCCGGCACCCCGCCCACCCGCATCGGCATCTGCTACAACGCGCTCACCACGACGGCGGAGCAGGTCCGCGCCGTTGCCGCGCAAAGCTGCGAGCCCGGCACCGTGCCGCACCCCGTTCAGCGCGATGTCAGCCTCAGCAACTGTCCGCTCCTCCAGCCCGCGCGCGCGACCTTCGCCTGCATTGGGCCGTAAGCGATACCGATCAGCTCGCCGTCCCTTTGCGGCGGGATGACATCGCGGCCGACAGAAGATAGCAGCCGACCGCCAGCAGCAGGAGGTAGCGGAAACCAAGCAGCATCGAGAAGGATTCGCCGAGCCCTCCCAGGATCGAGCCCGCGATGTTGGAACCGAAAGCCGTGTCGGGATCGGCGCAATCGCGGAAGGTCCGGGCGAAGATCACGCCGGCGAAGAACATCGGGCCGAGCGCCAGCGCGCAGGGAACGGCATAGCGCCAGAAGACGCCGCCGCTCAGGAAGAGGTCGAGCGGGATCGCGATCGTGGCGGCCAGGAGGCCCAGCAAGCCGGCGTAATGCCAGATGAGCCGCCGGGGCGGCGCCTTCAGCACATAGAGGTTCGCCAAGAGGATCAGGATCAGGGCGGTGAAGAACACCAGCGAATTGACGAGCCAGGTACTGCCGAACAAGAGGGCGAGCTGAACCACCGCCTTGGTTTCCAGCAGCATGAAGGCCGCTCCCAGGAAGAACATGCGCCCGTCGATGCGCCGGCGCCCGCCGCCCTTGGGCAGGAACAGAGAGACCATCCCTACGCCCAGCACGCCCAGCACGACCATCGATCGGATGCTGAGGTCGGGGATCAGCCTGTCGCGGAGATAGAGGAACGGCCAATCGTCGCTGGCAAAGCGCGGGCCCCCGCCGTCATGGACGATCGTGGTCGGCGCGATCTTCTGCCAGTCTTGCCGCTCATCCGCCGGCATGGTCTCGGGCTGCACCGCGAAGCCGTCGACGCCCTGGTTTTTGGCCGGCAGGCGGTTCAGCCAAAAATCCTTATGAGCGGCAAACGCGCCGGCGATCGCCTGATTGCAGCCGGCCACGATCATCGTGAAGCCCGAGGGCGACGACGAAGGGAGCGTTTCCTGGTAAGGCAGGCTGAGCACGATCGGCTTGCAGCCGAAGACGCTTTCGGCCATCGCGGCCACGCGCTCGACCACCCAACCCTGGCGGAAGAAGTTATAGGTCACGAAAATGCCGCCCGGCTTCAACACCCGCTTGATGTCGCGCAACGCCTCTTCGGTGAAGAGGTAGCTTTCCAGCCGAATATTGGCGTAGCCGCTGTGCAGGATGAGCGAATCGACCAGCGCATAGACGACCAGATCGTAGGTGTGGTCGGTGGTGCGCAGGAAATGCCGCCCGTCGTCGAGGTGGCGGACCACGCGCGGATCGTCATAGGGCCGGTCGGGATTGCGGTTGACGCCGATGCTCTGGATGACGGGATCGATCTCGACGGCATCGATTCGGCCGACGCCGTAATGCAGCGCGTGGTCGACGTCGTTGCCGGACCCCGCGCCGATGATGAGCGCGTCCTGGAAGGGCGCGCCGCCGGCGGCTTTCTGGAGCAGGTGGATCAGCGAATAGGACGATCCGCCGGTATCGAAGGGCACCATCTGCTGATGCCCGATGTTGTTGACGTTGATGCCGAGGCCGGACGCCTCGTATTCGACGGCGTAATAGGGCGACCAAAAGGCTTCGATCCCGTTGCGCGCCCGAAAGGCGGCCGGCAGCGTGACCGCCACCAGCAACGCCGCCAGCGCCAGGCCGCGAGACAAGGTCAATCCGCCAGCCTGATGGAGCAGATAGGCGACGCCGGCGCAGGCGATCAGGAACCAGACCAGGGGTGGCGCCTGAAGGAACGAGATCAGCGAAAAGCCGACGATGCCGGCGAGGCTGCCGCCGATGTTCAAGGTGTAGCCCATGACGCGGTTGGGATAGGCGTCGAACGCCCTGCCCAGCACCTGGCCCAGGCCGACGAACATCAAGGCGATGAGGATGAAGAAAACCGCCGCGATCAGATCGATCGGCACGGTGAATTGCGCCACGTCGGGATTGCGATATTCGGTCCCGAAGAAGATTTCCTGCGGCGACGCCTGATGGCCGACATCGACGGCAAGTCCGCTCCAGACGTTATAGATCGTGAGCATGGCCAGCGCCGCGACGACGGTGCCCAGAGCCAACAGCGGGAAATGACCCAGCCAATCGCGGCGTTGGCGAGCCGCCATGCAGCCGCAGGACATGCCGAGGAAGCAGGCAAGCAGAACGACGTTGGTGAAGAATTGCAGAAAAATCACATTGGCCGCGAACCAGCGGATGCACGCCAATTCCAGGAAGAGGACCAGGAAGCCGGTCAGGAACAGGTTGAGCCCATGCTCGCGCACGCTCGGCCGCGCCGGCGCGGCGGCATGATCTGCCGGCCCGATCGAAGCAGCGTCGAAGGCAGCGCTTTTATGTCCATCCATCGGTGACGTTCCTAGCCGGAGTATGCGGTTGCGGGTTGGCGCCGGCTCCCGTCAGCGCCCAGGAAGGCGTAGGCGATGAGCGCGCAGATGAGGAGCGGCGTGAGAAAGCCCACGGGCGAAACGCGCGGCGGGTTGAACAACGGCGCAAGCCACAGGGCCAACAGCACGACGGGCTCGCCCGGCCGAAAGCCCTCCCTGAGCCCGCGCGAGAACAGCAGCCCGGCGGCCATCGCGAGCGCCACCATGTCGTAGATCGCCACGCTCGGCGCCGCGAGGATGGCGGCGGCAAGGACGACGGCCATCCGCCCATCGCTTGCCATCGGCCGGCGGAAGGCACGCCAGACGGCCACTGCGCCGACCAGCGCAGCGAAAAGCTGGACGGCCGTCGCCGCGCTGTCGCCGGCGCCGAGCAACAAGGCGCAGACCGAAACGCTGTTGCCGAAGGGCCGCGACAGCTCGGCCCATTGGCGAAAGTCTTCGCTGGCGGGCGTGAACATCAGGCTGAACCAACGCGCCCACATGTCGGCGCCGAACACGATGGCACTCACCGCGGCGAGGAAGACCGCCGTCGCCGCCGCCGATGCCAGCGCCCGCCAGCGCCGCGCGGCGACGAGCGCCACCGGCACCATCAGGCCGATTTGCGGCTTGAAGGTGAGCGCCCCGAACAGCATGCCGCCGGCGACCGGAGCGCCGTCGAGGAGACCAAATCCGCCGATCAGCAACGCCGCCGAGAGATATCCGTTTTGACCCGCGACCGCGACGGCGGAAGCGGCCGGACACAGCAGAAGCGAAAGCAAGTGCATCGCCCGCCCTCGGCAAGGAGGGACGGCGGAAGCGACGGCGGCGCCAAGACCGGCGAAAGTCCCCGTCAGGAAGGCGGCATAGGCCCAGCCGAACGGCAGCAGCGCGCAAGGCAGAAGAAAAAGCAGATAGGGCGGCGGATACATCCAGGGCTGAAACGGCAGCGGCGCCGACAGGCGCTCGGCGAACATCCCGTTGAGATGCGCGGTGAAGCGGCCGCCGTCGAAGAGCAGCGGCAAATTGCCCTCGAGATAGGCGCGGGCGGCGGCGTAAAACGCCATGAAATCCGCCCCGGGAGCGTTGTAGCGAGGGCCTATCGTCCCGTCATGCGCGAAGCTTGCGACAAAGATCGCCCAGCCATAAACGCCGAACGCGCCGCAAACCACCAAGGCGATGAGCGGCAAATGCCGCTGCGGCCGCGTGGTCGAGCCGGAACGAGAGCGATCGACGCCGGTCGGATCCGGTGCGGTCCGACCCGGCGCTTGCTCGATGATCTTCGTTGCCTGCGGATGCATCGCCCGTTCAAGCAAGCGCGTGAGTCACGACCCGAGCGCGCCGGGCTCGTGGACAAGGTAAATTTGTCCCGGCAGTACGCCACGACTCTGCTTAACAAACGGTAAGGACTTGCCGTCCTGCGCGCCGATGCGGTCGAGCATCATTCCGCCGCGGCGAGCGCGGGCTGGGGTGTCCGTCGCTCGAGCAGCGCCTCGATCCGCGCCGTCGCGATGATGGCCGCGACCGCTATGACCGCGCCCGCCAGCACGTCGACGAAGTAATGGCTGCCCTCCGTCGGTATGGCGACGATCATCGCGCCATTCACCAGCGCCGTCATCAGCGCGGCGACGGACCGGCCGCGCGCGACATAAGGGAAGAGTACCGCCAATGTGGTATGGAAGGAGGGGAAGCTGATCAAGCCTTCGAGTCGCGACAGGTCGAGCTGGTCGAACCGCCCCGTGCGCAGCGCGACGAAATCCGGCATGTGCTGGCGGAATCCCGGAACGTCGTAATAGACCGATGCGTTGAACGCCGGCAGCAGGCCGGACAGCGGGATGATGAGGAGAAGCGATAGCGTCAGCGTCCAGAAGAGCTCGCTGTTGCGCCGCCTCTGGCCGGTCAGCGCGAGATAGGTGGTGACGACCGCGATCTGCGGCAACGCGCTCATATAGGCGAGATGGAGCACGAGGTGGAGCGTCGGGCGCTGCTGCACGAAGGCGAACCAGCCCAGCCAGTCAAATCCCAAGGCGCGGTCGGCGCGCGCGAGCAAATCGTCGGCCACCGGTATTCCGGTGGTCGCCACGAGATAGCTCAGGACGCCCATGGCGGCGAAGAAGACGAGCAGGCGCGCCGCGCTGTGCGCCAGATCCGCCAGCCGCTCCTCCGGCCGCCAGCGCACATAGAAAAAGCCGAGCGCGCCAAACATCAGCACCGCGCCGCCGACGCGGATGAGACCGGACGAGGCGAGGCCGATGCCGCAATGGGCGAGGCCCGCGGCATCGAGCGCGACGAGCGCCGCGATCACGCCCTCTTTGGCCCATGCGTTGAGTGGAAGCACCCGCCCTCCTTCCGGCGTGACGCCGGGAGTGAGCCGCATCGGCGGTTTAGGGCGGGTTAATCGCGCGTCCCTGCGCTTTGGGATCGCCGATGATTTTAGCGAGCGAAGTCCTCGGTCCGCGCATGAACCACGGCATAGGCGTCGGCATAGACCCGCCGCCAGCCCGGCAGATGGTCCATGATTTCCGTCGCGCGGCTGCTCGGCTCGAGCAAGGTCCAGGCGATGGCATAGTCGCGAAGCAGGCCGAGAAGGGCAGGCCCGCTGCCGGCATCGGCATCGAGGTAGCGGCGCAGGAACCGGTCGCCATACATTTCCATGCGGCCGTCGATGAAGGTCGGAACGCCGCGGAAAATCAGATATCCGCCGAACGGCTCGCTGTTCAGCACCGGGCCGGAGAGGCCCATCCGCTGCGCGGCGGCAAGCGCGCTTGCCGGGCTTATGCGGTCGTCCGTGCGCTGCAACGGATCGAGCAACGTCATCGCGCCGAGCGCCAGGCCAATGGCGACAATCGAGGCGATGACGGGTGCGCTCGCCCGCCTTGCCGCCGCTTCGCCCGTCCGGCCCGCGCCGGGTGTCGGAAGCTGTCGGCCGAGCGAGGCGGCAATAGCGAGCGGCCCGATCAAGCCGAGAAGCTCGCCCTGCCGCCCCTGCTGCAGCGCCAGATGGACAAGCCCCAACAGCAGCACCAGCCGCGGCAGCGGCAGCTTGAGGCCGAGCGAGAAGCCAAGCAGCATCAGGCCCAGCAGCCATATCTCGAGCGGCTGGAAGCCGTGGAAGTCAGGGCTCATCCATTCGGAAAAGCTGTCCTTCATGCCGGACATGCCGATGATGCGGAAGGGCAGCATGAAGCCGGCGACGCCATTGGGCGTGAGCGTGGCGGCGAGGATCGTCAGCAGCAGAAACAAGCCCCATCGGCCGGCTTCGCTCTGGACCGGACGCCCGCCGCGCCGATCGAGCGTCGCCTCGACCGCGGCCAGCGCCGCCAGCGCCACGCCGACCATGAAACCGCCATGGAGGTTGGCCCATAGCGCCATGACCGGCAGCGCGCGAAAGGGCGGCGCGCCGGCTTTGTCGCGCGCATCGATGATCGCCGCCGACCAGACCACCAGCAGCGGCAAGGCCAGGATATGCGGGCGCGCCAGCAGATGCGGCAGGACCAGCGACGCCCCAAGGGCGACGGCAATGAGCGAGGGCAGCGATCCCAGATGGGGCAGCAGTCGACGCTCGAGCAGCGCAAGGCTCAGGGCAAAGCAGGCGGCGGCGGCCAACACGGGCCCCGACCAGCCCAGCCCGTCATAGAGGAATGCGAGGACGCCTTCGGCGAGCCATTCATGGACCACCCAGGGCGCCCCCGCCATGGAATGGGAAAAGGGGTCTTGCGCGGGCAGCGCGCCATGCGCGAGCAACCATCGTCCGGCGGCTATGTGCAGGTAGGTATCGGGATCGTTCAACAGGCTGCGCCGGTCGAGGAGCGCGCGCGCGAAGGCGGCAAGCCCGACCAGCAGCGGCAAAGCGGGGATCAGCCGGGCGAGACTGCGGCGAAGACCGGCTTCGGCAATGACAAGCTCGTTGGGCACCGACGCGGCAGTCCCGATGGTTCAGGTTCGTCAAGCGGGCGAAGCCCCGCCACTCGCCGGGGATTGTCGGGCGGTATTCTTTAGAGCCGGTTACGACGGCGCCGCCCGGAATCGAAAAGCCCCCGGGAGACGGTCCCGGGGGCTTTTTGCGGCCCGCGCGATCAGGCCTGGCTCGGCTTCTTCATCTTCTTCGTGGTGCTCTTTTTCTTGTGCGAAACCTTCTTGACGGTGGATTTCTTCTTCACCGTTTTCTTCTTAGCCTTTGCGGGCTGCTCCGTCTGTGTTTGCGCCTGCGCCGCCAGCGGAACGGTCGAGGCGGCGATGAAGGAGAGCAGGGCAAATGCGGTAATGAGCGCCTTCATAACATACTCCTAGCTCTGGAAGATTTTGCTGTTCACCGGTTTAGGGGTGGCCGTCGGGTGCTCCAAGCGACTGCGGGCACCGACGCGCCAGATGCTATCATGGTTTACGCGGACATGAAAGTTTCCCGAAGACAAACTTTGCGTTTTTTGAGCAGAGACGGCGGTGGAAGCTTCCCGACTTCTCGCGCATACTTCGCCGGTTAGGACAAATAAAGAAATAAATGGTTAATAGCCTGATGGACGCGCAAATATGCGTCATTTTGCCGCATAAATTGCCGCCCGATATCGCGTTTTGCCGCTGCGACGAGCGTCGGCGGTCGCCCGCCCGCCTCGCCTGTTTCGTAGGACCTGATCGCAAAGCCGGCTGCGCTCGCCCGTCGCTTGTCGCCTCGCGCGGAAATGCCCGGGGGATTCGAGCGAGAGCGGGTTTCGGATCGCTGAAGGCGCGTGGTGGCCGCTGCTCGCTTCATTTACTGGGCTGAAGCGATGCAGCTCCCGGCGCGCGGCAGCAGCCGCAAGCGTCCGACGCGCCACGCCGAAGGGAATAGCGGAGAATACCCGCCATCGCCTTCCTTCCGATCCGCCGCTCCGGCGCCGCGAAGACCAGCGCGGCTCCGCTGTTCTGGACGGCTGCGGTCCGATTTGGACAATTTTTAGAACAATTAAACCAGAAATTCACTTTCTATCTCTACAATAATTCGAAGATTAGTTCCAAGTATTCACCGAGGTTTCTATGGATTAATTCTTGTCGATTAAGATTGCATTAAGGAATACCAACCACAATCCCCGCGTCGCTCATTAGTACCCAGGAGGCATGACTGTCATGCGCAAGGTTCTTACCAATTTGCTTCGCGACGAGAGTGGCGCGACCGCGATCGAGTACGGTCTCATCGCCGCGCTCATTTCGGTCGTCATTATCGCCGCCATCACCGCGGTCGGCACGCAGTTGTCGACGACCTTCAACACCATCTCGGGCAAGTTGTCCTCGGCGAACGGCAACTAACCACCGGACCGTCGCAATCAGTCTGCCGGACGGGAGCCGCTGCGGCGGCTCCCGAACCGGTGGAAGCAGCCGGGAGGCTGCACAGCGCCCTTGCGGCGGCGCGCATCGGAGAAACCCCATGCCCTATGCCGCTCATCTCATCGACTGGCTTGCCGTCCTCGCCTTGCTGGCGGCCCTCATTGCAGCGGCAATCAGCGATGCGATCACCTTTCTCATTCCCAATCGCTATTCGGCGGCGATCGGCGTCGCCTTCGCCGTCTACGCCTTCGGCAAGCCGCTCGAGCTTTGGCTGCATGGCCTCGAGGCGGCGGCGCTGCTGCTGGCGGTCGGCGTCCTGCTCTTCGACCGCGGCATCCTCGGCGGCGGCGACGTCAAGCTCATGACGGCGATCGCCCTGTGGACCGGGTTCGACGCGCTGCCGCTCATGCTCGTCGTCACCGGCTTCGCCGGCGGCGCGCTCGCCCTCGCCCATCTCTCGCCGCTCCATCGCTTGATGCCGGCACGCCCCGGCGCCGCGCCGGGCGGCGACGATCTGCGCAGCCGCCTGCGCCGTCCCATCCCCTTCGGCGTCGCCATCGCGCTTGGCGGCGTCTGCATCGCCCTCACCCACGTCTCGGCAGCCTGATCACGGGAGGCCCCGCATGTCGCCCCGCCGCATCATCTTCATCGTCATCGCCCTCCTGGCTTCGGGGGCGACCATCCTTATCGGCCGCGCCTGGCTTACCGCCGAGCGCGCGGTGCAGGTCGAGGCGGCTCCGGCGCCGCCCAAGCCGGCGACCATGATCCTGGTGGCGCGCGGCGAGCTCCATTCCGGCCAGTTCGTCCGGCCCGAGAACCTGCGCTGGCAGGCCTGGCCGGACGACGCCGTGTCGCAGAGCTACATCCTCTCGACTCAGAACCATCTCGAGGACTATGTCGGCGCCGTCGTGCGCAACGCCATCGGCGACGGCGAGCCCATCACCGAGTCGCGCGTCGTGCGTCCGGGCGATCGCGGCTTCCTGGCCGCGGTTCTCACTCCCGGTTATCGCGCCGTCACCGTTCCGGTGACGCCGTCCTCGGGCCTCGCCGGCTTCGTCTTCCCCGGCGACCACGTCGACGTGATCTTGAGCTTCACGCTCACCGATCCCAACGTCCCGAGCTCCGAAAAGGGCGATCCCGCGCACATCCACCACACCGGCGAGACCGTGCTTTCCGACGTCCGCGTGCTCGCGCTCGACCAGCGCGCCGACGACCAGAGCAAGGAGGTGTCCGTCGCCAAGACGGCCACGCTCGAGGTGACGCCGAAGCAGGCGGAGGCGATCGCGGTCGTTCAGGAGCTGGGCAAGTTGTCGCTCAGCCTGCGCAGCCTCGGCCAGGACGAGGCCGAAGCGAGCGGCGAGGCCGCCAACAACAAGCTCAGCTACACCTTCGACAGCGACGCAACCCAGCTCACGCCGCCGCCGGAGTTCTCCGGCAACAAGCAGAAGGTGATCGTGGTGCGCGGCGACAAAGTCGAAATGAACGAATTCTCCAAAAGGTAACGGAAGATGCGCACCTTTCCCCGCTTCCTCGTCGCGCTGCTGGCGCTGGCCGGCGCGCTGACGCTCGCCGTCGCGCCGCTCGCCGCGGCGCCCAAGGTCATCAACACCGCGGGCGCGCCGCTCGTGGTCGAGGTCGGCAAGGGACAGCTCGTCCATCTCGATCACCCCGCCGCGACCGTCTTCGTCGCCGATCCCGACGTCGCCGACGTGCAGGTGAAATCGCCGGTGCTGGTCTATCTTTTCGGCAAATCGGGCGGCGAGACCACGCTCTACGCCGTCGGCGAGAACGACGAAGTCGTTCTCAACGCCGCCGTCAGCGTCCGTTATGACGTTGCGCGCGTCGAGGAGGCGATCCATCAGATGGCGCCGCGCAGCGCCGTCGCGGTCCATTCGATCGACGATTCGCTGGTCCTCGAGGGCACCGTCTATTCGGCCGCCGAGGGCGACGATATCCGCCGCGTCGCGCAGCGCTTCCTTCCCGACCCCAAGCAGCTCGTGAACCGGCTGAAGCTCGACGTGCCGACCCAGGTCAACATCCGCGTCCGCGTCGCCGAAGTCTCGCGCGCCATCGTCAAGCAGTTCGGCGTCAACTGGGACAACGTCTTCAAGGCAGGCAGCGCCGCGGGCGGCATCGCGAGCGGCCCGAATATCTCGTCCGTCCCCGGCTTCTCCGGCCCCGACGGTTCCTTCCTCACCCGCGAATTGTCGGCCAACGGCACCACGACGGTGAACAACCTCTTCGGCGGCGGCGCGATCGGGAACTTCCACCTCAGCGCCCTGATCGATGCCTTGGACAATCAGGGACTCATCACCGTTCTCGCCGAGCCCAATCTCACCGCCGTCTCCGGCGAGCCGGCAAGCTTCCTCGCCGGCGGCGAGTTTCCGGTTCCGGTCTCCTCGGCGGTCACCAATGGCGTCGCGCAGATCACGGTCGAATGGAAGAAGTTCGGCGTCAGCCTGAACTTCGTCGCCACCATCGTCAACGGCAACCACATCAGCCTGCGGATCATGCCGGAGGTGAGCCAGCTATCGACCAACGGCGCGGTGACGATCAACGGCATTACCATCCCGGCGCTGACGACCCGGCGGGCCGACACGACGGTGGAGATGGCCAGCGGCCAGAGCTTCGCCATCGCCGGGCTCATCCAGAACAACGTCACCCAGAACCTGCAGAAATTCCCCTGGCTGGGCGACGTGCCGATCCTCGGCCAGCTCTTCCGCTCGGATCAGTTCCAGCGCGACGAGTCGGAGCTGGTCGTCATCGTGACGCCTTATGTCGTCCGGCCGGTGGCGACCGCGAATCGCCTCTTGGCGCCCACCGACGGCTTCGTCCCGAGCTCGGACAAGAGCCTCGTGCTCTACGGCGAGGAGTACAAGCCGCAGGCGCTGAAGGCCGGGGCGGCGCCCATCAGCCGCACCGGCACCGGCCTGATCGGCCCCAGCGGCTTCGATCTCCAGTGAGGGTAGCCATGACCATACCATCGCTTTTCCGGCTCTGCCTCGCCCTCGGCCTGCTGGTCGCCGGCTGCACGCCGTCCACCTCCGAATGGACGCCGGTGGAGGCGCCCAAGGCGCCGCGCGTCGACTATGTCCGGCTGCAGCACGAGGCCGTGTTCAAGCCGGGCAGCCCCGATCTTGCCGGCGGCGAGGCAAGCAGCCTGACCGGCTTCCTCACCCAGGCCGGGGTCACCTCGGAGGATCACGTCTACTTCGAGGCGGCGTCGGACGACCGTCTCAGCCTGTCGCGCATCGGCCGCCTCGCCAAGGTCGTCGACCGGCAGGGCGTCGGCGCGCAAACCTTGCCGCCGGCCGCCGGGCTCGCGCCCGACCACATCCGGATCGTCGTCGAGCGCTACGTCGTCACGCCGCCGAATTGCCCGAACTGGACCGCGCCGGCGGTCGGCGAGCACGGCAACGAGCCGAGCAGCAATTTCGGCTGCGCCGATGCCACCAATTTCAGCCTGATGGTGGCCGATCCTCGCGACCTCGTCATCGGCCGCACGCTCGATCCGGCGCAGGGCGACGCGGCCTTCGCCGCGGTCGCGCGCTACCGCGAGGGCAAAGTCAAGTCGCCGTCGGGGCAAGGCGCCAGCACGAGCTACGGCCAGCAGCAGACCGGCGCCAGCACCGGCGGCGGTGGTGGCGGCGGCGGAACCGGCGAAAGCGGACAATAGCAGCATGATGGGTGAGGCAGCCAAGGCGGAGCCGGTCACCGGCAGCAGGCTTCGTTTCGTCGCGTGCGTCGCCGACGACGTCACGCGCGAGGCGGTGAGCCGCGCCGTGGCGCAGCTTGGCTGGTCCAACGCCAAGGTGCGCGCCGGCGGCCTCGAGACGGCGCGCCGATCGATCGACATCACCGTGCCGCCGAGCCTGGTGCTCGTCGACCTCTCCGACGCCTCGGACCCGGTCGAGGGCATGCACGAGCTGGCGCAGCTCTGCGGCCCGCAGACGCGCTTTCTCGCCATCGGCTCGATCAACGACGTGAGCCTCTATCGCCAGCTCGTCGCGCTCGGCGTCGCCGACTACCTGGTCAAGCCGGTGTCGAGCGAGCTGCTGTGCGAGGCCTTCGCTTCGGCGATCCGCAGCTACTCCTCCCCCGGCGAAGCGCGGTCGACGCAGCTCTTCGCCTTCATCGGCGCGCGCGGCGGCGTCGGCTCGACGACGCTCGCCATCTCGACCGCCTGGCTGCTGGCGCACGAGTTCAAGCTGCGCGCGGCGCTCATCGACCTCGATCTCCATTTCGGCAACCTCGCGCTCAGCCTCGATCTCGAGCCGGGACGCGGCCTGCGCGAGGCGCTGGAGAATCCCGAGCGCACCGACAGCATGTTGCTGGCCTCGGCGATGGTGACGCAGGGAGAGAAGCTGCCGATCCTCGCCACCGAGGAGTCGCTCCTGGATCAGCTTTCCTTCGACGGCGGCGCCGTGGCGCCGCTGCTGTCGGCGCTGTCGCAGGACTATGATTGCCTCGTCGTCGATCTGCCGCGCACGCTCGACGCCATCGGCCGCCAGGTGATCGCGCTCGCCGACGCGACCATCGTCGTCACCGATCTGTCGCTGTCGGCGCTGCGCGACGCGGTTCGGCTCTCCGATCTCGCCAAGGCGCTGGAGAGCCGCGCGAAGCCGATCCTGGTCGCCAACCAGGTGGGCGCGGATCACCGCGGCGAGATCGGCCGGCCCGAGTTCGAGCGCGGCGTCGGCGGCGCGCTCGACTACGCCGTGCCCTTCGACGTGAAAGCGATGGTGGCCGCGGCGCAAAGCGGCAAGGCGCTGCCGGACGCGGCCGCCAACAGCAAGGCCGCCGCCGAACTGCGCAAGCTCGCCTCGCGGCTTGCCGGCCGGGAAGAGGAGAAACCGCGCGGCGGCTTGCTGTCCAGGTTCAAGAAGTGATGTTCGGCAAACGCGACAACGAAGGCGGCCTTCAGGCGCGGATACATGCGCTGAACGCGCGCCGCGTCGAGCGGCCGGCCGCCGCGCCGGCGCCAGCGCAGCCGGCGCGCGACAGCGACCGCTCGGAAACCAGCGTCGAGGAGGCGCGGCTTGCCGTCGAGCCGGCGATCGCCGCCCTCGACGCCGCGGCCCTCCGCGGCAAGGCGCGCGGCGAGATCGCGCGGCAGGTCGACGAGATCGTCCGCACGACGCTCGAGCAGAAGCAGATGACGATGTCGGCGCTCAATCAGCGCGACCTCGTCACGGTGCTGGTCAACGGCATCGTCGAGAAGCAGAAGCGCGACGCGGCGGCGGCCGAGCCGGGCCGCGCGTCGCAGGCGGTCGGCAGCCGTGCCGCGATCGACGAGGCCATACCGCGCGTCTATCCGCTGGTGATGGAGCGCATCGACCCCGAGGTCGCCGCCAAGCTGCAGCGCGCCGAGCTCGCGCGCCAGCTTCAGGCGGTGATCGGCGAGATCCTGATCGAGCAGAAGATCCAGCTCAACCAGCTCGAGCAGCGCGATCTCGTCACCGTGCTGCTCGACGACATGCTGGGACTGGGTCCGATCGAGCCGCTGCTGGCGGACGAGACGATCAGCGACATCATGGTGAACGGCCCCAAGCAGGTCTATATCGAGCGCCGCGGCAAGCTCGAGCTCACCGACGTCTCGTTCCGGGACAATCCGCACGTCATGAGCGTCGCGACGCGCATCGTCACGCAGGTCGGCCGTCGCATCGACGAATCGACGCCGCTCGTCGACGCGCGACTGGCCGACGGCAGCCGCGTCAACATCATCGCGCCGCCGCTCGCCATCGACGGAACGGCGATATCGATCCGCAAATTCTCCAAGAAGACCATCACCCTCGATTCCATGGCGAAGACCGGAAGCATCTCGCCCGAGATGGCGGTGGTGCTGAAGATCGCCGCCCGCTCGCGTCTCAACATCCTGATTTCCGGCGGTACCGGCTCGGGCAAGACGACGACGCTCAACGCCATGTCGCAGATGATCGACGAGGGCGAGCGCATCTGCACCATCGAGGACGCCGCGGAGCTGCAGCTCCAGCAGCCGCACGTGGTGCGCCTCGAGACGCGGCCGCCCAACCTCGAGGGCAAGGGCGAGATCACCATGCGCGATCTCGTCAAGAACACGCTGCGCATGCGTCCCGACCGCATCATCCTGGGCGAGATTCGCGGCGCCGAGGCGCTCGACATGTTGCAGGCGATGAACACCGGCCATGACGGCTCGCTCTGCACCATTCACGCCAACCGGCCGCGCGAGGCGCTCACCCGGCTCGAGAACATGGTCGGCATGTCCGGCGTCAACCTGCCGGCCAAGGCCGTGCGCCAGCAGATCGCCGCCGCGGTGCACATGGTCATTCAGGTGAGCCGCATGCGCGACGGCGCGCGGCGCATCACCGCGGTCACCGAGATCGTCGGCATGGAGGGCGAGATCATCACCACCCAGGATCTCTTCACCTATCAGTACGAAGGCGAAGGGGCCGACGGCAAGCTCAAGGGCAGCTTCAAATCGAGCGGCCTCAGGCCGCATTTCACGCCGCGCGCCGAATATTACGGCCTCGACCGCGCCCTGCTGGAGGCGATCGGATGAACGGATTTTTCTCTGACCCCATGCTGATCGTCCTTGCGCTCGGCATCGGCGTTGCGCTGCTCTGCCTGTTCCTCGCCTTCGGCGACGACAGCAACAAACAGCAGGCCAAGCGCGTCGACCGCCTGAAATCGCGCGGCCAGGGCGGTCCGATCGCCAAGGCGCTTCAGCTTCGCCGCGACGCCGGGGATAAAGGCAAGATTTCCCAGCTTGTGCTGCGCTACGTGCCGCGGCCGGAGCTGCTGCGCGAGCGCCTGCACCGTACCGGGCGGTCGATCAGCCTCGGCGCCTACGGCGTCGGCTGCCTCGTCGTCGGCCTCATCGGCGCCGGCGTCGCCCTGATGATGGGCTTGTCGCTCCTGCTCGCGCTGCCGGCGGCGTTTCTTGCCGGCTTGTGGCTGCCGCACCTCTTCATCGGCTTCCTGGCGCAGCGGCGCGCCAATCTCTTCGGCAAGCACTTCCCCGAGGCGGTCGCGTTGATGGTGCGCGGCCTCAAATCGGGCTTGCCGATCACCGAGACTTTCCAGATCGCCGGCAATGAGGTGCCCGATCCCGTCGGCGGCGAGTTTCGCCAGGTCAGCGACCAGATCCGGCTTGGCCATCCGCCGGAGCAGGCATTGTGGGACGCGGCCAAGCGCGTCGGCACGCCGGAGCTGAAATTCCTCGTGGTGACGCTGTCGATCCAGCGCGAGACCGGCGGCAACCTCGCCGAGACGCTGGAGAATCTCGACAACATCCTGCGCCGGCGCCGCCAGATGAAGCTCAAGGTCAGGGCGATGTCGTCCGAGGCGCGGGCAAGCGCGATGATCATCGGTGCCCTGCCCTTCATCATGATGGGCGTGCTGACGTTGGTGAACAGCGCCTACATCTCGCTGCTCTTCACCACCGAGCGCGGACACCACATGCTGATGGCCGCCGCCGGCAGCTTGAGCCTCGGCGTCGCCATCATGACCAAGATGGTGAAGTTCGACATATGAACATGCCAAACCTCAGCCTCGGCTCCCTGACGCTCGACGAGACGACGATCGCCGTCCTCGCGGGCATGCTCGTCTTCGTCAGCGTCCTCGCGCTCGGCAACGCGCTGGTGCCGCACGATCCCATGGCGTCGCGCCTGCGCAGCCATCAGAAGCGCCGCGAGCAGCTTCGCGCCGGGATCCTGTCCGGCAACGCGGTCAACGACCGCAAGCGCGCCTCCGTGGGCCTGCTCAAGCGGCTGCTCGACCGCCTGCAGCTCCTGCGCGGCGACGAGGCGCGCAAGACCACCGACCAGCTCGCGCAAGCCGGCTGGCGCTCGCGCGACGCGCTGGTGGTCTATCTCGGCCTGAGACTGGTGCTGCCCTTCCTCGGCGCCATCGCCGCCGTGTTTCTGCTGGTCGCCTTCATGCCGCAGGCCACCGGCATGAACAAGCTGCTGGGCGTGCTCGTGGCCGGCATCGTCTTCGCCTTCGTGCCGGTCTACGGCCTCAAGCAGGCGATCAAGGGCCGCCAGACGCGGCTGCGCCGGCAGCTCCCGGACGGGCTCGATCTCCTGGTGATCTGCGCCGAGGCGGGGCTGAGCCTTGATGCCGCTTTGGCCCGGGTCGCGCGCGAGCTTGGCCTCTCCTGCCCCGACCTCGCCGACGAGCTCGGCCTTACCTCGGTCGAGCTGGGCTTCCTGCCGAACCGGCGCCAGGCGCTGATGAACTTGACCAAGCGCACCGACCTGCCGGCCATCCGCGGCGTGGTCAACACGCTGGTGCAGACCGAGCGCTACGGCACGCCGATCGCCCATTCGCTGCGCGTTCTCTCCGCCGAGTTCCGCGAGGAGCGCATGCTGAAGGCGGAAGAGAAGGCGGCGAAATTGCCGGCGACGCTCACCGTGCCGATGATCCTGTTCATCTTGCCGACGCTGTTCATCGTCCTCATCGGCCCGGCGATCATCCAGGTGATCGCGACCTTCAAATAGCCGGGCTGGGGCAATGCGGCAGGCCGGCCAAGTGCGGCTGTCGCGGTTGCTTGCGCAACCGCTGACGCCGCCTCCGACGAAGGCGCTATGCGCCTTCGTCTATCGCCCGCGCACCGTGGCGGCGGATTGGCCGAACAGGATCTTGCGCGCCTCCTCGCTGTTGGGCGCCGTGGTCTGGAACTCCTTCCCCCGCTTATAGGCCCGAGCGGTGGCCGGCCGCGCCCAGATCGCCTGGAACCAGCGTTTCAGATTGGGGAAATCCTCGAGCTTCTGGCCCTGCCGCTCGTGCGGCACGATCCAGGGATAGCTCGCCATATCGGCGATCGAATAGTCGCCGGCGATGAATTCGCGATCGGCCAGCCGCTTGTCGAGCACGGCGTAGAGCCGGCTCGTCTCCTTGACGTAGCGGTCGATGGCGTAGGGCAGCTTTTCCGGCGCATAGATCGAGAAATGGTGGTTCTGCCCGGCCATCGGCCCGAGTCCGCCCATCTGCCAGAAGAGCCACTCCAGCACCTCGAAGCGGCCGCGCAGGTCCTTGGGCATGAACTTGCCCGTCTTCTCCGCGAGATAGACGAGAATCGCGCCGGACTCGAAAACGCTGACCGGCGCGCCGCCGTCGGGGGGATCATCGTCGACCATCGCCGGCATGCGGTTGTTGGGCGAAATCTTCAGGAATTCGGGCTTGAACTGCTCGCCTTTGCCGATGTTGACGGCGTGCAACTCGTAAGGCAGCCCCGTCTCCTCCAGGAACAAAGTGATCTTGTGGCCGTTCGGGGTCGGCCAATAGTGCAAATGGATCACGGTTCTGCCTCCGTCTACTGCGCCGATGGGTCGCGATGGCGGGCACTATGGCGCCCGGTCGCGGCGAGCGGCAAGAGCCTGTGCCAGCGCTGTGATCAGATCTGCCATGACCGCCGCCGGCGCGGCCGCGCTCATGACGCTGCCCATGACGGCGATCCCCACAGCGCCCGCGGCGATGCAGGCGGCGACGTTGCCGGCCGCAACGCCGCCCAGCGCGACGACGCCGAGCCGTGTTGCGGCGGCTGCGCGCGCGAGGCGCTCGCAGCCGAGCGCCGGCCCATAGCCGGGCTTGCTTGCGCTGGCGAAGATGGGGCTCAGCGTCGCGTAATCGGCGCCCGCCGCCGCGAGTGACGCAAGCTCCGCCTCCACATGCGCCGAGCAGCCAATGAGTGCGCCGGCGCCAAGCGCTTGGCGCGCCGCCTGCGGCGAGACGCCGGCCGGCAAGTGAACGCCGGCCGCGCCCGCGGCGATGGCGGCGGCGACGTCCTCATGCACCGTGACCGCCGCGCCGTAGCGCCGGCCGAGCGCCACCAGGCGCGCCAGCAACGATCGGCGCGCGGCGGGATCGAGATCCTTTTCGCGCAGGCTGAGCCAGCGGCCGCCGGCCTCGAACACCGCCTCCGCCACCGCTTCGAGCGGCCGGCGCGCCTGGCGCCGGTCGGTGATGACGAGGATCGGCGGCTCGGGGAGCCTCACCCGCCGACGAGGCCAAGCTGCGGGCTCGAAGGCTCCGCTTGGCTGCGCTTGGGAATGCGGCCGGCAAGACGCGCCTCGCGGCCCGCCTGCACTGCCAGCCGCATTGCCTTCGCCATGCGGCGCGGGTCATGCGCCTTGGCCACCGCCGTGTTGAGCAGCACGCCGTCGCAGCCGAGTTCCATCGCCTGCGCCGCGTCCGAGGCGGTGCCGATGCCGGCATCCAGGATCACCGGCACCGGGCTCGTCGCGCAGATGCGTTCGATGGCGTAGGGATTGACGATGCCGAGGCCGGTACCGATCGGCGAGCCCAGCGGCATCACCGCCGCGGCGCCGAGATCGGCGAGCTTGCGGCAGGTGACGGGATCGTCGTTGCAATAGGGCAGCACGGTAAAGCCGTCCTTCACCAGCTCCTCGGTGGCGCGCAGCAGTTGCTCGACATCGGGGTAAAGCGTCTCGCGGTCGCCGATCAGCTCGAGCTTGACCCAGCTTGTGCGCAACGCCTCGCGGGCGAGTTGCGCCGTCAGCACGGCATCGCGCACCGTGGCGCAGCCGGCGGTGTTGGGCAGCAGCGTATAGCGCCCGCCGAGGAGGTCGACGACGCTTTCGGCATAAGCTTCGAGGCTGATGCGCCGGATCGACACGGTGGCCATCGCCGGCTCGGCCGCGGCCAGCGAATCGAGCATCGCCTGCTGATTGGGATAGCCCGCGGTGCCGAGCAGCAGGCGCGAGGAAAAGCGCCGATCGGCGATCGCCAGGCTGTCGGCGGCAGCCGCGTTCTGCGTCATAGGCGCCTCATCCGCCGCCGAAAGGCCGCACGATCTCGACCTGGTCGCCGGCGGCGAGCGACTGCGCGCGCCAGCTCCGGGCCGGCACCACCACGCCGTTCACCGCCACCGCGACGCCCCGCCTGTCGTCGATGCCCCGGGCTTTCAGCAGCTCCGCGACGGTCGCGGCAGTGAAGGGCTCATCGCGGCCATTGACGCAGATCCGCGCGCTCATGCTTGCTCTCTCGTCGTGGCGGCGAAGCGTTCGATGGCAAACGGACGGATCGCCTCGTCCCTTTCGCCGCAAAGGATGAAGCGGCTCACCGCCTCGGCCGTCACCGGCGTCAGCAGAATGCCGTTGCGATGATGGCCGGTGGCCAGCACCAGCCCCTCGACCGGGCTCGGCCCAAGCACCGGCGCGTCGTCGCGCGAGCCCGGCCGAAAGCCCGCCCACATCTCGTCGATCACCAGCTCTTCGATGCCCGGCACGGCACGCCAGGCGCCTTCGAGCAGGGCGAAAATGCCGCCGGCGGTGAGCGAAGGATCGAAGCCGCGCTCTTCCACCGTGGCGCCGACGATCAGCCGCCCGTCGCGCCGCGGCACGAGATAGACCTTGGGCGTCCAGACGACATGATTGAGCAGCGGCGCGGCCGCGTCCATGCGCAAAGCCAGCATCTGGCCCTTCACCGGGCGCACCGGCGGCTGCGCCGCGCGCGGCAAGCCGGCGATCTCCGTCGACCACGCGCCGGCGGCGAGCACGACGATGTCGGCCTGCTGCCGGCAATCGCCGAGACGGAGTGCCGTCACCCGGCCGCCGGCCGTCTCGATGGCGCTGACCGGCGAATGCTCGTGCAGTCTTCCGCCCGCGGCGAGAAACGCGCGGCGCAGCGCGGTCACCAACCGGCGATTGTCGACCTGGTGATCGCGGGGGCTGAGCACCGCGGCGGCGAGGCTCGGATGGAGATGCGGCTCGCGACGGCGCGCGTCGGCGCCGCTGAGCCATTCCAACGCGACGCCGAGCGAGCGCTGGTAGTCGTAATGGAAGCGCAATTGCGCCACGTCATCGCGGCTGAGCGCCACCGCCAGCGTGCCCTCGTCGCGATAGCCCACCGCCAGCCCCGAGGCTGCTTCAAGCTCCGCGGCAAAGCCGGGCCAAAGCTCCTGGCTTCGCCGGTTGAGCCCGTAGAGCGAGGCTTCGCCGGGCTCCGCTTCGATGCCGGCGGCCAGCATGCCCGCCGCCGCCCAGCTTGCGCCATGCCCGGCCTCGCCGCGCTCGAAGAGGTCGACCGCGCAACCGGCGCCGGCGAGGCGCCAGCCGATGGCAAGGCCGATGGCGCCGCCGCCGATGATCGCGACACCCGGACGAGAAGCGGAAAGCGAGGATTTGGCGCTGATGGCGGGCTCCCTTCGCTGGTATTACCCAGACAGGTTCCGTGGGTATGATCTCAGCCGGCACGCGCCGGCACCCCAGCCGTGGGCTCAATGTGAGCCCGCGGCCGCCATCCTGCAAGAGCTTTCTCCGCCGCGGGATGCCACCCGCGGCGGGGCTTAGGCTTGGTTCGACCGGTGGAGGTGGACCACCACCGCGGGCACCTGCTCGGCCTCGCGCATGTGGCGTGCCGCGGCGGCGGCCTCGTCGGCGGTGGCATAGCCGCCGGCGCGAACGATGAACCAGTCGCGGCCGTCGCGATCGTGCCGGTGCACCACCGCCACTTCATAGCCTTTCCGGTTGAGCTGATCGGCGAGCTTGCGCGCATTGGGCTCGGCGGCAAAGGCGCCAAGCTGCAGCACGAAGTCGGCGGTCTCGCCGGCGGCCGGTTTCGCCGCGGCCACGGCCGGAGGTTCGGCAGCCGGAGGCTCGGCGGCCGGCGGCGGCGCCGCAGTCGCTTCTTGCGTGGCCGGCGGCGGCTCCTCTGCCGAGGGTTTCGGAGCTTCCGCCGTCGTCGGCGTCTCGGCAGGAGCCGGTGCCGCGTCCGGCGCCGTCTTTGGCGGCATCGGCTCGGCCTCGGCCGTGGCGGGCTTGTCCGTGGCGCTCGCGCTCGGCGCGTCGCCGGCGCGAGCCGGTGCGGCCGCTGCCACCTCGGCCTTTGCCGGTTCGGGCGTCGCGGCCGGCGGCGCCGGGTTTGGCGTCCCGACGGGCGTCGCCGGCGCGACGGACTTCGGCTTGCGCACCGTCGTCGGGCTCGGCTGCGGCTTGTCGGTCTGGCTGAGGGGCGCGGCGGTCACCGGCGCCACCGGCGCCGCGGCCGCCGCCTCGGCGCCGCTATCGCGCTGGGGTGTCGCCTCCGCGACCGTAGTACCGGCGGGATGGCCACCCATGATCGCGTTGGCGCGCGCCTTGTCGTCCATGCCGCGCAGCATGACGTAATAGGCGAGGTTGTTGGCGACCGCCGCCTCGTCGAGCGTGGTACGCGCCAGGGCCGCCGCCTTCTTGTCGTCGCCGGCAAGGCCATAGATGAGCGCCAGATTGAGACGATGGCGCGGCGAGGCGTCGGGACCGTCGGCAAGCGGGGTCAATTCCGCCACCGCTCCGGGAAAGTCGCGCGACAACGCCAGCGACAGCGCGTAGTTGTTGCGCAAGCCGGCGTTGTTCGGCGCCAGACGCAGGCCATTGCGGTAGTCCTGCTGCGCCAGGTCATGGCGCCCCAAGAGGTCATGCGCCACGCCCAAGGCATTATAAAGGCGGGCATCTTCCGGCGCCTTCGCCACCGCGGCATCGAGCTCGACCAGCGCCGCCTCGGGCTGGTCGAGCGCCAGCAGCACCACGGCAAGGCCGCGATGCAGCTCGCCCTCGATCGCGTTCGGCGAGATCTTGAGCGCCTCGCGATAGGTCGCCGCCGCCTCGGTATAGGCGTGGAGCTGCAGCAGCGCGGCACCAAGCTTCGCCAGCGGCTTCGGATCCTGCGGGCTGGCCGCGGCGGCGCGGCGGTAAAGGCCGGCGGCGGTGCCGAAATCGCCGTTGGCGGCGGCATCGTCGGCGACGCGCGTGATCACTTCGGTGCTCTGCTCCGATGCATGCATATCCGGCGGGCCTGCGCCTTGGCAGGCGGCCAGCAACAGGCTGAGCACGATGGCGGCCGGCGCTCCCGTCAGCATCCGGCCGCGGCGCCCTTGCGAGCGCAAATTGAGCGAAGTTTTATTCACATTACTTCCCCAACTCTTGCGATTACTGGGAGAGTGACCTGAATTCCTTGAAGAAATATGAACGATAGGGGGTCGCCGGTCCACGGCGGCATCCAGCAGGCTGTTGAAATAGGCTTCGAAGGAACGCGATGGACAACAGCGGCTCTCGGATCGCGCCCATGACACAAGATTGACTCAAGCTCGCGCCTCGACGGATTCGTTTGCCGCTCGCAGCGACGCAAATCTCAATTTTTTCAAAAACCTGCTAGAGCGAACTCGCCAGCAGATTGACCGCGAGGGCGAGGATGACCGTATTGAAGAAGAACGACAGCACGCCGTGCAGCAGTGTCAACCGGCGCATGGCGCGGCTCGTCACCTGCACGTCGGAGACTTGGCAGGTCATGCCGACAACGAAAGAAAAATAGAGAAAATCCCAGTAATCCGGCAGCTCCTCGCCGGGAAAGGCGAGCCCGCCGCGATCGTCCGCGGCGCCCGGCGCCGGCCCGTCGCCGTAATAGTGATGCGCGTAATGAAGCGCGAAGGTGGTGTGGGCGAGCGTCCAGGATGCCGCCACGGTCAGGCCCGTGAGCAGCAGCCGCAGGGCGAGCGTCGCCGGCGTCTCGCCCGGCTCCTTGTGCAAGGTGAAGCCGAGGGCGAAAAGGCTGACCGTCGCCGCGGCGATGAGGAGCGCCAGAATGACCCAGCGGCGCGGATCGAGCCGCCGCGCGCGTTGACGCAACGTGTCGGGAGGAACAGCGAGGATTGCGAGCGCCGTCAAGCCGAGGAAAAGAGCGACGCTGGCCACCCAGGTCATCGCCAGCCGCTCCGCCAGACGCAAATCGCGCGGCAGCAGCAAGAAGACGACGGTGCCGGCCGCCAGGCACAGCAGCAGCCGGCCGCCGATGAGCGGGCGGCTGGGCGCGAAGATCTGTCGCAGACGCCTCGCCACCGGCCGCCTAGCCCGAGCCGCCGTCATGGCGCAGCGGAGGAGCCTCGATGGCGTCGGCTTGCGCGCATGCCATGGCCGCGCCGAGGTCAGCGGCCGGTTTCGCCATTTTTCCGCCTCGCTGGTCCAGGGCCCGCTCCGCCGGAAATCAGGGGGACCGGCCGGCTCAGGCCTGCCGGGTCATCGCCTCGACCCGCCGCCAGCCGCTTTCGGCGAGCGCGCGGGCGCGAGCACCCGATTCGCGCGCCTTGAGATTGGTCGCCGTGCCCTCGACGACGCGGCCCATGATGCCCTGGAGGATGGCTGCCAGCCGGAACATATTATAGGCCATATAGAAATCCCAATTCGGGATGCCTTCGCGTCCGGTGCGCCGGCAATAGAGCGCGCGATATTCCTCCTTGGTGGGAATGCCGAGGGCCGGCAAATTCATGCCGCTGAGGCCGCGAAAGGCTTCCGGTTCGAGTTCCCAGGTCATCATGTGATAAGAGAAGTCGCCGAGCGGGTTGCCGAGCGTCGAAAGTTCCCAATCCAGCACCGCGAGCACCCGCGGCTCGCTCGGGTGGAAGATCATATTGTCGAGGCGGTAGTCGCCGTGGACGATCGAGGTCTCGTCATCGGCCGGCAGGTTCCGCGGCAGCCAGTCGATCAGCCGGTCCATCGCCTCGATCGGCTCCGTTTCCGAGGCGCGGTACTGCTTGGTCCAGCGGTCGATCTGGCGGGCGAAATAGTTGCCGGGCTTGCCGAAATCGCCGAGCCCGATCTTCTGGTAATCGACCTTGTGCAAGGCGGCGATGACCGCGTTCATCGCCTCATAGATCGGCCGGCGCTGGGCCGGCGCGAGTTCGGGCAAGGTCGGGTTCCAGAAGATGCGTCCTTCCACATAGTCCATGACGTAGAAGGCGGTGCCGATGACGCTCTCGTCGGTGCACAGGGCATAGGTCCTCGCCACCGGCACGTCGGTGCCCGCCAGCGCCGTGATGACGCGATATTCGCGGTCGACGGCGTGCGCCGAGGGCAGCAGCTTGCCCGGCGGTTTGCGGCGCAAGACGTAGCGCTTGCCGCCGGCGCTCAGGCGGAAGGTCGGGTTCGATTGGCCGCCGCGGAACTGCTCGACCTCGAGCGCGCCGCCGAAGCCTTCCACATGCTCTCTCATCCAGGCGGCGAGCCGGTCGGTCCCGAAGCGATGCTTTTCGGTGACCGGCATGGTGCCGGTGAAATCCTCGGTCTCGCTCATGCTGCGTCGCCCATGGCTGCTTTCATCCTCCCTTTGCCGCCCATTGAAATCGCCGGAGCGGCGCTTGGCAAAGCCATTCTGCCTTGCGATGCTGCAAGCGTCCTGCATCCCGGGGAGCTCGAGCCGATGGGTTTGGCGGCCGGCAAGACCCTGCGCGTCGGGCTCGGCGGCCTTGGCGCCATCGGCCTGCCCGTGGCGCGCCGCCTGGCGGCCGGACTGCCCGGCTTGACGCTTGCCGCCGTCTCCGCCCGCGATCCCTCGCGGGCCGAGGCGCGCCTTGCCGCGCTCGGCAGCGGCGCGCCGGTGGTGCCGCTGGCGGCGCTTGCCGAGCGCGCCGACATCGTCGTCGAATGCCTGCCCGCCATCTCCTTCCGCGCCATCGCCGAGCCCGCGATCGACGCCGGCCGCCTTTTCCTGCCGCTCAGCGTCGGCGCGCTGCTCGATCATCTCGACCTCGTCGAGCGCGCGAAGCGCAGCGGCGCGCGCATCATCGTGCCCACCGGGGCTCTGCTCGGCCTCGATGCCGTGCGCGCCGCCGCGGAAGGCGAGATCCGCTCGGTCAGGCTGGTGACGCGCAAGCCGCCCGGCGGCCTCGCCGGAGCGCCCTACCTGGTCGAGCGCGGCATCTCGCTTGCGGGCCTCGACCGGCCGCTCAAGCTGTTCGACGGCACCGCGCGCGAGGGGGCGCGCGGCTTTCCCGCCAATGTCAACGTCGCCGCCGCGCTGGCGCTCGCCGGCATCGGCCCCGACCATACCCGTCTGGAGATCTGGGCCGACCCCGCGCTTGAGCGCAACACCCACCACATCGAGCTCGAGGCTGATAGCGCCCGGCTCAGAATGACCATCGAAAACATCCCCTCGGCCGAGAACCCTCGCACCGGCCGGATCACGCCCCTGAGCGTCATCGCCTGCCTGCGCGGCCTTGCCGGTACGCTGCGGATCGGCAGTTAGCGAAATCGGCGGTTGACGACTTTCCGGTCGACAACCGGCCGGCGCTCGGGAACACTATTGCAACGCTTCGGCCGGATACAAGGTCGAGACAAGGGCATACGGGGAGGATTCCATGAGCATCGGCAGATTGACCGGCTTGCCAGGCCGCCGCAGCATTCTCAAGGCAAGCGCCGCCATCGGTGCCTTGCAGTTCGCCTCTCCCTTCATCATTCGCGCGCGCGGCGAAGTGCCGGTAAAGATCGGCATCGTCGATCCCTTGACCGGGAGCATCGCCGCCCTGGCGCAGAGCGAGGTGGAAGGGGCCAAATACGCCCAGGCCGAAATCAATCAGAAGGGCGGCATATTGGGCCGGGAAGTCGAGCTTCTGGTCGAGGACTCCGCCAACGACGTCGGCACCGGCGTGCAGAAGACGCGCAAGCTCATCGACCGCGACCAGGTCGACGTGATCTTCGGCGACGTGAATTCCGGCATCGCCTATGCGATGTCGCAGGTGACCAACGAGAAAAAAGTGTTCCACATCGTTCTCGGCGGCCACACCGATCCCCTCACCGGCGCCGACTGCAAATGGAACGTGTTCCGCGTCTGCAACACGACCACGATGGACACGGCCGCGGTCACGCCGGAGCTGATCAAGGCATTCGGCAAGAAATGGTTTTTCATCTCGCCCGACTACACCTATGGCCGCACCTTGCAGGAGGCCTTCGTCAAGCAGCTCACCAAGGCCGGCGGCACCTTCGATGGCGACTATCTGCCGATCACCAACTCGGACTTCTCCGCCACGCTGATCAAGGCGAAAGCCTTCAAGCCGGACATCCTGCTCAACAACATGGGCGGCCAGGCGCAGATCAACTGCATGAAGCAGTTCGTCCAGTTCGGCATGGCCAAGGATATGGGGCTGGGCGGCGCGCTCTATGAGCTGGAGCTGGTCAGAGGCGTGCCGAAGGAAGCTCAGGCCGGCTGGTGGACCATGGAATGGTGGTGGGATCAGCCGAACACGCCGGGGGTTCCCGAATTCGTCGCCGCCTTCCGCAAGGCGACGAGCAAGACGCCCACCGCCCGCCACTGGTTCGCCATTGCCGCCATGCATGCGGTTCGTCTCGCCGCGGAAAAGGCAAAGTCGCTCGAAGGCCCCAAGCTCGCGCTGGCCATGGAGGATCTGGAATTGCCGCCGGAAGTGGCGCTCCAGCCCGGAAAAATCCGCTTCCGCGCCGGCGATCACGAGCTTATGAGCAGCGTTTTCGTCGGCGAAGTGCATCCGCCGGCAAGCGGACCGGACGACCTCTTCACCTTGAAGGCGCTGGTGCCGGGCGAAGAGGCCGCGGGACCGGTGGGCGAGACCGGCTGCAAGATGACCCGCCCGGCCTGACGCCGCCAGCGGCGCGTTTCCCCTGCCCGCGGCCACGCGCCGCCGGCGGCGGGAAGCGGCTCGAAACGAGACAGTCACGCGTGGGCTCATGCTGCAAGTAATCCTCTACAACGTCACCAACGGGCTGATCATCGGCGCCTTCTACGTGCTGATGGCGCTCGGGCTCTCCTTGATCCTCAACCTCAGCAACGTCATCAACTTTGCCCATGGCAACTTTCTCGCGCTCGGCGGCTATTTCGCCTTCATCCTGACGCCCTTCACCGGCTTCTGGGGCGCGTTGCTGGTCTCGCCGCTGCTCGCCGGCCTCCTGGGCTTCATCATCGAGCGGCTGATGATCCGCCGGGTATACCGCCGCGACCCCGTCTACAGCCTGCTGCTCACGTTCGGGCTTGCCTTCATCATCCAGGATGCTTGCCGCTATATCTGGGGGCCCAATCCGCTGCCGCTCGGCATTCCCGACAGCCTGTCGCAGCCGCTGAGCGCCGATCTGTTCTTCATCACCTGGTACCGCGTCTTCATGGTGGCGATCGTCATCGTCGCCGTGACGGGTCTCTTCGCCTTTCTGCGCTACACGCGCATCGGCGTGCGCATCCGCGCCGGCACGCTCGATCTCGAGACCGTGTCGACGCTGGGGGTGAACGTCCGCCTGCTGCGCTCGTTCAATTTCGGCGTCGGCTCGCTGCTCGCCGGGTTGAGCGGCGTGCTGGCCGCGGGACAGATCGGCCTCAATCCCAATATGGGCGATGAGCTGCTGATGCCGAGCTTCATCGCCATCATCGTCGGCGGCGTCGGCAGCCTCGCCGGCACGCTGCTGGGCGGACTGCTGATCGGCGTCGCCGCCGCGCTGACCACGGTGGTCTATCCCGCCGCGAGCGAGGCGGTGATCTACGTCATCATGGCGGTGGTGCTCATGATCAGGCCGCGCGGCCTTCTGGGTGAGGAAGGCATGATGACATGAACAGCGCGTCGCTCGTCGAGGCGATGAAACGGCCGGCGGAGGCGCGCTGGCTGCCGCTGATCGCGATCTGGGCGGCGTTGCTCACCGTGCCGCTGTGGCTGCCGCTGCTGGGCGGCTACACCGCGCTCGCCGGGCGCGTGCTGGTGCTCGGGCTGGCGGCGATCGGGTTCAACCTGCTGCTGGGCTTCACCGGCGTCATGAGCTTCGGCCACGCCGCCTATTTCGGCCTCGGCGCCTACGGCGCCGGGCTGACGCTGAAGTATCTCGCCGCCAGCACGCCGCTGGCCGTGCTGCTGGGCACGCTGCTCGGCGGGCTTGCCGGCACGCTGTTCGGCATGCTGATCGCGCGCCGGCGCGGCGTCTATTTCGCCATGGTGACCATCGCCTTCGGCCAGGTCTGCTATTACATCGCCTATAGCTGGAACGACCTGACCGGCGGCTTCGACGGGCTGCGCGGCTTTCAGCGGGCGCCGGTGCATTTCGGCCCGTTCGTTCTCGACATCACCAGCGACGGGCCGACCTTCTATTATTTCCTGCTCGGGATCTTCGCCGTGGCGGTGACGCTGATGGGCGCGCTGCTGCGCTCGCCGCTCGGCCGCAGCTTCGTGGCGATTCGCGAGAACGAGCGGCGGGCGCGCTTTCTCGGCATCCCGGTCGAGCGGCACATCTGGCTGTCCTTCTCGATTTCCTGCTTCTTCACCGCGCTGGCCGGCGCGCTCTACGCGCTGCTCAACAACTTCGCCGATCCGCTCGGGCTGCATTATTCGCTGTCGGGCGAGATCGTCATCATGACCGTGATGGGCGGCATGCGCACCTTCTGGGGACCGCTGCTCGGCGCCACCGTGTTCGTCGTGCTGCAGGACTACGTTTCGAGCATGACGACGAACTGGATGTCCTTCATCGGGCTGCTCTTCGTCGCCGTCGTGCTGTTTTTCCCGCGCGGCCTGCTCGGCTTCCTGCCGCGACGGGGGCATGGATGAGCTTCCTCAAGGTCGAGAACGTCTCGAAGAGCTTCGGCAGCCTCGTCGCCGTCCGCGAAGTCTCGCTCGTCGTCGAGCCGGGCGAGCTGCGCGCGATCATCGGTCCCAACGGCGCCGGCAAGACCACCTTCTTCAACCTGCTCAGCGGCTTCTTCCCGCCGACCACCGGCTCGATCGTGTTCAATGGCAGGGACGTGACCCCCCTGCCGGCGCATCGCCGGGTGGCTTTGGGCATGGCCCGCACCTTCCAGATCACCGAGATCTTCCCGGAGCTCACCGTCGCCGAGAATGTCCGGATTGCCGCCGAGGTCGCGGCGGGCTATCGGCTGCGCCCCTGGCTCGGCCGCGCCGAAGCGGCGGCGTTGCAGAGCCGCGTCGCCGACGTTCTGGTGCAAACGGGGCTCGGCCGGAAAGGCGACCGGCTGGTCGGCGAACTCGCCCATGGCGATCAGCGCGCCGCCGAGATCGCCATGGCGCTCGCCTTGCGGCCGCGCCTGCTGCTGCTCGACGAGCCGACCGCGGGAATGGGCGATCAGGAGACCTATGAGATCACCCAGCTCGTGCGGCGGCTTCATCGCGACGGCAACCTGACCATCGTCCTCATCGAGCACGACATGCGCGTCGTCTTCCACCTTGCCGACCGCATTACCGTGCTCGATCAGGGCCGCCTGCTCGCGGAGGGCACCCCCGCCGAGATCGCCGCCAACGAGGCCGTCCAGGCCGCCTATCTCGGCAAGGCCGCATGACCGGCGCGAACGGCACGGCGCTCAGCGCGACCGGACTCCACACCTTTTACGGCAAGAGCCACATCCTGCATGGCGTAAGCCTCGAGGTGCCGGCCGGCCGCATCACCACGCTGCTCGGGCGCAACGGCGCCGGCAAGACGACGACGCTGCGCAGCCTGATGGGGCTGACCCCGGCGCGCGAAGGACGCATCGCCATCTTCGGCCGGGAGACGACGCGCTGGCCGAGCTTCCGCGTCGCCGCGCTCGGTGTCGGCTACGTGCCCGAGGGGCGCCGCATCTTCCCCAACCTCAGCGTCGAGGAAAACCTCAAGGTGCCGCTCGAGCGCAGCGGTCCCTGGTCGATCGCCCGCATCTACCAGCTTTTCCCCAAGCTCGCCGAGCGTCGGCAGAATCGCGGCCGCCAGCTCTCCGGCGGCGAGCAGGAGATGCTGGCGATCGCCCGCGCGCTGTTGCTCAACCCTCGGCTGCTGATGCTGGACGAGCCGTCCCAGGGTCTGGCACCGCTCGTCGTTCGCGAGATGTTCCGCATCATCGAGCAGATGCGCGGCGAAGGCATCTCAGTGCTGCTGGTCGAGCAGAATGCGCGGATAAGCCTCGCCATCGCCGATCATGCCTATGTGCTGGATGACGGTGCCATCGTCTATGCCGGCCCGGCCAAGGCGCTCGCCGCCGATGAGGAGCGGGTCCAGGCGCTGGCCGGCGCCAGCGCCGAGGAGTGGCACGCAGGGGCGATTCGCCGCTAAGTTGCTTGCAGAGAGTGGTCTATGCTTGCCTAAAATTGCATCAGGGCAGCTTTATGGTGCGGTGCGACATTTTGGCACCCGCACAAATGCAAGCATTTTCCGGGGAACAGCCCTACCTTTCAGGGAAAAGCCTTAACTTCGCCGCGTTTTTAGGCGATTCTGTTAAGCCGTGTGTCGGCCGAAGGTACTCGCCGGCTCGGTGGAAGAGGAGCAGGCCAAAGGCGCATGCGCTTAGGCTGCGAGAGATGGTATTTGCGCCTCCCGTCCCGCTTTGCGGGCGAGGGCATCGGCCGGCATCAACCTTGCATAGCTAAATTTCGCTATTGCCTCGGGCATGACGCGCGGAGGTTGAGACAAAATGGAACTGTCATCAAGATGTTGCGCATTTTCTGAGGGTCGATTTCGTTCAAGAAATCGGTTGAGAAAACCCTGTTAGCGTTAATGGTTAATTAAGGACGAATGGTGTAAAACTTTGTACCGGTCCCACAAAGAATTTGGACGGGGACAAGGTCGAGGGCGAGGTGGAGAATGATTTCTCAGGATAATCTATTTGGTCTCTTCTCGAAGCTGTACGACAGCCAGAAAGAGACTGAGATGACCCTGGAAGATTATCTCAAGTCTTGCGCGCGCGAGCCGATGGCCTATGCCAGCGCCGCAGAAAGGATGCTGGCGGCTATTGGCGAGCCGGAGATCGTCGATACCAGCCATGATTCGCGGCTCGGCCGGATCTTCATGAACCGGAGCATCCGCGTTTATCCCTCTTTTGCCGATTTTTACGGCATGGAGGAGACGATCGAGCGCATCGTCGGCTATTTCCGCCATGCCGCCCAGGGCCTCGAGGAGCGCAAGCAGGTGCTCTATCTCCTGGGCCCGGTGGGCGGCGGCAAATCCTCTCTCGCCGAACGGCTGAAGCTCCTGATGGAGAAGATGCCGATCTACGTGCTGAAGGCCGGCAAGGAGATGAGCCCGGTCTTCGAGAGCCCGCTCGGCCTTTTCGACCCCAACCGCATGGGCGACGCGCTGGAGCGCAATTACCGCATTCCGAAGCGGCGCCTGACCGGCCTCGCCTCGCCTTGGGCGCTGAAGCGCCTGGACGAGTTCGGCGGCGACATCTCGAAATTCACCGTCGTGCGCATCCACCCCTCGCGGCTGCGCCAGATCGGCATCGCCAAGACCGAGCCCGGCGACGAGAACAACCAGGACATCTCGAGCCTGGTCGGCAAGGTCGACATCCGCAAGCTCGAGTTCTTCAGCCAGGCCGACGCCGACGCCTATGCCTTCTCGGGCGGTTTGAACCGCACGACGCAGGGCATCATGGAATTCGTCGAGATGTTCAAGGCGCCGATCAAGATGCTGCACCCGCTGCTGACGGCGACGCAGGAGAGCAACTACATCGGCTCGGAGAACATCGGCGCGATCCCGTACCAGGGCATCGTCCTCGCGCATTCGAACGAGGCGGAGTGGCAGACCTTCAAGAACAACCGCAACAACGAGGCCTTCATCGACCGCATCTGCGTCATCAAGGTCCCCTATTGCCTGCGCGCGATCGAGGAGCGGAAGATCTACGAGAAGCTGCTCGCCAACAGCGAGCTGGCGGCGGCGCCCTGCGCCCCCGGCACGCTCGACATGCTGTCGCGCTTCTGCGTACTGTCGCGCCTCAAGCCGCACGAGAATTCGAACCTTTACTCCAAGATGCGCGCCTATGACGGCGAGAGCCTCAAGGACAGCGACCCGCGCGCCAAGACGGTGCAGGAATATCACGACGCCGCGGGGGTCGATGAGGGCATGGAAGGGCTTTCGACGCGCTTCGCCTTCAAGGTGCTCTCCAGCACCTTCAACTACGACACCCAGGAGGTCTCGGCCGATCCCGTGCACCTCATGTACGTGCTGGAGCAGGCCATCCGCCGCGAGCAGTTCCCCGAGGACAGCGAGAAGAAGCTGCTGACCTACATCAAGGCCGAGCTTGCGCCGCGCTACGCCGAATTCATTGGCAATGAGATCCAGAAAGCCTATCTGGAATCCTATGGCGATTACGGCCAGAACCTCTTCGATCGCTACGTCGCCTATGCCGACGCCTGGATCGAGGACCAGGATTACAAGGACCCGGACACGGGACAGCTAATGGACCGCGAGCTGCTGAACCAGGAATTGTCCAAGATCGAGAAGCCGGCGGGGATCGCCAATCCCAAGGATTTCCGCAACGAGGTGGTGAAATTTGCGTTGCGTTCCCGCGCCTCCTATGGCGGCCGGAACCCCTCCTGGACCTCCTATGAGAAGCTGCGCGAGGTCATCGAGAAGCGGATGTTCTCCCAGGTCGAGGATCTGCTGCCGGTCATCAGCTTCGGCTCCAAGAAGGATTCGGACACCGAGAAGAAGCATCACGACTTCCTCGAGCGGATGGTGTCGCGCGGCTATACCCAGCGCCAGGTTCGCCGCCTCGTTGAGTGGTATATGCGCGTCAACAAGGCAGGCTAGCGCCGCCCAACGGAGATAGCTCGCCCGATGAACATCATCGATCGACGGCCAAATCCCAAAGGCAAGAGCCTCGCCAATCGGCAGCGCTTCATCGATCGGGCGAGAGGCGAGGTGAAGAAGGCGCTGGTTGACGCGCTGAAGCGGCGCAAGGTCGGCGAGACCGACGGCGGCGAAAAGATTTCGATCCCGAATCGCGGCATCGCCGAGCCGGTGTTCCGCCGCTCTGCCCATGGCGGCAAGCGCGACTACATCGTCCCCGGCAACAAGAAATACGTGGTCGGCGACCGCATCGAGCGCCCGCCCACGGGGGAGAGCGGCGGCCGCGGCGGCGCCAGCCCCGAGGATGGCGGCGAGCAGGACGCCTTCGAGTTCGTGCTGTCCAAGGACGAGTTCCTCAACCTCTTCTTCGAGGATCTGGAGCTTCCGGACCTGGTCAAGACGCGGCTCAAGGAGACCGAGGCGACGCAGCTCGCGCGCGCCGGCTACACCGTCGCCGGCACCCCCGCCAATCTCAACCTCGTGCGCACCATGCGCAACAGCCTCGCCCGGCGCATCTCGCTGCACCGGCCGCGCCCGCACGAGATCGCGGCGCTTGAGCGGCAGATCGACGCCGCGCTTGCCGCCGACGACGCGGAAAGCGCCGCGCAGGGCCGGCTCGATCTCGAGATGCTGCAGCGCCGCGCGCGGCGCGTCGGCTTCCTCGATCCCGTCGACGTCCGCTACAACCGCTTCGAGCGGGTTCCGAAGCCGAACACGCAAGCCGTGATGTTCTGCCTGATGGACGTGTCGGGCTCGATGACCGAGGCGATGAAGGACCTCGCCAAGCGCTTTTTCCTGCTGCTGCACGTGTTCCTGACGCGGCGCTACAAGCACGTCGACATCGTCTTCATCCGCCACACCAGCAACGCGCAGGAGGTGGACGAGGACACCTTCTTCCACAGCCGCGAGACCGGCGGCACCATCGTCTCGACCGCGCTCGAGGAGATGCTCAAGGTCGTGCGCGAGCGCTACAGCCCCGACAACTGGAACATCTACGCCGCGCAGGCCTCGGACGGCGACAACTACACCGAGGACAGCGACCGCTGCAGCCAGCTATTGGGCGGGGAGATCCTGCCGCTGACGCAGTACTTCGCCTACATCGAGGTCGGCGCCGAGGCGACGCTCCGCCACGGCTTCCCCTCGCCGCCCACCGACCTCTGGCGCACCTACAGCCAGATCGCCGAGCAGCACCGGAACTTCGCCATGCGCAAGGTCGCGGACCAGACGCAGATATTCCCGGTCTTCCACGAGCTTTTCGCCAAGCAGAGAGAGCACGCCTGATGCCGGCCGACGGCGGCATTGCGACGCCGGAACGGTACCTCTTCGAGGGACCGGAGTGGGATTTCGAGAAGCTGCGCCGCGTCTACGGCGCCATCGAGGAGATCGCGCTCGGCGAGATGGGCCTCGACGTCTATCCGAACCAGATCGAGGTGATAACCTCCGAGCAGATGCTCGATGCCTACGCCTCGATCGGCCTGCCGCTGATGTACCGGCATTGGAGCTTCGGCAAGCGCTTTGCCCGCGAGGAGGCGCTCTACCGCCACGGCCTTCAGGGCCTCGCCTACGAGATCGTGATCAATTCGAGCCCCTGCATCAGCTACATCATGGAGGAGAACTCCATGACGATGCAGTCGCTGGTCATCGCGCATGCCGCCTTCGGCCACAACCACTTCTTCAAGAACAACTACCTCTTCCGTCAGTGGACCGACGCCACCGGCATCCTCGACTATCTCACCTTCGCGCGCGACTTCGTGGCGCATGCGGAGGAGAGCCACGGCGTCGAGGCGGTCGAGCGCGTGGTCGATGCCGCCCACGCGCTGATGAACCACGGCGTTCACCGCTACGACCGGCCGGCCAAGCTCAATCTCGAGGAGGAGCGCAAGCGCGAGGAAGAGCGCCGGCGCCACTTCGAAGCGAGCTATGACGACATCTGGCGCACCGCGATCATCGGCGAGAAGCGCGGGGAAGAGCCGGGACAGAGCAAGGAGAAGCAGCGCGCCGAGACGCGCCGCAAGCTCGGCCTGCCCGAGGAGAACCTGCTCTATTTCCTCGAGAAGCGCGCGCCCCAGCTCGAGCCGTGGCAGCGCGAGCTCGTCCGCATCGTGCGGCATATCTCGCAATACTTCTATCCGCAGAAGCAGACGCGGCTGCTGAACGAGGGCTGCGCCACCTTCGTCCATTACGAGGTCCTGACGCGGCTGCACGAGAAAGGCCTGATCACCGACGGGGCCTTCCTCGAGGCGCTGCATTCGCATACCAGCGTCGTCTTCCAGCCGGAATTCGACGACCGGCGCTACAGCGGCATCAACCCCTACGCGCTCGGCTTCGCCATGATGTGCGACATCAAGCGCATCTGCCTGGAGCCCGAGGACGAGGATCGCGAATGGTTCCCGGAGATCGCCGGCAACGGCGATCCCTACGGCACGCTGCGCCACGCCTGGGCGAACTACCGCGACGAGAGCTTCGTGCTGCAATATCTGAGCCCGCGGCTCATCCGCCAGTTCCGCCTGTTCAAGGTGCTCGACGAGGAAGGCTCCGATGCGCTGGTCGTCGGCGCCATCCACGACGAGCGCGGCTATCGCGAGATCCGCCGCTCGCTCGCCCGTTACTACGATCTGGCGCGGCACGATCCGGACATCCAGATCCGCGACGTCGATCTCCAAGGCGACCGCTGTCTGGTGCTGAGCCACGCCGTCCACGACGGCATCCTGCTGGACGAGCCCAGCGCCAAGGCCGTCCTCGACCATCTCGGCGAGCTGTGGCGCTACGGCATCCGTCTCGAGGAGATCGACGCCGCCTCCGACCGCGTCATCAAGACGCACGAGGTCACGGCGCGGCTCTGAAGCCCGTTTTTATCGCCGCGCTTGTCTTCTCGGCAGCACCAGGGGCGCCGCGATAGCGTCCAACGCCGTCCCGCCTTCCGGAGAGCTTCGGTCGCCGCCGAAAGGCCGGTCATTTCGGCTTGAGGGTCAGCACGGCGGAGTTGAGGCAATAGCGCAGGCCCGTCGGCGCCGGACCGTCCTCGAAGACATGGCCGAGATGCGCCTCACAGCGGCTGCACAGCACCTCGGTGCGCGTCATGAACAGGCTGCGGTCGGTCTCGGTGGCGATGCGGTCCATGGCGATCGGCGCCCAGAAGCTTGGCCAGCCGGTGCCGGAATCGAACTTCGTGTCGGAGGCGAAAAGCTCCTGGCCGCAGCAGACGCAGGCATAGACGCCGGGGGTCTTGGCGTTCCATAAGGCGCCGGTGAAGGCGCGCTCGGTGCCTTTCCTGCGGGCGATGTGGTACTGTTCCGGCGTGAGCTGCGCGCGCCATTCGGCGTCGGATTTGACGAGTTTCTCGCTCATGGATCGCCTCCCTGCTGCCGCTGTGCCATCCTACCGCCGGCGCCGGGCACGGCACAACGCATCGCCTTGGGGAGAGGTCCCGTGAACGAGCAAAGCTCCATTGCGCGGTATCGCACCAATCTCCAAGGCGAGAGGGACAGCGCGGCGCTCTATCACGCGCTTGCCGATGCCGAGAGCAACCCTCAGCTCAAGCAGGTCTACAGCCGCCTCGCCGCGGTCGAGGAGGCGCATGCCGAGTTCTGGAAGAAGCGGCTCTCGGGCCTCGGCGTGTCGGCGAAAGGGCAAGGGCCGGGCTGGCGCAGCCGCGTGCTGGCCTGGGCGGCGCGGCGCTTCGGGCCGGAGATGGTGCTGCCGCTGATCAATTCGCTGGAACGGGCCGATTTCGACAAATACGATGCGCAGCCCGAGGCCGTCTCCGCCGGATTGCCGGCGGACGAGCGCTCGCATTCGCGCGTCATCTCCGCCATGGGGCGCTCGCTGCAGGGCGGGCTTTCCGGCGGCGCGCTGGCGCAGCTCGAGGGCCGGCATCGCGGCGCCGGCGGCAACGCGATCCGCGCCGCCGTGCTTGGCGCCAATGACGGCCTCGTCTCCAATCTGAGCCTCGTCATGGGAGTCGCCGGCGCGGAATTCTCCGCCCGCACCATCCTCGTGACCGGTCTCGCCGGGCTCGTCGCCGGCGCCTGCTCGATGGCGATGGGCGAGTGGCTCTCGGTCAACAGCTCGCGCGAGTTCTATCAGCAGCAGATCGCCGGCGAGGCTGCGGAGCTCGAAGAGGTGCCGGAGGAGGAGAAGCAGGAGCTGGCGCTGATCTACCAGGCCAAGGGGCTTCCCGAGCAACAGGCGAAGGCGCTCGCCGAACGCCTCATCGGCAACAAGGCGACGGCGCTCGACACGCTCGCGCGCGAGGAGCTTGGCATTAACCCGGAGGAGCTCGGCGGATCCGCCTGGGTCGCGGCCGCCACGTCTTTCCTGCTCTTTTCCGTCGGCGCGATCGTGCCCGTGTTGCCGTTCTTCGCGCTCGGCGGCTTCGCCGCCGTCGGCGCGAGCCTCGGCCTTGCCGCCGCCGCCATGTTCGCGATCGGCGCCGGCACGACGCTCTACACCGGCCGCGGCATCATCTTCTCCGGCGCGCGGCAGCTCGCGATCGGCATCGCCGCGGCCGGCGTGACCTATGGCATCGGCAAGCTCATCGGCGTCTCGCTCGCCGGCTGATCAGCGGTCGCAATTGCGTCCGCCCACGCTGGCGCAGCTCTGCATCCGGTTCCAATCGTCGAACTGGACAAGCAGCTCATAGCCGAGGAACACCGCCACCAGCGTGGCGAGGATGGCGATGATTTTCAGCCGGTCGGGCGTCATTCGCCGCCTCACTATGGCCGTGCCGCCGCGCCGGCGCAAGGGACGCCGGACCCGCGCACGGTTTCCATCCGCTCCACTTTATCATAGGCTCAATTCATTCGCTTTCGCCGGCGGGCGGCGGGAGCCGGCAGGCACGGGGGTCGGAGATGCGGCTGGTGGCGTTCGACGAGGGGGGCGCGGCGCGGCTGGGGGTGGTGCAGCGCGAGGTGGTGGTCGATCTCGCGCGCGCCGCGCCGGATCTGCCGCGCGACCTCCTCGGGTTCCTCCGCAAGGGCCGAGACGCCTTTGTCGCCGCCGCTGAGGCGGCGCGCAAGGCCAAGGCCGAGGCGACCCGCCCGCTCGCGGCGCTGCGCTTCCGGCCGCCGCTGGAGAATGCCGGCAAGATCCTGTGCCTCGGCCTCAATTACGTCGATCACGCCGCCGAGGGCGGCCGCGCCAGGCCGGACTATCCGAGCCTCTTCCTGCGCGGCAACACCTCGCTCGTTGCCCATGGCGAGGCGATGTGGCAGCCCAAGGTCTCCGGCAAGCTCGATTACGAGGCCGAGCTCGTGGCCGTGGTCGGGCGCAGGGCGCGGCATGTGAAGGCGGCCGACGCGCTCCACTGCATCGCCGGCTATTCCTGCTTCAACGACGGCTCGGTGCGCGACTACCAGCGCAAGACCACGCAATGGACCATCGGCAAGAATTTCGACCGCACCGGCGGCTTCGGACCATGGTTCGTGACCGCCGACGAGGTGCCGCCGGGCGCGACCGGCCTCTCCATCCGCGCGCGCCTCAATGGCAAGGTGATGCAGGACGCCAACACCGGCGACATGCTCTTCCCGGTGGCCGAGACCGTCGCCCTGTTGAGCGAATGCATGACGCTCGAGCCTGGCGACCTCCTGGTGATGGGCACCCCCGCCGGCGTCGGCTATGCCCGCACCCCGCCGGTCTGGATGCAGCCCGGCGACACCATCGAGATCGCCATCGAAGGCATCGGCGTGCTCAGCAACCCGATCGCCGCGGAACCTTAGGGTCCGACATCGGAAATGCGAGAAACAGCGTGAGATCGTCGCGCCCCCTCACCCTCCCGCCACGCCGGCCGCTCCGCCCCGGGGGGTGGAGAGGGTTGGGGTGAGCGACCCCGATGGCGCCGGGCTGGAGCGCGATTTCGCCGCCGCGGCGGCCTGCCAGGGATGTGGCGCGGCCGCGATTTCGCTCACCAGCTTGTTGGTGATCGCCTCGCCGAAGGAACTGAAATCCTGCACCACCAGCAGGAAGCTGCCGGGCCCGCCGACGACGTTCTGCCGGTAATATTCCGGCAGCCCTTCGGGCGGCTGGGTGTGGGCGAAATAGCCGGGATTGGGATGCTCGTTGATGATGGCGAGGCCGTTGATGACGATGCCGGCGGCGAGCGCCTCCTCGCGCGCGTCGAGCACCGGACGGCCGGAATTGTTGGTGCCGTCGCCCGACACGTCGATGACGCGGCGCTCCGCGATCACTCCGGCCTTGGCGAAATAGGCGCGGCCGAAATCGAGCGCGGCGCTGATCGAGGTGCGGCCGACGAAGGAGCGCGGCGCGTTGAGCAGGATCGCGGCAAAGCCGGCGGCGGTCTCGCCGTCGCGCACCACGGTCCAATCCGCCACCACCTGCTGCTCCTCGGGTCCCGACCATTCGATGAAGCAGATGGCGACGGCGCCGTGCTGCCCCGCGGCGATGGCCTGCAACACGCGCGGATTGGTCACCGCCGTCGCATAGCCTTGACGCTGCAGCTTGAACTCGTCGTCATCGACGCTGCGCGAGACATCGGCCGCGAAAATCAGCGCGACGTCGACGCTCTCCGCCCGAGCGGGGTGGACGGCAAGGCAGAGGATCGCAACCAGCAGCGCCGCAGCGAGGACCGAACGCATCGGCACCTCCGAAGAATCGGACATCCAGCATAAGCCGGCCCAAGGGCCGAGGGAAGCGCTGCAACACCGGCGCAGGGCTGCCCGCCGCCGTGGCGATGGGCTATAGCACCGGCCATGGCGCCCCGCGGTCTCGCCTTCTGGTCGAGCCGGCTGCCGGTGGGCGAGGCCCTGCCGGCGCTTCGCACGGCGCTCGCCGATGCGGGCGCCGCCGTGCTGCAAGCGCCGACCGGCGCCGGCAAGACGACGTTGGTGCCGCTGGCGCTGCTCGACGCCTCCTGGCTTGAGGGCCGGCGCATCGTCATGCTCGAGCCGCGCCGCCTGGCGGCGCGGGCGGCGGCGCGGCGCATGGCGGAGATGCTCGGCGATCAGGTCGGCGGCATCGTCGGCTACCGCACGCGGCTCGACACGCGCATCGGGCCGCGAACGCGCGTCGAGGTGGTGACCGAAGGCATTCTGCTGCGGCTTATCCAGGACGATCCCGCGCTCGACGGCGTCGGCCTCGTCATCTTCGACGAGTTCCATGAGCGCAACCTCGATGGCGATCTCGGCCTGGCCTTGGCGTTGGATTCCCGGCGGCACCTGCGCGAGGATTTGCGCCTCCTCGTCATGTCGGCCACCCTCGACGGCGAGCCCGTGGCGCGGTTGCTTGGCGGCGCGCCCGTCGTCGCCAGCGTGGGACGCAGCTTCCCGGTCGAGCTGCGCTATCTCGACCGGCCGCCGCCGGAGCGGCTCGAGGCGGCCGTCGCCGCGGCGATCGGCCGCGCGCTCGCCGACGAGAAGGGTAGTCTGCTCGTCTTCCTGCCCGGCGGCGCCGAGATTCGTCGCGTCGAGCGCCTTCTCGCCCCATCCGGGCTCGGTGCGGAGATCATCGTCGCGCCGCTCTATGGCGACCTGCCGCAAGCGGCGCAGGACGAAGCGATCCGCCCGGCGCCGGAGGGCCGGCGCAAGATCGTGCTCGCCACGCCCATCGCCGAAACCAGCCTTACCATCGAGGACGTCCGCATCGTCGTCGACAGCGGGCTGCGGCGCGCGCCGCGCTTCGATCCCGCGAGCGGCATGACGCGGCTGGAGACGATGCGCGCGTCGCAGGCTTCCTCCGAGCAGCGGCGCGGCCGCGCCGGGCGGCTGGCAGCGGGCGTCTGCTACCGGTTGTGGCGCGAGGCCGAGCAGGCGCAGCTTCCCCCCTTCACCCCGCCGGAGATCCTCGAAGCCGATCTTGCGCCGTTGGCGCTGGAGCTTTCGCGCTGGGGAACGCGCGATCCCGCGGCGCTTTCCTGGCTCGACCCGCCGCCGGTGGCGGCCTTGGCGCAGGCGCGCGAGCTGCTGCGCGCGCTGGGCGCGCTCGATGCCGCCGATGGCATCACCGCCCATGGCCGCGCCATGGCGGGCATCGGCCTTCAGCCGCGGCTTGCCCATATGGCGCTCGTTGCGCGCGAGCGCGGCGAGGGCCGGCTTGCCGCCGAGATCGCGGCGCTGCTGGGCGAGCGCGACATCCTCAAGGCCGCGCCGGGCCGGCGCGACGCCGATCTCCGGCTGCGCCTCGAGTTGCTGCGCGACACAGCGGCGGCTCGCCATCTTGCGCCGGACCTCGCGCTCGACCGCGGCGCGGCCGAGCGCGCGCGCCGGGCCGCCCGTCAGCTTCAGCGGGAGCTTCGCCTGCGCGACGCGGAGGCGGCGACGCTCGACGCCGCGGGGCGCGTGCTGGCGCTGGCTTATCCCGATCGCATCGCCCAGCGGCGCTCCGCCGCGGCTGGCCAGTTTCGCCTGTCGAATGGAGGCGGCGCCGACCTGCTGCCGGCCGATCCGCTTGCCGCGGAGGAGTTTCTCGCCGCCGCCGAGCTTGACGGCGAGCGGCGCGTCGCCCGCATCTTTCTCGCGGCGCCGCTGTCGCGCGCCGAGATCGAGCAGGATTTCGCCGCGGCGATCGAGACGGTCGAGACGATCGCCTGGGACAGCCGCGAGCAGGCGGTGCTGGCGCGCCGGCAGGAGCGGCTCTTCGCGCTGGTGCTCAAGGACGAGGCGTTGACGGCGCCGCCGGCCGAGCGCATTGCCGCCGCCATGCTCGACGGCGTCCGCGAGCTTGGCCTCGCCGCCTTGCCGTGGCGCCCGGAGGCCGAGGGGCTGCGCCGGCGGGTGCTGTTTCTGCGCCGCCTGGAGGGCGCGGCGGGGTGGCCCGATCTCAGCGATGACGCGCTACGGCTGACGCTGGCGGATTGGCTCGGCTCCCATCTCGGCGGCATCACGCGGCGCGCGCAGCTCGACCGGCTCGATCTCCACGCGATTCTGCGCGCGCAATTGAGCCGGGAGCAGCAGCAGGCGCTTGATCGGCTCGCGCCGACCCATGTCAATCTGCCCACCGGATCGCGCCTGCCGATCGATTACGGCGCCGGCGAAGTGCCGGTGCTGGCGGTCCGGCTGCAGGAGCTGTTCGGCACGCGCGAGACGCCCTCCGTCGCCAACGGTCGCGTCAGGCTGCTGCTCCATCTGCTGTCGCCCGCGGGCCGGCCGCTGCAAGTGACGCGCGATCTCGAGGGCTTCTGGCGCGGCAGCTACGCCGCCGTGCGCAGCGAGATGCGCGGCCGTTACCCCAGGCATTCCTGGCCCGACGACCCGCTCGCCGCGCCGCCGACGGCGCGGGCGAAGCGCAAGGCGCGCTGAGCTCGCTTCCGGGCAGGCTCATTCCTCCATTTCTTCCAGGAAAGGCACGGGTTGAGGGGGTAGGGACTTGCCCGGTTTGACGACGGTGCAGCCCTTATCGCTTTCGCTGTCGAATTTGCCGGGGAGCTCGACATTTGTCGTGACAACGTAGTCTTGGAAACATGGATTTCCCACCAACAGGATATGCGCGATTTTCTCGATGGCATTCCGTTGGGTGTCGGTGATGTCGAGCTGCGTGAGCAATTCCGAGCCTGCGGCTTGATCGCGCAATGTCCTGTTTTGAGGCACGGAGAGATCCAACAGGTCGAAATCGATCTGGACGGTACGATAGGTTTGCGGATAGTCGGTTTTCGAGGCGACCGCGAAGAGCTCCGCCATGTAGTTCTGGATGCCCCAGGCCGAAAGGTCGCTCGTGGTATCGATGGGCTCAAAGACCACGTTCTCGGCGACGGTAACCCACCCCGGAGAGCCCTGCTCGAGATCCATCGGCGCCGGGGTGTTGTCCCGCGCGTTGATGAGGATGTGAAGCATCGCGGGAATAGTCCGTTCCGGCGCTTCCTCGACGAGCCTCTTGATCGTCTTGTCGGTAAAGAGATCCGCCGCCGACCGGATGCCCATGTTGTCGACGAGGCCGCCGTCGAAGAGATGAAGCCATTGGACCCGGGGACGCGATGAGGGCGGGTCAGCCTGCGGATCGAAGGCGTGGCTGATGTCGTAGGCATAGCGCTGATGGCGCAACTGGTCGATGGCCGCGAACCTCTCCAGCCCGCTCATCGGCGGCTTCGTCGGCGGGACAAGACACGGAGCGCCGGCGTCGCGGAGATTTTCAAGCTCGACGTCGCTCAAAAGAAACGGAAACGCTCCGGCGGCGGCCGTCGCCAAGGCAAGGGGATACTGATTGAGATCGGAGCAGATCAGCGAGAAATAATATTGATTGAAGACGAACGGCGCGCCCGCGCCGAAATCCGTGGAGTTCAAGATCAGGAAGGGCCGCTGCCCCCAGGACGTCGGGTCGGAGAGGATCGCGAAGCGCGCGTCGTCAAGCTGGAGGCGGTCGTCGAGCAGCTTCGCCAACGCCGCCGTCCGGTTTGTCGCCAGATAGTTCCATTTCCAGGGGACCAGGAGAGCTCCTGCAAGGGCGTCGGTCTTGTCCCGGCGAACGACGAATTGATCGTAAAACTGGTCAAACTCCTCGGGCTTGTTTGCGTAAACCGCAAAAGCCGTGGCCGCGAAGCTGCCGCCGGAAGTTCCGGATACCACGATGATGTCGTCCGTCAGCGGATGTCCGTTCCGCTTGAAGGCGCGAAGCTCTCTGATCACATCGGCGGCGAGCGCCGTGGCGCGCGTGCCGCCGCCCGACATCGTGACGATGATGGGGTAGGCGGGAATGGCGTGCCGCGCGCCGCGCGCCTTGATATAGGCCGAGAAGAGGTAGTTGTGATCGAACGTCTGTTTGCGCGGATCGGCGGTGAGCCGCAGATTTTGCGGTTGATTGGCGCAGGCGCCGAGGCCCAGCGCCGCCGCGACGGTTGCGGCCAGCAAGGCGCGGAAGCGCGCCTTCGGCGAGATCAGCCCCGACATGCGTCCCCCTTTTCCCGTGACCGCCGAGCGGGCGGTCGGCGACCCCGTCGAGCTTACCGGAATGCAACGATAGATTGAAGCGGATCCGCGATGTTGCCCGCTTGCGGCGTCGGTCGGGTGCGCGCCGGACATAATCCGGGGGTCTGCGCCGAAGGCACACCGTCTCGGCCGTCGTCGCAACCGGAACTCGGCCTTGCCGCACTGAACCGGAATTCGGCAAGATCGACGGGCCAAGTCCGAATCGCGCGAGCAACATGTCTTCGCGCGGGAGTAACGGGATGCGCCTCCGGGCTCTGATTGCTTCACTCTCGATCGCCCTCCTGCCGCAACTCGCCCAGGCACAGGCGGATTGCGGCTTGCCGAGCGCGGGCGAGGATCGTTGGCCGGTGGCGGCGCCGGAAAGCGTCGGGCTTTCCAGTGCGACGCTCTGCTCGATGGCGAAATGGCTCGACGATTGGACGCAGAGCAACGTGCATGCGGTGCTGGTGGCGCGGCATGGCGCGCTGGTCTTCGAGCGTTACTTCGCGGGCAAGGACGAGCGTTGGGGTGAAGCGGCCGGCGAGGTCGCGTTCGGTCCGGAAACGAAGCATGACGAACGCTCGGTGACCAAGAGCGTCGTCGCCCTCCTCCTGGGCATCGCGGTCGATCGCGGCTCGATCAGGAGCCTCGATGAGTCGGTCATGTCCTTCTTTCCGGAATATGCCGATCTGCGGACGCCGCAGAAGGATCGTATCACGTTGCGCGATCTCGTCACCATGTCGGCCGGATTGGAATGGCACGAGAACGACACGCCCTACACCAGCGAGGCCAACAGCGAAAATCGCATGGACAACGCCCCCGATCCCTATCGTTACGCGCTGCAACAGGCGGTCGTCGAGCCGCCTGGGCAGGTCTGGAATTACAATTCCGGATCGACCGAGGTGATCGGCGCGGTGCTGAAGAAGGCGACCGGCACGCCGGCGGACGACTTTGCGCGCGCCGTCCTGTTCGCGCCGCTCGGGATCACCGATGTCGAGTGGTATCGGAACGCGAAGGGCGATCCGATCGCCGCGGGCGCTCTGCGCCTTAGGCCGCGTGATCTCGCCAAGATCGGCCAGCTCGTGCTGCGGCACGGCGCCTGGAACGGCACGCAGGTCGTGCCGGCCTCGTGGATCGAGGCGGCGACAACGCCGCAGGTCAACGTGTCGGGCTTCGCCTCGCTCTTCTACGGCTACTTCTTCTGGCTCGGCCGATCGCTTGTCGACAGGCGCGAGGTTCAATGGGCGGCGGCGGTGGGCCTCGGCGGGCAACGCATCTTCATCGTGCCGGCGCTCGATCTCGTGGTCGTGATCAATGCCGGCCTTTACAAGAGCGCACTGCAAACCACGGTGCCGGCCGACATCCTCAATCGGTACGTGCTGAAAGCCGTGGATTAGCCATGCCGGCGATGGCGCGGCGGCCGACGGGCGCCTGGATCGAGCGATAGAGATGGCCGCACGACACGCGCTCGACCTCTGGATGCCGCGCCGGAGCCGCGGCGAAGGCGTCGGCGCCGCCGAGACCGACCGCATCCATAGGCGCGATGCCCGTCTGAAAAGGCGGGTGGTGCATGAGGATCATCCTCGGCCGCGCCGGCGCCGGCCAGTGGGCAAGCGGCGAGCGACGTCACCGAGCCGAAGCGGACTCGCCGGTCCCTCCCGCTGCCGATCCATGATTTCAGGGATCAGGCGCGGGCCGACGGCGGCCGCTTCCGGGCATACGCGCGAGCGGAAAGAAAGATCAACCCGACCGCGCAGATATAGGCGAAGGCATCGCCGATCCGGCTGTAGATCGTGACCGCGCCGTGGGTCGGAATTGCGGCCAGCATGACCCCGCCGCCATCGCCGTAATTTTGTTGGCCAAGCACGCGCCCCTGATAGTCCGTGATCAAGGAAGAGCCGAGGCCGGTAGCCCTCACCATGGAATATCCGTTCTCGATGGAGCGGAATACGGCGGTCACGTCGTCTTGCTGCTCGAACGGATGCACGGAGTTATAGGGAGCCATCATGACATCGACGCCGTTTTGGCCGGCCTGCCGGATGAGCGCCGGAAAGTGAAAATCATTGCAAATCGCGGTGGCCACGCGGCCATTGGGCGTGTCGGCGAAGGGAAGCCGCCCGGACCCGTAGGGAGTGACGTATGATTCCCCGGGGATCACCGGATAACTCTTTTCATAGGTCCACACGATCCTGCCCGCGTTGTCGATCAAGATCGATTGGTTGAGGAAATAGGGCATCGATTGGGTTCGCGTGAAAACGCCCAGAGAAACTTGCATAAAAGCGTCGTGGGTCTTCGCCAAAGCGGACGCGCGGTCGAGCACCTGTTGCCTGTCTTCCTCCAGGACAAAAGCCGCGGTCTCCTGCCAGCCGACGATCTTGGCGCCGGCGCGCAGCGCCGATTCGCTGCGCTCCAGCATCAGATCGGAGGTTGCCCGGAATCGCGGGCGAGCGGCGGCTCTTTCACTCTCGGTCGATCGGTTGAACCTCACCCAATCGAATGGCGGGCTGATCGCCGTGTCGTGCGCTCCGCGATCGATTGTGACGGTTGCCGCCATGACGGTCGGCGAGGAAGGCGCGGCAAAATTGATCCTGAGGCTGCCGAACAGAAGGACCGCGATCACCACGGCGACGAAGGAAAGCACCTCGAAGCGCGCGGGGCGCCAGTCGAAGCCGCGATCCCACAGCGCGTTGACCGTGGAGGCGCACCATCCGATGAGGAAGGCGATGCCCCACATGCCGGTGATCGAAAGGATCTGCATCAAGGAGAGGCTGTCGTATTGGGAATAGACGATCGATCCCGTCGAGTTTGTCGCGGCAATCAGCGTCATCAACCAGTCGATCGTCGTGAAAGCCAGCGGGAAAACGAAGACGCGCGTTTTCTCGCCAAGGCGCGATCCGATCAGCCGGTCGGCCGCGTAGGGCAGCGTCGATGCCGCTCCGCGGAACAGCGCAAATATGCTCAGACCGATCACAACCATGTATGCGTTGCTCAGGTCGCCGCCGCGCATGGCAATCGCGTTGCCGACGGCGTGGGCGAAAAAGATCATCACCATCGCCACCCACGTCCGCCGCGCGGTGCGGGCGAACCGCAGCAGGAACATCGGCGCGAGCCAGGCCGCCAGGGGAAGCATCGTCTGCACGATGGTGAACGGCAGCAGGGAAAACCCGAGGAGAAGCCAAAGCCAGGTCAGTCGGCGGGTTCGCCCCCTTGATGATGGCCCTGGAGCATCCCCTGCTTCGGTCCGGGACATGATAAAGCCTTTGGCTTGATCGCTTCCGACGCGCGTCGTGGAGCCCATATGCGACTTGAACGATCTGGTTTTTCGATGGACCGTCGAAACGCCGGTGAAGGCCATGACATGGATCAATCGGCTGGAAGACAGCCGTCATGTCGGCAAGCGGCACGTCTCAAACCATGCCGAGATCGGCAAGGGATGGCCGCCTCTGGCGCGGCAGCGGGCACGCTGCCGCTGCCGGTATGGCCACGCGCCGCGGATCAGCTATCGATCAGCGCGCCGTCTTCGAAGAAGGGATAAGGCCCGGCGAAATCGCCCACCACCGCGGTGTGCGTGACGACGCCCGTCGCCGGCCGCCAGAGATGAAGCTGGTAGCCCGGCGGCTCCATCATGAAGGCGGCGGGTCCGCGGGGCCTGAGATCGAGCGCCACCTGATGCGCCGTGCTCGGCGCGGTGCTGGCGATGGCGCGGCGGCCGATGGGCGCCTGGATCGAGCGGTGGAGATGGCCGCAGAGCACGCGCTCGACCCGCGGGTGCCGGGCCAGAACCGCGGCGAAGGCGTCGGCGCCGTCGAGGCCGATCGCATCCATATGCGCGATGCCCGTCTGAAAGGGCGGGTGGTGCATGAGGATCATCGTCGGCCGTTCCGGCGCCGATGCCAGCGTCCGGTCGAGCCAGGCGAGACGCTCGGCGCAGAGCCGGCCGCCGGACTCGCCGGGGATCACCGTGTCGAGGGCGACGAGGCGGAGCGGATGGTCCTCCACCGTGTAATTGAGAAATCCCTGCGCCGGGAAATAGCCGTCGCCGCGGAAGGTCCGGCGCATCGCCTCGCGCTCGTCGTGATTGCCGGGAATGAGATAGACCGGCATTGCCAGCGGCGCCAGCAGCTCGCGGAGCAGCGCGTATTCCTCCTCCCGCCCGAAATCGGTGAGATCGCCGGTGGCGACGACCAGATCCGGCCTGGGATCGAGCGCCTTGAGCGCCGCCACCGCGGCGGCGAGGCAGGCGGCGGTATCGACCACGCGATAGGCGATCCTGCCGCGCGCCTTGATATGGAAATCGGTGATCTGCGCGATGAGCATGAGGCCTCACAGCGAGAGCAACGCGCCCTCGGCGATCCTGAGATGCACGGTATCGCCGGGCGCGAACACGTGCCGGCCGCTGGTCTCGACGATGATCGGCTCCGCGCCGAAGCCGTCGACCGAGAGCCGCGTCCGGTCCCCCAGGAAGATCGCCGCCGCCACCGAGCCCGTCAATTGCGCCTCCGCCGCCGCCACGATCGCCGCGTCCTCGGGGCGGAACAGCACCTCGCGCACCGGCGCCTTGCCGTTCCACGGCAGCCGGCCGGCGGCGCAGACGAAGGCGCCGTCGCGCACCTCGCCGGCGAGCCGGTTCATCACGCCGATGAAGTCGGCGACGAAGCGGTCGGCCGGCGCGCGGTAGATCTCTCGCGGCGTGCCGATCTGCGCGACGCGCCCTTGGCTCATGACCACGATGCGGTCGCCGAGCGCCATTGCCTCGGCCTGGTCGTGGGTGACGTAGACGGCGGTGATGCCGAGCCGCCGCAGCAACGCATTGATCTCGAGGCGAAGCTGGTCGCGCAGCTTGGCGTCGAGCGCCGTCAAGGGCTCGTCGAGCAGCAAGGCCCGCGGCCGCACCGCCAGCGCGCGGGCAAGCGCCACGCGCTGCCTCTGTCCGCCCGAGAGCTGGTCGATGCGCCGGGCCGCAAGCGGCGCGATCTGCATCATCGCCAGCATCTCCTCGACCCGCGCCGCGCGCTCCGCCGCCGGCAGCCCGCGCACCTTGAGGCCGTAGCCGACATTGCCGCGGACGTCGAGGTTGGGAAAGAGCGCGTAGCTCTGGAACACCATGCCGACGTTGCGCCGCTCGATCGGAAGCGCCGTGACGTCGGCTTCGCCGAACAGCACGCGCCCGCCGGGATCGGGGCTTTCGAGCCCGGCGATGAGGCGCAAGGTCGTGGTCTTGCCGCAGCCCGAGGGTCCGAGCAGCACCACCGTCTCGCCCGCGGCGATCGCAAGCTCGAGCGGCTCCAGCGCCCGGGTGCCGTCGGCGAAGGTCTTGGCGCAACGCTCGAGCCGGATGGATGCGGCCTCGGACGCGTTCATCGCCGCTCCCCGGCGAAGCGCTGCAACAGCAGCAGCAGCGGCACGATCATCAGGAAGAACACGATGGTATAGGCGCTGCCGATCTCGAGCCGCATCGAGGCGTAGCTGTCGGCGAGCCCGACGGGCAGCGTCTTGGTCAGCGGCGTGTGCAGCATCCAGGTGATGTTGAATTCGCCGATCGACAAGGTCACCACCATGAGCGCGCCCGCCAGGATACCGGACCGGCAATTCGGCAGCACGACGCCGAAGAAGCGCTGCGCGAAGCTCGCCCCGAGACTCGCCGCGCCCTCCTCGAGCGTCTTGAGATCGATCGAGGATAGCACAGCCAGCACCGAGCGGACCATGAACGGCAAGGTGAACAGCACGTGGCCCACCAGGATGAAGACCCAGCTCGTGCGGAAGCCGCGGAAGCCGCCATAGAGCAGGATGAGCGCCAGCGCCGTGGCAAGCCCGGGCACCGCGACCGGCAGCACCAGCAACTCTTCGGCGAGCCGGGTCCAGCGCGTCTGGCGCTTGGCCAGCACATAGGCGGCGGGCACGCCCAGCAGCAGCGTCGCGCCGAGGCAGGCGAGCGCCACCAGCAGCGAGAGAGAGATGGTGTCGCTGTAGAGGCTCCAGACCGCGCCGATCCAGCGCAGCGTGAGCCCGCTCTTCACGCCCTGGAGGAAGTTGACGGTGAGGCCGGCGGACACCGACAGGATCACCGGCACGATGAGGAAGGCGCAGACCAGCGCGCAGAAGGCGAGCTGCGCGTAGAAGCCGCCGGCGCGCCTCATGCCGCCGCCGCCACGCCGGGGCCCGCGACGCTGCGCGCCAGCGCCAGCACCAGCCAGGTGACGAGGCCCAGCACCAGACTCAGGCTCGCGGCCATGGCGAGATTGGCGTTGAGCGTGAACTCGGTATAGATGGTCATCGCCAGCACGTCGATGTTGGTGGCGAGCGTGAAAGCGGTGCCGAAGGCGCCCATCGCGGTGGCGAAGCAGATGGCGCCCGAGGAGACGAGCGCCGGAGCAAGGCCGGGAACGATCACGTCGCGCATCACGCGCCAGTGCCCGGCGCCGAGCGAGCGCGCCGCCTCCTCGAGGGCGGGATCGAGCTTCTCCGCCGCCGCCATCACGGTGAGGATGACGCGCGGGATCGAGAAGTAGAGATAGCCCAGGAACAGGCCCGCCATCGAATAGGCGAAGACCGGCCGGCTGCCGCTCAAGCGGAAGACGATCTCGCCGATAAGGCCCTGGCGGCCTGCCAGCATGATCACCATGAAGCCGACGACGACGCCGGGAAAAGCCAGCGGCAGGGTCAGCATCGCCACCAGCAGGCCGCGCGCGGGAAAGCGGTTGCGCGCCAGGAAAAGGCCGGCGACGCCGGCAATGATGAGCGTCGCGCCGGTGACGGCGGCGGCGAGCAGGATGGTGGCGATGAGGCTCTGGAGATAGCGCGGATTGGCGATCACCGCGCCATAGGCGGCAAGGCCGAGCGGGCCGCCGCCGGCGATCGCCGCCAGCCGCGCCATCGGCAGCAGCCAGAACGCGGCGAAGACCGCCGCCGCCGGCGCGATCAGCAACAGCAGCCGCGGAGTCTCGGCGCGCCGCACCCGCTCAGCGCACCTCGGCGAGATAGCGCTCGGTGAAGGCTTTCTGCGCCGCCGCCATCTTGGCGAAATCGACGCTTTTCACCCGCGCGTACTCGCTGTCCGGCAGGAACTTGGCCTTGGCGTCGGCCGACATCGCGCCGGCGCGCACCGGGCGCAGATAGGCATTGGCCCAAATCGCCTGGCCTTCGTCCGACAGCACGAAGTCGAGCACCTTCCTGGCGTTTTCCGCGTGCGGCGCGTCCTTGACCAGGCTCATCACGTAAGGCACCGCCACCGTGCCTTCGGCCGGAATGACGAAGTCGACGTTCGCCTTGTCCTTGTATTTCGCGCGATAGGCGTTGAAATCATAGTCGAGCAGGATCGGGATCTCGCCCGACAGCACGCGGGCATAAGAGGTCTGCTTCGGCACGATCGGCTCGTTCTTCAGCAGCGCCTTGAAATAGGCGATGGCCGGAGTGAAGTCGTCGAGGCTGCCGCCCAGCGCCTGATTGATCGCGACGGCGCCGACATAGCCCACGAAGGCGCTGCTGGGGTCGAGATAGCCCACCATGCCTTTGTAGTCGGGCTTGGCGAGATCGGCCCAGGAGCGCGGCACCGGTCTTTCGCCCAGCGCATCCTTGTTGACGAACAAGCCGAGCGTTCCTGAATGGATGGCGAACCAGGCGCCATTGGCATCCTTGAGCCCGGCCGGGATGTCGTCCCAATGCTGCGGCTTGTAATCGGCGACCACTCCCACCGCCTGCGCCTCGATGCCGAAGGACACGCCGTAATAGACGACATCGGCAACCGGGTTGCCCTTTTCGGCAATGAGTTGCGAGAGCGCCTGGCCCGAATTCTTGTTGTCCTGCGGTATGGCGATGCCGAGCCTTGCCGCGATCGCCTTGAGCTCGCTCGCCCAATCCGCCCATTCCGGCGGACAATTGTAACAGATCGCCGTTTGCTGCGCCGAGGCCGGCCGGCCGAGGCAGAGCGCCAACGCCACAAGCGCCAGACCGAGCAACCGCGTCATGTTCCCCCTCGCCCTCGCCGCTGCGCCGCACCCTACCGGCACAGTATGACAGATCGATGATATTTCAACGCCTTCCAGCGCCCCCGCGGCGGCTATGGCGTTCGCCGGACCCCGGGCCTAAGGTGCGCCGCCTTCGGCCCGGCGGCGCCTGCGCCGCGGGCGCGGATGACGGAGCCATGGCGCAGACGACGGTCAACGGCACGCCTTCAGCGGCGGAGAAGATACGCCAAAACCTCGTCGTCGGCGCGCTCGGCGTCGTCTATGGCGATATCGGCACCTCGCCGCTTTACACCGTCAAGCAATGCTTCGAGGATGTCCGGGCCGTGTCGGAGGGCTCGATCTTCGGCATCCTGTCGCTGATCGCCTGGGCGCTCTTCGTCGTCGTCACGCTCAAATACGTCATCGTCATCATGCGCGCCGACAACCGGGGCGAAGGCGGCATTCTCGCGCTTACGGCGCTGGCGCTGCGCGCCACGGGGCACGGCTCCGGCGGCTATGGCTGGATCCTGGCCGCCGGGATGATCGGTGCCGCGCTGTTCTACGGCGACGGCGTCATCACCCCGGCGATCTCGGTGCTGTCCGCGGTCGAGGGCCTCAAGGTGGCGACGCCGCTCTTCGAGTCCTACGTCTTGCCGATCACCATCGTGCTGCTCGGCGCGCTCTTCATCATGCAGCGCAGCGGCACCGCGCGGGTCGGCGACTTCTTCGGTCCGATCATGGCGTTGTGGTTCCTCGTCATCGCCATTCTCGGTCTGGTCGAGATCGTCCGTCAGCCGGTCATCCTGGCCGCCCTCAACCCCTTCTACGGATTGCGTTTTCTCCTCGCCGACCCGGGCCGGGGCTTCATCCTGCTGGGCTCCGTGGTGCTGGCGGTGACGGGGGCGGAGGCGCTCTACGCCGATATGGGGCATTTCGGCGCGACCCCCATCCGGCGGGCCTGGCTCTATTTCGTCTTTCCGGCGCTGCTGTGCAATTATTTCGGACAAGGCGCGCTGCTGCTGGGCGCTCATGACGTCCAGGCGGTCCAGCGCGTGCTCGAAAATCCCTTTTACCACCTGGCGCCGGAGTGGGCGCTCTACCCGCTGGTGCTGCTCGCCTCCTCCGCCACCGTGATCGCCTCGCAGGCGGTCATCTCCGGCGCCTTCTCCATGACCCGCCAGGCGGTGCAGCTCGGCTACCTGCCGCGGCTTGAGGTGCGCCATACCTCGGAGCAGGAGATCGGCCAGATCTACGTGCCCAGGGTCAATCTCCTCCTGCTCGTCGCCGTCGTGGGCCTGGTGCTGGGCTTCCGCTCCTCCGACAATCTCGGCGCCGCCTACGGCATCGCGGTCACCGGCACGATGAGCATCACCACCGTGCTGGCGCTGGTCTATATGTACGGCGTGCGCCGCTGGAACGCCGGGGTCGCGGCGCTGTTGTTCGGCTTCTTCCTCGCCGTCGACCTCGCCTTCTTCGCCGCCAACATGCTGAAGATCGAGGAAGGCGGCTGGTTCCCGCTGGTCGTCGCCTTGGCGGTCTACATCGTCATGAGCACCTGGCGCTCGGGCCGGCAAGTGCTGGTGCGCGAGCGCGAGCGCGACGCCTTGCCGCTCGAGACCTTCCTCGCCACGCTGCATCCCGGCCGCCCGCTGCGCGTTCCGGGAACCGCCGTGTTCATGACCGGCAACATCACCATCGTGCCCAACGCGCTCCTCCACAACCTCAAGCACAACAAGGTCCTGCACGAGCGGGTGGTGCTCATGACGGTGCACACCGAGGACATCCCCTATGTGAGCGACGAGCAGCGGCTCGAGATCCGCCATCACGACCAGAACATCCACACCATCACGCTGCGCTACGGCTTCATGGACCAGCCCAACATTCCGCGCGCCCTTGCCCAATGCCGGGCCATGCAGTTCCATTTCAACCTGCTCGAGACCTCCTTCTTCGTCGGGCGCGAGAAGATCGTGAGCGGCAAGCGCAGCCAGCTCTGGCTCTGGCGCTGGCGCAAGCGGCTGTTCATCTTCATGTCCAACACGATGCTCGACGCCACCGAGTTCTTCCGCATCCCCACCAACCGGGTCATCGAGCTCGGCGGCCAAATCGAGATCTGACGCGGCATGCGCCGGCCGGGGCCGCGGGCCGGATCAATCCGCCCTGCCGCCCCGCGCGGGCGTGGTCCTGAGCGGCAGCTCGCGCAGAAACGCCGAGACGACCACGCCCAGCGCCGTGATCCCAGCCGCGATGGCGAAGGCGAGGTGGAAGGCGCGCACCAGCGCCGGGATCAGCAGCGCGCGTTGCGACGGCAGAAGTTGCGCCGCCGCGTCCGGTCCGCTCCGCAGCAGCTCGATGCCGAGCCCGCCGCCGCCGGCGGCAAGGCCGCGGGCGAGCGCGGCGAGAAAGACCGACCACAGGATCGCCGCTCCGAAGGAGCCGCCGAGCGAGCGGAAGAACGCGACCGCCGCGGTGGCGACGCCGATGTCGCGCGGCTCGCTGGCATTCTGCACCGCCACCAGCATCACCGGCATCGACATGCCGACGCCGATCCCGAGCGCGCCCATATAGGCCATTGCCAGCGAGGGGGCGGTCGCTTCGCTCATCGTCGCCAGCAGCGCGAAGGCGAGCGCGGCGGCGGACAGCCCGATCAGCGGGAAGATTTTGTAGCGCCCGGTTCGCCGCATCATCTGGCCCGAGGTGAAGGCGCCGGCCACCGAGCCGGCCATGAGCGGGATCAGCAGCACGCCGGAATGCCCGGCGCCGACGCCGGTGACGAGCTGGAGGAACACCGGCAGCAGGACGATGCCGCCGAACATCGCCATGGCCACCACGAAGCTCGCCAGCGTCGCCGTGCGCACCACCGAATTGGCGAAGAGCCGCGGCGGCAGCACGGGCTCCGGCGCGCGCAGCTCCTGAAGGATGACGGCGATGACCAGCGGCGGCGCCATCGCCATGAGCATCACCAGAAGCGGCGAGGTCCAGCCGTAGCTCGTCCCGCCCCAGGTGAAGATCAGCAGCAGGTCGGCCACTGCCAGCACGAGCAGCGCCGCGCCGAGATAGTCGATCCGGCGCTGCGCGCGGCGCGTCGCGAGCGCGGCAAGCGCGCGCCGGCACAGCACGAAAGCGGCGATGCCGACGGGAAGGTTGATCCAGAACGCCCAGCGCCAGCTCAGATAGTCGACGAAGACGCCGCCGAGCACCGGTCCGCCGACGCTGGCGCTGGCCCAGACGCCGCTCAGATAGGCCTGATAGCGCCCACGCTCGCGCGGCGCGATGACGTCGGCGATGATCGCCTGGGCCATGCTGATGAGTCCGCCGCCGCCAAGCCCTTGCAGGCCGCGCGCGGCGATAAGCTCGGGCATGGTCTGCGCCAGCCCGCACAGCGCCGAGGCGAGCACGAACAGCGCGATGGCGATCTCCAGCATCAGCCGCCGGCCATAGAGATCGCTGAGCTTGCCGTAGACCGGGGTCGAGGCGGTGGCGGTCAGGAGATAGCCGGCGACGATCCAGGAGAGATGCTCGAACCCGCCGAGCTCGCCGGCGATCGCCGGCAGAGCCGTGGCGATGATGCTCTGGTCGAGCGCCGCCAGCATCATCCCGAGCAGGATGCCGCTCAGGATGCCCAGAATTTCCCGATGGCTGAAGGACCGGGCCTCGACGGCTCCGGGCTCGATCACGATGGCTGCTCCTCGCCGCGCCTGGTTCCTTGCTAACCCAAAGCGGCCGGCGCGTCCAACCGGGCCGGCTCGCTCTCGCCGGCTCCGCCATGACGACGGGAAAGGCGCCCCCCGGCGCCCGAAAACCGCCCGGCACGCCATCTTGTGCAGAGGCGGTCCGGCGGGCTAAGCCAGCGCCATGGAAGCCGCGGACAGCCCCAGCGACAGCAGCAAGCTCCATGTCAGCACCTTGCTCATCGCCTCGGAGCGGGCGCTGACCAACGCGCTCGACGAGCTGGGCTTTGCCGATGACGACGACCGCGTCATCCAGCATGAGGGGCGGCTTGCCTTTCTCACCTGCAGCCATGACCCCGATTGCGACGATCTCTTCGCGCTCATCTCCGAGCTGGCGGCGCGCGGCGAGACCTGGGAATTGCAGTTCCGCGTCGACACCGGCGAGGGCCGCGCCGTCTTTCAGCGCCTGGCGCGCCACCAGCCGGTCGAGGCGGTCGATGCCGAGCTGCCGCCGGAGATGGAGGAGGCGGAGAAGGAGCTGCCGGTCCACGATCTCGACGAGGAGCGCGGCCGCGCCAGCCTGAAGAAGGCGCTGAACCGGGTCGATCCCGCCAGCGTCTTTGCCACCATCCGCTCCGGCCCCGGCGACCGCGCCACCGCCGTCATCTTGCGCCGCAGCCCCCGCCGGGCGCTGGCCATGGCGGCGGCGGTCGACGAGGCAAGCCTGCGCGCGGTGCTGCGCGAGATCCTTCCCAGCGTCATGTTCTCGGTGGCGATGAAGCCGCCGAGCTGACCCCCGCGATCGACGCCAGGCGCACGCGGTCGGCCGGCGCGAAGGAGGAGGATGACGCGCAAGAACAATTTCGACGCGTTGCGCCTCCTCGCCGCGAGCGCGGTGATCTTCTCGCATGCCTTTCTCATCGCCGAAGGGACGGAGCGGCACGAGCCGCTGATGCTGCTCACCGGCGGGCAGAGCAAGCTGGGGCTGGTCGGCGTCTTCATCTTCTTCGCGATCAGCGGCTTTCTCGTCACCGAGAGCTTCGAGACGACGGGAGCGCCGCTGCGCTATCTCGCCAAGCGCGCCCTGCGCATCTTTCCCGGCCTCTTCGCCGCCCTGCTCGTTTCCGCCTTCCTCATCGGTGCGATCGTCACCCGGCTGCCGCTGGCGGACTATCTCAGCGACGACAGGGTCTACAGCTACGTCGTCGGCAACGCCTTGCTGAACCTCAGCACGCACGAGCTTCCCGGCGTGCTCTTCGTCGACAATCCGGTCGGCCTCGAGATCAACGGCTCGCTCTGGACCTTGCGCTACGAGTTCATGATGTATCTGATGGTGATGGCGCTGGGCGTCGCGCGGCTGCTGGACTGGCGCGCGCTGCTGCTGGTGCTGGCGCTGGGGCTTGCCTGGCCGCATTTCCCCGCGCTCGATTTCCTCGACGCCTTCGGCTGGCTGCTGCCCTTCTTCGCCATGGGCATGCTGCTCTACAAGCTGCGCGACCGCGGCGTCTTCGACGGCCGCCTCGCGCTCCTGGCCGCGGCGGGGCTGGTGCTGAGCGTGGCGCTGCGCCAGTTCAACGAGCTTTTCGCGGTCTTCGGCGGCTATCTCGCTCTCTATGGCGCGCTCGACCGCCGCCTGCCGGTCCTGCCGGCGACGCGCTTCGGCGATCTTTCCTATGGCCTCTACATCTATGGCTGGCCGGTCGAGGTGACGGTGATGTATGCGAGCGGCGGCCGGGCAAGCTGGTGGCAGCTCTTCCTGACGGCGCTGCCGCTGGCCGCGGCCGCGGCGTTTCTCTCCTGGCGCTTCGTCGAGGAGCCGGCGCTCCGCCTGAAGCCGCCCCCGGCCAGGCCGCGCCGCGCCGCGGCGGCGGGGGTCAGCGCGACAGCGTCGCCAGCGCCTGCCCTTCCGCGACCTGGTCGCCCTCCTTGACCAGGACGGCGCTGACGGTGCCCGCCGCCGGCGCCAGCACCGGCAGCTCCATCTTCATCGACTCGAGAAGGACGACCTCGTCGCCTTCCGCGACTTGCGTCCCGACCGCCGCCACGATGCGGGCGACGACGCCGACAACCTCCGACCGCACCGGCACGTCCGCCACTCTTTTCCCTTTCAGCGCCCCCCTTGCACCCTATCCGCGGCTCCCGGCGCAAGGCAAGCCTGATGCCGGCGAGGAGAACCGATGACCGCCGGCCAAGGCAGCCTTCCCCGCCCGTCCCCATGACGAAGATCGCAAAGGGGGGTGTGACGTAGATCACAGGGGGGAGGGCCTGAAACTGACTAGAAAGAGGTACGGAAGGCCTTCACACGCTTTCCGTTCCCAACCTGGCCCCGCCGTCCCCGGCGGCGGGGCTCCTTTATTTTGCGGCGCAAAAAGGGGCGCGCTTGGCAGCGCGGCGGCGATAGGCTATGGCGCGGCAATGGCTACCGAGATTCCGTTCCGGCGGGAGATCGCCTTCGACTATGGCATCGCCGAGCCCGTAACGCCGCTCATTCGCCG
>Ga0187784_10000059_pt1 | contig 65854 bp, 49 predicted proteins | sample 1015_SJ02_MP15_2_FD_132964 | JGI IMG/M metagenome (GOLD analysis project Ga0187784, IMG submission 132964) | Tropical peat soil microbial communities from peatlands in Department of Meta, Colombia - 1015_SJ02_MP15_20_MG | ecosystem: Environmental > Terrestrial > Soil > Wetlands > Peat | place...
GAGTCAAGCCGAACGGCGTCGGCGATTATCTGTTCAACATCCAGAACCCCGAGGGCACGGTGAAGGCCGTGGCCGAGAGTGCCATGCGCGAGGTGATCGGACGCTCGACCATCCAGCCAATTCTCACCGGCGCTCGGCAGACCATCGAGACCGCGGTGCAGGAGCTGATGCAGAGAACGCTCGACAATTACGGCGGCGGCGTGCTGGTGCAGCAGGTGCAGCTGCAGAAGGTCGACCCGCCCACCCAGGTCATCGACTCCTTCCGCGACGTGCAGGCGGCGCGTGCCGATCTCGAGCGCGCGCAGAACGAGGCGCAGACCTACGCCAATCGCGTCGTGCCCGAGGCGCGCGGCCGCGCCGCGAAAATCATCCAGGACGCCGAAGCCTATCGGCAGCAGACCGTCGCCGAAGCCAAGGGCCAGACGTCGCGCTTTCTGCAGATCTACGAGCAATACAAGAACGCGCCCGACGTGACCCGTGAGCGCATGTATCTCGAAACCATGGAGCGCGTGCTCGGCGGCAGTGACAAGACGATCATCGATACCGGCCCGCAACAGGCCGGCCCGGGCGTCGTGCCTTATCTGCCGCTGACCGATCTGCCGCGTTCGCGTCAGTCCCCGGCCGCGCCGGCCGCCGGCAGCCCCTCCTCGGGAGGCAATCAATGAAGCTCGGCTTGACCGGCGGCGCCATCGCCGTTCTGCTCGTCTTGGCCGTGATCGTCGGCTACAGCACCTTCTTCACCGTGAACCAGACGAAGCAGGCCCTGGTGGTGCGCCTCGGCCAACCGGTGCGGGTGATCACCGAACCCGGCCTCGACGTGAAGGCGCCGTTCATTGACAGCGTGATCTACATCGATAAGCGCATTCTCGACCTCGAATCGCCGGCGCAGGAGGTGATCGCCTCCGACCAGAAGCGGCTCGTGGTCGACGCCTTCGCGCGCTACCGCATCAAGGACCCGCTCAAATTCTATCAGACCGTCGGCGAGACCGGCGCCGGCTCGCAACTCGCGATCCTGCTCAACTCGGCGCTGCGGCGCGTCCTCGGCGAAGCCACCTTGACCGACGTCGTGCGCGACATTCGCGAGCAGCTCATGGCGCGGGTGCGCGCGCAGCTCGATCATGAGGCGCAGGCATTCGGGATCCAGGTGGTCGATGTGCGCATCCGCCGCGCCGATTTGCCGGAACAGAACAGCCAGGCCGTCTACCAGCGCATGCAGACCGAGCGTCAGCGCGAAGCGGCCGAGTTCCGGGCCCAGGGCAGCCAGAAGAGCCAGGAGATCCGCGCCAAGGCCGACCGCGACGTGACCGTGCTCCTGGCGGATGCCAATTCCCAGGCCGAGCAGGTCCGCGGCCAAGGCGACAGTGAAAGGAACCGCATCTTTGCCGATGCCTATAGCCGCGATCCGGACTTTTTCGCCTTCTACCGCTCCATGCAGGCCTACGAAAAAAGCATGCAGCACGGCGATACCCGCCTGGTGCTGCGGCCGGACTCGGATTTCTTCCGTTATTTCTCCTATCCGTCGGGACAAGTGCCGCCGGACCGTGCCGAGGCCGCGGCCACGCCTGGCGCGCCAAAGCCGACCCCGCCCAAGCCGGCGGGCGCGAAATAACATCGCGCGACAGCGCCGCTACGCCGCACCACTTCGAGCCCCGCGTTCATGTCCGACTTCCTCGCCGCGCTCGGCCTGGTCTTCACGATCGAGGGCATTCTTTTTGCTGCCTCGCCGTTGATCGCCAAGCGTGCCATGGTGGCCGCGCTCGACATGCCGGATAGCCGATTGCGCGTCACCGGCCTGGTTTCCGCCGTGCTCGGCGTGCTCATCGTCTGGCTGGCGCGCGGCTGACCAGGTGTGTTCGCAAGGAGTCGCCTTTCCGCCCCAATCCGGTTCCTAATTGCCGCCACGCTTCGGGGTACGGCCTTGCGTCCGGAGCGGGACGGGGGCACCCTTCCATGACTCATCCTTCAGGAGCATCGACCTCCATGTGCTGCCATCTTTCCCGTTTGCTGCGGCCCGCTTTGACATTCGCCGCGCTTGCGGCAGCGATCATCGTCGTGCCGGCCTTCCCCGCGGCCGCGCGCGGACCGGAAAACATCGCGGACGTCGCCGAACAGGTGATCGACGCCGTGGTCAACATTTCGACGTCGCAGAAGGTCGACGCCCGCATCAGCGGCCTGCCTGAACTGCCGCCCGGCTCGCCGATGGAGGAATTTTTCGACGAGTTCTTCAAGAACCACCACGGCCATGGCGATCAAGACCACGGAACCCGCCGGGTCAACTCGCTCGGCTCCGGCTTCATCATCGATGCGTCCGGCATCGTCGTCACCAACAATCACGTCATCGCCGACGCCGACGAAATTAACGTCATCCTCAACGACGGCACCAAGCTCACCGCCGAACTCATCGGCAGGGATGGCAAGAGCGATCTCGCTTTGCTGCGCGTACATCCCGACAAGCCGCTCAAGGCGGTCAAATTCGGCAATTCCGACAAGCTCAGACTGGGCGAATGGGTGATCGCCATCGGCAACCCGTTCAATCTCGGCGGCACGGTGACCGCCGGCGTCGTCTCCGCGCGCAATCGCGACATCAGTTCCGGGCCCTACGACAACTACATCCAGACCGACGCGGCGATCAATCGCGGCAATTCCGGCGGGCCCTTATTCAACCTTGACGGCGAAGTGGTTGGCGTCAATACGGCGATTATCTCGCCGTCCGGCGGCTCGATCGGCATCGGCTTTGCGGTGCCGGCCGCATCGGCGGTCGCCGTCATCGACCAGCTGCGTCAGTACGGCGAGACGCGGCGCGGCTGGCTCGGCGTGCGCATCCAGCAGGTCACCGACGACATTGCCGAGAGCCTGGGCATCAAGCCGGCGCGCGGCGCGCTTGTCGCCGGCGTCGACGACCGCGGGCCGGCGAAACCTGCGGGCATCGAGCCCGGCGACGTAGTGGTCAAATTCGACGGCCGCGACATCAAGGAGATGCGCGACCTGCCCCGCATCGTCGCCGATACGCCGGTCGGCAAGGAGATCGAGGTCGTCGTCATCCGCAAGGGCAAGGAAGAGACCCACAAGGTCAAAGTCGGTCGGCTCGAGGACGGGGAGAGGATGGCGGCGGCCGACACCAAGAAAGACGCCGCGCCGGACGGCAAGTCAGTTGTGCAGAAGACGCTCGGGCTCGAGCTTTCGCGGCTTTCCGACGATCTGCGCAAAAAATTCCGGATCAGGGACAACATCAAGGGCGTGGTGGTCACCGGGGTGGATGCCAGCGTGGCCGCGGCCCCGCCCGACAAGCGGCTGGCGCCAGGCGACGTCATTGTCGAGGTGCAATACGAGAGCGTGGTCAATCCGGCCGACATGCAGAGTCGGCTCGACCAACTCAAGGCCCAGGGCAAGAAGGTCGCCATGCTGCTTGTCTCCAACGCCGACGGCGAGACGCGATTTGTCGCGTTGAGTCTGCAGTGAGCAATTGAGCTTGCAATAAGCAGAGAACGCTAAGCGGGTTCGCCGCGAGCATGACTCACGGCCGATCCGGCCTCTTTTTTCGTCAACCTTTTGCGCTTATATTCCTCGGGCTGGCGCAAGCCGGCTATGGCGATAAATGGCCGTCGCAATAAACCTTTCGGACCCGGGGGCAGTACCCGGCGACTCCACCAATCCGGAGGGCAGATGACGGACGTCGGATGAGCAGACTGGCTTAGCTCAAAGCTTGTGACTTCCGTCATTCGTCGTCTGTCCTCCGTTACGGGGTCGAAATAGGATCGACGAGGGCGTAAAGGGCGTGCTTTCGCTCGGTATGGTTCCGCCGTTATCGGGCCAAATTCATAGTTGCCAACGACAACTATGCTCCGGTTGCTCTGGCCGCGTAAGCGGCTTGAAAGACCGATCTGAAGCCCTGGCGTCTTAGCAGCGCCAGGCGGGGTTCGGAGGCACCTGGCAACAGAAGCCTCCACTTTTCACATGCCGGATGCAGGATGACGCAGGACAGAATCGACCGGCAGGCCTATGCTCCGTCCAGCTTTGATCCGTCGTTCATCGTCTGCCATGGCTACCGATCACATTCGCTATGACGTTCTCGCGCAGGCCGCTCTGCGCGGAGTGATGCGCACCGTGCTGTCCGACGTGGCCAAGAAGGGCCTGCCGGGCGAGCACCACTTCAAGATCACCTTCAACACCACGGCGCCGGGCGTGCGACTGTCGGACCGCATGCGGGCGCGGTATCCCGAAGAGATGACGATCGTCCTGCAGCACCAGTTCTGGGACCTGGCGGTAACCGAGCAGGCTTTTGAGGTCGGCCTCTCGTTCGGCGGCGTTCCGGAGCGAATTGCCGTGCCGTTCGAGGCGGTGACAGCTTTCTATGACCCGGCGGTCCAGTTCGGATTTCAATTCGAGACCATCGAGGCCACCGCCGGCAGACAGACAGCCGAAAAATCGACTGGTTTGGCCGCGATGCCACCCGCCGGCGACACCACGCCAGGCTCCTTGCCGGCGCCCTCTCCCCTCGCTTCGGAGGTTGCTCCCGCGCCGGTCGCTGCCGGACCCGATAGCGGCACCGGCGGCGAAATCGTGCGGCTCGACCGGTTCAGGAAGAAATGAGGACGAAGAGTTGCACGCTCTTCGGAATGAAAGCGAACCCGCACAATCGATAACAATTTTGTGTCGATCACCCCCCGATTTTTTTCCTTCACAAATCACGTCAATTAGTCGCTGCCTGCGGAGCGATCAGCGTCCTTTTCCATCTTAACTATAGTATAACTTGCAAATATCGAAGCGGATAAACAGTCTACGTTAAGTATTACGTTCTATTGATTCTTTTCATTGCGAACTGATCTGCACGCATTACTTTTGCCAAACGCAAGGGTTTCTTGCCAGATTCGATCGACACGGCCTTGCTTTGGTTGCGTAACCAGGAGCCACAGCATACTTGGCTCTTTGCGTTCCCGATCGAACGTCACTGTATCGGCGCAATTTCTGCAGACCTAAGCGGGCCAGGAATGGTCTAAGGCCAAACATCTGGTTACCGCCGAGCTTTGCATGGGAGACTTGGTCAACCTCCGCACCGAACGCAAGCGGGCCAAGCGGCGCCGGGCCGAGCAAACAGCCGCGTCCAGCCGCCTCGTCCATGGGCGCTCTAAGGCCGAACGAGCGCTGGAGCAGTCTCGCAGTGATAAGGCCCGCAACGACCTAGACCAACATCGGATCGGAACGGGAGAGGGGCAATGAAATCGCCGGTCGTCAAACGCTCAATCGTTATCGCCGGCCACAAGACCAGCGTGAGTCTGGAGGACGCTTTCTGGACGGCACTGAAGGAAATCGCGCTCGGCCGGCGCATGCGGCTCTCCGACCTCGTCGCCGGGATCGATTCCGAGCGGCAACACGGCAATCTATCTTCAGCCATTAGGCTGTTCGTTCTTGACCATTATCGAGCGTGCACGGTTGTCCGCGGCGACGGCGGAGACGCTTCGCGCGAGATGATGATGGCGCCGCCGCCGGCGGCGTCAGTTCTGCGACCGGAATAAAAAATCGAGAGGGGGTCGCGCGGACGGCAGCGGCACGGCGCGGTGCCGGTTCGACTCGGTAGTTCCCCCGGCCCCGGACGCGGTCGCATTGTCGGCGCGCGGCGGCGAACGCTGCGGAATGGGGACAATTTCGAGGGGCGCGGGCAAGGCCGCCGCGGCAGCGCCGCGCTCGGCGCTTTCCGGGTGCGCGCCGGCTCCGTCGGGCGCGGCTCCAGGCCCTTGCGGCTGCAGGCGGTCTAACCCACGGCTTCCCGGCGACGCTCCGACCACCCCGTCGCCGAGGATCGATGATTCGAGCGCGGTGCCGAGCGGTACGAAACGGATCGCCGGCGATACCGGGCGCACGACCGGACCGATGACTTCCTGTCGCCGATTGGCCTCGATCGATTCGAGGCGGCGGGTCTGCAACTCGGCGGCACGCAGCGTCAACCAGCCGACCAATGCTGAAACGTCGAGCGTCCGCTCCGGCGTCGCCAGCGGACCCTTGATGATGACGGCCAGTTCCGGCCGCGTGCGCGTAAGCGCGTTCGCTGCCGGCCGCCCCGAGAGCGTCATACGCGCATCAATCGCCCCCTTGCCAAGATCGAGGACGCCGGCGAACGCAAGTTCAGCTCCGTCTTGTGCCTGCAGCGCAGCGTTGGTCAGATGAATCTGCCCACCCGCGATCGTCACGTCCGCGGCGCCCTGCGGCACGGCAAGACGACCATTGTCTATTGCAGTCGTCACCGCGGCGCGGATCTTCGATGCATCGATCGCGCCGCCCTGGTCGGCGGCGTGAACCGCAGCGTCGAATGCCGCCACGTCGATTCCGATGAAATGCGCGTCCGCCAGCGCAATCGAGCCGCTGCCGTGCAAAGAGCCGACGAGGCCTTCGGGGCTCAGTCCCATGCTCTCGGCTTGAAACTGGACGGTGAGCAGGCCATCGATGGCCATCGAGGGAAGAATCCTGGCGGCATCGGCGCCGGCAAGCGCGACACGTCCCTGCGCGGCCAGCGCGTCGGCATTGCGGTGGAACCCCAGCGTGCCGGTGAGACGCCCGCCGGCGAGGCTGCCGTCAATGTCGCTCACGGAGATCTGAGCCGGCTCGAACCGCGCGACGCCCCTGAAGTCGCGCACGACCAGCGACGGCGTGAACGCCGCACGTTTCAGCGTGAAGGTCAAAGTCCCATTCACCGCGCCGAATGCGCCGGCCCCGATCGGTTGGGGCGACGACCAGGGCGCGCCGCTACCCGGCGTTGCGCTCGGCAGCCCAAAAAGCATCGCCGACAGCGCCGCGGCGTCCGCGTCGTCGGCCTCGACGTCGCCGTCGATCCCGATCGGACGCGAAAGCTTGAGGGCGAGGCGGCCACGCAGCGACTCCTTGCCGACTGCGACCGCGATATTCGTGAATGACAAACCGTTGTCGCCGACGGCCACAGTCGCGCTCGCCGAGACCGGAACGGCGGCGCCCGGCTGCCCGGTCATCGCCCGTTGCAGCGGCCGCATATCGGCCGCCGACGCTTTCACTTGCAGGCTGCCGTTCGGCGCCTGGTCGCCGCGCAGGCGGAGCGCGCCTTCGACCGTGGTGGAAAAGCCGCCGGCAACGGCCAGCCCGTTGACGCGGACAGCGCCGGCGATTGGCCCAGCGGCTGAAATCGTCATCTGCCCCGGGAGCTGATCGACCGCGAGGACGCGGTCGAGCCCGATGAGCCTGATCAACGCGCCGCCATCGTCGGCGTCAAACCGGCTGTCGACGCGCACGAGAGCCTCGCCAAGGCGATCCGGCTCGCCATCGGCCTGCCCGTTGAGCGCGACGCGCAACGCTCCCGCCGTTCCGTTGAGGTCGAGCTTGGCGATACTGCCGGCGGGCGCCGCGTGCTCGACGGTCAGCACGCCGTGCACTTTTGCCGGGGCCAGGCGATCGGCAAAGCCTCGGATCAAATCGGCGGGCTGCGGCGCGAAGCTGCCGACAAGACTGGCGAGGCCGGCGAGAGACTTGGCATCGAGATCGAGCGTCAGGCGACCGCGCGGCTGCGACGACAATTCGTCGATGCGTCCGCTGATGTCGAGCGCTGTCCCGCCCAGATCGCCCACCGAGAGCCGGTCGATGTGCAAAATTCCGGCGTCGAATTTGAGCCTGGCATTCACCGTTCGTGCGTCGACGCCGGCGAATTTCGCCTTGCCGATATCGAGAACGAGGGCGACCTCGCGCGGCACCTCGAAGCCGGCGTCGGACAGTGTCGCCTTCGCGAACGCCATCATGGCATCGACGTCGAGTTTGGCCGCGTGCAGCTCGCTGTCGAGGACGGCCGGCCGATTGCCCGCGGCCCAGCTGTAGGCGAGCCGGCCCTCCACATTGTCCTGGTCCAGCGCCGCCGTCATGCGATCGAGCGCGAAGCGATCGCCGGCGATCGTGACGTCGCCACGCGCGGTGAACGCCTCGACGGGGCCCGCCGGCGGATTGCCGCGGCCCTCGAGCCGCGCCACCAGCGTTTTCAGGTCGCCTGATTGGAGGCTGGCGGGTCCGCTGAAGGCGAGGCCTTTCGCCGTGCCGTCGAGCCTGCCGCTCAATTTCACCTCGGTGAAGCCCGGCGCATGGAATTCGAAATCATTTAGGCTCCAGCCCTTGCCATCGAAGCGGACGGAGCCATGCAGCGACTCGATCGAGGTGCCGCCGACCGTCACCGCGTCGACACCGATTGCGATCGCGGTCGGTACCGGCGGCTTGACCGCCGCGACGAAGCGTTCCAGCACAGCCTTGATCACCTGGAACGGCGGCCGCTGGGTCACGTCGGGGGAGGCCAGCGCCCGATCGACATCCACCTGTCGTGCCGAGATCGCGCCATCGAGATGCGGATGCGCGCCGAATGTCAGCGCCGCCTCGCCGCTGAAATTGACCGCCCGATCCTCCGGCCCGTATTGGAATGCGAGGTCCTGCAGCGATGCCGAAGCGGGCGTTGCGCGCAGCCGCCCGCCGAGGTGCCAGGGGTCGCTCAATACCCGCTCGCCGTGCGTTAGTGCTGCCGCGACCGGCCGCGCCATAACCAGCGTGCCCTCGAATTGCGGCACGCCGCGCGCGGCGCTGAGCAAGCCCTCGATCTCCGTCGTGAGCGGATAGTCGGACGGATCGAGGCCAAGCCTGAGCTTGACGCCGCCATCCTCGTCGACGCCCGAGACCCGAAAGCCGTAAAGCTCCTCGTCGACGACGAACGCACCTTCGCCCCGGAATGGTCCACTGAACGAGCGGACGTCGCCCTTGAACCAGAGTTTCTGCAGCACCAGTCGCCCGGCCGAATTTGCGTCGGTGAGAACGACCCGGCCGTCCTCGATGCTCAGGCGTGAAATCGTGAGCCGATCCGCGTGCCATGACGGCGAGATTGCGAGCCAATCGAGCGCGCCGGCGTGGTCGAGGCCGACGCTGATCTGCGGCGCAACGAGCCGCATCTCCGTCGCCTGCACCTTACCGCGCAGCAGCGGGCCGAGCCCGAGTTCAAGCTCGAGCGTGGCGGCGCGAACTTTGGGTTCCTGGCCCGCCGCGGCAACATCGACGTTGCGCAGCACGATGCGCGGAGTAGGCAGAATGCGCGCGTCGATCGTTCCGTTCACGCGCACGGCAAGGCCGGTCAGACGCATCGCCTCCTGCTCGAGCGCCGGCCGATAGCGGTTCCAATCGACGACCAGCGGAGCGACCAGCGCCGAAACCAGCGCCAGAATGATCGCGATTGCCAGTCCGAGCAGCGTGGTCTGCACGGCGTGTCCGAGCCTTTTCCAGCGCGCGATCGCTTCAGGTTGAATCGACCGCGCGCTCGTTTCTTCAGTCGAGCATGTTCTTTTCGGAAAACCGACCCCCACTTTTCCGGGTCATGCTCGCACCGGCGGCGCGACTCCCGCGCCCCGCATCCTGAAGCCTAAAGCAGGCCTCGGCGGATTGCACCTTCCGCTGCCATTGCCCGCCGCGCATTAATGTCGCCGGCCGCTCGCCTCACCCCCGCCTCAAGCGCCCTTGTTGGCGGCGTTCGGGGCAATTCTGTGTCGTTTGCGACCGCCAAATCAGAGGTTAACGATCTTCCCCGGATTCATGATGTCGAGCGGATCGAGCGCGCGCTTGATCGCGCGCATGGCGTCGAGCGCGGCTTCGCCGTGCTCGGCCTTGAGATATTGCATCTTGCCCTGGCCGATTCCGTGCTCGCCGGTACAGGTCCCGTCCATCGCCAGCGCGCGCTCGACCAGGCGTTCGAGGAACTTCTCCACCCGCGCCTTCTCGTCGGCGTCGGTGAGGTCGACGCTGAGCGCGACGTGGAAATTGCCGTCGCCGACATGGCCGACGATCGGCGCCACCAGGCGGTTCTCGGCGATGTCGCGCTGCGTTTCGGTCACGCACTCCGCGAGCCGCGAGATCGGCACGCAGACGTCGGTGGCAATGCCGAAGCCGGTGTTGCGCAGGCTGCGCAGCGCCCACGCCGCGTCATGCCGCGCCTGCCACAGCCGGGTGCGGTCCTCCGCCTTGGTCGCCCAATCGAACGGACCGCCGCCGAACTCCTTGGCGATCTCGCCGAAGCGCTGCGACTGCTCGGCGACGCCGGCATCGCTGCCGTGAAATTCGACGAATAGCATCGGCACTTCCGGCAAGGAGAGCTTGGAGTAGAGGTTGCAGCCGCGCACCATCAGCGCGTCGAGCAGTTCGATGCGCGCGATCGGAATGCCGGACTGGATGGTGGTGATGGTGGCGTTGCAGGCCGCCTCGACCGTGGGGAACGGACAGACACCGGACAGGACCGCCTCCGGGATGCCGGACAGCCGCAGCGTCAGCTCGGTGATGACGCCGAGCGTGCCTTCCGAGCCGACGATCAGGCGGGTGAGGTCATAGCCGGCCGACGACTTCTTTGCCCGCCGTGCCGTCGACACCACCTTGCCATTGGCGAGCACGACTTTGAGCGCCAGTACGTTGTCCTTCATCGTACCGTAGCGCACGGCATTGGTGCCGGAGGCACGCGTCGCCGCCATGCCGCCGAGCGAGGCGTCGGCGCCGGGATCGATCGGGAAGAACAAACCGCGATCGCGCAGATGCTCGTTGAGCTGCTTGCGCGTGACACCGGGCTCGACGACGCAGTCGAGATCCTCGGCGTGGATCGCGAGCACGTGGTTCATGTCGCGGAAATCGATCGAGACGCCGCCGCGCGGCGCATTGACATGGCCCTCGAGCGAGGTGCCGGTGCCGAAGGCGATCACCGGAACCCGCTCGGCCGCGCACAGGCGCACGATCTCTTGCACCTCCGCCGTCGTGTGCGGGAAGACCACGGCATCGGGCGGTTGGTTGCCGAGCCAGGTGATGGTGTTGGCGTGCTGCTCGCGCACCGCTTTCGAGGTGACGAGCCGGTTGCCAAGCATGGCGGCGAGCGCGGCGATGACCGCCTCGACCCCCTTGCGGTCGTGCTTCAGCCCCTCCCGTGCTTCGGTCATAACCATGGCGTCTACCTTTTTCGGCAAGGGTGGCGGCAGCGTTCTCGCCGGTCAAGTGGCCGCGGCCGACCTTGCATCACGCGCCGAATCCGCCACAGATGCTCGCGAATGCTTGAGCGCCTCGACCTCGAACCCGTGTTCTTCGCGCCGCTCGTATCCTCGGTGATGCGCGTCGAGCGGGACTGGATCGACTATAACGGCCATCTCAACATGGCCTATTACAACGTGCTGTTCGACCGCGCGGTCGACGAGGCCTATCTGCTTCTCGGCTGCGGCGCAACCTATGTCGAAGAGTGCCGGCATTCCTGCTTCACCGCCGAGGCGCATGTGCGCTATCTGCGCGAGCTGCACGTCGGCGACCCGGTGCGGGTGACCTTCCAGCTCCTCGATTATGACGCCAAGCGGATGCACTTCTTCGAGCAGCTCTTTCATGCCGTCGACGGCTGGCTCTCGGCCACCTCGGAGAACATGGCGTTGCATGTCGACATGACGGCGCAAAAGACCGCGGCCTTTCCCGAACCCGTCGCCGCCCGCCTCGCCCGCATGAAGGCCGCGCACGCGCACCTGCCGGTGCCTGAAAGCGCCGGACGGCGCGTCGCCATGCCGGGGAAGGCTTGAATATTCACGCCGCCGTCGCGCCAATCGCCTGAGCGACGCTTCCGCCCTCGTAAATCCCCGCCGGGGATGCCATTTTCCCACCGTGAGAATCACGGATATTGCGCGCCTTGGCTGACCCCTTGCGAGACACCCCTAACCCGCTCACGGCGCCGCCGGCACCGGCTCCCGGCGGCATTGCCGCCCGCGCGCGCGCGGCGGCCGGCCCCGCGCCCTATCTCGCCGGGCTCAACCCGGAACAGCGGCTCGCGGTCGAAACCTTGGACGGGCCGGTGCTTGTGCTCGCCGGCGCCGGCACCGGCAAGACGCGCGTGCTTACCGTGCGCATCGCCCATATTCTCAGCCTCGGCCGCGCCCGGCCGAACGAAATCCTCGCCGTGACCTTCACCAACAAGGCGGCGCGGGAAATGAAAGCACGCGTCGAGGAGATCGTCGGGGGCGTGGTCGAGGGCATGCCCTGGCTCGGCACCTTCCACTCGATCGGCGTGAAAATCCTGCGCCGGCACGCGGAGCTGGCCGGTCTCAAGCCCGATTTCACCATTCTCGACGTCGACGACCAGATCCGGCTCATCAAGCAGCTCCTCGAGGCCGAGAACATCGACGAAAAGCGCTGGCCGGCGCGGGTGCTCGCGGCGTTGATCGATGGCTGGAAGAATCGCGGGCTCACGCCCGAGCAGGTGCCGCCCGGCGAAGCCGCCGCCTTCGCCAACGGCAAGGGCCTCAAGCTCTACAAGGCGTTTCAGGAGCGGCTGAAAATCCTCAACGCGGCCGATTTCGGCGATCTGTTGCTGGAGAATATTCGCTTGTTCCGCGAGCACCCCGAGGTGCTGCGCCAGTACCAGGCCCGCTTCAAATACATTCTGGTCGACGAATATCAGGACACCAATGTCGCGCAGTATCTTTGGCTGCGGCTCTTGGCGCAAAGGACGGCGGCGAAGAGCGTGCCTCAACCCTCCCCCCTTGTGGGAGAGGGTGGTTGCGAGCGGAGCGAGGAACCGGGTGACGAGCCCGACAGTGCGGCGCATTCGATCCCCTCACCTGCCTCGCTCGCTGACGCTCGCTCGGCACCCTCTCCCACAGGGGGAGAGGGGAAGAGTGTGGGCCGAGAGAGGGTGCAGCAAGCGGCTAAGAACATCTGCTGCGTCGGCGACGACGATCAGTCGATCTATGGCTGGCGCGGCGCCGAGGTCGACAACATCCTGCGCTTCGAGCACGACTTTCCCGGCGCCAAGGTGATCCGGCTCGAGCGCAACTACCGCTCGACCGGCCATATCCTCGCCGCCGCCTCGCATCTGATCGCGCATAACGAAGGCCGGCTCGGCAAGACGCTGCGCACCGACGACGTGCCCGGCGAGAAGGTTTCCGTCACCGGCGCCTGGGACTCGGAAGAGGAAGCCCGCGCCGTCGGCGAGGAGATCGAGGAGCTGCAGCGCGGCGGCCATGCGCTCAACGAGATCGCAATCCTGGTGCGCGCCTCGTTCCAGATGCGCGAGTTCGAGGACCGCTTCGTCACGCTCGGGCTTCCTTATCGCGTGATCGGCGGCCCGCGCTTCTACGAACGCGCCGAAATCCGCGACGCCCTCGCCTATCTGCGCCTGATCAATTCGCCGGCCGACGATCTCGCCTTCGAGCGCATCGTCAATGTGCCGAAGCGCGGGCTCGGCGACGCCACCGTGCAGGTCCTGCACGATCACGCGCGCAAGCGCCGCGTGCCGCTCACCGAAGCCGCGCGCGCTCTCATCGCCACCGACGAGCTCAAGCCGAAGCCGCGCGGCGCGCTACGCGGCCTGATCGAGGCGCTCGAGCGCTGGCGCAAACAGCGCGACACGCTTCCGCACACCCAGCTCGCCGAAATCGTGCTCGACGAGTCCGGCTATACCGAGATGTGGCAGAAGGATCGCTCCGCCGACGCCGCCGGCCGGCTGGAAAACCTGAAAGAACTCGTGCGCTCCATGGAGGAGTTCGAGAACCTGCAGGGGTTTCTCGAGCACATTGCGCTGATCATGGACAATGAGAAGGCCGCCGAGGACGACGCGGTCAGCATCATGACCTTGCATTCGGCCAAGGGGCTCGAATTCGACACCGTGTTTCTGCCCGGCTGGGAGGAAGGCGTGTTTCCCAATCAGCGCACGCTCGACGACCAGGGCCGCGCCGGCCTCGAAGAGGAGCGCCGCCTCGCCCATGTCGGGCTGACGCGGGCGCGCAAGCGGGCGAAAATCTTCTTCTCCACCAACCGGCGCATGCACGGCCTGTGGCAGACCAACATTCCCTCGCGCTTTCTCGACGAATTGCCGGAAGCGAATGTCGAAATCGCCGAATCCAAGGGCGGCTTCGGCGGCTATGGCGGCTACGGCGCCTCGCGCTTCGACGCCATGACGTCGTTCGGCTCCAACTACGCGACGCCGGGCTGGCAGCGCGCGCAATCGCGCAAGCCGGGAAAATGGGACGACGGAAGCGGCGGCTTCTCCGAGGCGGACGAAACTTACCAGCCGGCCGACAAGTCCGATGATGAAGGAGCCGAGGGCCCGCTTAACCTCTCCCCGCCGGGGAGAGGTCGATCACGCGAAGCGCGATCGGGAGAGGGGGATCGGCCGTTCGGGCCACGCAAGAATCGCCTGCCGCTCACCATCGAAGGCGAGCTGATCGCCAAATCGACCGGCACGGTCTCCGCCTTCAGCCTCGGCGACCGCGTCTTTCACCAGAAGTTCGGCAACGGCAACATCACGGCAATAGACGGCAACAAGCTGACCATCCAGTTCGACAAGGCGGGCGAGAAGCGCGTCGTGGATAGCTTCGTCGAGAGGGTGTGAGGGCGACGCGCTTTTTCTCACGTTGAGCGATCGATTACATAAATAGCGCCCCTCAATTCGTCATTGCCGAAGCCGAGGATGAAAAACTTTTGGGTTTACATTTTGGCGAGCCGGCCGCGAGGCACGCTGTATGTCGGCGTGACCAATGATTTGGTTCGCCGCGTGTAATCAGATGAGCGTGATCCATCGAATATTGCGCTAAATCAATGCGCTGCCCGCGCCACCGGACTCTCCTGCAGGCTCGGGCAACAGGAGTTCCGCCATGGCTACTGCGATCGAGCCCGTGCGCCACCGCCGCGCCAAGCCGGGGGCCAAGGGGGGCGGCCGGTTTTTTCATATCGAGGTGCGACCGCGGAAAGAGTTCGTCGCCTTTCGCGTGCAGGCTCTCGGCAGCGGCATCGAGCGCCTTGCCGGCCGGCGCGCCGACGGCTCGTGGGACACCGCGGCGTGGCTGATCGGCAAGGACCGCGCGCATATCGAGCGCGGCCGGCTCGTTCCCGACAGCATGGCGGCCGAGAACATGCTCAAGAGACTCGGCTCGGCGCCGGTGCATATCGCCGGCGACCGTTTTCGCGCCAAGCCGCGGCGCAAAATTCCCGAAAGCGAGAAGCCGACGCCGGCAATGCGGCGCGCCGAGCTTGCCAACATCAAGAAGGCGCAGGCCGCCCTGCGCGCCCGTCGCACCGCCCGCGCTGCAACCAAACGCGGCGGCAACGCTTGAGCATGGAGCGCGCAGCCGCAACTGGAGCATGATCCGGAAAAGTGGAAAACCGGTTTTCCGAAAAGAACATGCTCCACTAAGGAAAACTGGAGCGCTCGATTCAACCTGAAGCGATTGCGCTCTAGGAGCGTCCGCCAAGAGGAGCGTTCGCATGATCCGCAAGCTTCCTTCCGGCCAATACCGGCTCTATTCGCGCAAGAAGAACCCGAAGACCGGCAAGCGCCGCAACCTCGGCACCTTCGCCAGCCGCGCCGCGGCGGAGAAGCACGAGCGCGCCGTGCAATATTTCAAGCGGCACTGACCGCTTTGCGTCGCCTGCAGCTGCGGCCCGCGCTTCGCGCGCCCGCCTCAGAATGACGTTTCGGATGGCCTCCTCCACGCAATCGTGAACGCGGAGAGGCGCGCTCTCACCGATCTCGCCGCATTTCGTTCACCATTCCGTCGCCTCAGCAAAATTACACTGTTGATTTGAACCAATCGTTCGCCGGAGGCTTCCTATATAATGGGGCTTCCGCCGATCCCATCGGGTGTTGGTCATGCGTTCGGTCATAGTCCTTTCCGGCCCGCTCCTCGCCGCGGCGCTGGCGCTCGTCTCCGCCGCGCCGGCGCGCGCCAACATCATCGTCGTCATCGACAAGAGCACGCAGAGCATGTCGGTCGCGGTCGACGGCGCCCCGCGCTACGTCTGGCCGGTGTCGACCGGGCGGGCGGGCTATGACACGCCGAACGGCACGTTTCGGCCGAACCGCATGGATGCCGACCACCTCTCCCAGGAATGGGACAACGCGCCGATGCCGCATGCGGTCTTCTTCGACATGAACGGACACGCCATCCACGGCTTTTTCGACGTCAAGCACCTCGGCCTGGCGGTATCGCACGGCTGCGTGCGGCTTTCGCCCGAGCATGCCGCCACCCTGTTCGATCTGATCAAGGCCGAAGGCATGAACGCCACGACCGTCGTGGTGTCGGGCCGCACGCCGGCGGCAGGAAGCCCGGACATTGCGCGCCGCCGCGCGCCCGCCGAACCGGTTGCCGCCCAGCCGCTGGAAATCGCGCCGGGCTACGGGCAGCAGCAGGGGCCTTATTACGGGCAGCAGCAATATTACAGCCAACAAGCGCAGCCCTATTATTACGGCCAGCAGCAAACCTATTACCGGCAGGCACCGCCTGCTTACGCGCAGCAACCGCCCGCGGCACAGCCCGCTTACGGGCAGCCTGCGTACCCGCCGCAACCGCCACCGCCGCAAGTGTTCCCGTTCCGGCTGTTCGCTCCGAACTGACGCTTAAATTCCGCTGACGTTCCGCCTGGCGCTCCGGCTGTCGGCCGGCGTCTGTGGAGAAGCCTGTGAACACAGTTTGGAAAAGTCGAACGGAGGCGTGGAAAAAGCCTGTAACAATCTTGTGGACGGATTTGGGGATGTTCCGGGTATTTCTCTATGGAGTCGAACCGGCATTTGCATTTGCAGGCAGCTGAGGCTTTCCTAGGTATGTCGCTACGCCCTGTGAACTGCGTGGATAATTGATGGATAATCAATCTATTCAATGATCTACCGATCACTCTCGATCATGTCATGACTCTGGTTGCGCGGTTCGAAACCAGTGAAAAGCTGGCACGCCAGGTCGCCGACGCCTTCGTGGATCATTCCACGGCCGATGGCGCCGCAGTGAGCCTGTTCGATGCCGGCGGCGACCGCTGGCGCGTGGCGATCCATTTCCGCGCCGCGCCGGATGAGGCGGCGATCCGCGCGCTGGTCGCGGCGGCTGCCGGCCGCGCCGCGGCGAACGCGCTGGTCTTCGAGCGCGTGGCGGCGCGGGACTGGGTCCGTGAAAGCCTCGCCGGATTAAGGCCGGTCGCGGCCGGCCGCTTCACCGTCCACGGCGCCCACGACCGCGCCCGCATTCCGATCAACCGCATCGGCATCGAGATCGAGGCGGCGCTCGCTTTCGGCACCGGCCATCACGGCAGCACGCGCGGCTGCCTGCTCGCGCTCGACCGGATCTGCAAGGCGCCGAGCGCACACGGCCGCATTCGAGGCGTTCTCGATCTCGGCACCGGCAGCGGCGTGCTCGCCATCGCCGCGGCGCGGGCCTTGCGGCGGCGCGTGCTGGCGACCGACATCGATCCGAGCGCCGTTCGCGTTGCCCGCGCCAACGCCCGGCTCAACCACGCCGGCGCGATGGTCGAAATCGTCAGGGCGGACGGCGTTGCGGCGCCGGCCCTGCGCGAGCGCGCGCCGTTCGATCTCGTCTTCGCCAACATTCTTCTCGCGCCGCTGCGGCGGCTCGCCTCGCCGCTGAAAAGAGTCACCGCCCCCGGCGGCCGCATCATCCTCTCCGGCCTGTTGCCGGCGCAGGCGAACGCCGCGCTCGCTTGTTATCGTCCTTTCACGCTCGAACGGCGCATCGACCTCGACGGTTGGACCACGCTCATCCTCGTCCGCCGCCGCCGGTCCTCGACGAACCGGTTTTCCACTTTTCGCACCATGCTCTAGATTGCGCCGATGTTCGAGGCGCGCTTCCAATCCTTCGACGATCGCGGCGAGCGCGGCGCCGCCGCACCGCGCGTCGCGGCGCTGCGAGCGGAATTGAGCCGGCGCGGGCTCGACGGCTTCCTCGTGCCGCGCGCCGACCGCTTCCAGAACGAATACGTGCCGCCCTGTGCCGAGCGGCTCGCCTGGCTCACCGGCTTCACCGGTTCGGCCGGCCTCGCGCTGGTGCTCGCCGACCGCGCCGTGCTCTTCGTCGACGGCCGCTATCAGGTGCAGGCGCGCGAGGAAGTCGACGACGCGATTTTTTTGCTCGCGCATCTCGTCGAGCAGCCGCCGCCAGACTGGATCGAAGCCAATCTGCGTCCCGAGACGAAGCTCGGCTATTCGCCCTGGCTGCACAGCGTCGACGGTGCCGAACGGCTGGCCAAGGCCTGCGCGGCGGCCGGAGCGAGCCTCGTTGCCGTCGAAGACAATCCGATCGACGCCATCTGGACCGACCGGCCGCCGCCGCCTTGCGGCGCTGTCGTGCTGCACGATCAGCGCTATAGCGGCGAGGCCGCCGAGGCCAAGCTCGCGCGCGTACACGACGAGATCGAGAAGCTCGCCGCCGATGCGCTGCTGATCTCCGACCCGCACGCGGTCTCCTGGCTGTTCAACATTCGCGGCAGCGATATTCCGCACACGCCGGTGGTGCTCGCCTTCGCCGTGGCGCCGAAGGATGGGCGCCCGGCGCTCTATGTCGACAGCCGCAAGCTCGGCAACGAAGTCCGCCATCGCCTCGAAGAACTGGCCGAGGTCCGCGAGGGCAGCGACTTCGAGCGCGACCTCGCCGCGCTCGGCAAGGAGCAGAAAGTCGTGCGGCTCGATCCGGCCGCCTGCCCGGAGGCGATCGCGCGCCTCCTTCTCGACAATGGCAGCAAGATCGCGCGCGGCAGCGACCCGATCGCGGCGATGAAGGCGGTGAAGAACGCCGTCGAGATCGCCGGCGCGCGCGCGGCGCAGGAGCGCGACGGCGCGGCGGTGACGCGCTTCCTCGCCTGGTTCGACCGCGAAGCGCCGGCCGGCCGGCTGACCGAAATCGACGCGGTCGAGGCGCTGGAGAGTTTCCGCCGCGATACCGGGCTCTTGAAGGACGTTTCCTTCCCCACCATCGCCGGCGCCGGCGCGAACGGCGCCATCGTGCATTACCGGGTGACTCGCCGCAGCAATCGCCGCATCGCGCCGGGCGAGCTTTTTCTCATCGATTCCGGCGGCCAATACCTGGACGGCACCACCGACATCACGCGAACGGTCGCGGTCGGCGCGCCGAGCGCCGACATGCGCCGAAATTTCACCCGGGTGCTCAAGGGCCATATCGCCATCGCCGGCGCGGTCTATCCCGACGGCACCACCGGCGCGCAACTCGACTCCTTCGCCCGGCAGTTTCTCTGGCGGGCCGGGCTCGACTTCGACCACGGCACCGGCCACGGCGTCGGCAGCTACCTCTCGGTGCATGAGGGGCCGGCGCGCATCTCGAAACTCGGCGCCGTGGCGCTCAAGCGCGGCATGATTCTCTCCAACGAGCCCGGCTATTACCACGCCGGCGCCTACGGCATCCGCATCGAGAATCTGCTGCTGGTGACGGAAGCGCCGCCGGTCGCCGAGGCGGAAAAGCCGCTCAACGCCTTCGAGACGCTGACGCTGGCGCCGATCGATAGCCGTCTCGTCGAGCCGGCGCTGATGAGCGCCGAGGAGATCGACTGGCTCGACGGCTACCACGCGCGCGTGCGCGAAAAGCTCGCGCCGATCGTCGACCCGCCGACGCGCGAATGGCTGGCCAAGGCGACCGCGCCGCTCGTGGGAGGGTGAATGACCGATCGCGGCGCTGGAGCGCAATCGCTTCGGGTTGGATCGATTGCGCTCCAGTTTTGTTTAGTGGAGCATGATCTTTTTGGAAAAACCGGTTTCCACTTTTCCGGATCATGCTCTAGCGAAGCTCTCTAGCGAATGAGCTTCGCCCATTCGTCCTCGCTCAACACGGCAACGCCGAGCTTCTTCGCCGCCGCGAGCTTTGAGCCGGCGCCGGGGCCGGCGACGACATAGTCGGTCTTCTTCGACACCGAGCCGGCGACCTTGGCGCCGAGACGCTCGGCGGAAGCCTTCGCCTCCTCGCGGGTCATTTTTTCGAGCCCGCCGGTGAACACCACGGTCTTGCCGGCGATGGCCGAATCGGTGCGCGGCTTTTCGGCGTCGCGAATGCGCACCTGCGCGGTGAGTCGCTCGACCAGGTTGAGATTGTGCTTCTCGCCGAAATAGGCGGCGACGCTTTCGATCACGGTTTCGCCGATCTGATCGAGCGCGTCCATCTCCAGCCGCGCGTCCTCGTCGCCGCGCGCGAGCGCGCGCCCGGCGTCGTGAAAGGCCCGCCATGTGCCGTAGCCGCGCGCCAATGCGACCGCCGTCGTCTCGCCGACGTGGCGGATGCCGAGCGCGTAGATGAAGCGGTCGAGCGAAATATCGCGGCGCGCCGCGATCGCGTTGAACAAATTGCGCACCGAGACTTCGCCGAACCCTTCCACCTCTTCGAGGTGGAGCTTCTTGTTGCGCTCCTGCAGCGTGAAAATGTCCGCCGGCTCCTTGACCCAGCCCTGCTCGAAAAAGAACTCGATCTGCTTCTCGCCCAGCCCGTCGATGTCGAAGGCGCGGCGGGAGACGAAGTGCTTGAGGTGCTCGATGGTCTGATAGGGGCAGGCGAACTCGCCGCTGCAGCGGGCGACGGCGCCCTCCTCGCCGGTCGCGGTTTCCTCGCGCACCACGTCGGTCTTGAGATGGCAGGGACACTTCTTCGGAAACTCATAGGGCTTGGCGCCGCGCGGCCGCTTCTCCGGCACGATTGCCAGCACCTGCGGGATGACGTCGCCGGCGCGCTGGATGCGGACCGTGTCGCCGATGCGGACGTCGAGCCGCGCGATCTCGTCGGCATTGTGCAGCGTCGCGTTCTGCACCACGACGCCGCCGACCGTCACCGGCTCGAGCTTGGCGACCGGCGTCAGCGCACCGGTGCGACCGACCTGAATCTCGATGTCCTTGACGACGGTCAGCGCCTTCTCGGCCGGAAATTTGTGCGCGATCGCCCAGCGCGGCGAGCGCGAGACGAAACCGAGCCGCTCCTGCCAAGCGATGCGGTCGACCTTGTAGACGACGCCGTCGATGTCGTAATCGAGCGCGGCGCGCTCGCCCTCGATCTGGCGATGAAATCGCAGCAGCTCGTCGACCGCGCGGCACATCTTGGTCAGCGGATTGGTCTTGAAGCCGCAGGCGCCGAACCATTTGACCATGCCGGAGTGGGTATGGGCCGGCATCGCGCTCATCTCGCCCCAGCCATAAGCGAAGAAGCCGAGCGGCCGCGACGCGGTGATCCTCGGGTCCTTCTGCCGCAACGAGCCGGCCGCGGAGTTGCGCGGATTGGCGAAAATCTGCCCGCCGGTTTCGGCCTGGCGTTGGTTGAGAGCGAGGAAGGCGTGTTTGGTCATGTAGACTTCGCCGCGCACCTCGCACACCGCCGGCACGCCGCCGCCTTTGAGCCGCTGCGGAACGTCCTTCAGCGTTTTCACATTGGCGGTCACGTCCTCACCCTCGGTTCCATCGCCGCGCGTGGCGGCGGTGACGAGCTCGCCGTGCTCGTAGCGCAGCGACATCGACAGCCCGTCGATCTTCGGCTCGGCGGAAAAGATGATCTCCTCGTCGTCGGCGAGACGCAGGAAGCGGCGGATGCGGCCGACGAAATCGACGACATCGTCCTCCGTGAACGCGTTGTCGAGGGAAAGCATCGGCACCGCGTGCCGCACCTTGGCGAACCGCGCCGCCGGCGCGGCGCCGACCCGCTGCGTCAGGCTCTCCAGCGTGCGCAGCTGCGGGAAACGCGCCTCGATCGCCGCATAGCGCTGGCGCAGCCGGTCGTATTCGGCGTCGGAAACCGTCGGCGCGTCTTCCTGATAATAGCGGCGGTCGTGGCCGGCGATTTCTTCCCCGAGCCGCGCGTACTCGGCCTTGGCCTGTTTCTCGCTGAGATTTTCGACCGGGGTCTCATTTTTGGCGCGACGAGGCATGGCGGACATCAACCCGCGGCGCGGATCAACCGTTCGGCGGCGGCGCGGGCTTCGGCGGTGATTTCGGCGCCGGCGAGCATGCGCGCGATTTCCTCGCGGCGGCGCTCGGCGGCAAGCTCGGCGACGCGGGTGGCGACCCGCTTGCCCTTGGCGAGCGCATCCTTGGTGATGAGATAGTGCCGGTCGGCGCGGGCCGCCACTTGCGGGGCGTGGGTCACGGCGATCACCTGCACGCCGGCGGCAAGGCGCGCCAGGCGCACGCCGATCGCGTCGGCGATGGCGCCGCCGACGCCGGTGTCGATCTCGTCGAAAATGAGTGTCGGCGCCGAGCCGCGGTCAGCGAGCACCACTTTGAGCGCGAGCAGAAACCGCGCCAGCTCGCCGCCGGAGGCGACCTTCATCAATGGACCCGGCCGCGTGCCGGGATTGGTGCGCACCCAGAACTCGACGCGGTCGAGACCTTCCGGCCCTTCGTCCTCGCTGACGATGTCGGTCGAGAACTGCGCCCGTTCGAGCTTGAGCGGCTTCAATTCGGCGTTGACCGCCTTGTCGAGCGCCTGCGCGGCGCGCGAGCGCGCCGCCGACAGCGCCTGCCCCGCTTCCAAGTAGCGGGCTGCCGCGGCTTTTGCCTCCTGTTCCAGCGCCGCGAGCCGCCCGGCGCCGGCATCGATCAAAGCGAGATCGCCCTCGTAGCGCCGCGCCAGCGTATTGAGCTCATCGACCGGCGCATTGTATTTGCGCCCGGCGGCGCGCAACGCGAACAGGCGCTCCTCGATGCGCTCGAGCTCGCCCGGATCGTATTCGGCGACCCGCAGCGCCTGCTCAAGATGCTGGCGCGCCTCGTCGAGCGCGTTCAGCGCCACATCGATCGCCCTGACCGCCGGCTCGATCAGCGCCGGTGCCTGCGCGGCGCGCCGCTCCAGGCGGCGCACAGCGGTCGAGAGCGGCGGCACCGGCGATTGCGGGCCGCTGATGCTGTCATGGGTCGCGCGCAAATCCTCGGCGACCTTTTCCGCCTGCATCATCGCCGCGCGCCGCTCGGCGAGCGCGGTTTCCTCGCCGGTCTCCGGAGCAAGACGGCCGAGCTCTTCGACGGCGTGGCGCAGCCATTCCGCCTCGCGGCTCAAGCGCTCCACATCGGCGCGATGCGCCGCAACGGCGGCGTCGCACGCGCGCCTTTCGTCCCACAGGCGCCTCACCTCGGTGGCGTCGCCTTCGAGGCCGCCGAAAGCGTCGAGCAGGGCACGGTGCGTGGCCGCCTCGACGAAGGCGCGCTCGTCGTGCTGGCCGTGGATTTCCACCAGGGCGGCGCCGAGCGCGCGCAGAACCTGCACGCTCACCGGCTGATCGTTGACGAAGGCGCGGGTGCGGCCATCGGCAAATTGCACGCGGCGCACGATCAATTCGTCCTCCGCGCCGAGATTGTTTTCGGCAAGCAGGCGGCGCGCCGGATGTGCCTTGGCCAGCTCGAAGACGGCGATCACCTGCCCCTGTTCGGCGCCCTCGCGTACCAGCGCCGCCTCACCGCGTGCGCCGAGCGCGAGCGCGAAGGCGTCGAGCAGGATCGACTTTCCGGCGCCGGTCTCGCCGGTCAGCGCGGCGAGACCGGCGCCGAAATCGATATCGAGCCGATCGATCAGAATGATGTCGCGGATGGAGAGGCGGGCGAGCATGATGACGGATGAAGGATGATAACCGATGACGGATAATATTATTGATTCCCCATTCTGTCGTCCGTCGTCTTCCTTATCCGAGCCCCATCTTCTTGAAGGCGCGGCTGATCCAGGAATCCTTGTTCTCGCTCGGCTCGATGCCGGCGGATTTCATCAGATTGTAAGCGTCCTTGTACCAGGGGCTGTCCGGGAAATTGTGGCCCAGCACGGCGGCCGCCGTCTGCGCCTCGTCGACGATACCGAGCGACAGATAGGCCTCGGTCAGCCGCGCCAGCGCCTCCTCGACTTCACGCGTGGTCTGGAAATGAGTGACAACCACCTTGAAGCGGTTGATCGCGCCGGTGAAGTCGCGCTTCTTCATGTAAAAGCGACCGATTTCCATCTCCTTGCCCGCGAGCTGGTCGCGCGCCATCTCGATCTTCTTCTTGGCGCTCAGCGCGTATTCGGTATCCGGATATTTGCGCACCACCTCTTCGAGCGCGGTCACGGCCTTGTCGGCACGCGCCTGATCGTGCTGGACGTCGAGAATCTGGTCGTAATAGGAGGCGCCGATCAGATATTGGGCGTAGGCCGCGTCGGAGCTGCCGGGATGCAGCGTCACGTAACGCTTGGCCGCGTTGATGCAGTCGTCATATTTCTTCGCCTGATAATAGGAGTAGGCCGACATCAACAGCGCCTTGCGCGCCCAGTCCGAATACGGGTTCTGGCGGTCGACTTCGTCGAATTTCTTCGCTGCTTTTTCGTAGTCCTGCTTCTGGTTGAGCAGGAAAAGCCCCTCATTGTAGAGTTTGTCGGCGGGATCGTCGGGAATGTAGTCGTCGTCCTTGGTGAACAAGCTGCAGCCCAAAAGCGGCGCGGCGACGAGCATAAGCCCAAGCAGGCCGGCCAGCGCGCGCAACCTGCAACCGGATCCCCGCGATCCCCGTAGCCGCAACATCATGAGCGTGATGAGGGTCCCGTCCCGCCGATGCGTCCATTTAGTGCCGCGCGTGCTGCGTGTTCTTAGGAGCGCTCAGCGGCCGAATGGTCATTAGGCCGACAATCGGCCTGCATTAAGGCGAAAAAGTAAAGCAAATCAAGAGACGTCGGGGCCGTAGGCCGGCGCCGCAAAGCCGGCGGCGAGGTCGGCATGGCCGCGCGCGCGACGCACGCCTTCCGGCATCTCGACATAAGTCCAAGCCGAAGGATCGGCCATCAACGCGGTGACGACGGCGTGATTGAGCTTGTGTCCGCCGCGCACCGAATGATAGGCGCCGATGATCGGCGCACCGGCGAGCGCCAAATCGCCGATGGCGTCGACCGCCTTGTGGCGGACGAATTCATCGGAAAATCGCAGCCCCTCGGCGTTGAGGACGCGATTTTCCGCCACCACGACCGTGTTGTCGAAAGCGGCGCCAAGGGCGTAGCCGGCGCTCCACAGCTTGGCCACATCGCGCATGAAGCCGAACGTCCGCGCCCGCGCCAGTTCGCGGCGGAACACGACCGGCTCGAGTTCGATCGCGAATGTCTGATGCCCGATCAAGGGGTGATCGAAATCGATTTCTGTCTCCATGCGCAAGCCGCGCAAGTGCGGGCGCAATTCGCCGTAGCTGCCATTTTTCCCGACCCGCACCGGCTTGAGCACTTGAATAAAGCGGCGGGCCGCCGACAAGGTCACAACGCCAGCCTGGTCGATCGCCGCAACAAAGGGCGCGGCGCTGCCGTCCATAATGGGAACCTCGGGGCCATCGATCTCGACCACGGCGTTGTCCACGCCGAGCCCGTACAGCGCCGCGAGTACATGTTCGGTCGTGGACACGGCCGGTCCGCTGTGATCGCCGAGAACAGTGGCGAACTCGGTCGCGGTCACGGAGCGGAAGTCGGCAGCGATCTCGCGATCGCATTGGCCGTCAATCCCGCTCCGTAAGAAGACGATGCCGGTATCCGCCTCGGCCGGGTGGAGGGTGAGGACGGCGGGCGAACCGAAATGAACGCCGATCCCGGCAACCGTCACTTGCTCGCGCAGGGTCGTTTGCCTGCCGGCGTGGATACCCCTCGTCATACCCTTGCCCTACACCTCATGGCTCGACCGCGAGCGGCCGGGCCAACCCTAACCTGAAGGGAGACGACGGTTCGCGGGCAAAAGGCCGTTCCGCTCAGACGCCGGAACTCAATCCCCCGACGCAACGCCCCGGTAACTCCCCTTTGACGCGGAAAACCATACCGGCGAGACGGCAGCAGGCCAACTCACGCTTTCTTACCGACTGTTACCTCCTTCCGGCCGCAGTCCTGTCGGCAATGCGCCGCAAAGTATTCACTGCCCGTGCTTCGTTACGCCGAATGGCGTCGAGCCCCGCTCGTCAATCGAGTGCGACGAATGGCCCGATGGTCGGCGGATACCAAAAGGGATTCAGCTGTTTAATCCATCAACGGCGAAGGCCTGCCGCCGCTTTCGCGGCGGCCCGATTGGCTTCGTCGCCGTCCCCGCCCCCATGCCTCAATGTGGGTTTTCAGTTCGCCTGCCGGCGCAGGAAGGCTGGGATGTCGAGCTGATCCTCTTCCCCATGGTTATGCACAGGCGTTTGCCGGCCGTGTTGATCGAGCCCCTGCGGCGCCGGACGCTTGGCATATTCGGAGACCGGCTCCGGGCGTGATTCGGGCGGCAGCGGACGTCCCGGAAGCCGTTCGCCGATCGGTGGCGGAGCAAGCGGCGCGCTCCGCGGGCTCGCCGGCACTTCGTCCTCGTCCTGCTCGCGGCGACCCAGTCCCACGGAAGCCAACCGCTGCAGCAGCGACACGCGTCGTTTTTCGGGATGCTCCGCCGCCGTAAGCTGGCCGCGCCGGGCGCGAATCTCGTTCTGCGCCGGAACCGGCAACTCATCGACGCGCGGCATGCGCGGGCCACGGCCCGGCACGCGTTCCGGCTGCGGCGGAATGAATGCCTTCGTCTCTTGCGGCTCCGGCGCGTTCGCCACCGGATCGATGAAGAGCGACGGCTTGGGCGCCAGCGGACGGATGGTGACTTCTTCGCCCATCTTGTGCGGCAGGATGGCCGCCGCGACTGCCGCCTTGGCCGATTCGATCGAGTCGTTGACGGAGGCGTGCGACGCAACGGGCGCCGGACCCGCGGGCCGTGCCGGCTCGGTCCGCTCGGCGCGTTCCCCTGTCCGCTGGTTGTCGACACGCAGCCACTGCGCGACCTCGGCGATGCGCGATTCTGCGGCGGATACGGGCGGCCTTTGCGCGAAGGCATTCTCGATCCCAGTCGCGACCACCGAGACGCGTATGATGCCGTCGAGACCCTCATCGAAGGTCGCGCCGACGATGATGTTCGCGTCCTGATCGACTTCCTCGCGGATGCGCGTCGCCGCCTCGTCGACCTCGTAGAGAGTGAGGTCGCGGCCGCCGGTAATCGAGATGAGCAGGCCCTTCGCGCCTTTCATCGATGCGTCGTCGATCAGCGGATTGGAGATCGCCGCCTCGGCGGCGGTGAGCGCCCGCTTGTCGCCTTCCGCTTCGCCGGTTCCCATCATCGCCTTGCCCATTTCGCGCATGACGGCGCGGACGTCAGCGAAGTCGAGATTGATCAGGCCTTCCTTGACCATCAGGTCGGTGATGCAGGCGACGCCGGAATACAGCACCTGATCCGCCATGGCGAAAGCGTCGGCAAATGTGGTCTTCTCGTTCGCCACGCGGAACAGATTCTGGTTAGGGATGATGAGTAGCGTATCGACGCATTTCTGCAGCTCGGCAATGCCGCCTTCGGCGATCCGCATCCGCCGCTGACCCTCGAAATGGAACGGCTTGGTCACCACGCCGACGGTGAGGATGCCGACTTCGCGCGCCGCCTTGGCGATGATCGGCGCGGCGCCGGTGCCGGTGCCGCCGCCCATCCCGGCGGTGACGAACACCATATGCGCGCCCGACAGGTGATCGCGGATCTCGTCGATCACCTCTTCCGCGGCCGCGCGGCCGACTTCGGGCTGCGAGCCGGCGCCGAGGCCTTCGGTCACCTGCACGCCCATCTGGATGATGCGCTCGGCTTTCGAAGTGGTGAGCGCCTGCGCGTCGGTATTGGCGACCACGAAATCAACGCCCTGCAGACCGGCGGCGATCATATTGTTCACGGCATTGCCGCCGGCGCCGCCGACCCCGAACACGGTGATACGCGGCTTGAGCTCACGGATGTCGGGGATTTTCAGATTGATCGTCATGAGTGCCTCATCTTTGCTGCGCCGCCGTCATCGACGCTTGAACCCCGCCGCTCCGCCACCGGCCGCTGTGGTATCCTGGCTTCGACTCTGGGGGCCATCAGAAGCTCTCGCGAAGCCATCGTCCGACGCGGGCGATATAACCGTCCGTGCCGTTCATCAGGTACCGCGCCGCGCGCGCTTCGAAGTGCTCGAGATGCGCCGCTTGCGGATAAACGAGCAGACCCGCCGCCGCGGCAAACGCCGCACCCTTTGCCGCGTCCGGTAGCCCGGCGACGCCGAGCGGCCGTCCGATGCGCACCGGCCGGCCGAGAATGCCGGCGGCAAGTTCGGGCAATCCGCTGAGCTGGCTCGCTCCGCCGGTGAGGATTACGCGCCCACGCGGCTCCGCGACGAACGCCGAATCCGCGAGACGATCGCGCACCATTTCGAGGATCTCTTCCACGCGCGGCTTGATGATATGAACGAGCGCCGACCGCGACACGAATTGCGGCGGCTCGCGCTCCTCCTCTTCGGCGCCGACCGGCGACACTGTGATCATGTCGCGCTCGTCCGATCCGCCGACCAGCACGCTGCCATAAAACGTCTTGATTCGCTCGGCGTCGGCGACGCGGGCGTTGAGCCCGCGGGCGACGTCCATGGTGACGTTAAGTCCGCCCAGCGCGAAGCCGTCGGAATGAACGAAGCGGCCGCCGAGGAAGATTGCGATCGTCGTCGTGCCGGCGCCCATGTCGACGACAGCGGCGCCGAAATCGGCCTCGTCGTCGGCGAGCACCGAAAGGCCGGAGACGTAGGGGCTTGCCACCATGGCTTCGACCACGAGATGGCAGCGTTCGACCGCCAACATTAGATTGCGCGCCGCGGCGAGGTCCGTTGTCGCGACATGCATGTCGACGCCGAACCGGCTGCCGAGCATGCCGCGCGGATCACGGATGCCATCGCCGCCATCGATCGAATAGCCGACGGGAAGCGAATGCAGCACGGCACGGCCCTCGCGCAGCGAATGCCTGCTGCCGGCGGCCAGGACGCGTCCGATATCGGCGTCGGACACGGCGGCGCCGGCGACTTCGATTTCCGCCGCGAACAGTTCGCTGGCCAGGCGGCCGGCCGATATTGACAGCACGACCGACTCGATCTCGACTGACGCCATTCGTTCGGCGCTGTCGACGGCCTGACGGATCGACTCTTCGGCCTGCGCCAAGTTGACTACTCCTCCGGCCTTAGTGCCGCGCGCGCCGGCATGGCCGAACCCGATGACCTCGATGGCATGGCTGCGGCGGGTCAAGACCTGCTGCGGCGGGTGCGGCCGCAGGCGCCCGATCAGGCAGGCCACCTTGCTGGAACCGATATCGAGCGCGGCAACGAGAGCGCTGCGCCGCGGCGAGACCGGCTTCATCTTCGGGGTAACGCCGTAATGGAGGGCGCTCATGCCTCGCCCCCCTTTTTCTTCTTCTTGTCCTTGAGGGCGTCGTCGCGGGCCTGCGCCGCGGCGTCGGAAAGGCGCACGGTCACGCGGTCGGGCAAGCGCAGATCGATCGCCACGATGTCACGCGACAAAAGCTTTTTCTCACGCTCGAGCGCAACCAGTCGGTCCAGCGCCTGCGCGACATTCGTTTCCGGCAGTCGCACGTCGATGCCGTTGTTGAGCCTGAGATTCCAACGCCGTTCCGCCACTAGGACCGAGGCGCGCAGCAGCGAACGAATATCGGGATAGCGGTCGAGGATGGCGAGGAAATCCTTGGCTTGCCGCTCGGCGCCGCGCCCGACCACGCGCGGCAGGCGGAGATAGCGGTCCTCGACGAACGGCTCGAGCACGGTGCCGTCGGCGGCGATGACGCCGACGCGGCCGTCCTTCTGCCACAGCGCGAAGGCCTGCCGTTCGGTGATCGTGATCTGCAGGCGGTCCGGATAAAGCTTGAGCACCGCGGCATCCGCGATCCAGGGATTCGCCAACAACCGCGCCAGCGCCGCATCGGCGTCGAGGAACAAAAGCGAGGCGCGCCCGGTCACGCCGGCGGTGGTGAGAATTTCTTCGCGGCTGACTTCCTTGGGGCCGGTGAGCGAAATCGCCGCGATGCGAAATCCCAGCGTGTTCGCGGCCGCGTCACGGATATCCTTGATCCGATCGACGATGGCGGGGACGTGGTCGCCGGCAACGGCGCCATAGCCGAGCGTCGCGCCGAGGATGAGGATCGACCCGGCGACGCCGACACCGGGCGGCGGAGGCAGTCGAATGATCCGTGAAATCCAACGCCCGAGTTTGCGACGATAGCCGGCCGGGAAGGCAAGGCGGTCGGCGCGGCCGAGGCGAGGATCACGGTCGACGCGCGGACGGTGCGGCGCGCCAACCGGCGCGCCGAGCATTTCCGCCGCTAAAGGCCCCGACCGCGTCAGCGATTGGTCGAGGCATCCTCCACCATCCATCGCACCAGCTCATCGAAGGTGATGCCCGCGTAGGCAGCAAGCTCGGGCACGAGCGAGGTCTCGGTCATGCCCGGCTGTGTATTGACCTCAAGACAAACCAGTTTTCCCGTCCCCCGGTCGTCGTAACGAAAGTCGGCGCGGCTCACGCCGCGGCAGCCAAGCGCCTCATGGGCGGCCAATGCGAGTCTGCGGACTTCCTGGTAAACATTTGGTAAAATTTGCGCCGGCAGCAGGTGCTTGGAACCTCCGGCGGCGTATTTTGCCTCGTAGTCGTAGAACCGGGTCGTCGGCACGATTTCGATGACATCAAGCGCCCGGTCGCCAAGCACCGCGCAGGTCAGTTCCTTGCCGGGAATGTAACGCTCGATCAGGACTTTGTCGCCGAACGGCCAATCGTCTCGGTAAAGCTCCTGCGGCGGGTGCGGATGGTTCTCGGTGACGATGAAGACGCCGACGCTCGAGCCTTCCGCGATCGGCTTGATCACATAGGGCGGCGGCATGAGATGGCGCTGTGCTGCTTCCAAGCGGGACGCCACGCGATCCTCGGCGACCGGAATATTGGCGGCGCGGAACAGCGCCTTAGCGTAGTGCTTCTGCATGGCGAGCGCCGAGGCCAAGACGCCGGAATGAGTGTAGGGAATGTCGAGAATTTCCAGGATGCCCTGCAGCGTGCCGTCCTCGCCGGGCCGGCCGTGCAGCACATTGAGGGCGACATCGGGCTTGATCGCGCCGAGCACCGTGGCGATGTCGCGGCCGGCATCGATCGGGCTGACGCGGTGGCCGAGCCGGGTCAACGCATCGGCACACGCTTTTCCCGAGCGCAGCGAGACTTCGCGCTCGGCCGACCAGCCTCCCATCAGAACGGCGACGTGCTTGCCCATCGGAGCCAGATGCCTCAGCGGACTGCGCTGATTCGCTGGCTCACCAATAGAATCGACAATTGGCGAAAGGTCGAGTGCACAGGCGACAGAATTTCGCTGTTCAAGGCCAAGCGGAACTCCCGCATTGCGGGGGAGGATGAACAGATTCCATCCTGCTACTTCATCTTGCTACGCCGATCCGTTTGATCTCCCATTCGAGCTCCACGCCGGAGTTTTCTCTAACGCGCCGCCGCACGGTCTCGCCCAGAGTCTCGATGTCGGCGGCGGTCGCGTTGCCGAGGTTGATCAAAAAATTGCAGTGCATGTCCGACACCTGCGCGTCGCCGATGCGCAACCCGCGGCAGCCGGCGGCGTCGATCAGCTGCCACGCCTTCTTGGCGCCGGGCGGGTTCTTGAAAGTCGAGCCGCCGGTGCGGCTCTTGATCGGCTGCGTCGCCTCGCGCGACTCGGTGATCTTGTCCATCTCCGCCGCGATCACGGCCGGGTCGCCGCGCTCGCCGCGGAAAGTCGCTTGCGTGAAGATATAATCATCGGGCACGCCGCAACGCCGATAGGCGAAGCCCATGTCGGCGTTACCGAGCACATGGACGCGGCCCCGACGATCGACGGCGCGCGCCTCGACGAGTGCATCCTTAGTCTCGCGCCCATAAGCGCCGCCATTCATGCGTAGCGCGCCGCCGATCGCGCCCGGGATGCCACGCAGGAAGGACAATCCGGCAATGCCGGCCTCCTGCGCCGCACGCGCCAGCTTGACATCGGGCACCGCAGCGCCGGCGCGCAGATCGATGCCCTCGATCGCAATATCGCCGAAGCCGCGGCCGAGCCTGATCACCACGCCCGGCAAGCCGCCGTCGCGCACGATGAGATTGGAACCGAGGCCGATCACGGTCACCGCGATCTCGGCCGGTAGATCGGCGAGAAAATAGCCGAGATCGCTCTCGTCCTCGGGCATGAACAAGATTTGCGCCGGCCCGCCCACGCGAAACCAAGTCAACTCGGCGAGCGACTGGTTGGCGAGAAGCCGCCCGCGCAGCGCCGGCATGTTCGCGCGCAGAGCGGCAGCCAGGTCGGGAAAGCTCATGCGGCCGCCCCAACCGCTCCGTCGAGCCATGCCGCCAGCACCTCGCGCCCGACCGCGCACGTCGCCGGCCCGAGCGCGCGCGCCTGCGCGCGCAGAGCGCGCGGATCGATGCCGGCTTTGCCGAGTTCGACGGCGTGGCCGACGAGCCAGCTTTCGAACCGCGCCGGCTCCGTCTCCAGATGAAATTGCAACGCCAGCTGCGACGGCGCCCGGAAAAACGCCTGCACCGGACAATGCGGCGTCGAGGCGAGCCGTTCGCATCCAGACGGCAATTCGCAATTGTCGCCGTGCCAGTGCAGCACCGCAGTCGTGCCGAGGCGCGACAGCACCGAGGCGCGGCCGGCGGCCGTCAGCGTCAACGGCGCCCAGCCGATCTCCTTAACCGACCCCGGCGCCACCTGCCCGCCGAGCGCCGCCGCCATCATCTGCGCGCCGAGACAAATGCCGAGGATCGGCTTATTCGCATCGAGGCGCGCGGCAACCGCGGCGATCTCGTCGGTGACGAACGGATAGGCCGCGCATTCGTATACCCCGATCGGACCGCCCAGCACGATGACGAGATCGGGCGCGACCAAACTTCCGGCGTCGAAGCGTTCGATGCCAGCCTCGTGATAGCGAATGTCATAGCCGCGCCCGGCGAGAAGCGGACCAAGCAGGCCGAGATCCTCAAAGGCGACGTGGCGAACGGCAAGGCATGTCTTCGTCATGCGACGGCCGCCGCCAATTCGCCCGGTAGCGCATAGGCCCATTGCGTGATCGATCCGGCGCCGAGGCAGACGACATAGTCGCCCGGTTGCGCCATCCCAGCGATCAGCGAGGCGAGCTTGTCGGGACCGTCGAGCGCGATGATCTGCCGGTGTCCGTGCGTGCGCAGGCCCTGCACCAGCGCGTCGCGATCGACGCCTTCGATCGGCGTTTCGCCGGCCGGATAGACATGGGCGACGATCACCGCATCGGCATCGTTGAAGCAGGTGCAGAACTGCTCGAACAACGCCGAGAGCCGCGTGTATCGATGCGGCTGCACGACCGCGATTACCTGGCCCTTGGTCGATTCGCGCGCCGCCCTGAGCACGGCGGCGATCTCGACCGGATGGTGGCCGTAATCGTCGACGATGGTGACGCCGTTCCAGCTGCCGGTGCGGGTAAAGCGGCGACGCACGCCGGCAAAGCCCGCCAGCGCCTTGCTGATCATATCGTCGGCAATGCCGAGCTCACGCGCGACCGCGACCGCCGCCGTGGCATTGAGCGCGTTGTGCCGCCCCGGCATCGGCAGCGCGAGGTTCTTGATCTCGTGCGCGAAGTGACCCGCACGATCGCGAAACATGACGGTGAACAGCGAACTCCCGCCGGCGTGCGAGACATCGACGAGCCGCACATCGGCCTGCGGATTTTCGCCATAGGTGATGATGCGGCGATCCTCGATGCGGCCGACCAGGCTCTGCACCACCGGGTGGTCGGTGCACATCACCGCAAAGCCGTAGAACGGCACATTCTCGACGAATGCGGCAAACGCATTCTGCACCGCCTCGAATGTGTTGAAGTAGTCGAGGTGCTCGGCATCAACATTGGTCACGACGGCGATGTCGGCGGGGAGCTTGAGAAACGTGCCGTCGGACTCGTCGGCTTCGACCACCATCCAGTCCCCGGCGCCGAGCCGGGCGTTGGTACCGTAAGCATTGATGATGCCGCCATTGATCACGGTGGGATCAAAGCCTGCAGCGTCGAGCAAAGCCGCCACGATCGACGTCGTCGTGGTCTTGCCATGCGTGCCGGCGACGGCGACGCAGCTCTTGAAGCGCATCAGCTCCGCCAGCATCTCGGCGCGGCGCACCACCGGCAGCCGCTGCAGACGCGCGGCGACGAGCTCGGGGTTGTCGCGGTGGATCGCCGAGGAAATCACCACGACTTGGGCGTCGCCCAGATTCTCGGCGGCGTGCCCGATGGCGATGCTCACGCCCTTCTCGCGCAGCCGCTTGACGTTGGCGCTTTCAACCTGGTCGGAGCCCTGTACGGCATAGCCGAGATTCACCAGCACCTCGGCGATCCCGCTCATGCCGATGCCGCCGATGCCGATGAAATGGACCGGACCGATGTCGCGCGGCAATTTCATTGAGGCTCCCCGATTTCGTCATGCCCGGCCCCGTGCCGGGCATCCACGGCTCGGTCTTCATGAATGAAACACGTGGATGGCCGGAACAAGTCCGACCATAGCCGACGAATAACGCGAAGCTAGTTCTTTGAATTGATTCCCGCCACCTTGAGCAGCAGCTCCGCAAGCCGGTCGGCGGCGTCGAGCCTGCCCAAGGATCGCGCCGCCGCCGCCATGCCGGCGAGCCGTTGCGGCGCGGCCGCAAGCCCGGCGATTTCGCTCGCGAGCCGCTGCGGGGTCGATTCCTCCTGCACCAGTCGAATGGCGCCGCCCGCCGCCTCCAATACGCCGGCATTGGCGAATTGATCCTGGTCGAGCGCATGCGGTAGCGGGATGAGAATCGCCGGGCGGCCGATGGCGGCAAGTTCGGCGACGGTCGAGGCTCCGGACCGTGACACCACCAGGTGGCTCGCCGCCAGGCGAGCCGGCAGATCCGGGAAGAACGGCGCGATTTCAGCGGCAACCGTCAGGCCGGCATACGCTTTACGCACGCGGTCCATATCCTCCTCGCGCGCCTGCTGGACGATGGCAAGGCGCGCGCGCAGGCCGGCTTCGAGTAGCCCGATTGCAGCAGGAACGACATCGGCCATGATCCGCGCGCCTTGGCTGCCGCCGAAAATAACGAGTCGCAACGGATCGCCCGGCAGCGGATAGGGCGTCGCCGCGGCGGCGACGACCGCCGGTCGAACCGGATTGCCGGTGAGCGTCGCCTTTCCCGCCAGATCCGGCCGGCCGCGGAAGACATCGGGGAAGGTCGTGGCGATTGCAGTCACGCGCGGCGCCAGCAGCCGATTGGCCCTGCCGATGACGGCGTTGGCGTCGTGAATTAGGGTTGGAACACCGCGCCAGGTCGCCGCCAGGACCGGCGGAATGGTCGGATAGCCGCCGAAACCGATCACCGCCCCGGGTCGGAGTCGGCCGATCAACGTCCAGGCCTGGGCGAGGCCGAAGCCGAGCGTGGCGGCGGTTATCGCAAGCGCGATCGGGTTGCGCGCGCGCAGCGTGGCGCTGGCGGTGACATGGACGGCCTGATCCGTGAATGCGCCGCCATAGCGCGCGGCGCGCCGGTCGGTCGCGAGATGCACGGCGATGCCGCGCCGGATCAGCGCCGCCGCCAGCGCCTCGGCCGGGAACAAGTGGCCGCCGGTGCCGCCGGCCGCGACCAGCACCGCCGCGCGGCCTGCCGCGTGCATCACACGGCGCTCGGGGCGAGCATGATCTCGCCGGAAAGCTGCGCCCGCGGCCGATCGCGGGTGAGGGCGACCAACATGCCCATGCCGTAGGCGAGCGAAATTAGCGATGAACCGCCATAGGAAATGAACGGCAGGGTCATTCCCTTCGCCGGCATAAGGTGCAGGTTCACGGCCATGTTGATGGTCGATTGCAGCCCGAACAGGATCGCCAGTCCCGCGGCGGCGAAGCGGATGAACGAATCGTCATTGCGCAGCGCCTTGCCGAGCGCGCGGATGACGATGAAAGCGAACAAAGCAACGAGAATGAGGCAGAGCACGACGCCGAATTCCTCCGCGGCCACCGCGAATACGAAATCGGTGTGGCCCTCGGGCAGGATGCGCTTGATCGTGCCCTCGCCCGGGCCGCGGCCGAACCAGCCGCCGCGGATGAATGATTCGGTTGCGATGTCGATATTGAAGGTGTCGCCGGAGCCGGGGTCGAGGAAACGATTGATCCGCTGCGCCACATGCGGGACGGTAAAGAAGGCGGCGATCAGCCCGACGGTCGCGGAGGCGCCGAGCCCGATCACCCAGATCAAGCGCATGCCCGCCATATAGAACAGCGCACCCCAAACAAGCGTGACGAGCATGGTCTGACCGAAATCAGGCTGCAGCACCAACAGTGCGACCACGATGACAAGCAGCGCCAGCGCCATGGCATTGGCCGGCATTTCCGGGCGTCTGCCTGATTCGCCGAACAGCCAGGCAATGAGGATGACGAAGGCCGGCTTGAGAAACTCCGAGGGCTGAATGTTGATGCCGAGGAGCGTCATCCAGCGTCGCGCGCCCTTGATCTCGGCGCCGAAATGAGGCGTCGCGGCGACCAGAACGAGGCTGACGACAAAGACGATCAGCGCCAAATGCCGGATCTCGCGCGGCGACAGAAAGGAGGTCGCGATCAGGACAGCGGCGGCGGGAATAAGGAACAGCACCTGGCGGTTGACGAAATGAAACGGATCGAGGCCGAGGCGCGCGGCGACCGGCGGGCTCGCGGCGAGGCCAAGCACGATGCCGCCGAGCATCAACGCGCCGAGCGCCGCTAGCGTGAGCCGGTCGACGGTCCACCACCATTCGCTCAGTGGCGTAGGCGCAGCGCGCGAGGCCATGGCGTCCCCGAGGGTCAATCCCGGTCTAGTGGTGGCACCGCCGTGGTTTCCAGGAGATTAAGAACGGGGCGTCAACTCCTCACCACGCCCGGCAGCGCGCGCACGAGCTCCCGAAAGGCGTCGCCGCGCACCTCGAAATTGCGATATTGATCGAACGAGGCGCAGGCCGGCGAAAGCAGTACGACCGGCTCGGCTGAAGATGAGTTTTCGGCGTCCCGCGCCGCGGCCGCGAGCGCCTTGTCGAGCGTGCCGACGATCTCGTGCGGCACCTCGCGCCCGAGCGTGGCAGCGAATTGATCCGCTGCCTCGCCGATCAGATACGCCTTGCGGACGCGCGGAAAAAAAACCCGCAACGACTCGATGCCGCCGGTTTTCGGCCTGCCGCCGACGATCCAGAAAATGTCGCTTAAACAAGCAAGCGCCTGCGCCGCGGAGTCGGCGTTGGTGGCCTTGGAATCGTTGACGAAGAGGACGGCGCCGCGGCGACCGACCTCCTCCATGCGATGGGCGAGCCCCGGGAATGAACGAAGGCCGGCCTGGATCGCCGCCGGCTTAAGACCGAGTGCGAGCGCAGCGGCGGCCGCGCAAGCGGCATTCTGCGCATTGTGCAGCCCGCGCAGCGAGCCAATGCCGCCGATGTCGGCGATGGTATCAACGGCGGCACCGGCCGCGCGCAGGATTCGCAGCCGCGCGACGTAAAGCCCATCGGGCAACGCCCGCTTTACGGAAATACGCACGACGCGCTTGCTGGACCGATCGAGCCGGCCGGCGATCGTTCGGCACCATTCGTCATCGACGCCGACGATCGCGGTGCCTTCTGTCGGCACGCCGGCGACTAGGCGTTCCTTCACCGCGGCGTAATGATCGATCGTGCCGTGGCGATCGAGATGATCTTCGCTGATGTTGATGAGAATACCGATCGAAGGATCGAGCGAGGGCGCAAGATCGATCTGATAGGAGGAGCACTCGATGACATGGACACGGTCGGCGCGAGGCGGCAAAAGCGACAGGATCGCAGTGCCGATATTGCCGCCCAGCTCGACGTCGAGGCCGGCCGCCGAGGCCAGATGCGCGACCAGCGCCGTCGTCGTCGATTTGCCGTTGGTGCCGGTGACGGCGACGAAAGGGGCATCCGGCGCCTGAAGGCGACGCTCACGGCAGAACAGCTCGATGTCGCCGATCACCTCGACGCCGGCGTTCTTCGCCAGCTGCACGCTCCAGTGCGGCGCCGGGTGCGTAAGGGGAACGCCCGGCGACAGCAGCAGCGCCGCGATCTTCGACCAATCGGCCTGCCGCAAGTCGGCGGTCGGAATGCCGCCCGCATTAGCCTTTTCGACGCTTTGCGCATCGTCGTCGAAGGCGACAACGTCGGCGCCTCCGGCCAATAGCGCACTCGCACTCGCCAGCCCGGAGCCGCCCAGCCCGAACACGGCGACCTTTTGACCGGCAAAGGTCGTGACCGGAATCATCAGAAGCTACCGCAGCTTCAAGGTCGACAGACCCGCCAGGGCGAGCACGACCGCGACGATCCAGAAGCGGATGACGATCTGCGGCTCGGTCCAGCCGAGCTGCTCGAAATGATGGTGGATGGGCGCCATCTTGAACACGCGCTTTCCGGTCAGCCTGAACGAGACAACCTGCACAATGACCGAGACCGCCTCGAGCACGAACAGTCCGCCGATGACGGCAAGCACGATCTCGTGCTTGGTGGCCACCGCGATGGCGCCGATCAAGCCGCCGAGCGCCAGCGAGCCGGTGTCGCCCATGAAAATCGAGGCCGGCGGCGCGTTGAACCAAAGAAAGCCCAGTCCGGCGCCGACCACGGCGCCGCACAGCACGGTAAGCTCGCCGGTGCCGGCCACGTAGTGGATCTGAAGATAGTCGGCGAACACCGCGTTGCCGGAGAGATAGGCGATCAAGGCGAAGCTTGATGTTGCGATCATGACCGGAACGATGGCCAGACCATCGAGGCCGTCGGTCAGGTTCACCGCGTTTCCGGCGCCGACGATGATGAAAGCCGCGAACAGAACGAAAAACCAACCGAGATTGAGCACCAGCTCCTTGAAAAACGGAAAGACCAGCGACGTCGAAAACGGCACATGGCCGAGCTCGACCAGGGCGATGCAGGCGAGCCCGGCGATGACCGCTTCGATGCCGAGCCGCGTGCGCCCGGCAAATCCGCTGTGCGTCTGTCTCTTCACTTTCAGATAATCGTCATAGAAGCCGACAAATCCGAAGCCGAGCGTGACCCACAGCACCACCCAGACATAGGGATTGGCCGGATTGGCCCAAAGCAGGGTCGACACCAAGAGGCCGGAGAGAATCATCAGCCCGCCCATGGTCGGGGTGCCGGCCTTGGCGATGATGTGCGATGGCGGGCCGTCGGTGCGGATCGGCTGCCCTTTTCCCTGCAGCAGCCGTAAGCGCTGGATGATGTTCTGGCCGAACAGAAAGACGAAAAGCAGCGCGGTGATGACCGCGCCGCCGGTCCGGAAGGTGATGTAGCGGAACACGTTGAGGACGGAAAGCTTGTCCGACAGCTCGACCAGCCAATAGAGCATCGCATCAACCTTATGCGGACGCGGTTGCCAGCGTGTCGTGGCGCACCGATAGTTTTTGCAGCGCCTTGACGATCGGCGCCATGCGCGAGCCGAGCGAGCCCTTGACCATGACGACATCGCCGGGACGGATCGCGGACAGCACCTGGGCTTCGAGCATGGCGGAGTCTTCGGCATAGCCGCCGCGGCGGCCCGCTGGAAGAGCACGCCATAGCGAGCGCATCAGCGGCCCGCAGCAGAACACGAGATCGACCGCATGGGCGTCGACCGGTGTCGAAAGGCCGCGATGCAACGCGCGGCCACGCGGCCCCAGTTCGAGCATGTCGCCGAGCACGGCGATGCGCCGACCGCGCGGGCCGACCGGCGTCTGACCGAGCAGGGCGAGCGCGGCCGCGACCGATGCCGGATTGGCATTGTAGCTGTCGTCGATGACGCGCGCCGTGCCGCCAGGGAGATCGATCTCGATCATCGCACCGCGTCCGGAAGCCGGCTTGAGCTCCGCCAGCGCCAGCGCCGCCAGAGCGAGATCGGCGCCGGCGAGCACGGCCGTCGCCAATACCGCCAGCGAATTACGCACGAGGTGGCGGCCCGGGGCGCCGATCTTGTAGGCGAGTTCGGCGCCGAAGATTTCCGCGCGAACAGTCGAGCAGTCGGGATGCAAGGCGAGCTTGATGAGGCGCGCGTCGGCCTTCGCATGCTCGCCGAACGACACGACCCGCGCGACGCCGGCTTCCAGGGCGCGGCGTTTGAGGCGCGCGAATTGCGAATTGTCGCGGTCGAGCACGGCGGCGCCGCCCGCCACAAGGCCGAGAAAAATCTCGGCCTTGGCGTCGGCGATCTTCGTTAGCGAACCGAAGAATTCGAGATGCACCGGCGCGACCGTGGTGATGATCGCGACATGCGGACGCGCGAGCCGCGACAAAGGCTCGATCTCGCCGGCGTGATTCATTCCCATTTCCAAGACCGCGTAGCGCGCGCTCGCCGGACAGCGCGCGAGCGACAGCGGCACGCCCCATTGATTGTTGTACGAGGCGACCGAGGCATGGGTCTCGCCGTCTGTGGCAAGCGCGAGCCGCAACGCCTCCTTGGTGCCGGTCTTGCCGACCGAGCCGGTCACGCCGATGACCTTGCCCGACATGCGATCGCGCGCCGCGGCGGCGAGAGCGCGCAAGGCCCCGAGCACGTCGGGCACGAGGAGGAGCGGAGCGGCCGGCGGCAGCTCGTGCCGCCGCTCCGTTGCGACGACCGCAAGCCCCGCTCCCGCCGCAAGCGCCGACTCGACGAATTCATGCCCGTCGCGGTGCTCCCCTTGAATGGCGAAGAACGCTTCGCCCGGAATGACCGTGCGACTATCGATCGAGATGCCGGATACCGACGGCGGCGGCGCGCCTCGCCGTTCGGCGCCCATTGCCATCGCCATGTTTTCGACAGTCCATAATGGGCGCGCCCTCATGCGGCCAGCTCCTTGAGCGCCGCGGCGACCGCCTCGTGATCGCTGAACGGCACAACCCGGTCGCCGATGATTTGGCCGGTTTCATGGCCCTTGCCGGCAATCAGCAGCACATCGCCGTGACGCAGTTCAGCGATCGCCGAACGGATCGCCTGGCGGCGATCGCCGATCTCGATTGCGCCGCGCGCGCCGCCGAGGATGGCGGCGCGGATCGAGGCCGCATCCTCGCTGCGCGGATTGTCGTCGGTGACGATGACGCGATCGGCCTTGGCGGCGGCGACGGCGCCCATCAGCTCCCGCTTGCCGCGATCGCGGTCGCCGCCGGCGCCGAACACCACCACGAGCCTGCCGCTCGCATAGGGCCGCAACGCGTCGAGCGCCTTGGCGAGCGCGTCAGGCTTGTGCGCATAGTCGACGAAGATTGGCGCGCCGTCACTCGCGCCGACAAACTCGAGTCGGCCCTTGGCCCCGATCAAATGCTCGAGCGCCGCAAACACCACGGCCGGATCGCCCCCCGTCGCGATCACGAGCCCAGCGGCGACCAGCGCGTTTTCGATCTGGAACTCGCCGGGAAGCGGCAATCGCACGCGAAAGATTTTTCCGCCGTGTTCGAGCCGCAGCGTCTGCGCGAAACCATCGATTGCGGATTCGACGAGCCGAATGCCCGTTCCCTTGCGTCCGACGCTGATGATCGAAAGACCGCGCGCCTTCGCGGCCGCGACAACCGCGTCCGCGTGCTCGTGGTCGACGTCGACGATCGCAGCGCCGCCTTGTTCGACCAGGACCTCGAACAACCGCAGCTTGGCGGCGAAATAGGCCGCGAAGCTCTGGTGATAGTCGAGATGATCGCGGGTGATGTTGGTGAAAGCTCCCGCCGCAATATGCATGCCGTCGAGCCTAAATTGGTCGAGCCCATGCGATGAGGCCTCGATGGCGAGATGCGTGATCCCGTCGCGGGCGAGATCGTCGAGGGTGCGGTGCAGCGCGACCGGATCCGGCGTCGTGAGCGAACCATAGGCTTCGCCGCGCGCAGAAACGACGCCGATCGTGCCGATGCTCGCGGCGCGCTGCCCCAGTGCGGTCCAGATTTGACGGGTAAATGCGACGACCGAGGTCTTTCCGCTCGTGCCGGTGACGGCGGCGATGGTCCGCGGCTGACTCGGGTAGAATTTGGCAGCGATTTGCGCGAGCGCGCGCCGAGCGTTGCCGACCTTGATGAAGGCGACGCCGTCGGGCAATGGCGCCTGCGGTCGGCGGTCGGCCAAGATCGCGATCGCGCCCGCGGTGACCGCCGGCATAACGAACTGCAGGCCGTCGGTCTTGCCGCCGGCAATCGCCACGAACAGGTCGCCGCGCTTGACCATGCGGCTGTCCGCCGTCACGCCGCCGACCTCGAGAGCGGCGTGGCGCGCCTCGCTTTCGGCGCCGGTGGGCAGAATCTCGCTCAGCTTCATGGCGGTACGATCGGCGTGCGGCCCCGCCTTACCTGCTTTCCCTTGCCGAGGCCAGTATCAGACGATCGGCCGGCGGCAAGTCCATGCGCGGTTCAATTCCCAGGAGCGGCGCGATGCGCGCGACCACCGCACCGCCGACTGGCACCGCGTTCCAGCCCGATGTGTTGAAGTTGTGAGTCTCCGGCAAGGGCTGAGGATCGTCGAGCATGATCAACAACAGATAGCGCGGTTCATCGGCTGGCAGCACCGCCATGAAATCGGTGAGCACCTTGGTCTTCGAATAGCGGCCGTTAATCACCTTGTCGGCGGTGCCGGTCTTGCCGCCGATGTAATAGCCCTTGACCTCGGCCTTCTCGGCCGTGCCTTTCTCCACGTTGAGCCGCATCAGGTAGCGCATCATTTCGCTGGTCTCAGGCTTGATGACGCGCTTGCCGAGCGCACGCGCCTCAGCCTCCGTGCGCTTGAGGAAGGTCGGCGGGATCAGGATGCCGCCGTTCATCAGAGCGGCCACCCCCATCACCGCCTGCAGCGGCGCGACCGAGAGGCCGTGGCCAAAGGCGATGGTGATGGTGTTGAGTTCGCCCCAGCGCTTGGGCACGATCGGCTCGGCGCTTTCCGGCAATTCGGTGCGCAGGCGGTCGAGCTGGCCGATCTTTTTCAGGAACGCCTTATGCGCATCGACGCCGACCGCAAGGGCGGCGCGAGCCGCGCCGATGTTTGAGGAGTAGGTGAAGATTTCCGGGACCGTCAGCACCCGGTGCTGGGCGTGGAAATCGTGGATGTCGAACTTGCCGAAGCGCAGCGGCATGCGCGCATCGAAGGAGGATTTGAGCGTGACCTTGCCGGAATCGAGCGCCATGGCGATGGTGAACGCCTTGAAGGTCGACCCCATCTCGTAGACGCCAGTGGTCAAGCGGTTGATGCGGGTCGGATCGAGCGCCTGGCGCGGATTGTTGGGGTCGTAATCCGGTTCCGACACCATGGCGACGACTTCACCGGTGCGCACATCGAACACGATGCCGGCGGCGGCCAGCCCCTTGAACTTCGCCCGGGCGGTGACGAGTTCGTCCCGCAGCGCGTGCTGGACGCGCAGATCGACGGCAAGCTCGACCGGCGTCTGCAGCCGGTCGGTGGCGAGCCCCGCCATGTGCAGCGCGGCGAGCCCGTGGCCGTCGAGCCACTTCTCCATGCCGGCGATGCCCTGGTTGTCGATATTGACGTGGCCGATCAGGTGCGAGACTTCGGGACCGTTCGGGTAGCTGCGTTTGTTCTCGCTGAGAAAGCCGATGCCCGGCAGGCCCACCCGGTGGATGTCCTGCTGCTGCTTGGGCGTGATGTCCCGCTTGAGCCAGACGAAGCCGCGCCTGGAGGAGAGCCGGTCGCGCAGCTCGGCCGCATCGAGATCGGGCAACTCGGCGGTGAGCAGCTCAATCGCCTCGTCGGCATCGATGATCCGGCGCGGTTCGGCGTAGAGCGAGGGCACGCGTACGTCGGTCGCCAATACTTCGCCACGCCGATCGAGGATGTCGGGGCGTGCCGTCGCGATCGCGTCGGCGGCGGCGCCGTGATGCGCGACGCGGCTGTCGGACACGAGCGCGAACATCACCAGGCGCACAGCGATGATGAAATAAATGACGGCGAAAGCGAGGATCGCCAATGCTACGCGCCCGCGCGCCTTGGCCGCTCGATCGATCTTGTCGCTCCGGCGCAGGCTGCGCAGCAATCGCCGGCGCCAGGACTGCGCCCGCTGCAAGACGTTTTGCTCGACATTCGTCATCGGCTCAGCGGTCCGGATTTGCGGCCGGCGCCGGCGCGCCGACCTCGCTTGCGCCGTCCGAAGGGGCCGTCTGTGGCACCGAAACGCTGCTCGTCACCGCGGCCGGCTCCTGTAAACTCTCGATCATGCCGGCGATCGGATCAATGCCCTTGGGCACGAATTGCGGCGGTCGATCGGGCAGCTGATCGAACTTGTCGAATTGGTTCGGCGCGACCGGCTTGAGTTGCAGATAACGGTTGGCGAGCGCTTCGATGCGCGCCGGGTTGTCGAGTTCGCCCCACTCGGCGCGCAGCGCTGCGATGGTGTCGCGCTCGCGCCGCACCTCGCTGCGAATCTTGGCGAGCCGCTCGGCCTGCACCGTCGAGTCGAACTTGATGCGATAGACATAGGCCGCGGCGAGCACGAGCGCGCCGATGACGACAAGATTGAGGACGCGCAGCGTCATGGGCGGCGCCGCATGACGTCCGCGAGCGACGGCAGACGCGGCAGCAAAGCCGCAATCGTCGCTGGACGCGGCGCCGCATCGGTTCGCTCGGCGGCACGCAGCTTCGCCGAACGAGCGCGCGGGTTGGCCGCGATTTCGTCTTGTGCCGGCGTTTCCGGCCGCCGCGTGAGCAGGCGGAAGGTGGCTTGCGGCGATGCGATCTGCGGCCGATGGCGCGAAGGCGTCGGCGCCCGGCTGCGTTCGGCAAGAAACGTCTTGACGATGCGATCCTCGAGCGAATGGAACGCGACGACGACCAAACGGCCCGCGGGTTTCAATACGCGCTCGGCGGCGATCAGGCCGCGCGCCAATTCTTTGAGCTCGTCGTTGACGAAAATCCGCAGCGCCTGGAAGGTGCGGGTGGCTGGGTGGATCGCGCCTTCGCGCGCACGCGTGACGCTGGCGATGATGTCCGCAAGCGCGCGTGTCGTTTTGATCGGCCGCTCCTGCCGCGCCTTCACAATGGCGCGGGCGATAGCGCGCGCCCGACGTTCCTCTCCCAGAGCGGCGATGATGAGAGCGAGATCGCGCTCGCCGGCACGGGCGACGACATCGGCCGCGCTCGGACCGTCCCGCCCCATGCGCATGTCGAGCGGTCCTTCGCGCCGGAACGAAAATCCGCGTTCGGCCTCGTCTAGCTGCATCGATGAAACGCCGAGGTCGAACACCACGCCATCGACTGCGGCAATGCCGTTGCGCGCCAGGATCGATTCCAGATTGGCCAAGCTCTCCTCGACCAGCGTGAGCCGATCCGGCGCCGCGGCGACGAGTGCAGCGCCCGCGACGATCGCGTTGGGATCCCGATCAATGCCGACCACGTGCGCGCCGGGTGTCGCCAGGATCGCGCGCGTGTAGCCGCCGGCGCCGAAGGTGCCGTCGACATAGACGCCGCCCTCGCGCACGGAAAGCCACGCCAGGGCGGGGCGAGCGAGCACGGAAATGTGACGAGCCGGTCCGCCAGCGACAGCCGCGCTGTCGCTGCCCGTCATCATTCCCGCGCTCCCTGCAACTTTGTCGCCGCCGCTCGGGTGCCCAGTTTCTGCTTGAAGGCGCGAACCTTGTCGGTGGCCTTCGCGAGTTCCGCGCGAAAGCGGCTGGGCTCCCAAATTCGAAATTTGTGACCGAGACCGACGAAGGTGACGGCGTCGGTGATGCCGGCATGCGATTTGAGCGCATCGGTCAGTACCATGCGGCCTTCGCCGTCGATGTTCAGCGTTTCGCTCGTGCCGTAGAGCGCGAGCGAGAACTGCTCCCGGTGGTCGGAATAGGGCAGAAAGCCGGCCACCAGCGCTTCGATCTCCGCCAGCAGCGCGTTGCCGCCGGCATCGAGCGCGGGCCGGTCGAGCGCCGGATAGCAATAGAGGCCCTCGAAACCGTCGCGGGCGAGCACCGCCCGGAAAGAAGCCGGCACCGAGACGCGTCCCTTGGCGTCGAGACGGAGCAGGTAATGAGACACGAACCGGTCCATCTCGTTCCTCGCCGAGCCCGCGGAGCCGCAGGCCGAGACGGCATCGCAGCTCCACCCGGCACTTCTGTTGCGGACCTGCGACGGTCATGATGTGGCGCTGCCACAGTCCGGATGCCGCATAACTTCTTGGGAAAAAATGGGTTACCATGGGAACATATGGGACGTCAACGAAGAGGCCGCGCCCGGTGGCACCGCTCGATCTCGATTAGCGAGCCGCAAGCTTAAGGAAAGGTTGAGGTCTCGCCGGTGAGGCGGACTCGTTTGGGTGTCAAAGCAGAGAACTTCTCACGCCCGTTTCATCGGCGAAGGCCGATCCAGTCCGGGTGAAGGTCCGACGCGGCGCCGGCTATGCTGTTTGTCAATGAGTTGCATTCAAGCAACGTGTGTTGCTTTTTTCTCAACTTGATCCCTTACAGGCGCAAATCGGCTTGTCGGCTAGTTTTGTCGTTCTAAAGTCGATTCATGTCGCGTTTTGTGTTTCGAGCCGACTCTTGTGTCGTTGCCGAAGTCAGGCCTTCCCCCAATCAGGGCGAGCGCAGGGAAGGCCAGCGCCCCGACATGATCGTGCTCCACTATACCGGGATGCGCGACGCCGGGGCGGCGCTGGAACGCCTTTGCGCGGCAGGCAGCGAGGTGTCAGCCCATTATTTCGTCTTTGAAGACGGCAGGATCATTCAGTTGGTCCCGGAGCGTCGACGCGCGTGGCATGCTGGCGCTGCTTTCTGGGCGGGCGAGGACGATGTCAATTCCTGCTCGATTGGTATCGAGATCGCCAATCCCGGGCACGAGTTTGGCTATCCGGATTTTCCCAAGCGGCAGATCGCGGCAGTCACGACGCTCTGCCGCAGCATCCTCACCCGCAACACCATTCCGCCGGTGCGGGTGCTTGGGCATTCCGATGTCGCGCCGACGCGCAAGCAGGACCCCGGTGAAAAATTCCCTTGGCGCACCCTTTACGATTCCGGGGTCGGCCATTGGGTCAAGCCCGCTCCCTTCACCGAAGAGGGCCCCCTGCTCGCCCTCGGCGACAGCGGCAACGCGGTTCTTGCGTTGCAGGAGATGCTCAGCGAGTACGGCTACGGAATCGCCGCTAGCGGCAGTTACGATTCCACCACCCACGCCGTGGTGGCAGCGTTCCAGCGGCATTTCCGGCCGGCGCGTGTCGATGGCGTCGGCGATGAATCGACGCGCGCCACGCTGCGAGACCTGCTCGGCCATCGCGGCCGGCCCCGCAACATCGCCGCGCGGGCTCGCAGCGTCGAGACCGTCACCGCCTCTTGACGGGAAGGGCCAACGTCCCCATCCCTGTGTTGTCAGTCGGTCGGGCGGCCGCTCCGGCAAAACCGAAAGGTTGCCGGGGAGGAAAGTCCGGGCTCCGTGGACAAGCGGTGCCGGATAACATCCGGCGGGCGCGAGCCTAGGGATAGTGCCACAGAGAACAAACCGCCGCGGTGCGTTTGCGTTAGCCGCGGTAAGGGTGAAACGGTGCGGTAAGAGCGCACCGCGCCGGCGGCAACGCCGGCGGCACGGCAAACCCCACCGGGAGCAAGACCGAATAGGGACGGCGCGAGATTTTCCGCGCGCGAGCGCGGCAAGCCTCGGACCAGTGTTCAGGTCCAGCCGTCCGGGTAGGTTGCTGGAGGCGCCGGGCAACCGGCGTCCTAGAGGAATGGCCGTCACGCACGCAAAATCCGCGTGCCATCCAGAACCCGGCTTATAGGCTGACTGACGCAGACACCAAGGGCGCCCGGCGGAATCCCGTCGGGCGCCCGCCAAGTTCCGGATGCGGTGACGGGCCTCGCACTGACCGGCAAGAAATCAGGCCGTTTATGGACGGTAAGGCGGGTTGCGGAATCCCATCCGAGCCGCCTATCTATGCCCGCATGGACACGATGACCGCACCATCCGCCGCCGCGAAGACCCCCGCGCCCGATGCAGCCCGCTCCGCGGGTTTGATCGAGGTTGAGGTGACCGATATCGAGGTCGTCGCCCGCGATACCAACCTCTACACCCTGCGGCGACCGGACGGCGAAGGGTTACCGGCGTTCAAGCCGGGCGCCCATATCGATATCCATTTGCCCAACGGGATTACGCGGCAATTCTCGCTCATTAACCCCAATGCCAGTCCTGAAAGCTACGTCGTCGGCATCAAACGCGACGCGGCGAGCCGCGGCGGCTCGCGCTATATATTTGACGAGCTGCGCGTCGGCCACGCGCTCAGGATTAGCGCGCCGCGCAACAATTTTGCGCTGATCGAAAGCGCCGAACCCGTCATTCTCATTGCTGGCGGCATCGGCATCACGCCGATCTGGTGCATGGCGCAGCAGCTCATCGCGCAGAAGCGGCCCTGGAAGCTTTATTATTCGTGCCGGTCGCGTGCCGACATGGCTTTTCTCTCAAAACTGGAAGAATTCGGGCGGGAAAGCGTGCACCTGCATTTCGACGATGAAGTCGCTGGCAAGTTCCTCGACCTCGCCGCCATCATCGCCGCGGCGCCGCCGGACGCGCACTTCTATTGCTGCGGCCCCAATCCCATGCTCGCCGCGTTCGAGGCGGCCGCCACCGGCCGGCCGCGCCATCAGATCCACATCGAATATTTCACTCCGAAGGAGCAGGCGACATCGGCGAAACTGGGCGGCTTCTGGGTCGAGCTCGCGCGCTCGGGCGAGGAGTATTTCATCCCGGAGGGCAGGAAAATCCTCGAAGTGCTCTACGAGGCCGGCGTCGACGTCGATTATTCCTGCGAACTCGGCATCTGCGGAGAATGCGTGACGCGCGTCATCTCCGGCACCCCGGAGCACCACGATTCGGTGCTGAGCGAGGAGGAGCAGGCGTCCAATGAAAAGGTCATGATCTGCTGCGCCGGCTGCAAGAGCGAGCGCCTGGTCCTGGACATGTAGCGAATCGAACGAGAATCGGCCGGGCTGTTGCGCGCCGCCGGAAAGTTCACCGGCGGAACCCGCTCTGACGATTGAAACGCATGGGTAGGCCGCTTTCAGCGCATAGTTGAGAAAAACCACAATCGAGGCCGCCACTTCTCCGCGGCCGTCCTGGTTTCGTCCAAAACATCAAAGTCTTCGCCGGGTTCCGGCGCGTGGGACCAGTAGAAGACAAACCTGCTCCGGGGCAACGCGTATCCACCAATTGGCTACATTGCTCTGTGCCCGCAATTACGCTAAATCCCGCGGCCGATGGGTTGAGTTAGAGGGGACGGAATGGCCGACCACGGTGAGATCCGGTACGCGAGTGCGACGGGCAATGATTACCCGGCGCACGAGCAAACGTACCGCTCATTCGTGACGCTGGTGAAGGTTGGCATCGCTGCGGTGGTCGTCATCCTGATCCTGATGGCGATTTTCCTCGTCTGAACTCGATCGCTCGTCGCTTTGTCGCATGGCGCCCGGTCGCCTCGCGGGGAGTGGCGTATTTGCTTGAAGCCGGCATTTGCCGCCAGGCGTCGGAGGTATCATGAAAGTTGCGGTTGCTGGGGAAACCGAGGCGGGCGAGCCGCGGGTGGCCGCAACGCCGGAGACGGTCAAGAAGATGATCGGGCTCGGCGCGGAGGTTGCCGTCGAGCCGAACGCTGGGCTGAAGTCGGGCATCCTCGATGCCGATTATGCCGCAGCCGGCGCCACGGTGACCAAGGACGCGGTGAATGGCGCTGACATCGTACTCAAGGTGCGTCGTCCGCAAGCCTCCGAGCTGTCGCACCTGAAGAAAGGCGCGATGGTCATTGCCATCATGGACCCTTACGGCAATGAGGCGGCGCTGCGCGCCATGGCCGATGCCGGAATCATCGCCTTCGCCATGGAGCTTCTCCCGCGCATCACCCGCGCGCAGGGCATGGACGTGCTTTCGAGCCAGGCCAATCTCGCCGGCTATCGCGCGGTGATCGACGCCTCCGCCGAATATGGCCGGGCGCTACCGATGATGATGACCGCGGCCGGTACCATTCCGGCCACCAGGGTCTTCGTCATGGGCGCCGGCGTCGCCGGCCTGCAGGCGATCGCGACCGCGCGCCGGCTCGGCGCCGTCGTCTCCGCGACTGACGTCCGGCCGGCGGCCAAGGAGCAGGTCGAAAGCCTCGGCGCCAAGTTCATTGCGGTCGAGGACGAGGAATTCAAGGCGGCGGAAACGGCGGCCGGCTACGCCAAGGAAATGTCGAAGGAATATCAGGCGAAGCAGGCGGCGCTCGTCGCCGAGCACATCAAGAAGCAGGACATCGTCATCACCACTGCGCTCATTCCCGGCCGGCCGGCGCCGCGCCTGATCTCCAAGGAGATGGTGGCCTCGATGCGGCCCGGCTCGGTGATCGTGGATCTTGCGGTCGAACGCGGCGGCAACGTCGAAGGCGTCCAGCCCGACGCGGTTGTCGAGAAGGGCGGTGTGAAGATCGTCGGCTATCGCAACGTGCCGGGGCGGCTCGCCGCTTCGGCCTCGAGCCTCTACGCCAAGAACCTCCTGGCGTTCCTGGAAATCCTGATCGACAAGAAGACGAAATCGCTCGCCGTCAACTGGAACGACGAGATCGTCAAGGCGACCGCGTTGACCCGCGACGGCGCGATCGTCAATCCAAGCTTCATGCCCAAGAGCGCGGCGTGACGGTGGCTGCGCGAGAAATTCATCGTCATTGCCGGGCACGGCCGGCCTGCGGACCGAAGGCCGGGCAATCCATGCAGTGCGACTGGCCGGAGCTATAGGAGACCTTTCATGGTGACTCTCTCAGTCCTCGCTCAGCTCGACCTTGTTTCGACGGCAACCGGCGGAGCGGTTCATGCGGTCAAGGATTCCGTCGATCCGTTCGTATTCCGCCTCTCGATCTTCGTGCTCGCGGTGTTTGTCGGCTATTACGTCGTGTGGTCGGTTACGCCGGCACTGCACACCCCGCTGATGTCGGTGACCAACGCGATCTCGTCGGTCATCGTGGTCGGTGCGCTGCTCGCCGTCGGCGTCGCGCTTAGCGCCAACGATTCCGGCCCGGTCTGGGCGCGCGCTCTGGGGCTTGTCGCCCTCGCCTTCGCCTCGGTCAACATTTTCGGTGGCTTTCTGGTCACCCAGCGCATGCTCGGCATGTACCAGAAGAAACACAAGTGAGCGGCGCCGATGCTGGGCGCGACATTCAATATCTGCGTCATGGCCGGGCTTGTCGGGCGTGACCTAGCAGCGGTGGGAGCACACACACCATGAGCGCCAATTTAGCTGCGCTTGCCTATCTGGTCGCCGGAGTCCTGTTCATCCTGGCGCTGCGCGGCCTGTCGAGCCCGGAGACGAGCCGGCGCGGCAACATGTTCGGCATGATCGGCATGGCGATCGCGGTCGCCACCACGCTCGCCTCACATCCGCCGGTCGGGTTCGCCGCCTGGGTGCTGGTCGTCGTCGGCGTAGCGCTCGGCGGCGGCGCCGGTACCGTAATCGCGCGCCGCGTGCCGATGACCGCGATGCCGGAGCTGGTTGCCGCCTTCCACTCGCTGGTCGGCATGGCCGCGGTGCTGGTCGCGGCCGGCGCACTTTACGCGCCCGCGGCCTTCGACATCGGCACCGTCGGCGCCGTGCACGGCCAGAGCCTGATCGAAATGTCGCTCGGCGTCGCCATCGGCGCCGTCACCTTTACCGGCTCGGTGATCGCGTTCCTGAAACTCTCCGGCCGCATGAGCGGCAAGCCGATCATCCTGCCGCTGCGACACGTGATCAACATCGGGCTCGGGGTCGCCCTCGTCGCCCTCGTCGTCTGGTTCTTCGAGACGCAGCAATACCTCACCTTCTGGCTGATCGCGGCAGTCTCGTTCCTGCTCGGCGTCCTCATCATCATCCCGATCGGCGGTGCCGACATGCCGGTCGTGATCTCGATGCTCAATTCCTATTCCGGCTGGGCGGCGGCGGGCATCGGCTTCACGCTGGGGAATTCGGCCCTGATCATCACCGGCGCGCTGGTCGGCTCGTCCGGCGCGATTCTTTCCTACATCATGTGCAAGGGCATGAACCGTTCATTCATCTCGGTCATCCTCGGCGGGTTCGGCGGCGAGGTGGCGGGTCCGGCCGGCGGCGAACAGCGGCCAGTCAAGCTCGGCTCGGCGGAAGATGCCGCCTACATCCTGAAGAACTCCTCGAAAGTGATCATCGTGCCGGGCTACGGCATGGCGGTGGCACAGGCGCAGCACGCGCTGCGCGAGATGGGCGACAAGCTCAAGGCCGAGGGCGTCGACGTCAAATACGCGATTCACCCAGTCGCCGGCCGCATGCCGGGCCACATGAACGTGCTCTTGGCCGAGGCCAATGTGCCCTATGACGAGGTCTTCGAGCTCGAGGACATCAACTCGGAGTTCGCGCAGTCCGACGTCGCCTACGTGATCGGCGCCAACGACGTCACCAATCCGGCCGCTGAAGAGGACCCGCAATCGCCGATCTACGGCATGCCGGTGCTCCAGGTGTGGAAGGCGGGCACGGTGATGTTCAACAAGCGCTCGCTGGCGTCGGGCTATGCCGGCATCGACAATCCGTTGTTCTATCGCGACAACACCATGATGCTGCTGGGCGACGCCAAGAAGATGACGGAAGAGATCGCCAAGGCGGTGTGAAGGAGAGCGCCGCACTTAATTCCGGCGAACGGGAATCGGCCGGCGGTCGCGCGCGGCACGGAGAGCCGGACCCGCTTGCAGAGGAAGGCGCGAAATCTGATCTATCATCCGGACCTCAAATGAGAAGCTCCGGAAGATGAAGACGGATCACTCCTCCGAAAAACCGCCCACACCAGGCCGCTCACTGCGCTCGACTTCGGCAAGTTCGTCGCCCGGCACCTCATATCGGCTGACGTTCCGCCTCATCGGCATCCCCGTCCTCGCCGTCGCCGGAGTGCTGATCTACCGCGGTGTCCACGACCGCTTCGTACTGCCCGAGTGCGATTCCGGACGCGCCAAAGATACGCTCGCCGAAGTCTTCAAGCAGCTCAAAATCGAACCGCTGCGCTACGAGCCGATCAAGACGATTTCCAGCGGCAAGAACGAAGTGGTCTGCAACGCCCTGCTGCCGCTCGCCGATGGCGCCACGGTGAACGTCGACTACAGCTTTTTCTGGCAAGGCGACAAGGCGAATATGAGGTATTCGATATCGCGCCGGGAGGCCCGGAGCTCGGAAATCATTAAGCGAGAAAATCCGGTCTGACGATACCGTCGTAGCCTGGATTACCTCGTCACGCACCCTCGCGGCGACGCCTCAGCTATGACTTTGCCGGCGTGCGATAGGCGGCGAGAAAAACCTCAACTGCAATCCGCACCCCTCGCTCGACCTGCTGTCGGCTCGGCGCCGTCGTCGCGAAATTGAAAACGATCGGCTTGAACAGCGCGGCATGGCTCGCCTCCATGAACTGCGCCGCCGCAATTTGGCAATCCTCGATGACGAGCACGCCCGCCGCAACCTGCGCGGCGAGATAGTCGGCGAGCCGGGCGATGCCGCGCGCCGGCCCGGCCTCGTAAAATTTCCGCCCGACCTCCGGCATCCGGTCGGCAATCGCAATCACGGTACGGATCGCTGATGCCTTCTCCGGCCGGCAGAGAAATTCGACATAGGCGACGCCAAGCCGCGTGAGCACGGCTCCGACGTCGTGATCGGCCGGGTCGAGATCGAAAATTCCTTCCGCCTGCGCCTCGCATTCCTGCGCAACGATGGCGTCAAATAATTGCTCCTTATCGTTGAAATAGACGTAGAGCGTCCCCTTGGAGACGCCAGCGGCGCGGGCGATGTCGTTCATGCTCGCAGCATCAAAACCCTTGCTGAGAAAGACGGCGCGGGCCCCGTCGATGATTTGACGCCGCTTGCTGCCCTCCTCGTCGTCGGCCGTCGCCTGCGGCTTCTCGAGTATTGCTTGATCGCCCATCGCTTAAGTCCTTCTAGGATTCTATCCCTTCTCGAAACCGTAAATGTCGGCAAAGGTTCAAGAAATCCTCCTGCGACAATATAGGATGACCGAACGGTTCGGTCAATATTGACTTTTCCCTATGTCCTGACTTATTAATGACCGAACGGTTCAGTCATTTAAGTGGCGCGCTCACTGCGGGCGTTAAGGCAAAAGAGGAATGCAGGGATGTTTCGCAACAAGGCATGGGATGACGGTCGTTCCCGACCCCGGATTGTACCGGCTGCCGATTCGGAACAGCCAAAGGGACCCGCCTCGGGCGCAATCGCAGCTGAAGAGCAGGTGGCGTCCAGGTCGCCGAGCGCTGAAGCGCCGACGCCCGCTACAACGCTCCCAGCGCCCGCCGAGCGGTCGCCCACGGCGCCGCTTGCCGACAAACCGCAGCGTTCGAGCCGCCGACTCGCGCTCGGCGCATTGCTGGCGACTGCGGTCGGCGTCGGCGGCTGGTACGGCTATGACTGGCTGACCGTCGGCCGCTTCATGGTCTCGACCGATGATGCCTACGTCCAGGCGTACAACGCCACCTTGGCGGCAAAAGTCGCCGGCTATATCGCAAGCGTCGCAGTCACCGACAACGCCCGCGTCCAGGCCGGCGATGTGATCGCCACGATCGACGATGGCGATTATCGGCTGGCGGTCGACTCGGCGCGCGGCAAGGTCGCAAACCAGCAGGCGACCATCGCGCGGATCGGCCATCAGATCGCAGCCCAGGAGGCCGCCGTCGAGCAAGCCAAGACCCAGCTCGTCTCAGCTCAGGCCGCGGCCACGCGCATGGAGCTGGAGCTCGCGCGGCAAACCATGCTGGTCGCCCGCGACGCCTCCAGCCGACAGCTCCTCGAACAGGCGCAGGCAAACCGCGACCAAGCGGTCGCGGCGGTGCACGGCGCCCAAGCCGCCATCGATTCCGCGGCGGCCAATGTCGATGTCCTCAAGGGTCAGGAGCAGGAGGCGATCAGCACGCTCGACGAGCTCAAGACCGCGCTCGCCAAGGCCGAGCGCGATTTGTCGTTCACGGTCATCCGCGCGCCGTTCGACGGCGTGATCGGCAACCGCGCCGTGCAGGCCGGCGACTTCGTGCAGACCGGGCAGCGGCTGGCAAGCCTCGTCCCGCTCGACGAGGTCTATGTCACCGCCAACTTCAAGGAAACCCAGCTGGCGCGGCTGCGGCCCGGCCAGACGGCCGCCATTACCGTCGACGCGCTACCCGAGCACGCGATCGAGGGCGCCGTCGAGAGTTTCTCGCCCGCTTCCGGCGCCGTATTCTCGCTGCTGCCGCCGGACAATGCGACCGGAAACTTCACCAAGATCGTGCAGCGGCTGCCGGTGCGCATCCGCGTACCGCGCGCCGTCGCCCGGAAAGGACTATTGCGCCCGGGCATGTCGGTCGTGGTCAATGTGAATACGAGGTCGAGCACCCTTGCCGACAGCACCTCGCCGGCGCCGCTGCAGAGCGCGGCGGCACGCTGATCCGGCGCTGAGGCTTGGCCATGAACTCCGCAACGACAATGGCCGCCCCCGCGCCGGTGGCGCTGGTACCTCCCGCCGGCGAGCGGGTCGATCCCGCGCGCGTCGTCGCCTTCCTAGCGATGTGCTTCGGGATGTTCATGGCGTTCCTTGACATCCAGGTCGTTTCCGCATCGCTCTCGGAAATTCAAGCCGGCCTCGCCGCTTCGAGCGACGAGATCACCTGGGTGCAGACCTCCTACCTGATGGCCGAGGTGGTCGCCATTCCGTTGTCTGGCTTCCTCTCGCGCGCACTTGGCACGCGCATCATGTTCGCCGGCGCCGCCGCCGGATTCACCGTCGCCAGCCTGATGTGCGGGCTGTCCTCGACGATGGGCCAGATGATCGTCTGGCGCGCGCTGCAAGGCTTCATTGGCGGCGGCATGGTGCCGACGGTCTTCGCCTCCGCTTACACCATCTTTCCGCGCTCGCGCATGCCGGTGATCACGCCGCTCATCGGGCTGGTGGCGACGCTGGCGCCGACCATCGGTCCGACGGTCGGCGGCTATCTCACCGACGCTTTCTCGTGGCACTGGCTGTTCTTCATCAACATCGTGCCGGGGATCGTGGTGACCATCGCCGCCATGACCTTGATCGACTTCGACCGGCCCGATTTTTCGCTGTTCGAAAGCTTCGACTGGTTCGGCCTGATCTTCATGGCGCTGTTCCTCGGCGCGCTCGAATACGTGCTCGAGGACGGACCGCGCTACGATTGGTTCGAGGATTCCACCATCGCCTTGGCGGCGGTGGTTTCGGCGTCCGCGGCGGTCTTCTTCTTCGCGCGCGTGCTCACGGCGCGGCAGCCGATCGTGGATCTGCGGACATTCTGCAATCGAAATTTTGCGCTGGGCAGCATGTTCTCGTTCGTGCTCGGCATTGGCCTCTACGGCCTGACCTACATTTATCCGGTCTATCTCAGCCAAATCCGCGGCCATAACGCGCTGATGGTCGGCGAAACCATGTTCGTGTCCGGCGCCACGATGTTTCTGAGCGCGCCGATCGTCGGCCGGCTGGTGACGCGGATCGATCCCCGCCTCATGCTGACCGCGGGATTCGCAATTGTCGGGCTGAGCAATTGGGAGATGAGCTACCTAACAAGAGACTGGGACTTCTGGCAGCTGTTCGTGCCGCAGGTCCTGCGCGGCTTCGGCATGATGTTGGCGATCGTGCCCATCACCAACATATCGCTCGGCACGCTCGCTTCCGACCGGCTGAAGAATGCCTCGGGGCTGTTCAACCTGACCCGCAATCTCGGCGGCGCGGTCGGGCTCGCGGCGCTCAACACCGTGTTCGACAAGCGCATCGACCTGCACCTTGCTCGCCTGCATGACGCCGTGACCTGGGCGCGGCAACCGGTGCTGGAGACGCTGAACGGTTTCGCCGCGCGAATTCCGGGTTCTGATGCGCAAAGTGTGGCGCTCAAGCAGCTTTTTCTGTTCACGCGCCAGCAGGGGATCGTGATGGCATTCGCTGACGTCTTCCTGTTGCTGTGCTTTCTGTTCGTGACGTTTGCCGCCTTGGTGTGGTTCATGCGCCGGCCCGCGCTCATCCCTGGCGAAGCGACCGCGCACTGACACGGCCTACGGGCCCGCGGCGAACCGGCCGTATCCTCCCGCCGTCGGCGTCTGGATGATGATCGCCTCGCCGGCGTCGATGATCGTATCGTCACAAGCGGCGAGCTTTTGCAAGGAACCGTCCTTGCGCCGCACCAGATTCTCGCCGACCTGACCGTCGCCGCCGCCGGCAAGCCCGAACGGCGGCACGCGGCGGTGCCCGGAGAGAATCGTGCATTCCATTTTTTCCAGGAAGCGGATGGTGCGGCGCACGCCGTCGCCGGCGTTCCATCGGCCGCGCCCGCCGGAATTCTTGCGGATGTGAAAATCCTCGAGCAGGACCGGATAGCGGAATTCCAGGATTTCCGGATCGGTAAGCCGCGTGTTGGTCATATGGGTATGCACGGCGTCGGTGCCGGGAAAGCCCGGTCCCGCCGGCGAGCCGGAGCAGATCGTCTCGTAATATTGATAGCGCGCATTGCCGAAATTGAGATTGTTCATCGTGCCCTGCGCCGCCGCCATGGCGCCAAGCGCCCCGAACAGACAATTGGTCACTTCCTGCGAGGTCTCGACATTGCCGGCGACCACGGCGGCGGGAAATTCCGGCGACAGCATCGATTTTTTCGGAATGACGATCCGGATCGGGCGCAGGCAGCCGGCATTCATCGGGATATCGTCATCGACCATGACGCGGAAGACATAGAGCACGGCAGCGCGCGTCACCGGCTCCGGCGCATTGAAGTTGGTCGGCTGCTGCGGACTGGTGCCGGTGAAATCGACCGTGGCTTCACGCTTCTTCTTGTCGACGCTGATGCGCACATTGATCGTAGTGCCCTGGTCCATCTCAAAGGCAAAAGCGCTGTCGTGCAGCCGGTCGATGACCCGGCGCACGCTCTCGGCCGCGTTGTCCTGCACGTGCCGCATGTAGGCGCGCACCACCGGCAGCGTGAAATGGCGGACCATCTTGCGCAGCTCGTTAACGCCTTTCTCGTTGGCGGCGATCTGCGCCTTGAGATCGTTGACGTTCTGCAGCGGATTGCGTGCCGGATATGGGCCGCCGGTCAAGAGCGCCTGCAGCTCCCTCTCGCGGAAGCGACCGCGCTCGACCAGCCGGAAATTGTCGATATAGACCCCTTCCTGCTCGATCGTGGTGGCGTTCGGCGACATCGAGCCCGGCGAGATGCCGCCGACATCGGCATGGTGCCCGCGCGAGGCGACCCAGAACAAAATCCTCGCTGCGCGTGCCTCGGCGCGACGGCTCACACTCTCAAACACCGGCGTGCACACTGTGATGTCCGGCAGATGCGTGCCGCCATTGTAGGGCGCGTTGATTGCGTAGACGTCACCCGGGCGGATCTTGCCCGCGTTCTCGCGAATGATCGTTTCCACTGCTCGGTCCATCGAGCCGAGATGCACCGGCATGTGCGGCGCGTTGGCGACCAGCGAGCCGTTGCCGTCGAACACGGCGCAGGAGAAATCAAGCCGCTCCTTGATGTTCACCGAATAGGCGGTGTTCTGCAAGGCGACGCCCATCTGCTCGGCGATCGACATGAACAGATTGTTGAACACTTCGAGCATCACCGGATCGGCATGGGTGCCGATCGCTCGCACGCGCGCGAGTTTGACGATGCGCCGCAGCACCAGGTGATTCTTGGCCGTGAGCTCGGCCTGCCAGCCCTGCTCGACGACGATCGTCTGGTGCGGCTCGACGATGATCGCCGGTCCCTTCACCTTGTGCCCGGGAGCAAGCGTCTCGCGCATGAAAACATGCGCGCGCCGCCACTTGCCGCCGGAGAAGAAGCGCGTACGGCGCGCCGGCGGCGGCAGCGGCGCTCGCGTGGTCTGCCGCGCCCGTTCGCGAAAACGCACGCCGCCGCCGACCGCCTCGACCGACATCGCCTCGACGATGAGCGCCTTGCCGCGGTCGATGAAGCCGAAGCGCGCCTTGTGTGCGCGTTCGAAGGCGGATTGCATTTTCTCGAGCGCCAGCAACTTCACCCTTCCCTGCCGGGCCGGATCAAGCGTGCCGGCGTCGACGATCAGCGCGCTATCGGTCCCGGCGTAACGGATATGTGCACGGACGTGGAGCTTGATCTTGTCCGCCGCGACGCCTTGGCGTGCGACCTCCGGAATCACCACGCGCGCCAGGCGGCCGGCGGCACCGCCGAGCGCAGCGCGCGCCTTGTCGCCGAACGGCTCCTCGATCGCCTGCTGGCGGACGCTGCGGATATCGGCAAGCCCCATCCCATAGGCGGATAACAGCGACGAGAACGGATGGATGAGCACGCTGGTCATGCCGAGCGCATCGGCGACCAGGCAGGCATGCTGGCCGCCGGCGCCGCCGAAGCAGTTGAGCGCGTAACGGGTCACGTCGTAGCCGCGCTGGACCGAGATCTTTTTGATCGCGTTCGCCATGTTCTCGACCGCAATCTTGATGAAGCCGTCGGCGGTCTCTTCGCTGCTGCGGCCATCGCCGATGTCGTCGGCAAGCGTGGCGAAGGCCGCGCGCACCGCCTCGGCATCGAGCGGCTCATTCTGCTGCGCCCCGAAAATTTTCGGAAAGAAGTCAGGGATGAGCTTGCCGACCATGACGTTGGCGTCGGTGACGGCGAGCGGGCCGCCGCGGCGGTAACATTTCGGCCCGGGATTGGCGGCGGCAGAATCGGGACCCACGCGAAACCGCGCGCCGTCGAAATGCAGGATCGAGCCGCCGCCGGCGGCCACCGTGTGGATGAGCATCATCGGCGCGCGCATGCGCACGCCGGCGACTTCGGTCTCGTAGGTGCGCTCCAGCTCGCCGGCAAAATGCGACACGTCGGTTGAAGTGCCGCCCATGTCGAAGCCGATGAGCCGGGCAAATCCCGCCTCCCGTCCGGTCTCGGCCATGCCGACAACCCCGGCCGCCGGTCCCGACAGGATGGCGTCCTTGCCGCGAAACAGCTCGGCCGCCGTCAATCCGCCCGATGACATCATGAACATCAGGCGGGTCCGCTCGACGGCGTCATCGCCTCCCCTTGGCGCAGACGGCAAAGCGGTGATCGCCGCCTCCGTGCCGTTCAACTCGTCGGCGACCTGCGCCACGTAGCGGCGCAGGATCGGCGAAAGATAACTGTCGACTACGGTGGTATCGCCACGCCCGACGAGCTTGATCAGCGGCGAGACCTCGTGGCTCGCGGAGACCTGCGGGAAGCCGAGCTCGTGCGCGAGCGCTGCAACCTGGCGTTCGTGATCGCTATAGCGGTAGGCGTGCATCAGGACGATGGCGACGGCGCGGATGCCGTCTGCCTTGGCGCGCGCGAGCTCGGAGCGGACCGCTTCGAGGTCGAGCGCGCGTTCGACGGTGCCGTCGGCGCGCACGCGCTCGTCGACCTCGACCACGCGCTCGTAGAGCATGTCCGGCTTGACGATGTGGCGCGCGAATATTTTCGGCCGCGCCTGGTAGCCGATGCGCAGCGCATCGCGAAAGCCCTTGGTGATCATGAGGAGCGCGCGCTCGCCCTTGCGCTCCAGGAGCGCGTTGGTCGCGACCGTCGTTCCCATCTTCACGGCGCCGATGTGCGCGGCCGGAATGGGCGCGCCGGGCTTGAGGCCGAGCAGGTGGCGGATTCCCGCCACCGCCGCGTCCCGATAAGCCTCGGGATTGTCCGACAGCAATTTGTGGGCGATGAGCTTGCCGTCCGGTCGCCTGCCGATCACGTCGGTGAAGGTGCCGCCGCGATCGATCCAGAATTCCCAGCTTCCCCGCGTATAGTTCATTGCTTCAGGCGTCGGCTGTTCACCGTCATCGCGAGGCCGCGCCAACGGGTCGGGACCGAGCCGGCCGGCCGCCGCCAAATTCGCATGCGACCCGACGGTACGGATGGATCCGACCTGACCCTACGGACGCTGGGCGTTATCCCGCTGGAGAATGTCGGCGATCGTCCTGATCTCGTTGCGCGCATATTGAGGCAGGCCGGCGCTGATCGACGCGCCGGAGTTGAACGACGATTTTCCCATCAGCACCTGCGCCGGCACAAGATTGCGCAGCACCGGCACTTTCTCGAATCCGCGCCTTTCGTCGAGCACGCTCGCTTTGATCGCCAGCGTCATGAAGGCGGTGACCACGGTTTTCTTGGCGTCGGCCGGGTGGTCCTGAAACACGGCGAGGAACTTGCCAAATTTCATGATCTGATTGACGTAGAAGATGTTCTGCTCAAGCGCGCCGGAGATCGGCGTGTTGAGCGCCGTCAGTTCCTTCAATCCGGCCTGATCGACGTCTTCCGGCGACAGCTGCGACAGCTCGCTGTCAAAATCAATATGGTCGGCGACCTTCTTGGCGCTGTCGCGCAGCTTGTTCACCAGCATGATGCCGATGGGTAGCTTACCTTCGAGCTGATAGCTCGACTGGAAGCAGAGCAATATCGGCCGCCCCGCGCACCATTTGCGCTCCGGATTCTCGTTGCCGGCGCCCTGCGGATCCTTGAATGACGGCACATCGCTGGCGGCAATCAACTTGTGCTTGATCGCCGGATCGATCAGCTCCAGGAACGGCAAAGTCACATAGCGCGAAAGGCCGAGCGCGTTCGGCGGCCGATCGAGGACGAAACGCGCCTGCGCCACATACATATAGAGTCTTTCGATGACCGGGCTGGCATCGGGCTTGCCGGCCTTCGCCTCGGCCGGCGCATCTGGCTTGGTATTGGTTTTTGCGTCGGTCGTCGCCTCGGCCGTCGTATCAGGCTTAGTGTCGGCATTGGCCTCGATCTTGGTCTCCTTGCGGACCAGGGGCTCGGTGTAGGCGGGGAACAGCGACAGGAATTTCTTCTGGATCGGGCGCTCACGCGCCCAGTCCTCGAAACGGATCAGGTTCGTCGCGTCATCACCGGCGCCGCCGCCGTCCTGATCGCGGAACGCAATCACTCCCGGCTTGAGCTGCGCCACGGCGAGGGCCGGCGCCGAGCGCGCATTCTCGATGCGGAAGTCTTGCGCAGCGGCGGCGGAGAACGATCCCACCAGGGCGACAAGCACGATCGCGTGTCGTATCCACATTCCAGTTTCTCTCAGGTCGCGTGGATTTAGTAGAAGCGTCGGCTCCAAAAGTCCCAATCGCGGCGCGCGCCCCTTTGCGAATCGTCGCCACGCCACGGCGCGAACAGACCGCGCGCCGGCGGCTGCGGCGGCGCCGGCTCCCAGCCCTGCGACTGCCAGCCCTGCGAAGGATAATAGGACCGGCGCGTAACCTGGCGGTTCTCCCAGCCCCACGAACCGAAAACCTGATCTCCCCCTTGCTCTTCATCGCGCGAGGCGTAGGCACTCTCACGCGACACGAGCCGATACTGCGTCTCGTCGAAGCGGCCATCGGCCCCGAGGCGGAAATGCTCGACGAAGCGCCCACGGCTCACGCGATCACCCGATACGTAGTCGATCGGTAGGTCAATGAGCTGGCTCTGCGCCTCCCGCGACGGCCCGTTCAGCGGCGTCTTCGGCGCAATCTGCTCGTTCCAGACCGCCTCGATGATCGGCTCGAAGACCGGCAGCGCCACGCCGGCCCCGCTGACGGAACCGAGCGAGCGGCGCTTGCCGTCGCCATTGTCGTAGCCGATCCAAACCGCGACGGTGACGTCATTGGTAAAGCCGATGAACCAGCCGTCGACCGCGTCCTCGGTCGTCCCGGTCTTGCCGGCGACGTAGGGCGAAAGCGAGCTGATCGCTCGTGCGGTGCCGCGCTCGACCACGCCCTGCAGCATGGTCTTGAGCTGATAGAACGACGTGCGGTCGGCTGCACCGATCCAGGACGGCGGCGCATTCGGGTATCGATAAATGGTTTGGCCGTTCGCCTCGATCGAGTCGATGGCGTGCGGCTGCGGCCGCGCGCCTTCGTTGGCGACCGCCGCGTAAAAGGCGGCGAGATCGATCACGCGCACCGGCTGCGCACCGAGCACGAAGGGATAGTAGCGAATGCACTCGTTGTAGATTTTCGCCGCTACCGCGGTCGCGCAGATATCGTCGAGACTTTTCTCCGGATCGTCGTCGATGCCGCCGTCGAGCAGGTGGGCGGTCACGATGTTGACCGAGTACTCCAGGCCGCGCCGCATCGTGTAGAGGCCGCCGGTGCTGTTGGTCGCATTTCGCGGCGTCCAATAATCCTCCTCGCGGGCGCTGCCGTATTCGCGGGCGATGATGCCGCCGTGGCCGTAGGCGCTGCTCCGCATCCCGATCGGCGGCAGCGTGATCGGCTCGTCGGCGACAAGCGTGTTCGGCTGCAGCCCCTTCTGCAGCGCGGTGAGATAGGTCAACGGCTTGATGGCCGAGCCCGGCTGACGCTGCGTCTGCGCCGTGCGATTGAGCTGGCTGAGTGGATAGGAAAAGCCGCCGGCCATGGCGAGGATGCGGCCGGTCCTGTTCTCCAGCACCAAGGCCGCGCCCTGCACCGTCGGCCGCACCCGCAATTGCGCCTGCGCATTGGCCTGGGCCGGGGGTCTGGGTCTCGCCTTGCCGTCGCTGATCTTGCCGTCGCCGCTCTTGCCCTCGACGACGCGGACATAGACGACGTCGTATAGGCCGAGCCTGCGTCTGGTCTCCCAGCTCCATGTCGTCAGCGGCAGGATGCGTCCGTCGGCAAGGCCGACGCGAATTGCGCCATCGCCTTTGCGGCCGTCGCCCTTCTGCACGACGACCGCCGGCATCCAATGCACGTCGTAGAGCGGTAGGTGCACAGCCTGCAGTGCTTGCAGCCACGCCGGCTTGGTGCCGGTTTGATTGCCGGAGCTAAGCTTTTGCACCGCATCCGCGAGGTTGGCTTCCGCGCCGTGGAACTGCACGCGGCCGTTATCGATTTCGTAGCGCGCCAAGCCTTCCTGCAACGCCGCTTCGGTCTCGCGTTGCAAAGTGGCGTTGATCGTCGAATGCACTGTGTAGGATTCGGCCGTCAGATTCGCGACCCCGTCCAACTTCGCTTCGCGGCCGAGATAATCGACGAAATGAAAGCCGCTGTCGCGCCGCGACCGCTCGAAAGCGACGAACTTCGGCGGCGCTGAGAGCGCCCGGTCCTTCTCTTCGGCGCCGAGGACGCCGTCCTCCTGCATGCGACCGAGCACATAGGCGAGGCGTTCCTTGGCGCGATCGGGATGGCGGTCGGGATTGAAATAGTTCGGCCCCTTGAGCAAGCCGGCGAGCATCGCCCCCTCGCCGAGCACGAGCGCCTTCGCCGACTTGCCGAAATAGCTGCGCGCGGCCATCTCCACGCCCCATGAGCCGCGGCCGAGATAGGCGGAATTGAGGTAGAGTTCGAGAATCTCCGCTTTGCTCAGGGTGTTCTCGAGCCGCGACGCTACGATGATTTCGCGAATCTTGCGCTCATAGGTCACGTCCTCGCCGACCAAGAGATTCTTCACCAGCTGTTGCGTAATGGTCGAGCCGCCCTGCGGACGGCCCGGCTCGGCGAGATTACCGATGAAGGCGCGGATGATGCCGCGTTCGTCGATGCCGTGATGCTGGAAGAATCGCCGATCCTCGGCAGCGACGAATGCCTTCTGTACGAAATCGGGAATATCGGCGAGCGCCACCCAGATGCGCCGATTGCCCGGCTCGAAGACGTCGGCAAAATTCCCGCCCTTGCCGTCGAGGATCACGCTCATATTCGGCAGCTTCCTGCCCTTGAGCCGCGTCTGGTCGGGTAGATCGGCCGCTGCGTTGTTGAAAAACTCGATGACCCGGCCGATATCGACGACCGGATCGGCGACGGCCTCGTTCTTGCAGAAATGGCGGTAGGCGGTGTTCAGGTCGACGAAATTAATGCCGTGAAAGGCCTTCATGTCGGCGCCCAATGCCTTCGGATCGTCGAGCGCGGTGGCGATGAGGCTGTCGAGGTTGATCGATTCGATGTCGAAAGCGCGGCGCATATGGGCGCAGCCGGCGCGCAGAATCTGCACGACCTCGTCACGGTCGGTCACCGGATCGAATTGCGTCTTCACCGCCTGCGGCTGAGTCATCACCTCGCTCAGCGCGAGCGCGGTCGCGAAAATCTTGACGAGGATCATGTCCATGGCGGGGGTGGGCAGAATGGCCCGGTTTGAGGAACGCCACAGCGGGAAACGCGGAATATAGCGATCTGATCCTTACAAAAGGACTTTTTTGCGAGCCTTTTGTGCCGTCGAACAGGGTACGCCCGTGTGACAGCGCTGTTCGCGCGGTCATGCTCGCGACCCGTGCGGATCGGTATCTCCTTGTTAAACAAGCTCAAATTTGCAGCCTCGCGCCAACTCCCGATCAACGTCGGGCGGGCGCCAAGCCGTCGAAATGCCCACATTGTTGCAGGAAGGCGAGCAGGAGCAGGCTGGGCAGGCCCGCAAGCGCGCAGATCGCGAAGAACCACACCCAGCCCGTCGCGGCGGCGACAAAGCCAGCGGCCGAGGACAGATAGGTGCGCCCGAAGGCGGCGAACGCGGTCAACAGCGCATACTGCGTTGCCGTATGCAGCGGGTTGCGGCACAAGGCCGAAAGATAGGCGACAAAGATCACCGTGCCGACGGCGCTGGTAAAGTTCTCCATCACGATGGCGAAGGTGAGCCAGACGGCGTTGAGGCCAACGACGGCCTGCCAGGAAAACGCCAGATTCGCCAGTGCCTGCAGGCTGCCGCCGATCCACAGACTCAAGGAGAGCGAACAGGCGCGCGCCAAGAAACCGCCGGCAAAGCCGCCAAGCAGCGTCGCCGCCAGTCCCACGCCCTTGATGATGGCCGCATATTCGTTGCGCGAGAAGCCGAGATCGATCACGAACGGCGCGGTCATCGCGCCGGAGAGCGCATCGGTGAACTTGAACAGCACGACAAAGGCAAGCGCGACTAAGGCCAGGTCGCGCGACAGAAATTCGGAAAAGGCGCCGATCGCCGCTCCGACCACGCGCGTAAGCGTTTTCTCCCGCGCATGTGTCGTGTCGGCCTGCGCCGACTTCTCCGGCTCCGTTGCGATCAATGTCGTGGCGATGCCGACGAGCACCAAGGCCGCCATGACCGTGTAGCCGGCACTCCAAGCAGCCTGATGGCCGAGACCGAAAAAACTTTCCAAGCCGCTCACCAGGAACAGCGCGCCGGCTGTCGAGGCGAGCATGCCGATGCGGTAGGCGGCGACATAGGAGGCCATGCCGGCCGCCTGCTCGCTCTCGCTCAGGCTTTCGACGCGGAAGGCGTCGACGACGATGTCCTGCGTCGCCGAAACGGTGGCGACCATCAGCGCGCCGATGGCGACGATGAACGGCGAGACCGACGGATCGCAGGCACCGAGAAAGACGATCGCGGCGACGAGCAGAA
>Ga0187784_10000060_pt1 | contig 64482 bp, 65 predicted proteins | sample 1015_SJ02_MP15_2_FD_132964 | JGI IMG/M metagenome (GOLD analysis project Ga0187784, IMG submission 132964) | Tropical peat soil microbial communities from peatlands in Department of Meta, Colombia - 1015_SJ02_MP15_20_MG | ecosystem: Environmental > Terrestrial > Soil > Wetlands > Peat | place...
AGCGAGATGCGCTCCTTCTCGATGTCGACGTCGAGCACCTGCGCCTTGACCTTGTCGCCCTTCTTGTACTCTTCGATCACCTGCTCGCCGGGCCGCTTCCAGTCGAGGTCGGACAGGTGCACCATGCCGTCGACGTCGCCGTCGAGGCCGAGGAACAGGCCGAACTCGGTCTTGTTCTTGACTTCGCCCTCGACCACCGAGCCGGGCGGATATTTCTCGACAAAAACCTCCCACGGATTGCGCATGGTCTGCTTCAATCCGAGCGAGATGCGGCGCTTGACCGGATCGACCTCGAGTACCTGCACTTCGACTTCCTGCGACGTCGAGACGATCTTGCCGGGGTGCACGTTCTTCTTGGTCCACGACATTTCCGAAACGTGGATCAGGCCCTCGATGCCGGGCTCCAGTTCGACGAAGGCGCCGTAGTCGGTGATGTTGGTGACCCGGCCCTTGAAGCGGGCGCCGACCGGATACTTCGCCTCGATGCCCTGCCACGGATCCTCGAGCAGCTGCTTCATGCCGAGCGAGATGCGGTGGGTCTCGTGGTTGATCTTGATGATCTTGACCTTCACCTGCTGGCCGATGTTGAGCACCTCTGAAGGATGATTGACGCGCCGCCAGGCGATGTCGGTGACGTGGAGAAGGCCGTCGATGCCGCCGAGGTCGACGAAAGCGCCGTAATCGGTGATGTTCTTCACCGTGCCGTCGATAACCTGGCCCTCTTCGAGGTTCTGCACCAGCTCCTGGCGTTGCTCGGCGCGAGTCTCTTCCAGGACGGTGCGGCGCGAAACCACGATATTGCCGCGCCGGCGATCCATTTTGAGGATCTGAAACGACTGCGGCTGGTTCATCAGCGGCGACACGTCGCGGATCGGCCGGATATCGACCTGCGAGCGCGGCAGGAAGGCCACCGCACCGTCGAGATCGACGGTGAAGCCGCCCTTGACCTGGTTGAAGATGACGCCCTGCACCTTCTCATTGTTCTGGAACGCCTTTTCCAGCTTGCCCCAGCTTTCCTCGCGGCGCGCCTTGTCGCGCGAGAGCACGGCTTCGCCGAGCGCATTCTCGATCCGCTCGAGATAGACTTCGACGGTGTCGCCGACCTTGATGTCGGACGAACGGCCCGGTCCGGCGAACTCGCGCAGCGCCACGCGACCTTCGGTCTTCAAGCCGACGTCGATGACGGCGACATCCTTTTCGATGCCGACCACCGTCCCCTTGACGACGGACCCTTCCTGCAGGTGGCCATCGCCGAACGATTCCTCGATCATGCTGGCGAAGTCTTCGCGCGAGGGCGCGGCGGTTGCTGCTTGAGCCATGAACACTCCGAGCCCCGTGAATGAAAACGATCCCGAACGCGCAGCAACCGCCGGCTGTGCCGGCAGGCGGGGCCTTAAGCTGGACGATCAGGACAAAGCTTTGCCCGGCGCCTTAGCGAAAACGCGTGAACGGACTGTTCCTCCAATGACGAAAGCGCTGTCAGCCGCGCTTCCGGCCCGTTCGGACGGCTTCGATGATTTCGACGGCAGCCCGGAATGCGGCGTCTATACCCAAATGCGTGGTATCGAGCAAGTGCGCGTCGGGTGCCGGTTTAAGCGGCGCCGCGGTGCGCCGGGAGTCGCGCTCGTCGCGCCGCAACAGGTCGGCGAGGACGTCTTTCTCGTCCACGGCCTCGCCCCGCGCCCGCAACTCGCGCACGCGACGGGCGGCGCGCACCTCGGGACTTGCGACCACGAACAGTTTGACGTCGGCGCCCGGCGCGATGACGGTGCCGATATCGCGGCCGTCGAGCACCGCTCCCGGCGGCCGCGTGGCGAATTCGCGCTGATAATTCATCAAGGCCTGCCGTACTTGCGGGATGGCGGCAACCATCGAGGCGGCCTCGGTGACGGCTTGCGCTTTGAGGGCGCTTTCGTCGAATTTCGTCGGATCGAGCGCGATTGCGACCGCTGTCGCTTGCTCAACGTCGTCGGGAGCGTATCCGGCGTCGAGCAGCGCTTTGGCAACCGCCCGGTAGATCAGGCCGGTGTCGAGATGATGCAGCCCGTACACCGTCGCGATCTGCTTTGCGATCGTACCCTTGCCCGAAGCTGCCGGCCCGTCGATGGCGATGATCATCGTTACTTTATAATAATTTCTTCGCGCTGGCGGCGCCATCGCGGAGCCGTTGTACCTTGGCCGGGAAACGGCTAGTGGTGCGATTCTAACATTCGCATCCCGGTTCGATGGGCCATCATGCGCATGTTAGAATCAAAGGACCACTAGCAACTATCAGTGCCAGTGGGGCTTTGGATTTGACGTTCGCTTCGCGAGCTTGCGACCAGGGGTGTAGCGAATGTCAAATCCGCTCCACTAGATCAAACGGCGGGACGCGAGATTCCGCAAGCACGAAAAGCGGCTTTGCGCATGAACTTCACGCGTCCCGATTGCCCGCGAGCATCATTGCCGGCTTTTGCAAAGCTCCGCGCCGCTTGCTCTACTGCGCCGGCGGCCCGCGCCGACGGCGCGCCAATCAAGGAATCCGCATCGTGAAATTGGGAAGACGGCTCAAGAACAAGTCCTGGGTGCAGAAGACCCTTGGCGTCGCCGCCGCCGGATATTTGCGCCTGGTCTGGCATACCAGCCGCTTCACGACGGAGCCGGCCGACCTGTACCAGCGCTACGAGCCGGAACAGCCGGTGATCATCGCGATGTGGCACGGCCAGCATTTCATGCTGCCGTTCCTTCGACGGCGGCACCATCGCGTCAGGGTCCTGATCTCGCGCCACAGCGACGGCGAAATCAACGCCATCGCCGCCGCAAGGTTGGGCGTCGGCGCCATTCGCGGTTCAGGCGATCATGCTCGCCGCTTCCAGATCAAGGGAGGAGTCGGCGCGTTCAAAAACATGCTGGCATCGCTCGCCGAGGGCTGGAACGTGGCGCTGACCGCCGATGTTCCGAAGGTTTCGCGCGTCGCCGGCCTTGGCATCATCAAGCTTGCGAGCGAATCCGGCCGCCCGATCTTTCCCGTCTGTCTGGCCACCAGCCGCCGCATCGTGCTCGACAACTGGGATCGCTCGGAAATCAGCCTGCCGTTCAGCCGCGGCGCGATCGTCGTCGGCGATGCGATCCGCGTTGCGGCGGATGCGGACGCCGACGCGCTCGAACGGGCCCGCCGCGCGCTGGAAAGCGAGCTCAACGCGGCGACCGAGCGCGCGCACGCCATCGCCGACGGGCGCCCCGCTCGTGTAGGCGATGGGCCGTTGGCGCCAGAGCTTGAGATTGAGCGACGGGTGTCGAATAATGGCCTTACCGGGTAACTCACTAAGAGCGTTTTACGAGGGCGATCTTGGCCATCATCGACGACGTCAGAACCATCATCTCGCAGTCGCTTAAGATTCCCGTCGAGCGGCTGACGCCGGAGACGCGCCTTGACGAATTGGGCGCGGAATCGCTCGACGTGATCGAGATCGTCTTCGGGCTTGAGGAAAAATTCGACATCAGCATTCCGTTCAAGGCGAACGAGGGAACGCGCCTGACGGTCACCGACAAGAGCGGCAGCGAAGAGATGGAGTTTTCCACCGTCGGCGATCTCGCGGGCGTGGTGAAAAAGCTGATCGAGGCCAAGGCGCCGCGATGAACTGTGTCGTCATCACGGGGATCGGGGTCGTTTCCCCGATCGGCAGTGCCCGCGACAAATTCTGGTCGGCGCTGGTCGAGGCGCGCTCGGGCATCGGCCCGCTTTCGGGCATCCCGACCGAGCTCTTATCGACGCGCATCGCGGCGCAAGTCCGCGATTTCGATCCGTCGCAGCACTTCGAGCCGAAGCAGGAAAGCCTGCTCGACCGTTTCGCGCAATTTGCCGTGGTCGCGGCGCGCTCGGCGGTGCAGGACGCACAATTGGAGCTGAGCGAAGACATGGCGCTCGATGCGGCGGCCATCGTCGGCAACTCGGCCGGCGGCCAGACTTCGCTCGATGACGGCTACTATAAAGTCTACGGACAACGTTCGCCGCGCCTGCATCCGCTGACCATTCCGCGCCTGATGAGCAATGCCGCGGTGAGCCAGGTTTCCATGGATCTCGGCATCAAGGGACCGACCTACACGATCGCGTCCGCATGCGCCTCCGGTACGCACGCGATCGGCCAGGCGTTCCATATGGTGCGGTCGGGGCAGGTACCGATCGCGCTGACCGGCGGCACCGAAGCCTGCCTTTCCGTGGGCACGATCAAGGGCTGGGAGGCGTTGCGCGTGTTGAGTGCCGACACCTGCCGGCCGTTCTCGAAAACGCGGACCGGCCTTGTGCTCGGCGAAGGCGCCGCCATGTTCGTGCTGGAGACGCGCGAGCATGCGATGGCGCGCGGCGCCCCGATCTACGCGGAAGTCCTCGGCTTCGGCATGAGCGCCGACGCCAACGACATTACGGCGATGGATCCCGACGGCGCCGCCCGCGCCATGCGTTCGGCCTTGATCGACGGCAGGGTCAATCCGGAAGACGTCGATTACGTCAATGCGCACGGCACCGGAACCGCTCTCAACGACAAGGGCGAAACGGCGGCGCTGCGCAAGGCGTTCGGCGCCAACGCCGAGCATCTGGCGGTCTCATCGAGCAAGGGCGTGCTCGGCCACAGCCTCGGCGCCGCGGGAGCGCTCGAGCTTGCGGCAACCGCATTGGCGCTGCACCACCAGATCGTTCCGCCGACCGCCAACTTTGAAGAGGCCGACCCGGATTGCGACCTCGACTACGTGCCGAATACCGCGCGCAATGCGCCGATCGAGAAGGCGATGTCGAGTTCGTTCGCCTTCGGCGGATTGAACGCGGTGCTCGTTCTCGGCCGCGCTTAGAGCGCAGTCGTTTCAGATTGAATCGATTGTCGCTCTGCCATTTTAGTGGAGCATGATCTTTTCGGAAAAGCCGGTTTCCACCCCCGGATCAAAGTCCGGGGGCGGGCTTTTTCCGCATCATGCTCTGATTTCCGCGCGCAATCATCCCGCCTTAGCGCAAATCCGCGCCGAGCGAGCGCATCAGTTCGGCAAAGCCGGGAAAGCTCGTCGCGATGAAGGTGGTGTCGTCCACCTGAACGGGCTGGCGGCTGGCGAGCCCCATGACCAGCGCCGACATGGCGATGCGATGATCCATATGGGTGGCGACGAAACCGCCGCCTGCGGCACGCCCCCTGCCCCGCACCGTAAGATCGTCACCGTCGATATCGACGGCGACGCCGTTGGCGCGCAAAAGCGCGGCCATGCCGGCGAGGCGGTCCGATTCCTTGACCCGCAGCTCCTTAAGTCCGCGCATCACCGTCGTGCCTTCGGCGAAGGCGGCAGCGACCGCCAGTATCGGATATTCGTCGATCATGGCCGGGGCGCGCGCGGCCGGAACCTCGATGCCGCGCAGGGCGCTACCGCGCACGCGCAGGTCGGCAATCTCTTCGCCGCCTTCGTTGCGCGTCTCCAGCCGTTCGATCGCTGCGCCCATTTCGATGAGCGTCGCGACCAGGCCGGCGCGCAACGGATTGAGCATCACGCCGTCGAGGATCACCTCCGATCCCGGCGTGATCAGCGCCGCCACCAGCGGGAAGGCCGCCGACGACGGATCGGCCGGAACGACGATCGCCTGCGGTTGCAGCTCCGGCTGGCCGGCAAGCGCGATGCGGCGACCAAGCTCGCCGTGCGGCTCGACACGAATGCCGGCGCCGAAATGCGCCAACATCTTTTCGGTGTGATCGCGCGTGGCTTCGGTTTCGATGACGACAGTCTCGCCCGGCGCAGAAAGTCCGGTAAGAAGCACGGCCGATTTCAACTGCGCCGAGGCGACCTGCGGCTCGAACACGATGGGGATCGGCTCGCGCGCGCCGGCAAGCGTCAGCGGCAGGCGGCCGTCGCTCGAGGTAAGCGTATGCGCACCGATGCGCTCCAACGGCTCGAGCACGCGCCGCATCGGCCGCCGCCGCAGCGAAGCGTCACCGTCGAAGGTGGCGGCAATCGGACAGCCGGCGACCGCTCCCAGCATGAGCCGGCAGCCGGTTCCCGAATTGCCGAAGTCGAGCGCCTGCTCCGGCGCGGCGAAACCGCCGACGCCGACGCCGTGCACCCGCCATTCGCCCGCGCCGCACCGCTCGACGCGGGCGCCGAGCGCGCGAACCGCATCGCCGGTATGGAGCACGTCCTCGCTTTCGAGCAGGCCGCAGATGCGGGTTTCGCCGACGGTGAGCGCGCCAAGAATCAGCGCCCGATGCGAAATCGATTTATCGCCGGGCACACGGACGCGGCCCTTAAGCGGACCGCTGCGGCGGGCAGTGAGGGAGGTCGGGTCGGCGCTGTGCATAGGAAAAGTCCGCTCGTACGGGATTTAGGCGTTCCTGCGATCCGGCGGCGCCCAGGGGAATGTCAAAATCCAAAACTGCTACCATTTACAGCTATTCGCATCCCTTTCATATGAACGTGCGCATGGAAGCGCGCCACCCGCGCAGCGCCCGCTTTGCCTCGCCGCTGAAGAGGTCCGCGGGCCGGGGCCAAAGAGCCGTGATCCGCTATTGACAGGCGCATCACGACTAGCCAAGTGAAGCTGCCAAATTAAAGGATTCCGGCCGTGGCGAAACCAGAACTTGGCACCAAGCGCGTCTGTCCCGACACCGGACGCAAGTTCTACGATCTCAACAAGGATCCGGTGATCTCGCCCTATACCGGCAAGGTCGTGCCGGTGGAAACGCCGGTCGCGCGGGCGCGGCCCGAGCCGCCGGCGCCTTCCGTAATGCGGCCCGCCGCCCCTCCGGCGGAAGAAGTGGCGGCGCCGGAGCCGCAGGAGGCGGAGTTCGTCTCGCTGGAAGAGGCCGATGCCGAGGCACAAGGCGCAAAAGCACCGGTCGGGACGACGGAAGCCGACATCGAAGAAGAGGTCGAGATGGACGAGAGCCTCGACGATGCCGCCTTCATCGAGGAGCAGGAAGAAGAAGACGCCGATGTCACCGACATCATCGGCGGCGACGTCGCCGACGAGGAGGAAGGCTGATATCGGGAAATCGGTAATCAGTGATCGGCGATCGCTGCGGCGTTCACGCGCGCGCTATTGAAGATCGCCGATGACTGCTCGCGGGAGGGGCCATAGCTCAGTTGGGAGAGCGCTTGAATGGCATTCAAGAGGTCGGGGGTTCGACTCCCCCTGGCTCCACCAAATTCTCAAAATCCCGTATCAAGCTCGACTAAGCCAACGACCGGCCGCACCGCATCATTGAGGCGGACTGCAGGCCGGCATCGACGATTTCGCCGTCAGTCTCTCCGTCCGCCCCAGTGCTGCCTTCTATGCTATTCTTAGTGCGCGGACGCATTCGCACCAAGGACACGTTTTGAGAATGCATCGATGGTGGATCGAGTTGGCGTTGCTTGCCGGCCTCGCCATCGCAACGGCCGGTGCGTTGTCGGCGCAGCAGCGGCAGCCGGCGCCGGCACAACCTTCGATCATGCAGGAGGATGAAGACACGCTGCCGGCTGCACCGCCGGCAAAACCGGCGCGCGCGCAGGGGCAGAAGGCGGCGCCGGCGTTCGAGCATGATCCCGACCTTGACACGGAAGACCAGCTTGCGCCGTCGCAGATTCAGCAGCAGATGCCGGCCGCCGTCGCAGCGCCGCCCGGCGGCATGCATACGCACGCGGCGGCGCGCGCGACAGACGCCGCGATCGAGCCAGGGGCCATTGCGCGACCGGCCCGTCCGGCTAAACCGCACCTCGTCGCCTGCAGCGGCGTGTTCGCAAGAGACTCAAGCCACAGCAAGCTCGCCATGGCCTTCCAGGCGAAAAACGTCGCCTTTACCGAGGTCGACTCCGGTTCCGGCGCCAAGGTGACGGCAAGCGTGCTGTTCGCCAAGGACTCGAAGCAGCGGCTGGAAGTGTGGTGGTCGAAACCCGCGAGCCGCAGCGACATCCATCTCATCGTGATCAACGGCCAGTCGAACTGGACTGCGCCGGGCGAGCTTCGCCTCGGCCTGACGCTCGCGGAGCTCGAGCGGCTCAACGGCAAGCCGTTCAAGCTTTCGGGATTTGACAAGGACGGCGTCGCCACGTTGAGCGACTGGAACGACGGCGAGCTGGCCGCTCCGGCCGGCGGCTGCAAGCTCGGCGTCAGTCTGCGCGCCGACCCGAAAACTGCGGTAACGGCGCTCAGCGCCGCACCCGCCGACCGCGCGTTCACTTCCGCGGACGCCGCGCTGCGCGCCGCCAATCCGACGGTCAGCGAAATTCTCGTCGCCTATTAGAGCGTAATCGCTTCAGATTGAATCGATGAAGCAATCAAATAAAGGACAAGGCCGCAAGACGTGCGCCTTGCTTTCAGCTGCGGCGACGATGCGCCTCGACTTGCGCATGAACACGTGATCGCCGGAACTGCGCCCGCAGTCGGCCATCAAGTTAGACAATAGCCAACAAACTCCTTCAGCATCCTTTAATCCGCAGCGTGGGAACCTTCGGTCCGGGGTGGCGTTTTTGCAGAAATACAAAAACAGGAGCGCTGCTATGGCTGGCTTACGAATAACTGGTTTGGCTATCGCCGCCGTGCTGGGTTCGAGCATGACGACGGGACAGGCGTCGGCGATGCCGGCGAATGGACTGGCGCCGGCGGCAAGCCATGTTGCCGACGGCCTTGAGAACGTCCGTTACGTCTGCGGACCGTATCGCTGCTGGTGGACTCCCGGATCCGGCCCGTATTGGGGTAGTCCCTATTATGGCTATTACGGATACGTAGGACCGCGACCCTATTGGCGCGGCTATTACGGTTATTACGGCTGGCACCGGCGTTGGGGGTGGTGACTGCACGCGCGCGGTGACGGAGGGCATCAGGAAACGGCAAGCGGCGCGAGCGCAGTCCAGATCGGTGCGCAACCTCATCCGGACGCGCCGTGCGCCCGGGCGCGGCGGCGCCTCACGCTATCGCGGCGTCTTGGCCGCGCCAGGCTCGGCCGGCAGGCCCTGCTCCCCATGCTCGTATTGTTCGCGCAACACCTTCACGTCGCGCGCCATTTCCAGGCAGGTGAGCAGCTCGGTGTAGCTTGATTCCCCGCCCATGACGGATTCATTCACGCAGTGAGTCTTGTCGGCGGCGGAGAAGTCCGACCACTGCTTGACCAGTTGGTCGCGCGTGGCCTGCTCGCTCTCCAGGCAGTTCTTTTTTTCCTGGGCGATGGCCGGATCATGGAAGGTGACGCCACCCTGCTGCGCAATCCCTTCACAGACCTGCTCGACGTTGAGATGGGGAACGCTGTCGGTGGCGGCGACCGGCATCATCAGTTGCATGCCGAAGGCCAGCGCCGAGGGCAAAAGCATGATCGTGCTCCGTGAATCCTTCCATAAAATTATAGCACCGACGCCGCCATGGAACCAGCAAGCACGATTGAGCCGCCCTGGAGAGCCACCACTGTCGCGCCGCCGCGCCTTCGCTGCGCCGCTGAATCGCAGTCGATTGACCGCGGCAACGGCACGGTGCAGTGTTAAGGGGCTTCACCTAGTGCAGATCTGGCTCTGCGGTCGCGCCGCGGTGGTCATTTTGGTTTGGGCGGGAGAATACCAGCATGTTCGGCATCGGCGATCTGTTCCAGTGGGAGCGGTTTGTCACGCCCACGGTGATCAAGGTTTTTTATTGGCTTGCCGTCGTCATTTCCATTCTGCTCGGGCTCGCCGGCGCAGTCAGTTCCCTTGCCGCGATGGCGTTCAATCCTTTTATCGGCATGATCTTCCTCATCGCCAGCCTGCTCAGCGCCTGCATGGGCGTGATCCTTTCCCGCATCATGGCCGAATTCGTGCTCATCGTGTTCCGCATCAACGAGCACCTGGGCGCCATCAGGAATCAGGGATCGGGCCTCCGCGACCAGTAGGCGGAGGCCGCGGCCGGCAGCCGCCAGCGCGTCGTCATTTCAGGTCGCGAAACGGAAGTGCATGACGTCACCATCCTGCACGACATAATCCTTGCCTTCGAGCCGCATCTTGCCGGCGTCGCGCGCCCCCGCTTCGCCGCCGCATGCCACGTAATCGTCGTAGGCGATCGTCTCGGCGCGGATGAAGCCGTGCTCGAAATCCGAATGGATCACACCGGCGGCTTGCGGCGCCTTGGCGCCGCGCGTCACCGTCCAGGCGCGCGCCTCCTTCGGCCCGGCGGTAAAGAAGGTCACGAGCTCAAGCAGCGCGTAGCCGGCGCGGATCAGGCGATCGAGGCCCGCTTCCTTGAGCCCGACGGCGGCGAGATAGTCGCTACGCTCGTCGCGCGACAACACGGCGATCTCCGATTCGATCTTCGCCGAGATGACGACGGCGGCCGCCCCCTCTTCCTTCGCTCGCGCTTCGACGCGCCGCGAGAATTCATTGCCGCTTGCGGCCGCGGCCTCCTCCACGTTGCAGACGTAGAGCACCGGCAACGAGGTCAGAAGCCCGAGCGCATGAAAGGCGCGCTCCTCCTCCGGCTTGCGCTCGACGAGCCGCGCCGGCTTGCCCTCGCGCAACAGCGCCAGCGCGCGATTGATGAGATCAAGCGTCTCGTTAGCCTCCTTATCGCCGCCCTTGGCTTTTTTCGCGAGGCCGTCGACACGCCGCTCCAGGCTCTCGAGGTCGGCCAGCATCAATTCGGTCTCGACCGTCTCGATATCGGCGAGCGGATCGATGCGCCCTTCGACGTGGGTGACGTCGGTATCCTCGAAGCAGCGCACCACGTGGGCGATGGCGTCAACCTCGCGGATATTGGCCAGGAACTGGTTGCCGAGCCCCTCTCCTTTCGAGGCGCCGCGAACAAGGCCGGCGATGTCGACGAAGGTGAGCCGCGTCGGCACGATCGTCGCCGACTTGGCCAGTCGGGCGAGCGTTTCGAGCCGCGGGTCCGGCACCGCGACCTCGCCGACATTCGGCTCGATGGTGCAGAACGGATAATTCGCCGCCTGCGCCGCCGCCGTTTCGGTCAGCGCGTTGAAGAGCGTCGACTTGCCGACATTCGGCAGTCCGACGATGCCGCATTTGAAGCCCATGAGAGTTTTTACTTACCTGTTCAACGGGGTTCGCGTTTTTCGGAATCTTTGTCGGGGAGGGAATCCTTGTCGGCCGGATCGCCGAAGCCCTTGGCGAGCATGGCGAGGTGAACCTTGTTCTGGAAACTCGCGTCCTCCCCGCGGACCAAAAGCTCGACGTTGTCGGCGAGGATGGCGATGAGCGCTCCGACCCAGGCGCGTTCGCCCTTGGCGAAATCGCTGAGCACGTAATGCTCGACCAAATCCTTGGCGCCCGGATGACCGACGCCGATGCGCACCCGCCGGTAATCGTTGCCGATATGCGCGGTGATTGAGCGCAGGCCGTTGTGGCCGGCGATGCCGCCGCCGACCTTGACCCTGACCTTGGCGGGCGGCAGCTCGATCTCGTCGTGGAACACGGTGACGTCGCCGGGCGCAAGCTTGTAGAACTGCGCCGCCTCGGCGACGGCGCGGCCCGATTCGTTCATGTAGGTGCCGGGCAAGAGCAGCAGCACGCGCTCGGCGCCGAGCGCCCCCTCGCAGGCGACGCCCTGAAAGCGCCGGCGCCACGGACCGATACCGTGGCGCTCGGCGATAGCCTGGAGCGTCATGAAGCCGACGTTGTGGCGGTTGCCGACGTAGCGCGCTCCCGGATTGCCAAGTCCGACCAGGAGCAGCATGAGCGTCGTCCCGTGCGAGTGCGGGACCTCACTTCTTCTCGGCAGCGCCACCGCCGGGCGCGGCCGGGCTGGGCGCGGCGCCTGGAGCCGCACCCGGAGCGCCCGGAGCGGCACCCGGCGCACCGGCGGCAGCCGGACCGGCAGCCGCTGCGGCGGCAGCCGCGGCAGCAGCGGCGGCGGCGGCTTCGGCCGCGGCCTTCATCTCTTCCGCATAGCCCGACGGCGGCACGACGGTGACAAGGGTGATGTCGCGGCCGGCGACGACGCGCACGCCTTCCGGCAGCGTGATGTCGCTCAGGTGCTTGGAGTGGTTGATCTCGAGCCCGCTCACGTCAACGTCGATGCCGGCGGGATTGGCCTCGGCGCGGCAGCGCACTTCGATCGTGTGCGTGACGATGGAAACCGTGCCGCCGCGTTTGACGCCGGGCGACTGGTCGGCGTTCTTGACGTGGATCGGGATGTTGACGCGGATGGTGGCGCCCTCGCCGAGCCGCATGAAGTCGACATGCAGCGGCAGGTCGCGCACCGCGTCGAGCTGGAAATCGCGCGGGATGACGCGGTGCTTCACGCCGTCGACCTCGACGTCATGAATGGTGGTGAGGAAACGCCCGGCATAGATGCGCTGGCGCAGATCGCTGTAGTCAAGCGAGATCGGCAGCGGCGGCTTGCCGTCGCCGTAAATGATTCCGGGAACGCGGCCGGCGCGACGCTCAGCCCGGGCGGCCCCCTTGCCGGCCCGCGAGCGCGACGCCGCCTTGATCAGATTGACGGTCGCCATGATTGTGGTCCTCAAGCTCTCTTAAGCTCTACCGAACGTTTGGATTGCCGCGGCGGCCTCCAGGGGTGCCAAAGGTCTGATATTTCGCCGCGATGGCGCGCTTATAGCGGCGCCGGCCGGCAAAAACAAGAAATGTCGTGGAAAGCGCGTTAACCGCGATCAAAGGCCGCCGGGAGCCGCGCCCGGCGTCGGCGCACTTGGCGCCTCGCCCGGCGGACCGGAGCCGGCGAGTCGCGCCTCCAGCGCCGCGATGCGCATCTTGAGCGCTTCGTTCTCCTCGCGCGCGAGCCGCGCCATGTCCTTGACCGCATCGAACTCCTCGCGCTGGACAACGGCGAGGTCGCGGAGTATGCGCTCCGCCTGGCCGCGGAACAGCGTCTCGAATTCGCGCCGCACCCCTTGCGCCACGCCGGCCGCGTCGTTCATCAGCCGCGCCACCTCGTCGAAGAACCGGTTCGTCGTCTGCACCATGGTTGCCTCCGAACCTCGCTGGCCTATTCCTGTCGCCGGCCCCGGCTTGCCATGCGCGTACACAATGGCAATGGTGCGGCGCCATCGCAAGAGACGCGGCGCCAAGAAAGCGGTGCCGCAAACAACGACACGCAGCGCCACGTGCGGAGCGAGCCTTCAATGTTGATTCTTCCGGTCCTGCCGTTTCCCTCGATCAATCCGGTGCTGATCTCGATCGGACCATTCGCGGTGCGCTGGTACGCGCTTGCCTACATCGTCGGCATCATAGCCGGCTGGTTCTATGCGCGCGCCATCATCGCTTCGCAGAGATTATGGGGCGGCGGGCCGGCGCCGCTCACCGTCGCCGACTTCGACGATTTCATCGTCTGGATCACGCTCGGGATCATCCTCGGCGGCCGCATCGGCTACGTGCTGTTCTACAATCTCCCTCATTTCGCCGCACGCCCGATCGAGATTGTCGAGTTGTGGACCGGCGGCATGTCGTTCCACGGCGGCGTGCTCGGCTGCATCGTCGCCGTCGTGCTGTTCGCGCGACGGCGCGGCATCTCGATGCTGTCGCTCGGCGACGTGACCACGGCGGTCGCTCCGATCGGACTGTTCCTCGGCCGCCTCGCCAATTTCGTCAACGGCGAATTGTGGGGCCGCCCAACCGACGTGCCCTGGGCCATGATCTTTCCCAACGGCGGACCGTTGCCGCGCCACCCGAGCCAGCTTTACGAAGCGACGCTCGAAGGTCTGGTGCTTTTGATCGTGCTCGGCGTGCTGGTGCGCCGTGGCGCGCTCAAGCGCCCCGGCGTCGTCACCGGCACGGCCGCGCTCGGCTACAGCGTCGCGCGCGTCTTTTGCGAGTTCTTTCGCGAGCCCGACGCGCAGCTCGGCTTTCTCTGGGGCGGCCTTACCATGGGGATGCTGCTGTGCATTCCGCTGTTGCTGGCGGGCGTCGGCGTGCTCGGCTTCGCCTTGGCCCGCCAACCGATCGCGAAAAATGGCTGATGAACGCTCGCCGCTCGAAAGCGAAATCCGCCGCCTGATCGCCGCCGCCGGGCCGATGCCGATCGCCGATTACATGCGGCTGTGCATGACGCACCCGCAATACGGCTATTATGTCACACACGATCCCATCGGGGCGGCCGGCGATTTCATCACCGCGCCGGAGATCAGCCAGATGTTCGGCGAACTGATCGGGCTGTGGATGGTCGCCGTCTGGCAACAAATGGGCGCGCCGGAAAACCTGCGCATCGTCGAGCTCGGGCCCGGCCGGGGGACGCTGATGATCGACGCCCTGCGGGCGGCCAGGGTCGCCAAGGACTTTTGCGCCGCGGCCGTTCTGCATCTCGTCGAAATCAGTCCGAGGCTGCAAGAGGTGCAACGGCGGCGCCTCGAAGGCTTCGACTTGCCGATGCTCTGGCACGCCACGCTCGCCGACGTTCCTGTCGGTCCCGTCATCATCGTCGCCAACGAATTTATCGATGCACTGCCGGTTCACCAGGCGGTCAAACAAACCGACGGCTGGCATGAACGCGTGGTCGAAATCGCCGCCGACGGCAATCTTGCCTTCGGCACGGCGCGCGAGCCGCTGCCCCATTTCGACGCGACCCTGCCGCGCGGATTGCGCCAAGCTCCCGTCGGCTCGATGTATGAATGGCGCGCCGATACGCTGGCGCTCGAAATCGGTCGACGCGTGCGCGACGATGGCGCGGCTCTCATCATCGACTACGGCCATGCCTGGCACGGGCTCGGGGAGACGCTGCAAGCCGTCGCCGGACATTCCTTTGCCGATCCGCTCGCTTCGCCGGGGCAGGCCGACCTCACCGCGCATGTCGATTTCGGGGCGCTGGCGCTGAGCGCGGAGATCATCGGGGCGCGCATCCACGGCCCCGTCGCGCAACGCGATTTCCTTCGTCGCCTCGGCATCGACAAACGGGCGGCAACATTGAAAGCGCGCGCAACGCCCGAGCAAGTCGCCGCGATCGACAGCGCACTCGCCCGGCTGACCGCGAGCGGGGCGCAGGGCATGGGCGAGCTGTTCAGGGTCCTTGCCATTGCCGATCCGAAGCTCGGCGCGCTGCCTGGATTCGAGAGCTGACCATGATGATCAAGGCCGAAACGCTGTTGCTGCCCGGCATCCGCCACGCCTTCTTCACCCGGCAAGGCGGCGTTTCCGGCGGGCTTTATGCGAGCCTCAACGGCGGGCTCGGCTCGCGCGACGATGCCGCGCATGTTGCCGAAAACCGCGCGCGCATGGCGGCCGCGCTCGGCGTCGAGGCGCAGCGTCTGCTCAACGCCTATCAAGTCCATTCGCCCGACGTCGTGGTCGTCGAGGTGCCGTGGCTGCCGCAAGCACGTCCGCGCGCCGACGCCATCGTCACGCGCACGCCCGGTCTTGCTATCGGCGTGACGACGGCCGATTGCGGACCGATTCTGCTGGCCGATCCGCAGGCGCGCGTGATCGGCGCCGCGCATGCCGGCTGGCGCGGGGCGCTCGCCGGCATCGTCGAGGCGGCGGTCGCGGCGATGGAGCGGCTGGGCGCCGAACGCGGCCGCATTCATGCCGCGCTCGGCCCGATGATCCGGCAGGAGAATTACGAGGTCGGCCCCGATCTCATCGCGCGCTTTGCCGCCGCCGATGCGAGCAGCGACCGCTTCTTCCGCCCGGCGCCGCGCGAGCGCCATGCCCTGTTCGATCTCGCGACCTATATCAGGGGGCGCCTTAAGCGCGCCGGCGTGCGGCAGGTCGAAGATGTCGGCCTCTGCACTTATGCCGATGCGGCGCGGTTTTTCAGTTACCGGCGCTCGACCCATCGCGCCGAGGCCGATTACGGCCGGCTTGTGAACGCGATCGTGTTGAGCGGGTAACAGAATGACGGATGGAAAGCGCCCTATTTCACCGTCCGCCCTTCACCACTTCCTACCCGCCATGCCTCGTCGCTAACCTGCTGTTTGCCATCCGTTATTCCACGGGGACAAGGCCCGGATTCATGTTGCCAGCCCCCGAAGCGGCTTGTATCAGGACGGTGTTTTCCACGCGTGGTCTTCACCGAAAACGGTCACCGTTTTTCGGGGGTCAGGCGGTCGGCTAGTGCATGATCATCCGGAAAAAGCCTGCCCCCGGACCTGATCCGGGGGTGGAGTCCAGTTTTCCGAAAAAGATCATGCACCAACGTGAAAATTAGACCGCGATCCGATTCCATTTAAACGGATCACGGTCTAGAGGCGCACGGGAGAGCGGAATGGCGAGCAATAACGGAGCCATCAAGCTCGTCGCCGGCAACTCCAACCCTACGCTGGCCGAGGGCATCGGCACTTATATCGGCGCTCCGCTGACCAAAGCGGTGGTCCGCCGTTTCGCCGACATGGAGATTTTCGTCGAAATCCAGGAAAACGTGCGCGGCGCCGACGTTTTCGTCATTCAATCGACCTCGTTCCCGGCGAACGATCATTTGATGGAATTGCTCATCATCATCGACGCGTTGCGGCGCGCCTCGGCGCGCCGCATCACGGCGGTGATCCCTTACTTCGGCTACGCCCGGCAGGACCGCAAGCCGGGACCGCGCACGCCGATCTCCGCCAAGCTCGTCGCCAACCTCATCACCCGCGCCGGCGTCGACCGCGTGCTCACGCTCGACCTGCATGCCGGGCAGATCCAGGGCTTCTTCGACATCCCGACCGACAACTTGTTCGCGTCCCCGGTCATGGTGCGGGACATCAAACAGCGCTTCGATCTCGCCGAGGTCATCGTGGTGTCGCCGGACGTCGGCGGCGTGGTGCGCGCGCGCGGGCTCGCCAAGCGCATCAATGCCCCGCTCGCCATCGTCGACAAAAGGCGGGAACGGCCGGGGGAGTCCGAGGTGGCGAACGTCATCGGCGAGGTCGATAGGCGCATCTGCATTCTGGTCGACGACATCGTGGATTCCGGCGGCACGCTGTTGAACGCCGCCGACGCGCTTCTGGAGAAAGGCGCCAGCGCCGTCTACGCCTATATCAGCCACGGCGTGCTTTCCGGCGGCGCGGTCGCCCGCATCAACAAATCGAATCTGAAGGAACTGGTGATCACCGACTCGATCCACCCGACCGAGGCGGTCAACGCCTCCCCCAACATTCGCGTGCTCTCGATCGCGCCCCTGATCGGAGAAGCGATCAGCCGCACGGCTTCCGAGGAATCGGTATCGAGCCTGTTCTTCGACTAAAGCCCGCAGCGCCCGCGGCTTGCGTCATCCGTTCGCTCATCGCGATGACGGCCGCATGATGTACGGGTGCGCTTGCCGATCCTCCTTTCCCTCCCCCGAGTCAACTTGTCGCAGGCATCACCTGTGGACGGTATGGGCGTCCCGCATTGTGCGGCGGCCGCAAATCACTTCATGAGTGTCCGCAGCGCGGTAGGCGGCCGCTTCGGGAGGCTTTAGCGGACGAATCGAGCCGTCTATATTGCGCGTGCCGGCTGATTCGCGGTTTTCGTCAACTCGCGGGTGCACGTTGTACCTGCGGCAAATCGCAGCCGGTTTTGGCGATGTCCAGTGGCGTGCGCATTTCCACTCCTGCGGCACTGTGGAGGCGGCATGTCCCTCATCGAAATCGTACGAGATTCGCGCAGCAACCCGCTCGACGTCGTCGAGCACATGGCGGCTGGCAATAATTGGCCTTTCGAACGGGCCGGCGAAGACGAAATCGCGATCGTCGTCACCGGACGTTGGACCAATTATCAGGTTTCATTCACCTGGATGAGCGACATCGAGGCGCTGCATTTGGCCTGCGCCTTCGATATGCGCGTGCCGGACCTGCGGCTTGCCGCGGTGCAGCAGCTTGTCGCGCTGATCAACGAGCAACTGTGGATCGGGCATTTCGACATTTGGATGCAGAACGGCGTGGTGATGTTCCGCCACGCGCTGTTGCTCGCCGGCGGCAGCACCGCATCGGACCGCCAGTGCGAGGCCGTGCTCGGCAGCGCGCTCGACGCCTGCGAACGTTATTTTCCGGCCTTCCAATTCGTGGTCTGGGCCGGCAAGTCGGCGCGTGAGGCGTTGGATTCCGCGCTGTTCGAGACCTCCGGCCAAGCCTAGCCGATTCCGTCATTCCGGGCCGCCCGAAGCGAGGAGCCGGGAAGCCATCGTCGCCGTCATCCCTATATTTCCGCAAGGGCAACGATTATGGATTTTCCGGACCAGCCGCTGCGCGGCGATCCGGGATGACGAGGGACGACGGCGATGAGCGCCTCAAGCACCGTGGCGAGCGGCGAGAGCCCGGATTTGCGTCACTTGTCCGGCCTGCTGGTTCTGGTCGGCGCCGGCAAGATGGGCGGCGCCCTGCTCGACGGCTGGCTGCGTTTCGGCCTCGATCCGGCCAACTTGGTCGTGATCGAACCAAAACCTTCACCGCATGTCACGGCGCTGGCCAAGCGCGGCCTGCGCATCAATCCCGACCCGCGCGGACTTGCCAACGTCGCCGCGATCGTCATCGCGGTGAAGCCGCAGATCGCCGCCGAAGTATTGCCGGCAATCGCGCCGTTGATCGGCGCCACGACCGTCGTCGTCTCGATCATGGCCGGCCGGACGCTGCAATTCCTCGCCGGCATGCTGAAAGGCGCGAGCGCACTGGTGCGCGCCATGCCGAATATCCCGGCATCGATCGGGCGCGGCATCACGGTTGCCGTACCGCGCGGTGCGAACGAAGCGCAGCGCAAACTCGCGCACCGCCTGCTCTCCACGACCGGAGCCGTCGAGTGGGTCGAGGACGAGACGCTGATCGATGCGGTGACGGCGGTGTCGGGATCGGGGCCGGCCTACGTTTTCCTGCTTGCCGAAGTTTTGGCGCAAGCCGGCGCCGCGTCCGGCTTGCCGCAGCCGCTTGCGGAAAAACTCGCGCGGCAAACCGTCGCCGGCGCCGGCGAGCTGTTGCAGCGCTCGAGCCTCGACGCGGCGACGCTGCGCGAAAGCGTCACCTCGCCGGGCGGCACCACTGCCGCCGCGCTCGACGTGCTGATGGGCGCAAACGGGCTGGCGCCTTTGTTGAAGAAAGCCGTTGCCGTCGCAACCGCGCGCGCGCGCCAGCTCGCGGATTAAACGGCCGGAACGCGGCGGTTTTCGCACCGCCTTGGAAGCGGGCGTCACGCGGCTTAGATTACATTCGTCTGCCCCAGCTCGAGTAACCGGGAGTTCGATCATGGCTCGCAGATCCGCCCGCAAAGCCGCCGGCAAACCGGCCCGAACCGTCTCAGCCCGCCGGCCCGCCGCCCCGGCCTCCACGCGCGACAAGATCATCGCCGCCTTCCTGGCGCTGCTGGCCGATAAATCGTTCGAGACCATCGGCTTTGCCGACATTGCCGAGCGCGCCGGCGTGTCGCTTGCCCAATTGCGCGACGAATTTCCGTCGACGCTTGCGATCCTCGCCGCCCACGTCAAAGCGACCGATCGCGACGTGTTGGACGAAGATTTAAGCGAGATGGCCGAAGAGCCCGCGCGCGAACGTCTGTTCGACGTGCTGATGCGCCGGCTCGAAGCGCTGACGCCGCATCGCGAGGCCATCCGCTCGCTGCTGCGCTCGGCGCGCCGCAATCCGCCGCTGGCGCTGGCGCTCAACGGGCTTGCGGTGCGCTCGCAGCAATGGATGCTGACCGCCGCCGGAATAGGCGCGTCGGGCCCGCGCGGCATGATCCGCGCGCAAGGGCTTGCCGTGCTCTTCGGCTCGGTGCTCCGCACCTGGATCGACGATGACGATCCGGGACAAGCGCGCACGATGGCGGCGCTCGACCGCGCGCTGGCGCGCGGCCAGCGTTGCGCCGGCCTGCTCGATGATCTTTGCGTCATCCCGTCGCGGATTTGTCGCCTGCGTTCGCGACGCCGGCGCGGCGAGGAGACCGCGGAACGGGCCACGGCGTAATTAACGATTGGAAACCGTTAAGTGCCGGCGTCGAGCGGGAATTTGCGACAATACCCGCTCTGCAGCTTCGCCGGTCCGCGGCTGCCGCTGCCCCGCAAAAGCCCGTCTCCCCGCTGCGAAAAGTTAGAATAACTACAAAGAAGCTTTTTTGATTGAAATCATTTTTCGCCGGTCCTATTCGGTAATAGTTACAAATGACACCAATGCCAGCCGGTGCTTTTTCGCGATGATCGTCTGCTCCTGCAATGTGCTGACCGACCATGACGTGCGCGCCGCGCTCTGCGGCGATGGAGCGGCGCCGCGCACCGCGGGCGAAGTCTATGGCTGCCTCGGCTGCTCCGCCCAATGCGGGCGATGCGCCAAAACCATCCGCCGCATCATGGACGAAGCGCTGGCCGGCACCGGCGAGGCGTGCTGCCAGGATTGACGGCGGTCCTCTGTAAACCTTGCGCTATCGAAACGGCGGCCGCGCGTTCACCGCGACGCCTTTTCGGCTCGGCGGCAAGGGTTATAATCGAGGCACGCGACATTGCCGCGCGGCATCGGTACCCATTGCAGGAGCATGATCATGAAAGGCGAGCCGGGAGTCCTCGATTTCCTCAACAAGGCGCTCCGGCATGAACTGACCGCGGTCAATCAGTACTGGCTGCATTATCGTCTGCTCGACAACTGGGGCTACAGGTCGCTGGCCAAACAATGGCGCAAGGAATCGATCGAGGAAATGGAGCACGCCGACAAGCTGGTCGAGCGCATCATCTTCCTTGACGGCTTCCCCAACATGCAGGTGCTCGACCCGCTGCACATCGGCCAGACCGTGAAGGAAGTGCTCGACTGCGATCTGCGCGCCGAACTTTCGGCGCGAGCGCTCTATCAGGAAGCCGCCACCCACTGCCATTCCGTCAAGGATTACGTGTCGCGCGACCTGTTCGAGAAGCTCATGCACGACGAGGAAGAGCACATCGACTTCCTCGAAACCCAGCTTGATCTCGTCGCCAAGCTCGGCGCCGAGCTTTATGCCCAGCACCACATCGGCAAGCTCGACGAGGAACACGACTGACGCGGACTGGGCGGGTCGGAACTTCCCGCAATCGTTAACAAAAGCCTAACGATGCTCCGCCGGCCGCGCCGATCGGTAAAACTTAACAATCGCGGTTAAGAATTAAGGTTAAGACCCATTTAAGGATTTGCTGACATTTTTGCTCCGTTCAGCGACGCGTGGCCGCGTGCGTGGCCGCGCCGAGGAAAGGACGGAACTAATGGTCAGCGTCAAATCCTTCATCCTCGCTGGGGCGGCTGCGGTCGTCGGTACCGCGGCGTGCGCCGCCGATATGGCGCTGCCTCCGCCTCCGCAGCTTCCCTACCAGCCCCTTCCGATGGTCGTCGCAACGCCACTCGGCGGCTGGTACCTGCGCGGCGATGTCGGCGTCGGCGTACAGCAGTTCTCGGCCTTTAATTTCACGCAGACGAACGCCGCGTTCGTCTGGCCGTCGACCTGGACGATCGTTCAGAAAGACATCCAGGACACGGCTCTTTTCGGCCTCGGCGTCGGCTACGAATTGAACAATTGGCTGCGCTTCGACGTGACCGGGGAATATCGCACCAAGGCGATGTTCAAGGCGACCGGCAGCTACACCAACAGCTGCGCGGGCGGCGGCATCTGCTTCGACGTCACCGACGGCAATTATTCGGCCGCCGTGTTCATGGCCAACGCCTATATCGATTTCGGCACCTGGTGGTGCCTGACGCCCTATATCGGCGCCGGCGTCGGCGGCGCGTACAACATGGTCACGGGCGTCCAGGATACCGGCATCAACTCCAGCGGCACCGTCGGCTTCGGCTACACCTTCAACGACAATTCGAACCTGAGCCTGGCCTGGAACGTGCAGGCCGGCCTCACCTACAACGTCTCCAACAATCTCAAGATCGACTTCAACTGGCGTTATCTGAACCTCGGCTCGCCGCAAACCGCGATCGTCGAATGCCAGAACACGGCGCCATGTCCGGCCGCCTTCTACACGTTGAAGGGCGCGTCCTCGGAGGATTTCCGCATCGGTCTGCGCTGGATGCTGCAGCCTGACGCGGCTCCGGTGATGATGCAGAGCGCGCAGCCGGTGTACGCGCCGCAGCCGCAATACGTACCGCAACCGCAATACGTGCCGCAGCCGCAATACGTGCCAACGCAACCGCCGCTGTCGAGCCGCGGCTGATGCGTTGCGGCTAAGCGCTGCAATGGGATGAAAGGGCGGCCGATGCGTTGGGTGTTCTGCGCCTTAGCGGTGATCGGGCTGGCGTCGCCCGCGGCCGCCGCCGACTTGCCCGACTTCGATGTGCTGCGCGGGCCGATAACCGTGGGTCCGGCAACTTTCACGCGCTGGAACGGTTTTTACGCCGGCGGCCAGCTCGGCTACACCAACGGCAACGCGGATTTCAGCAGCTCCACTCAAAGTATCGTCGCCTACGCGCTGCGCGAAACGGCGCTGGAGGCCGAATTCACGCCCTCGCAGTGGCCCGTGCTCGGCCCCACCAACGCCAGCACGGCCAGCTACGGCGGCTTCATCGGCTACAATACGCAGTGGCAAGACTTGGTTCTCGGCGTCGAAGGCAATGCGAACCGCGCCGGACTGACGCTGCGCGGGCTGAGCACGCCGATCGGCCCGCTGACCACGGGAGCGGACAGCCTCGGCGATACACACACGGTCACGATCAACGCCAACGGCGCGGTGCAGAACATCGATTTCGCGACGCTGCGGGCGAGAGCCGGCTACGTGATCGGCAGTTTCATGCCCTACGGATTCGGCGGCGTGGCGCTCGGGCTCGCCAACACAGCGATCACGGCGACCATCCACGACACGCAATGCACCACCGCGACGCCGCCGGTGTGTAATTCGTATACGTTCACCAACAGCTACGGCAAGAACGGGGAAGTGCTGTACGGCTTCACGGTCGGCGGCGGCGTCGACGTTGCGCTGACCCCCAACATCTTCGTCCGCGCCGAGTTCGAGTGGAATCAATTCAATCCGCCGCCCGGCATTTTGATGACCATCGCCACCGGCCGTGTCGGCGCCGGTTTCAAGTTCTGACGACTGACGACGGGCCGCGATTGCGCGGACGCGCTGCGCCCACGCGAGCCCCACCCGTCATCCGACTTGACGGCACACATCCCTTTCCCTATCTCCGACCGCGGGACACCCCTTCCCAACGAGGGGCGCCTATCTGGAAGGATAGACCATGACGATTGCCATGCCTGCCATGCGGCCGTCTGTGCCGCATTTTTCGTCCGGCCCCTGCGCCAAGCGCCCCGGCTGGAGCCTGCAAAATCTCGCCAACGCCGTGCTCGGCCGCTCGCATCGCTCGAAATTGGGCAAGGCGCGATTAAAGCGCGCCATCGAGCTTACCCGCGAAGTCCTCGCAGTGCCTGCCGATTACCGCATCGGCATCGTACCGGCCTCCGACACCGGCGCCATCGAAATGGCGCTATGGTCGCTGCTCGGGCCGCGTCCGGTGACCACGCTCGCCTGGGAATCGTTCGGCGAGGGCTGGGTCAACGACGTGGTCAAGGAGCTCAAGCTCAAGGACATGCGCGTGCTCAAGGCCGCCTACGGCGCATTGCCCGACCTGACGCAGGTCGATCCGGCAAGCGACGTCGTCTTCACCTGGAACGGTACGACATCAGGTGTGCGGGTGCCGAACGCCGACTGGATCGCCGCCGATCGCGGCGGTCTGACCATCTGCGATGCGACCTCGGCCGCCTTCGCGCAGCCGCTCGACTGGGTGAAGCTCGACGTCGTCACCTTCTCCTGGCAGAAGGCGCTCGGCGGCGAAGCCGCCCACGGCATGCTCATCCTTTCTCCGCGCGCGGTCGCGCGGCTGGAAAGCTACACGCCGCCGTGGCCGTTGCCGAAGATCTTCCGCATGACCAAAGGCGGCAAGCTGATCGAGGGCATCTTCCAGGGCGAAACCATCAACACGCCGTCGATGTTGTGCGTGGAAGATTATCTCGATGCGCTGGAATGGGCGAAGTCGATCGGCGGGTTGCCGGCGTTGCGTGCGCGCGCCGACGCCAACGCGCAGGCCATCGCCGATTGGGTGGGCCGCGCGAATTGGATCGATTTCCTCGCCGGCGATCCGGCGTCACGCTCCAATACGTCCGTCTGCCTCAAAGTCGTCGATCCGGCCGTCACGCACCTTAGCGCCGACGCGCAAGCGGCGTTCGTCAAGGGCATCGCGGCCGCGCTCGACAAGGAAGGCATCGCCTACGACATCGATGCTTATCGGGACGCGCCGCCGGGATTGCGCATCTGGTGCGGCTCGACCGTCGAACGCGCCGACGTCGAAGCGCTCACGCTCTGGCTCGATTGGGCTTACGTCAAAGCCAAAGACGCGTTGGCGCAAGCGGCATAGCCCCATCCTTTCCGGTCGCGCGAAGGACTTACCTGCTCTCGAAGAACTTGCTTTCTCTCGCATCACAACGGACGCAAGCCCATGGCTCCCAAAGTTCTCATCTCCGATGCGCTGTCGCCCGCCGCCGTCGCCATCTTCAAGGAGCGCGGGCTCGAGGTCGAATTCCAGCCCTCCCTGGGCAAGGACAAGGAGAAACTCGCCGCGGCGATCGACGGCTTCGACGGCTTGGCGATCCGCTCGGCGACCAAGGTGACGCCGAAGATTCTGGAGCGCGCGCACCAGCTGAAAGTGATCGGCCGCGCCGGCATCGGCGTCGACAATGTCGACATCCCGGCGGCGACGGCGCGCGGCATCATCGTGATGAACACGCCGTTCGGCAACTCGATCACCACCGCCGAGCATGCCGTCACACTGATGCTGTCGCTGGCGCGGCAAATCCCCGAAGCCGACGCCTCGACGCGCGCCGGTAAATGGGAAAAGAACAAGTTCCTCGGCGTGGAGATCTTCGGCAAGACGCTCGGCGTCGTCGGCTGCGGCAACATCGGCTCGATCGTCGCCGACCGCGCGCTCGGGCTGAAGATGAAGGTGGTGGCCTACGATCCGTACCTTTCCGACGAGCGCGCGCTCGACCTCGGGGTCGAGAAGGTCGGGCTCGAGGAGCTGCTGCGCCGCGCCGACTTCATCACGTTGCACACCCCGCTCACCGACAAGACCCGCAACATCATCAACGCCGAGTCGCTGAAGCTGACGAAGAAGAGCTTGCGCCTGATCAACTGCGCGCGCGGCGGACTTGTCGACGAGGCGGCGCTGTTCGAGGCGCTTTCCTCAGGCCGCATCGCCGGCGCCGCGCTCGACGTGTTCGCCGCCGAGCCGGCAACGGACAGCCCGCTGTTTGCGCTGCCCAACGTGGTCTGCACTCCGCACCTTGGTGCCGCGACCACGGAGGCGCAGGAAAACGTTGCGCTGCAGATCGCCGAACAGATGGCGGACTATCTCATTCGCGGCGCCATCTCCAACGCCGTCAACTTCCCCTCGATCAGTGCCGAGGAAGCTCCCAAGCTCAAGCCCTTCGTCGCGCTCGCCGAGAAGCTCGGCTCATTCGCCGGTCAGCTCACCGAAACCGGCATCAGGCGGGTGCAGATCTCCTATGAGGGCATCGTCGCCCAGATGAACACCCGCGCGCTCACCTCGGCGGCGATCGCCGGCCTGCTGCGGCCGATGCTGCAGGTCGTCAACGTCGTCTCGGCGCCGGTGCTCGCCAAGGAGCGCGGCATCATCGTCGAGGAAACGCGCCGCGAGGCCGAAGGCGATTACGAGAGCCTGATCACGTTGACGGTGACGACCGATCGGCAGTCGCGGCACGTATCCGGCACCGTTTACGCCGACGGCCGTCCGCGCATCGTCAACATCAAGGGTATCCGCATGGATGCCGAATTCGGCCCCTCGATGATCTACATCACCAATCTCGACAAGCCGGGCTTCATCGGCAAATTCTCTTCGACGCTGGGCGATGCCGGCATCAACATCGCGACCTTCCACGTCGGCCGCGAGGCGCCCGGCGGCAATGCCGTGGCACTGATCGAGATCGACGGCGAGCTGCCGACTGACGTGCTCGCCAAGGTGCGCGCGCTGCCGCAGGTGCAGCAGGCGAAACCGTTGCGGTTTTGATCGCTACGATTTGCGCGCCGCAAGCGTGATGCCGGCGACGACCAGCGCGTAGCCGACGGCGTGAAAAAGCTCGAAGCGCTCGCCAAGAAATGCGACCGCCATGATCGAACCGAACACGGGCACGAGGTGAATGAACGGCGCCGCACGATTGGCGCCGATCAATTCGACGCCGCGGTTGAAGCAGAAATAGCCGAGCACCGACGGAAAGACGCACACATAGGCGATGCTCGCCACGTTCGCGGCGTTAACGGCGAAGGTCTTGCCGCCGGCGATCTCCCAGGCCACCAGCGGCGCGAGCAACGCGGCGCCCCAGCCCATGCCGACGGCAAGAAGCGACAGCGGGTGCATGGGCGGCCGTTTGCGCAACACCGCCGTGTAGTAGGCATAGACCGCCACCGCAGCGACGAAGATCAGGTCGCCGCGATTAAAGCCTATGCCGACGAGAACGCCGATGCTGCCATGGCTGACGATGACGACCACGCCCGCCAGCGAAACGCAGATGCCGGCGGCTTGGCGCGGTATGAGACGATCGCCGAAGAGGATGAAGCTCCACAGAGCGACCCACAGGGGCGTGATCGAGAGCAACAAAAGACCGTTGATGGCCGTCGTGAACTGCAAACCGTAATAGGTCGCGGCGTTGTAAACCGAGAAGCCGGTGAGCGCGAGGACCGTCATCAATCCAAAGTGCCGGCGGATGGTCGGCCAATCACGCAACAGATGCGGCACGGCGAACGGCAGCACGATGAGGAACGCGCCGGCCCAGCGCAGGAAAGCAAACGTCATCGGCGGGATGTGGCCGACCACAAATCGCCCAAGCACGGTATTGCCGCTCCACGACAGCGCGGTGATCGACAGCAAAAGATAGGCCTGATCGAACAGCCCACGGCGCGTGCGGCTGCCTCGCTCGGCGCTTTGCTCCAACATCAACGGTTTCCCCGGCGCGGAATGATCTGCCCCCGAGCTATCGTGGAACGGGCGCGGTCGCCAGTGGCGGCGCCGCATGCCTGCGTTCGCGCAGAGCGCGCGTCGACCGCTGCGCGCCGCGCCACGAGAAAAGAACACCACACGGCGGTCCGACGGAATTTCTGTGAATCCAATGGCTTAGTCGGAAGCGCCGCAAGCGACAGCGGTTGCTTTGCCTTGCTTCGCATCGCGTCATCCATTATCCGGAGCGGCTGCGGCCGGTATCCGTCCATACGTGCTTTCATTAGGTCACCTGGGGATAGTTCCTCATGGCAAATGTTGTCGTGGTCGGCTCCCAGTGGGGGGACGAAGGCAAGGGCAAGATCGTCGATTGGCTGTCGGAGCAGGCCGACATCGTCGTCCGCTTCCAAGGCGGCCATAACGCCGGCCATACGCTGGTGATCGGCGGGACGACCTACAAGCTCTCGCTTTTGCCTTCCGGCGTCGTGCGCCCGGGAAAATTATCGGTCATCGGCAACGGCGTCGTGCTCGATCCGCACGCTCTGCTCGACGAGATCGCCAAGCTCAAGGCGCAGAACATCAATGTCACGCCCGACAATCTTCGCATTGCCGAGAACACGGCGTTGATCCTGCCGCTGCACCGCGAGCTCGACGCGCTGCGCGAAAGCGCCGACTCGGCGCTGAGCATCGGCACCACGCGGCGCGGGATCGGCCCCGCCTACGAGGACAAGGTGGGGCGGCGCGCCATCCGCCTGATGGACCTCGCCGACGGCGCGACGCTCGACCGCAAGATCGCGCGCCTGCTGGCGCACCATAATGCGCTGCGCAAGGGTCTCGGCCTCGATCCGATCGAGGCGCAGACCGTGCACAAGGACCTCGCCGGCGTGGCGCCGCACGTGCTGCCCTACATGGATTCGGTATGGTCGCTGCTCGAGCAAAAGCGCCGCGAGGGCAAGCGCATCCTGTTCGAAGGCGCGCAGGGCGCATTGCTTGACATCGACCACGGAACCTATCCGTTCGTCACGTCCTCGAACACCGTGGCGGCGCAGGCGGCAACCGGATCGGGGCTCGGGCCCGGCGCGATCGGCTACGTGCTCGGCATCTGCAAAGCCTATACGACGCGGGTCGGCGCCGGCCCCTTTCCGACCGAACAAAAAAACGACATCGGCCGCATCTTGGGCGAGCGCGGGAAGGAATTCGGCGTGGTGACCGGCAGGCCGCGGCGCTGCGGATGGTTCGACGCGGTGCTGGTGCGCCAAAGCGTGCGCACCTGCGGCATCCAGGGACTGGCGCTGACCAAGCTCGACATTCTCGACGGTTTCGATGAGATCAAGGTTTGCGTCGGCTATCGCCTGGACGGCCGCGAGATCGATTATCTGCCCGCGGCCGAGCACGCACAGGCCCGCGTCGAGCCGATTTACGAGACCATCGCCGGCTGGCGGGAAGGAACCGCACGGGCGCGCTCCTGGGCGGATCTGCCCGCGCAGGCGATCAAATACGTCCGTCGGTTGGAGGAGCTGATCGGCTGTTCCGCGGCCGTCTTGTCGACCAGCCCGGAACGCGAAGATACCATCCTGATGCAGAATCCTTTCGAGACGTGAATTCAGGATGAAAAACGAAGGAGGCGAGCGTAAGCTCAACCGATGACCGACTATCATCCGCTCATCGCCCGCGCGGTTGAAGGGCTCGACAAGAGTACCGGTGAAGCGCGTCGCGCGCTCTACGAACGTGCGCGTACGGCGCTGGTCACGCAGCTGCGCGCCGTGGAGCCGGCGCTCTCCGAATCGGAGATCACCAAAGAGCGCCTGGCTCTCGAAGATGCGATCCGCAAGGTGGAGGCCGACGCGGCGCGCAGGTCGCGATCGGAGCTGCGCGAGCCGCGGCCGGCTGCGGCACCGCCGCGGCGCGATCGCGCAAGCCCGCCCACGGACGCCGCACGAACCGAACCGCGACGGAGCGAGGCGCCGGCGCCGAAACACGACCGCGACGAGGCCGAAGACGCCGAAGCACCGCGACGGACGGCGCCGCCGACCGCGCGCGAACGGCTGTTGGGCGCGCGGGCACCGTCGCTGACCCAGGAAGGCATCAAAGGCTTCCGCAACGTCGTCAACGAAGTGCACGATCTCGGCACCGCGACGGCCAAAGCCGCGCGGTCTGCGCGCGAGGTGCGCGACTCCTACGGCCCGGCGCCGCCGCAGCTTCCGCCGACCGAGGAAGTGACGGAGCCGCTCCTGCAGGGGCTCGAGCCGGCGTTCGACACGGAGGAATTGAATGCCGCGCATTACGATCAGCGGCAACTGCATGGCCGCGCATCGGCCTACGAGCAGGAAAGCGAACAAGCGGCATTGCAATCCCCGCGCTATGCGCCGCACGCGCCGCAGGAGGAGCATCAGCCTCCGCCGCGCTCTTATCGCGGCCTGGTCAAGTTCCTGGTAGCGTTGATCATCCTCGGCGGCGTCGTGGCGACGATATCCTGGCAATGGCCGCATATCACCGGGGCTTATCGTTACGTCACCCAACTCGGATCGAAGCAGCCGAGCCAGGCATCGCGCGAAACGGCGGCGCAGCCGAAATTCTCCGGACGGGTGCCGCAGGAGCAGAACGCCGGCGTGCCAAGCGCGGGCCCGCTCGGCAGCCAAACGGCGCCGGCCGTCGCCCAGCGCGTGGTGCTTTACGAAGAGGATTCGAACGATCCGCAAGGCAAGCGCTATGTCGGCTCCGCGATCTGGCGCACGGAGACGGTGTCGCCGGGACCGGGACTTGCGCCCGAGCTTGCGGTGCGCGCCGACGTGGAGATTCCCGAGCGCCGCATCACCATGACCTGGTCACTGCGCCGCAATACCGACCAGGCGCTGCCGGCCAGTCATACCATCGAGGTCATGTTCACGCTGCCGGCCGATTTTCCCGGCGGCGGGGTCGCCAACGTGCCCGGCATCCTGATGAAGCAGTCCGAACAGGCGCGCGGCACGCCGCTTGCGGGGCTTGCCGTCAAGGTGACGAACGGCTTCTTCCTTATCGGGCTTTCCGCAGTCGACACCGACGTGCAGCGCAACGTGGAGCTGCTCAAGGACCGGCCGTGGTTCGACATCCCCGTCGTCTATACCAATGGCGGCCGCGCGATCCTGGCGATGGAAAAAGGGCCGCCCGGCGACCGCGCCTTCGCCGAAGCCTTCGCCGCCTGGGAAAAGAAGTGACGGCATGGCTGTTTCGCCGCTATTGTCGTGACGTATCGACGCAGCGTCGGTGGGGAAGCGTGCGCGCATGAGTTCAGTTGACGCCAAAGTGCTCAATCCCGCTCCGCATGCGTTCGTCGCCTCGGCGCTGCGTACGCTCGACACCGAACGCGAAGGGCTTGCCGCGTTGGCGGCGGCGATTTGCGATGGTCTCGGCCGCCCCTTCGTCGCCGCCGTCGATACCATCCGCCGCGCGCGTGGCCGCGTGATCGTGACCGGCATGGGCAAGTCGGGCCACGTCGCGCGAAAGATCGCCGCGTCGCTCGCCTCGACCGGCACCCCGGCATTTTTCGTGCACGCCGCCGATGCCAGTCACGGCGACCTCGGCATGATCACCTCGGATGATGTGATGCTGGTGCTGTCGTGGTCGGGCGAGACCGAAGAGCTGACCGACCTGATCAATTACTCGCGCCGATTCGGCATCGTTCTCATCGCCGTCACCGTCAACGCCGACAGCACGCTCGGCAAAGCCGCCGATCTCGTATTGGCGCTGCCGCAGACGCGCGAAGCGTGCCCGCACAATCTGGCGCCGACGACGTCATCGCTGATGCAGCTCGCGCTCGGCGATGCGCTGGCGATCGCGCTGTTGGAAAGCCGCGGATTTACCGCGATCGATTTCGGCGTCTTTCATCCGCGCGGCAAGCTCGGCGCCGCGTTGAAGTTCATCCGTGACGTCATGCACGCGGATGCGGCCGTGCCGGTGATCAAACGCGGAGCGCTGATGTCGGAGGCGATCGTCGAAATGTCGGCCAAAGGATTCGGCTGCGTCGCCGTCGTCGACGCCGAGGAAAAACTCGCCGGCGTGATCACCGACGGCGACTTGCGCCGCCACATGCGCGGCGATTTGTTGCAGGCGCCGGTCGACGAGGTGATGACGGTTTCGCCGAAAACCGTGCGGCCCGACCAGCTTGCCAGCGAGGCGCTGCAATTGCTCAACGCATCGAAGATCACCGCGCTTTTCGTGGTCGATGCGCAGCGGCCCGTCGGCATCGTGCACTTCCACGATCTCCTGCGCGCCGGCGTGGCGTAACCGCCCGCAGCGCACTTCAAGTCTTATGTGTTGGAAAGCCCTTTGGTCGCGATCGCCAGCCGGCTCGCCAGCTCCGGCGCCATCGACTTGGCGAGTGCGGCATGCGCCTTCTGCCAGATGGGAAGCGCCGCTTCGAGGCGCCGCGCACCGGCTTCCGTAAGCCAGACGGCGCGCCGGCGTAAATCCGTCTCGACAGTCACGATCTCGACAAGTCCCTCGCGCTCCAGATTGCGCAAATTGCGGGAAAGCGTCGTCTGATCCAAGCCTGTCCGCTCGATGAGCGCGCCGAGCGTATCGTCCGGCGCAGCCGCCACGTGCGCCATCAATCCGAACTGAGCGAGGCTCAGTCCGCAGTTGGCGATGCGGCCTTCGAGAAATTGCGTGATCCGGCGCGCCGCCAACCGACTGTTCAAACCTGCACAGACGGCAATGACGGTTTGCGCGTCGCTGACCAGGGATTTCCTGGGGGGTTGTTTTCGCTTTGCCATATATATATGTATATACATATTATGTATGCACATGGAAAGGAAAAACATGCCGCCGTTCACACAATTCACGTTCGGCCCCATTCCCCGCGAGCGGGCGGCGGAAATGAGCGGCAAACAAGTGCTGCAAGCCATCATTGCCGGCACGCTGCCGCAGGCACCGATCTCCCAGGCGTTGTCGTTCTGGATCGCCGAGGTCGGCGACGGCTCTGCCGTTTTCCAGGGCGACCCCGGGCCGCAGCTGCTCAACCCGATGGGGACCGTACACGGCGGCTGGGCGCTCACGCTGATCGATAGCGTCACCGCCTGCGCTGGGTATTCGCTGTTGCCCGCCGGCGTCGGCTACACGACGATCGAAACGAAGGGGAATTTTTCGCTTCCCATCACCAAGGATACCGGGCGGGTGCGCGCCGAGGGCCGCGTCGTCGGCCGCGGTCGCCGCATCATTTCGTCCGAAGCGCGAATCTGCGATGCCGGCGGCCGCACGCTGGCCCATGGCGTCTCAACGATCATGGTGCTGGGCGAAGCGAAGGGATAGCGGCCTCGTCCCTGCACTTCGACGTTCAACCTTGCGAATCGGTGCATTAATAGAGCCCGCCGCGGACGGCGCCTTGATCGTCGGGTTGACGGGCCGCCGCGGGATTGACGGGCACGTTCGAATCGCCGGAGACGGGAGCCGTCACCGCGACCGGCATCGCTTGCGGCGCTGCCGGCGCTGCGCCGGGAGCGACCGTCGATGTGGCGGCGGGCGCCGGCGCCTGTTGTGCCTGCTGGTGAGCGATGAACTCTTCGTAGCCCGGGGCGCCGGGCCGCGGCGGCACGTCCTTGGGCATGCCGCCGGCCCATGTCGGCCAATGATCGGAGACGAACCCCGAAAACGATGAGCACGCGCCAAGCGCAAGGCACGCAAGAAGCGCGACCGTCGGAGCGCCGAGCCGTTTGATCATCCCGGCCGAGAAAATTGTTTCGCGCTTGCGACCGCGAGGCAGCTGGGCTTGCGAATTCTTGATCATCCTATCCCGACCCGCGTAGCGGCATTTTCATCAACCGGCAAGCCGCCGACCAAGAAAGCGCCTTCGTGGCGACACTGTGTCCCTCCGAGGTCGCGGGCGTACCGCCCAGCCGCGCTATTATCGTTTCGGCATCAAGGATTTGCTAATAGGCGTTCCATGGCTTCCGCCGCGGGTCCGGCAGGTCGTTGGCCCGAAAAACGTGCGAACAGGGGTTGCAGGGATTGACGCCGAGGGAACGGCAAAACGCCGCCGCGCCGTTGCGGCGCGCCGCCTGTGCGGCGCTGCTGACCAGCGCGCTAGCGCTGGCGGGATGCAGCGGCCTCACCTCATCGGTCGAGGAAACGCCGGTATCGGTGCTGGATCGGGACTACAAAGAGATCGTCGCCAAATATCTCAAAACCACATTCAAGGACCGCACCGGTTACGATTCATTCGAGATCTCGGAACCGCGTTGGGTGCATACGGGCAACGGCTGGGTCTGGCTCACCTGCGTCGGCTTTCAGGATCGCGGCCGCCGACGCAGCTACGCGGTGTTCCTCAACGCCGGAAAAATCATTGACAGCCGCTACGCGGTCGAAACCGACAGTTGCGAGACGCAGGCCTATGCGCCATTCGCTCAGATGACAGGCGGCTTGGAGCCGCTGTATTAGGTATTCCGATGATGCGGCTGTTGATCACCGGCGCTTCGGGTTTTGTCGGCCGTGCCGTGACAACGGCGTTCGCACAAAACGCCTACGCGCTCCGCGCGGCGGTGCGGCAGCCGCCGCAGGCGCCGTTTGCCGCAAACGTCGAGGTCGTGCGGCATCCGGACCTGTCGCAACCGTTCGACTGGGCGCCGCTGCTCGAGGGGGTTGATCAGGTCGTCCACCTTGCCGGCATTGCGCACACCGGCCCCGGCACGCCGCCCGAGCTTTACGACCGCGTCAACCGGCAGGCGACCGCCGAGCTGGCGGCCGCCGCGGCGCGGCAAGGCGTCAGCCATTTCGTGTTCGTCTCTTCGATCCGCGCGCAGAGCGGAGCGGCCGCCGACCACGCCCTGAGCGAACGCGATGCTGCGACTCCGACCGACGCTTACGGCCGCTCCAAGCTCGCCGCCGAAGCGGCGGTGCGCGCGAGCGGCGTGCCGTTCACCATTCTGCGGCCGGTCCTGCTGTACGGGCCGGCCGTGAAAGGCAACCTTGCCATGCTGCTGCGCGCGGCGCGTTCACCTTGGCCGCTGCCGGTCAAGGATTTCGTCAACCGCCGCTCGCTACTCGGGATCGACAATTTCATCTCCGCGCTGCGCTTTGTGCTCTCGGCGCCGGCCGCCGGCGAGACTTACGTCGTTACCGACCCGGGAATTCCTCCCAAACTCGCCGACGTCGTCGCCGCGCTACGCGAGGCGCAGGGTCGCTGGCCGCTCGTCGTGCCGCTGCCGACGCATTATCTGGAAATGCTGCTGCGGCTCATGCGCCGCGACGATCTGTGGGAGCGCCTGGGCGGCAATTTGCGGGTCGATGCCGGCAAGCTCATCGCCGCCGGCTGGCGGCCGGTCCACGACACCCGCGGCGGCCTTGCCGCGCTCGTTCAGGCACGATCGCGTTCGCGCAACAGCATGCCGCCGACGACGCCGACGCCGAAGACGTAGAGCCAGCCGGACGTGAAATCGAACAGATGCGAGTTGAACAGCGAGGACACGACGTTCTGCACGACGACGATCATTCCCATCCAGGCCGTCAGTCCGCCGGAGCGAAACAACAATAAATGCGCGATCCACATGGCCGTCAGCGCCGCCGCGCCGATGAGGCCGAGCTGGATCGCAACCGCGAGAATCTGATTGTGCGGATTTTCAGGAGCGGCCGACGAGGCGCCGCCCTCCCCGACGGCAGCGCGGCGAAACTGCTCGGGGATCGACCCGGTGCCGTGGCCGATGATCGGAGCGGTCTCGACAAACGACACCGCCTTGCGCAGAAACTCGAAACGCAGTCCCGTCGAGTTTGCGGCATCGATCGTGCGATAGGCCTGCCACTCCGCGCTGGAGGTGAGTACCCGATCGCGCAGGTAGGGCGAGCTGAACCAAATTGCGCTGCCGACGACACCGCCGAGCAGGGCGGCGCCGAACAGGCCCTTCCAGCGGAATTCCCGCCACCCGAGCAAGAGCAGCAGCACCGGCGCCACGAACAGGACGGTGCGGCTGGTGACAACGAAAAAGATATTGCCGAGAAAGAGCGCCGCGAGCGCCGCGTGCCCCGCGACCCAACGCCAGCGTTGCGCGCGCGCGGCTTCGCAGGCGTAGCCGAGCAGCGCAAACGCGCAGATCGCGAAGTCCGTGCTCTGAAAGATGTAGTCCTTGACCGGAACGCCGAAATCCTTGCCGCGCCAAGGCAGGCCCGGAACCACCGCCAGGCCCCAGGACACCAGCAGCAAGACCAGCACCGCGGCGATAAATCCATGGAGAACGCGGATGCCGTGGGCGGAACGCCGGAATTGCACCAGCAACAGCGGAATGAGCAACAGCCGGTGGAATGAACTCAGGCCCCCGAAGCGCGCGGCCCAGGAAACGTCCGCCCACAGCATGCCGACGGCGGCGAGCGCCCAAAGCAATACCGGCAGGAAGCCGGCGGCGGTCGCAAGCTCGCGCCGCAACGCGCCGACTTCCAAGGTCGGCAGCACGGCGATGAGCCACAGCACGATGAGGATGCTGGTGGCCGACGTCGACCAGGGCAGCGAAACGGCGACGCCGACCGCGAGCCAGTCCGCCGCCTCGCGCCAGCGCGCGCGATCGAAGCGCGATGCGAGGGGAAGGCTGGTCATCCGCCGCGCCGCCGCTCTCGTCAAGAGCCGGCAGGCTTGATGGACCGGACCGGCGCGTCCGGCGGCTCAACCGCTTCGGCCGAACGCCGCACCATGCCCGTGGTCGAATGGCCAGGCACCAGACTGACCAGGAGGACATCGCCGCCCGCGCTCTCGACCACGTCGCGGCCGACCACGTCCTCGAGCCGATAATCGGCGCCCTTGACCAGTACTGCCGGGCGCACGCGTTTGATCAATTCGAGCGGCGTGTCTTCCTCGAACACGACCACGAGATCGACCGCTTCGAGCGCGGCGAGCACTTCGGCGCGGCCTTCGACGGGATTGATCGGCCGGCCTTTGCCTTTGAGCCGCGCCGTCGAAGCGTCGCTGTTGAGCCCAACCACCAGACGGTCGCACGCCGCCCGTGCCTCCGCCAACAACCGGATATGGCCGCGGTGGAGCAGATCGAAGCAGCCGTTGGTGAAGCCGATGCGCAAGCCGTGCCGGCGCCACTCGGCGGACCGCTCGTCGAGCACCGACCAGTCGAACACGATCTTGTCCTCGGGCGCGAGCGACGCCGCCGGCAGGATGCGGTGGCGCAATTCCGCAAGCGAGACCGTCGAGGTGCCGCGCTTGCCGACCACCACCGCGGCGGCGGCGTTGGCCGCGCGCATGGCGAACTCGTAGGGCGTCTTCATCGCCAGCAGCACCGCCATCACGGCGGCAACGGTATCGCCGGCGCCGGAGACGTCGCGCACCTTCACCGGATAGGCCGGTATGTGGATCGGCGCGTGGCCTTCGACGTGGAGGCTCATGCCTTCTTCGCTGCGCGTGACCAGCACGGCTTCGCTGCCGACCATGCGCGCCAGCTCGGCGGCGGCGGCGGCAATCTCGGCCTCGGTGGCGAGCGGACGGTGGACCGCGGCCGCCAACTCCTTGGCGTTCGGCGTGATCAGCGTCGCCCCGCGATAGACGCGGTAATCGTGGCCCTTCGGATCGACGATCACCGGCACGCCGCGCCGCCGCGCCTCGTCGATGACGGCACGGATGACGCGCTCGGTGAGCACGCCTTTGGCGTAGTCGGAGAGCACTACCGCGCCGACCTGGGGTATCGCCGCCTTGGCATGGGCGATGATCGCGGACTGGCTTTCCGCGCTCGCCGGCTCCGTCGTTTCCCAATCGGCCCGCATCAGGTGCGTCGAATGATGTTCGGAGACGAAGCGCACCTTGCGCGTGGTCTGTCGGGTTTTGTCGACGACGAGTTCGGGAACGATCGGGCCGAGCTTGGCGAGCGCATTGCGCAAGATCAGCCCGGCCTCGTCGTCGCCGATGAGACCGACGAAGATGCATTGCGCACCCAATGCTGCGATGTTGCGCGCGACGTTGCCGGCGCCGCCGGTCTCGATGGCGTTGTGCCGGACCTTGAGCACCGGCGTCGGCGCCTCCGGCGAAATCCGCGTGACGTCGCCATAGACGAAGTCGTCGAGCATGACGTCGCCGATGCAGAGAATGCTCTGCCTGGCAACGAGCTTGAGGGCTTCTTCGAAGTCGAACATGTCGTGCCCCGGGCCCCGCGATGCTCTTCACCGATAGCGATCGGCGCGATCGAGATAACCGCCCACGTAACGCTTCACTCCGTCTTCGAGCGCGGTGAAGTCGGCATCAAAGCCGGCGCGACGCAGATTGCCGATCTCGGCCTGCGTGAAATACTGATAGCTGTCGCGGATCGCAGCCGGCATGTCGATATATTCGATTTTCGGCGCGCGGCCGAGCGCCGCGAACATCGCCGTCATCAGATCGCGGAAGCTGCGCGCCTTGCCGGTGCCGACGTTGAAGATACCGGAGACGCCCGGCGTCTCGAGCAGCCAGCGCACGACCGCGACCGCATCGTCCACATAGATGAAATCGCGCTTTTGCCCGCCGTCGGCGATCCCGGCGCGGTGCGACTTGAACAGCCGGATCGGCGCGCCGGCCTTGGCCTCGTCGAAGTGCTTGGCCACGAGACTCATCATTTCGCCTTTGTGGTATTCATTGGGACCGAACACATTGAAGAATTTAAGCCCGGCCCATTGCGGCGGCAGTTTGTCTTTGCGGGCGGCGCGCTCGACGACGGCGAGATCGAACAACTGCTTGCTCCAGCCGTAAAGATTCATCGGCTTGAGCCGCCTGAGCGCGCCGCACGACCAGTCGTCGGAAAAACCGGCGGCGCCGTCGCCGTAGGTCGCGGCCGAAGAGGCGTAGATGAAGCGCGTGCGCGTCGCGGCGCACCAGTCGAACAGGCGCAGCGGCAGCCGGAAATTGGTTTCGACGAGCAGGTCGGCGTCGGTCGCCGTCGTCGCGGAGATGGCGCCGAGATGCACCACGGCGTCGAGCTTGCGTCCGTCGAGCCAGCGCATCAGGTCCGCGGGCGGTATGAATTCGGCGATCTGGCGAGCGCCGAGGTTGCGCCATTTGCCGCCGCTGCCGAGAATGTCGTTGACGGCGATGTCCGTACGCCCGGCCTCGTTAAGGCTCGCAACCACGTTCGATCCGATGAAGCCGGCCCCGCCGGTGACCAACAACATCGACGCCGCGACACCGCTTGAGGTTACCGTCGACCCCTTTAGCCTCAGTCGCGCCCGCGGCGCAACACTAGACAGCATCGCCGGCGCGAGCTAAGCCCCGCTGGAGCGTTTCATAGAATGAACTGAGATTCATATATATAATGAATAATGATTCAATCTTAAAAGCCACAGCAGCCGCCGCAGACGACAGGCCGATCCTGATCGTGCCTTATATGTGGATCGGCGATTTCGTCCGCTGCCACTCGGTGGTGAAGGTGTTGCGCGGGCGTTTCCCGAATCGTCCGGTCGATATGCTGTCGACGACGTTATGCGCGCCGCTCGCCGACTACATGCCCGGCCTTCGGCAGGCGATCGTCGTCGATCTTCCCCGCGGGCGCATTGCGCTGGCGCAGCAGTTGGCGCTCGCCGCGCGGCTTAAGCGCGCGGGCTACGGTTGGGCGCTGATGATGCCGCGGACCTGGAAGTCGGCGCTGGCGCCGTTTTTCGCGGGTATTCCGCGGCGCACCGGATTTTTCGGCGAGGTGCGTTTCATCCTCCTCAACGACTTGCGTTTCGACGAGCGCAAATTGCCGCGCATGGTGGACCGCTGCGCGGCGCTGGCGCTTCCGAGCGGCGCCAAGCTGCCTCCCGCCTGGCCGCTGCCGGAGCTCAATGTCGCAGCCGCCGAAATCGCTTCGTGGCGCAATCGCCGCGGCCTGCCGGCGGATGGCCGTCCTGTCGTCGCGCTCGCCCCCGGCGCAGTCGGGCCGTCAAAGCGCTGGCCGGGCGCCGCCTATGCGGCGATCGCCCGCCAACTTTTGGCGGAAGGTGCCGCGGTGTGGGTGCTGGGCGGTCCGCAGGAAAAGCCGCTGGCGACCGAGATCGTCGGCGACACCGCTGCGCGCGACCTCACCGGCCACGACTTGCGCGACGCTATTCTGGCGCTCGCCTCCGCTTCCGTCGCCGTTTCCAACGATTCAGGCCTTCTGCACGTGGCGGCAGCGTTGAACACGCCGTCGATCGGGATTTTCGGCCCCACCAGCCCCTGGCACTGGGCACCGCTCAATCCGCTTGCCGCGGTCGTGCAAACGAGGAGCGATCTCCCCTGCCGGCCTTGCCACAAACCGGTATGCCGGCTCCGCCACCACCGCTGCATGCGCGAGATCACGCCCGAGGAAGTGCTGGCGGCGACCCGCAAAGCGCTTGTGTCAGAAACCGCGAGCCAACGGCAAATGCCGGCATAACGCCGGATTCATCAAATCGGCGTATGCGAAGGCGGCAGAGAAAACGAGTTAAGACGATGACGGTCCTGGTCACCGGCGGAGCCGGCTATATCGGCAGCCACATGGTGCTCGAACTGCGCGATGCCGGCGAGAAGGTCGTCGTGCTCGACGACCTTTCCACCGGCTTCGCCTGGGCGGTCGCCGAGGGCGTGCCGTTCATCGTCGGCGACAGCGGCGACCAGGCGTTGGTCGCCCGCCTCATTCGCCAGCACGACGTCGACGCCATCATTCATTTCGCCGCGTCGATCGTGGTTCCCGACTCGGTCCGCGACCCGCTCGGCTATTACCGCAACAACACGGTCAATTCGCGCGCGCTGATCGAGTGTGCGGTGAACAACGGCGTGCGCCATTTCATTTTTTCCTCCACCGCCGCGGTCTACGGCGATCCGGCGAAAATTCCGGTGCGGGAAGACGCCTCGCCGCAGCCGATCTCGCCCTACGGCTGGTCGAAGCTGATGAGCGAAATCATGCTGCGCGATGCCGGCCGCGCGCACGGCCTCGGCCATGTGATCCTGCGCTATTTCAACGTCGCCGGCGCCGACCCCGCCGGCCGCGCCGGCCAATCGAGCAAGGGGGCGACGCATTTGATCAAGGTCGCGGTCGAAGCGTCGCTCGGACTGCGTGAAAAACTCGACGTGTTCGGCACCGACTATCCCACCCCGGACGGCTCCTGCATCCGCGACTATATCCACGTCTGCGATCTCGTCCGTGCGCATTTGGACGCGCTGCGTCATTTGCGGTCCGGTGGATCGTCGCTCACCCTCAATTGTGGCTACGGCCACGGCTTTTCGGTGCGCGAAGTGGTCGATACGGTCAAACGCGTGTCGGGCGTCGATTTCAAGGTGGCGATGGCGCCGCGGCGCGCGGGCGACCCTGCCCAGATCGTCGCCGATTCACGACAGGCGCGAGAGATGCTCGGCTGGCGACCGCGCTTCGACGATCTTTCCACCATTGTCGCGCACGCGCTCGCTTGGGAACGAAAGCTGATGAAGCGGCAGGCAGACGAACGAGATCAAGGCAGCAACCCTGCGCCGCCGGCCGCAGCCGCAAGTTCCAAGCGGCCGTAACGTTGCCGAAATAGCTTGAAAATTCCGGCTCTTCCGGGCATGGAACGCAGTAAAGTGCGGAAGCTTGCGCAGTTCGGCCGCAGCGGGACGCAACGCAACGGATCGCGGATGAAAGCTGCCACGGCCGCATCGCCCGACGCCTATCCCACCTTCGCCCTGGTGCGCCGCCTCCTCGTCAGCGAAGCCTGGACGCACTGGCCGCGTTATCTCATCGCCTTCGCGCTGATGGGAGTGGCCGCCGCCGGCACGGCGCTGAGCGCGTATCTCCTCGGCACCATGACCAACGAGGCCTACGTCGAACGCAATTTTCAAGGCATCGTCATCATCGGCGTCGTCGCGGTCGCGATCTTCACCGCCAAGGGACTGGCAACCTACGGGTCGGCGGTGATGCTGTCGTCCATCGGCAATCGCATCATCGCCGATAATCAGCGGCGCATGTTCGACAAGCTGTTGCGGGAAAACATCGGCTTCTTCGCCGACCGCCATTCGTCCGAGTTCATCGCCCGCCTTACCACCGGCGCCAACGCCGTCAGCGGCGTGATCAATCTCCTCATCACCGCCATCGGCCGCGATCTGATGTCGCTCATCGGGCTGTCGATCGTCATGATCCTCGAGGATCCGGTGATGTCGCTCGCCGGCTTCATCATGGCGCCGCCGGCCTTCCTCGTGCTGCGCAAGCTGATCCGCCGGGTGCGCGGCATCGCGCGCAGCCAGTTCACCGGCGGCACCCGCATCATCGAAACCATGCAGGAGGCGCTGCAAGGCATCCGCATGGTCAAGGCCTTCTCGCTCGAGGACGAGATGCGGCGCCGGCTCGCGACCAACGTCGGCGCGGTGGAGCGCGAGGCGAACAAGATGGCGCGCGTCGCCAATCGCGCGAGCCCGCTGATGGAGACGCTCGGCGGCCTGACTATTGCGCTCGCCACCATCTACGGCGGCTACCGCGTGATCGAGACCGGCGCGACGCCCGGCGAGTTCGTTTCCTTCCTCGCCGCGTTTCTGCTCGCCTATGAACCGGCCAAGCGGCTGGCGCGACTCAATATCGACCTCAACAACAACCTGGTCGGCGTTCGCGTTCTCTATGAAGTCATCGACAGCCCGCCGGGCGAGTCGAACGATGCCGAGCGTCCGCCGCTCGAGCTCGCTTCAGCGCGCCTCGAGTTCGCCGATGTGCGGTTTTCCTATCGCCCCGACACGCCGGTGTTGCGCGGGATGAGCTTTGTGGCACAGCCGGGCAAGTTGACCGCGCTGGTCGGTCCTTCGGGCGGCGGCAAATCGACGGTGCTTGATCTGATCCTGCGCTTTTATGGGGTCGGCTCGGGCCGCATCCTGATCGACGGCCAGGACATCGCGACCGTCTCACGCGACTCGCTGCGCCAGCAGATCGCCTATGTCGGCCAGATCGTGCAGCTGTTCCGCGGCACGATCCGCGAGAACATCGCCTTCGGCCGGCTCGACGCCAGCGAGGCGGAGATCGTCGCCGCCGCCAAGGCCGCGCATGCGCACGACTTCATCATCGGCTTTCCCTCAGGCTACGACACCCCCGTCGGCGAGCACGGCATGCAACTGTCCGGCGGCCAGCGCCAGCGCATCGCCATCGCCCGCGCGCTGATCAAGAACGCGCCCATCATCCTCCTCGACGAGGCAACCGCGGCGCTCGATTCCGAATCCGAGCGCCACGTACAGGAGGCGCTCGGCGAACTGTGCAAGGGGCGCACGACGCTCGTCATCGCGCACCGGCTCTCCACCATCATGCATGCCGATTGCATTCTCGTGGTGGAGAACGGCCTGGTCGTCGAATCCGGCCGTCACGAGGAACTGCTGCGCAAGGGCGGCCGTTATGCGTCGTTCTATCGCTTGCAGCTCAAGGAGCAGGGCCCCGTCGTCCGCCCGCTGTCTTCCGTCGGCTGATTACTGCAACCCTTCCGCCTGCATCGCTTCCTTCACCTTTGGCCGGTCGGCGACGCGATCGAAATAGGCTTTGATATTTGGCCATTGGCCGAGATCGATATCGGCCGCCCGCGACCAGCGCATTACCGTAAACAGATACGCGTCGGCGGCGGTGAATGTATCGCCCATGAGGTACTGCTTGCCGGCAAGGTGCTTGTCGACCAGTTCCAGGCGCTTGCCGATATTTTTTCGCAGCTGCTTCTTGTAGTCGTCCGGCGTGCTCGGCCGGAACAGCGGGATGTACGACTTGTGCAACTCCGAGGCGACGAAGTTGAGCCACTCCTGCACGCGGTAGCGATCGGTCGTACCGGCGGCGGGCACGAGGCCGGAGGCGGGCTTCTGATCGCCGAGATATTGCAGGATCACCGGGACCTCGGTGAAGCGCTGACCGTCGTCGGTATCGAGCACCGGCACTTGGCCTTTCGGATTGATGCTCCAGAAATCCTCGCCGCTCTTGGTTTTTTTGTCGCGGTGGTCGACCTGTTCGAGTTGGAGAGCGATGCCGGCTTCGCGCGAAACAATATGCGGAGAAAGCGAGCAGGCACCGGGCGAATAATAAAGTTTCATAATGTAAAGCTCCTGGCTGTCACGGATTTTTTCGCCGCTCGTCCGGCGTTTACGGTCGGCGCACGGCGCCCATTTATAAATGAGGACGCCAAACTGACAACGCCCAGCGCCGCATCACTGCCCTCATAATCCCAGATAGGCGCTGCGGACGCGATCGTCGGCCAGCAGAGCGCTGCCACTGCCGGACAACGTCACCCGCCCGTTCTCCAGCACATAGGCGCGGCTGGCGAGTTTGAGCGAGAGCGCCACGTTCTGCTCGACGAGCAGGCAGGTGATGCCTTCGCCGTTAAGCTCGCGGATGGTGTCGAGCACGGCGCGGACGATATTGGGCGCGAGCCCGAGCGAGGGCTCGTCGAACATGATGAGCTGCGGGGCACCCATCAGGCAGCGCGCGATGGCGAGCATCTGCTGCTCGCCGCCGGACAGCGTACCGGCCGCCTGCCGCGCCCGCTCGGCGAGCACCGGGAACATGGCCAGCACGCGCTCGCGGTTCCTGGCGCGAAGCGCCCGGGCGCGCGGCAGCATGGCGCCGACATCGAGGTTTTCGGCCACCGACAGCGTGGGGAACACCTGGCGGCCCTCCGCCACCTGCCCCAGTCCGAAGTCGCAGACCCGATGACTGGGCCAGCGCGAAATGTCGACGCCGCGGAAGGTGACGCGCCCGCGCGCCTGCGGCTGCATGCCGGCCAGCGCGCGAATCAGCGTGGTCTTGCCGGCGCCGTTGGCGCCGACGATGGCGACGACGGCGCCTTCTTCGATCTCGAGCGACACGCCGTCGAGCGCCTGGACGTCGCCGTAGAAAACGTCGAGATTCTCGACCCGCAGCATCACACCGCCTCGGCGCCGAGATAGGACTGCACCACCGCCGGATCGCGCACGATTGCTTCCGGCGCGCCCTCGGCGATCGCGACGCCGTGGTCGAGCACCAGCACGCGGGATGCGAGCGCCATCACCGCGTGCATGACGTGCTCGATCAAAAGGATCGTCAGTCCGTCGCGGTTGAGCGATCGCAGGACGGCGACCATGCGGTCGGTCTCGGTCGGCCGCAGGCCTGCCATTACTTCGTCGAGCAGCAAAAGCTGCGGCTCGGTCGCAAGCGCACGCGCGACTTCGAGCCGCTTGCGGTCGGGCAGCGTGAGCGCCGAGGCGGGCCGGTCGCGCTTGTCGAACAAATCCAGCTGCTGCAACAGCGTGCGCGCCCGGGCGCGCGCAGCCGCGACGTCGTGCCGGCGCAGCAGCGCGCCGATGGTCACGTTGTCTTCCACGCTCAGCGCCGGAAACGGCCGCACGATCTGGAACGTACGGGCGATGCCGCGCCGGCAGATCGCGTCGGCCGGCAAGCCGTCGATCGGCTCGCCGGCGAAGGCGATGGTGCCGTCGTCCGGCGCCATGGCGCCGGCGATCATGTTGAACAGCGTGGTCTTGCCGGCGCCGTTCGGACCGATGACCGCAAAGATCGCGCCGCGCTGCACCGCGAAGCTGACCTGATCGACCGCGACGAGGCCGCGAAAACGTTTGCTGACCGCATCGAGCGTAAGCAGCGCGCTCATTTGCGGCCCTCGACTACGCCAAGCCGGCGCGCCAGCGGCGGCCACACGCCGTTCGGCAGCGCTACGATCACCATCAAGAGGCAGATGCCGTAAAACACCTGCGTGGCGCCCGGCAGATCGAGGCCGCAGGCCGTCATGACGGAGCTGAGTGTCTCGGCCAGACCGGTCAGCACAAACGCGCCGAGAATCGGCCCGAACAGCGTGCCGACGCCGCCGATGACAGGTCCGAGGATGATCTCGATCGAGCGCGAAATGCTGAACACCTGCTCGGGAAACAGGTTGTTGTAGAAGAAGGCGTAGAAGACGCCGGCAAACGAGGTCACTGCGGCGGAGACCATCACCGCGTACATTTTGTAGCTGAAGGTATCGATGCCGGCGGCGCGCGCCGCCTGCTCGTCCTCGCGAATGGCGAGCCAGAAATAGCCGATGCGGCTGCGCATGAGCAGGCGGCAGAGCACGAACAGCAGCACCGTCGCCGCCAGGATGACGTAATAAAACATCGTCGGATCGCCGCGCAGCAGCCACAGATCGTTGTGGGCGTATTGCCTGACCGGCAGAAACAGGCCGCTCGATGCGTTGACGATGCTCAAATGATCGAAGCCGACGCGGGCAAACTCGGCAAAGGCGATGGTGAGGATGGCGAAATAAACGCCGGCGACGCCGAAGCGAAAGGCGAGAAAGCCGATGATCGCCCCGCAGGCCGCGGCAATGGGGATCGCCGCCAAGAGCCCAAGCCACGGACCGATGCCGAACGCCGTGAACAGAAAGGCGGCGACATAACCGCCGAGGCCGAGATAGATGGCGTGGCCGAGCGAGAGCTGGCCGGCAAAACCCATCATGATGTTCCAGGCCTGGCCGGCATAAGCAAAATAGAAAATGATGATCAGAACAGTGAGCAGGTAATCGTTGACGAGCCACGGCGCCGCCAGGAAGGCGGCAAACAGCGCGACAAGAAGGACGGCGCCGCGGCGCGACAGATCGGCGGTGAGATGCGCGATTATGCGAGCCTCCTGCCGAGGAGGCCCTGCGGCCGGAACAACAGCACCAGCACCAGGATGGCGAAAGCGAACATGCTTTTTGCCGACGGCGTGAACAACAGGCCGGCCAGCGCCTCGGTGACCCCAATCAGCACGCCGCCGAGCAGTGCGCCCGGCATCGAGCCGAGCCCGCCGGTGATGACGATGACGAAGGCGAGAAGCGTATAGCTAGGCCCCAGCAGCGGCGTGGCGTCGATGAGCAGCACCAGCATGGTGCCGGCGGCACCGACGCAAGCCGCGCCGAGCCCGAAGGTCAGCGCATAGAGCCGCTTGACGTCGAGACCGACCACCAGCGCGCCGGTGTGATTGTCGGCGCAGGCGCGGATCGCCTTGCCGACGAGGGTGCGACGAAAGAACGCAAACAGCGCCGCGGCAAACGCGATCGCGGCGGCGCCGGCATAGACCTTGGCGGCGTCGACGATGATGGGCCCGGCCTGGAAGCTCTCGAACCCATACGCCGTCTGCACCGAGCGGGCGTCAGGACCGAAGATGATCAACAGCGTATTGGCGATGATGATGCCGAGCGCCACCAGGAGCAGAAACTGGCTGTGCTCGGGCCGCGTGATGAACGGATTGATCAGCCCGCGCTGGAGCACGTAGCCGAATACGAACAGCACGGCGGCGATCGGGACCAGCAGGATGAGCGGATCGACGCGAAGGCCGGCGCAGGCCACGACCGCGATGAACATGGCGATGGTCATGATCTCGCCATGGGCGAAATTGACCACGCGCACCACGCCGAAGATGACCGACAGCCCGAGCGCCATCAGGCCGTAGACGAGCCCGGTCAAAACCCCGCCAATGGCGACGTTGAGATAGACCTCTAGCGGCACCGCATCATCCCAGGGCTAGAGCATGATCCGGAAAAAGCCTGCCCCCGCACTTGGTCCGGGGGGTGAAAACCGGTTTTCCGAAAAGATCATGATCCACCAAAAATTCAGAGCGACCTCGATGCAATCTGAAACGGCTGCGCTCAAGGTCAGTCCGGTCGTCGCCGCGCCGGGGCGGGAATCCATAATCACGAATCAAGCAAATGTCTCTTCGCTGGTTATGGGTTCGCGCTCGCCGCGGCAACGGCCGGATCGGGTAACGGCGCCTCAACCGCGATTCTGATACGACGACAGCGGCCATTCCGGCTTGGCGTTGGCGGCTTCTTGCGGCGCCAGCGTCACGAGCTTGGCGCCGCGATTCTGGATGGCGCCGTCCTTGACTTTCGCATTCTGGCCTTTGGCGTCGAACTGAATGCCCGGACCGATGCTGACATTGTCGGTGATGTTGGTCGCGCGGATGGCGTCGGCGAGCGCCTTCGGATCGGTGGCGCCGGCGCGCTTGTAGGCATCGGCGGCCACGAGCAGCGCCTCGAAGGTGAAAACGTGGTTGGTGTTGAGGTTGACGCCCGGGTCGGCTTTGGCCAGAGCGGCTTCGAGCACCGCCGTCAATTTCTTGTGCGGGTCGTACCAGGGTACGAAGCTGATCGGTCCGTCGGCGAGCTTGCCGAGCGTCTTGAGGTATTGGTCCTCGTACCAGCCGGGCCCCATGCTGAGGATCGCCTGCGGCGTCCAGCGCTGCTTGACCAGTTCGCGCGTGAGCAGCATGGCGTCGTTGAGACGGCTCACCACCAGCAGCGCGTCGGCGTTGGCGGCCTTGGCCTTCGTCACTTCGACGGAAAGGTCGCGCGCCGCCGGATCGTAGGCGATCTCCTCGGCAATGGTGTAGGGCATGTTGAATTTCGGCATCACCGCGCCGATTCCCTTGGCCATCGCGGTGCCGTAGGTGTCGTTGACGTGCATGAAGACGACGGTCTTCGGCGCCGAGCCGGTCGAGGCGAAAATCTCCTTCTGATTGGCGAAGGCGTCGCCGAGGATCATCCCGGCGGTGGGGAAGTTCCGAAACACGAACTGGTAGCCTTGCTCGGTGATGGCGGGCGCCGCGGCGATGTTGATGACGAGCGGCACGCCCTTTTGTTCGGCGACCTGGGCGATTGCGGTGGTCTGGCCGGAATCGAAGGCACCGACCAGAAGCTGCGCGCCTTCGCCGATCAATTTCTCGGCCCGCGCGCGGGCAGTGTCGACGTTGGATTCGGTGTCGGCGTTGATGATCGCAAGATCCGGCAGGCCGAGCGATTTGAGGATCGCCGGGGCGATATCGACGCCGCGCTGGCAATCCTGACCGATGCCGGCCTGAATGCCCGACCGCGGCAAGAGGACGCCGACCTTCAGCGGACCGCCCTGGGCGCGCACGAGGTTGAAGGGCGCAACGCCCGCGACAAGACCGGCGGCGCCGATACCGGCGGTGAAAGCGCGCCGCGTGATCCGCGCGGCATTCGATCGGGTCTTGCGGTTCATGACGAAATCCTCCCCTTGGCTTTAGCCCGTCCGGCTTCGGCCCATGATGCCGGATTTGTTTGCGCGGTCACAAGTTCGAAATTGTCGCGAGCGGGCGAGACGGCGGCGACTCCGCAGGCCTTGGACTTATTGTTGACCTGGACAACAATTATCGTCAATACCGATTGCCGCGCAGGAAACGGCAAAAAAGCGGGTCATTGAGGAGGAAACGCTTCGTGAGCCGGAGCAGACGCCTTGGCGTGCAGACCCTGCCCTTGCGCAGCGCCGCACCAACGCGCCGCGGTCCGCGCGCGGCCATCGCGCTCGATGCCCTCGACGACCACCTCGGCTATTTCGTGCGACGGCTGCAAGTCTGGGTGTTCCACGATTTCATCCGCACGCTCACGCGCATCGACATCACGCCGGCGCAATATTCGGTGCTGGTCGTGATCGGCGCCAATCGCGGGCTGTCGCAAGCCGAGCTCGCGGCGACGCTGGGGATCGAGCGGGCGCGGCTCGCGCGTCTGCTGCACCGGTTGCAAGACCGTGGCCTGATCCAGCGCCTGCGCTCCTCCGCCGACGGTCGCCGCCACGCGCTTAAGCTCACGCCGCAGGGTCGCACGGTGCTGGCGCGCGCCAAGGCCCTGGCGGCGCGGCACGAAAAAAGGCTGACCGGAAAACTCGGCGCCGAGCGCCACAAAATGCTGCTCGCCGCGCTGCGCGATTTTTGACCGGTGACGTCAGCCTGCGCGCAAGTATTCCGCAGCGGCGGCCATGCGCTAACCAATTTTCAGGGATGGTTCGGCAGGCGCGGCGGCCTGCTTGAGGTCCGTGAACTTCCGCATTCCGAGGTGCTGCGACGAAGCCTCAAGCAGGGTGTCCATCGCCGCGTCCAATTCGCGCATGCGCTCGGAGAGCTCCTGCGCGGCGTTAAGAACCGATTTGGTGATGTCTTGCGTCAGCGTTATTTCGCCGGCGACCGCCTTGAACACCTCGGCCGCGGTGGCGGCGTTCTGCGCGGCATGATTGATGCCGCCGGCGATGTTGCCGGTTGCGGTTGCCTGCTCGGCGACCGAGCATTTGAGCAATTTTGAAATATCGGCGATCTCGATAATTTTACGGCTGGTCGATGCGATATCCTGCACGGACTTGCGTGTTGTTTCCCTGATCAAATCGATCTGTTCGCCGATTTGCTTGGTCGCCGTGGACGTCTGGTTGGACAGCAATTTGACCTCGGAGGCGACGACGGCAAATCCCTTTCCCATCTCGCCGGCGCGCGCGGCCTCGATCGTCGCGTTGAGCGCAAGCAAGTTCGTCTGCGACGCGATCTTGGCGATGATGCTGGCGACCGAACCGATTTCGTTGACCGCGTCCGACAACAACTTGATCGTGCGGTTTACGTCCCGCGCATTGGACGCCGCTTCCTCCGCTTGCGCGACGCTGGCCACGGCTTGCCGGCTGACCTCGGAAATAGAGGCGGTCAGTTCTTCGGCGGAGGACGCCATATTGGTCACGTCCGAAGCAGCCGTATGCGCGGCCCGTGCGCCGACATCCGCGTGATCGGCGGCGCTCTCGGCGAATTCGGTCAACCGGTTCGACGTCTCGGTCAGCGATACGACCGCGGCCGCTGTGGCCTGGCGAACATCCTCGACGGCTTCGCCGAAATTCATGATTGCGGAGTTGAGCTGCTTGGCCTGAGACCGCGCTATGCGCACCTCGTAATGATGATGAATGACGGCCGCATTGACCACGTCCAACATGAGTACGCGCGTGACTATATCGTTGACTTCGGTGGCCTTTCGCCCGGAGTAGCGATAGCGGCGCGCGATAATTCTGTGCAGCTCGGCGAGAATGAAATGCGCCATCACGCCGCGGAAACGCATATCGAATCCGAGCGCGATTTCCGCATTGACGCGCTCCTTCGTGTCCGCGACCCATTGCGCGTCGAAAGGATTTTGGAACAGCCGCTGGGTAAAGGTAACGACCAGCTCTTTGAGGCGCTGGCGATGCTCGTTCAGCTTCTCGCGATAAAAAGGCGCAACTTCGTTTGAGCGCTCGATGTATTGATCGACAGTACGCGGCATGTGCGGGGCCAGCAGATTCCACGCGCCGCACCGCAAGGAGGTGGTGTCGACCTCCAAGCCGAAGCTCTCAAGCGCAAGTTGGAACGCCGGCGGAAGTTGCATCAATTCAATACGTCCTATCGGTTCCGGTTGTATTTTTTAGAGAAACATCCTTTACGTCCGCTTAACCTTTCGTCGCGCTCCGGCAAGGCGCGCCCGCACGCCATTGCGAAGCGCACATCGATCCTGTCATCATCGGCCGTCCTCGGCGGGTATTCGATGCAGGAAACAGCAATGATGGACACGCCGGCTATCTGTTGCATCGGTTTTGGCGAAGCCGGTCAGGCGATCGCATCGGGCCTGCGCGAAGCCGGCGTCGAGCGCGTCGCGGCGTGGGACATTTTGTTCCCGCACGCCGACGGGACGCAACTTCTGCGTGCAGCCAATACGATCGGCGTGCGCTGCATGTCCTCCGCCGCCGAGGCCGTCCGTGACGCCGACATTATCATCTCCGCTGTGACCGCCGCTGCAAGCGTTGCGGCGGCGCAGTCGGTCGCGGCGCATTTGCGCGGCGCGCCGTTCTTTCTCGACATCAACTCGGTCTCGCCCGGCCGCAAGCAGGAGACGGCGAAGCTTCTCGGCAGCGCGGCCCGCTATATCGACGTCGCCGTGCTCGGCCCCATTCATCCGGCGCGGCACCAAACGCCGATGCTGCTTGCCGGCGCCGCGGCGGATGCGGCCACCCCGACCTTGACCGCGCTCGGCATGCACGTGAGCGTCGCCGGCGTCGAAGTCGGCGCCGCGGCGGCGATCAAGATGGTGCGCAGCGTCATGGTCAAGGGCATCGAGGCGCTGACGCTTGAGTGTTTCCTTGCCGCCGCGCGCGCCGGCGTGGTCGACGAGGTCGCCGCTTCGCTCAAGAACAACTATCCCGGCCTCGATTGGTCGAAGATCGTTCCCTACAATCTCGAACGCATGGCGAGCCACGGCGAGCGGCGCGCCGCTGAAATGGAGGAGGTCGCCGCGACGCTGCGCGAGCTCGGCGTCGAGCCGCTGATGACCGCGGCGACGGTCAAGCGCCAGCGCGAGATGGGCGAGATCGGCACGCAGCCCGCCGTGCGCGGCGCGCTCAAGAAGGATGGCGCGGCCATGCTCACCGCCATCGGCGCGGCGGCGCGCGACCGGCATTGACGCCGAAAACGTCATCCGCGACGACGGATCGTCTCGGCGAGGTAGGCGAACGACGCTTTCGGCGTGCGTTTTAAGCTTGCAAAATCGACATGGATGATGCCGAAGCGGCGGCTGTAACCTTCCGCCCATTCGAAATTGTCGAGAAGCGACCAGATGAAATAGCCGCGCAGCTTGACGCCGGCGGCACGGGCGCCGCGCACGGCGGCAAGATGTTCGCGCAGGTAAGCGATGCGATCCTCGTCGTGCACGGTGCCGTCGGACGCGAGCGGATCGTCGTAGCAGGCACCGTTCTCGGTCACGTAGATTTCCGGATTGCCGTAATGGTCGCGCAGGCGAAAGAGCGCGTCGGTCAGGCCGCTCGCGTCGATCGGCCAGCCGAAGGCGGTAAAGCGCGTGCCGGGAGGCGTGGCACCGAACCAGGCGCCGAACAGGCTTTGCGGCGCGTCGGCAATATACATCGGCGCGTAATAGTTGACGCCAATGAAATCGACCGGCTGCCGGATGGTCTGCATGTCGCCGGCGGCGACGAGCGGCGCCACCTCCGCGGCCATCGCCAGCGGATAAATGCCCTTGAACAACGGGTCGAGGAAAGCACCGTTCCAGAACGCATCGAAGCGCTCGCCGGCGCGCTGATCCTCCGCGCGATCCGCCGACGGCCGTACCGGCTGGATGTTTAGCACGGTACCGAGGCGCAGGCGCAAGCGTTCCGCCCGCAGCGCCTGCAGCGCGCGGCCCTGCGCCAAGTTCTGATGATGGATGGCGGCGAGCATATGCGGCAAGCCGGTGAGTCCCGGCGCTTGGCTGCCGACGCCGTGGCCGAACAGCGCATGTAGGTTGGCTTCGTTGAACATCGCCCAATGCGTGACGCGGTCGCCCAGGCGCCGCACCACGACACGCGCGTAGTCGGCGAATTTTTCGGCGATGTCGCGGTTGAGCCAGCCGCCCTGATCCTGCAACGCCTGCGGCAGGTCCCAGTGATAAAGGCAAGCCCAGGGCGTGATGCCGCGCGCGAGAAGCGCATCGACCAGGCGATCGTAGAAATCGAGGCCGCGCTCCTCGATCGCGCCGGCGCCGGCCGGCAGGATGCGCGGCCACGCCACCGAGAAGCGGTAGGCGGAAAAGCCGCCGCGGGCGAGCCATTCGACGTCTTCGCGCCAGCGGTGATAGTGGTCGCAGGCGACATCGCCGGTGTCGCCGCTCTTCACCTTTCCCGGCGTATGCGAAAAAACGTCCCAGATGCTCTTGCCGCGCCCGTCTTCGTCGACCGCCCCCTCGATCTGATAGCTCGAGGTCGAGGCGCCCCACACGAAGCCCGCGGGGAAAGCTTCCTCCTCGGCCGCGGCGGCGCGCGGATGAAGCGCCGCCCGCAGGCCGAGCAGGCCCGCGAGCGCAGGGAGGAGCCTGCGGCGCGACACGGTCAGCATGTCATCGGCATCATCGGCGTCGTTTCTTGCCGGCAGCGCGCTTTCTCGTGCCGGCGATGGAATAAATCTCCCTCTCCACGTGCAGCGGGGCGTGATGTTCTCACCCCGCCGGCAAGATGACGGCGCGGCATTCGCCGAAGCCGACGCGCGGGGAGCCGGGCTTTTGCGCAAAGCCGCGGAAGATGATCTCGTCGCCGTCTTCGATGAAGGCGCGCTGCTCGCCGGTCGGTAGCTTGATCGGCTCGCGCCCGCGCGCCGTCAGTTCGAGGAGGCTGCCCCAGCTTCCCTTCTCCGCAGCCGAGACGGTGCCGGAGCCGAACAGATCGCCGATCGCGAGAGCACAGCCGTTGCTCGCGTGATGCGCGACCATCTGCGCGACGGTCCAATACATCGTCGCAAAGGAGGTCTGCGTCAGGCGCTGCGGCGCGATGCCGCCGCAGCGCATCTGCTCGGTCGCGAGACAGGCTTCGAGCGTGATGTCGAGGCCGCCCTGTGTTTGATCGGCAGCATCGGTGAGATACGGCAGCGGCGCCGGATCGTCCTGCGGCCGGCGGAATGCCGGAATGCGAAACGGCGCCAGCGCTTCCTGCGTCACCACCCACGGCGAAACCGTGGTGGCGAAGTTCTTTCCGAGAAACGGACCGAGCGGCTGATATTCCCAGCCTTGGATGTCGCGCGCCGACCAGTCGTTGAGCAGACAGAAGCCGAAAATGTGTTCGACCGCTTTGCCGATCGGCACGGTTTCGCCGAGCGTGCTCGGCGTGCCGATGTAAAAGCCGAGCTCCAGCTCGAAATCGAGATTGCGCGAAGGCCCATAGCTCGGCGCCGCCTCGTCGGCGCGTTTGCGCTGGCCCTGCGGGCGCTTGACCGGCGTGCCGCTGACGCGAACCGACGAGGCACGGCCGTGATAGGCAACCGGCAGGTATTTGTAGTTCGGCATCAGCGGACTGTCCGGCCGCAACATGCGCCCGACATTGGCGGCGTGGAAGATCGAGGCGTAGAAGTCGGTGAAGTCGGTGATCGCTACCGGCAGTCCGATCTCCGCCTGCTCCATCGGCATCAGATGGCGGCGCAGCCTTTCGTCGCCTTGTGCGGCGCTCAAGCCGCGCGAGAGTGAAAGCCGCAACGCCGACCACGCCCGCGGCCCACGCGACATGAGATGATTGAGATACGGCGCCGCACACGCTTCGGCCGCCTGTGCCGCGGGGCCTGCGAAGCATGAAGCCGCCGCAGCCACGTCGAGGATGTGATCACCGATCGCTACACCGACGCGCGGCGGCATGCCGGCGGCCGGGCGAAATACGCCGAACGGCAGATTCTGGATGGGAAAGTCCGCATCGGACGCGTTGGCGCTTTCGACAAAACTTCGCCGCGCGGGATCGTGCGTTTCGTTGAGCACGCCGGTCATGGTCGCGATGCTTAGTGCAAAATCGCCGTGGCTCCAACCCGCCCGCAGTTTAATGTCGCCCCGCCGACGCGCAATGGCGGCTTCCACCGGCGGGAGCAGCCAATTACTCTGTCGGCGTTTGCTACCCGGGGCGCGGAGGCGATTATGCATTGGACGGAGTTCTTCACCAGCGGCGCGTCGCTGTTCATCGTGGCGACTGCCTCGACCAAGACGATGGTGCCGCTGCGCATCCTCGCCATCGTCGCCAACTGCTTCCTGATCACCGTCTTCGCGGTTTCGCACGGCTGGTTTCCGATGGCGATGCAGGCGCTGGCGCTGCCGCTCAACGCCTATCGCCTGTATCAGATGCTGGTCCTGATCAGGAACGTGCGCGAGGCGATCCGCGGCAAACCCTCCTTGGAATGGCTCAAGCCGTTCATGGCCGAGCGTCACTTTCGCAAGGGCGACCTGCTCTTCGCCAAGGGTGAAACGGCGGACGCGATGTACTACACCATCAGCGGGCGCTACCGGCTCATCGAACTCGGCGTCGAGCTCGGAGCCAGCGAGGTCGTCGGCGAGCTGGCGATGCTGGCGCCCGACAACCGCCGCACCGCGACGCTCGAATGCATCGAGGAAGGCAACGTGCTGTCGATCACCTACGAGCAGGTCGAGCAGCTCTATTATCAGAACCCGACCTTCGGTTTCTACTTCCTGCGTCTGGCGACGGCACGGCTGTTCGACAATATCGGCCGGTTGGAAAACCAATTGACGCGACAGACCGCGAACGCCTGATACCGGCCAAGAGCATGACTTCATTCGTCTTTTCAGCCAAATCGTTCGATCGACAATCGATTCAGTCTGAAACGATTTCGCTTTAAAGCGCGATGGCATGAGGTTTAGTCGACTATCGCGCCTAGTATTTTGATGGAGCATGATCGTTTCGGAAAACCGATTTCCACCCCCGGATCGAGTCCGGGGGCAGGCTTTTTCCGGATCATGCTCTAGGATGCTGCGGCCGCAACGAGTCGGCGCGCAAAGCGCGCCTGGAACGCCATGAAGCAGAAAGAAATCTCCCGCGTGGAGCTGGCGCGCTACCTGCTGTCGCCTTCGCTCTTCGTGATGGTGGTGATGATGGTGGCCGAGGCGATGCTGGCGGCGGCCACCACCTGGCTCGTCATCAACGCCGGCCGCAAGGTCGCCGTCGGTCAATTCCTGCTCACCGATCTCATCTGGATCCTCACCGCGCAGTCCGCCTCCTACGTGGCCGGCGTCATCAGCTGGATCTTCGCCGAGCGCGCCGGCTATCGCGGCTTCGGCAAATTCATGCTGCGTTTCGCGCGCGAGAACCGCGGCAAGGTCAAGCTGTTCGGCGACAAGCCGGCGCGCGAGCAGGTCGAGCCGTTTCTCACCGGCGAGACGTTCCAATGCTTCTTCAGCCTGATGTACGAGCTGGAATTCACGCTGAAGCTGCTGCTCGGGTTGGTCTTCAATGCGCTCGTGCTCGGCGCCGAGATCGACGTGAGCCTGCCGTTCGCCTATGTCGGCGCCTTCGGCGCCTTGCTGCTGATGCAATGGGCGCTGCAGAAGCCGATTTCGCGCACTTATCTGGAAAACCAGCGCATGAACAACCGCGTCACCGCGCAGGGCTATACCGCGTGGGACAATATCTTCAGCGGCAACCGCTACAACCTGCGGCTCTGGCTCGCCGACTTCAAGCAACGGCTGCGCGAAGCGCTGACCGCGCAGATCCGCGCGATCGTGGCGCGGGAAGGCATGAGCGCGATGAGCGGCATCGTCAGCCTCGCCATCGTCTTCGCCATGATCACGGTGGTGGCCGTGCACAATGCCGGCGACACGACGATGCTGGTCGCGCTGGCGACGACGCTGCCGCGGCAGATCGAGATGACCTACGAGCTGCATCTGCTCGCTACCGGCTGGAACGATTTCATTGCGGTGTGGACCCGCTTCGGCGGCGTCGCCGCCAACATGCTGCCGCAGCCCGAACCGGCGTTCGACAATCGCATCAAGTTCGATCGGCTGGTGCTGCGCGAAGGCGACGATGCCAACGTCGTCTCCTCGGTGCACGACGCGCTGCGCATCGTGCAGGCGCGGCCGACCGGCCGCATCAACATCCGCGGCGCCAACGGCACCGGCAAATCCTCGCTGCTGGCAAGCCTAAAGACGGAAATGCAGCGGCGCGCGTTTTACTGGCCGGCCTCGGACCGGCTCGCCTTCAAATTCGCCGGCGGCGTGGTGCCGGTCGACGTCGAAGGCGATCACGAGGGCGACGTCACCGTGGTCACGCAATCCATGGACAAGAAGCTCGGCTTCTCCACCGGCGAGCGGCAGCTCAAATCGCTGGAGGAAATCGTCAAATCGACCGACGCGCCGATCTATCTGCTCGACGAATGGGACGCCAATCTCGACGCGGCGAACAAGGCCAAAGCCGACGCCCTGGTCGACGCGCTTGCCGCGCGCGCCCGCGTGGTCGAAATTTCACACCGCGACCGCGCGGCGTAGGTTTGCGCGAAAGCGGCGGCGCGGAGCGACACGTCAATCGGCGTTGACGGCTCGCACACCGACTTCTAACACAGCGCCGGTCGCCGAAGCCGATCGCCTCGACTTCGGCGCGTTGCATAAATCCAGGTGACCGACACGTGACGACGAATATCCGCGCGGCTTGCGTCATCGGCTGGCCGGTCGAGCATTCGCGCTCGCCGCTGATCCACAATTATTGGCTCAAGCGCTACGGCATCGCCGGCGAATACCGGCGCGAGGCGGTACCGCCGGAAGAATTCGCAGCCTTCGTCGGCTCGCTCGCCGCGCGCGGCTATGTCGGTGCCAATGCGACGCTGCCGCACAAGGAAGCCGCATTGGCGCTGTCGCAACCCGACGAGCGGGCGCGTGTGGTTGGCGCCGCGAATACACTGTGGCTCGATGATGGCATCCTGCGTTCGACCAACACCGACGTCGAAGGTTTTCTGGACAATCTCGACGCCAGCGCGCCGGATTGGGATCGCGCGCTGCGCAAGGCAGTCGTGCTCGGCGCCGGCGGGGCGGCACGCGCCGTGATCTATGGGCTCCTCACTCGCGGCGTCGAGCGGATCGTTCTCGTAAACCGCACGCGCGAGCGCGCCGAAGCGCTGCGCCAGGTTTTCGGCACGCGCATAGAAGCGACCCGTTGGGAGGATTTGGATGCGGCGCTCACCGGCGCCGCACTCTTGGTCAACACGACGTCGCTCGGCATGCAGGGACAGCCCGCTCTGGCGATCGATTTAACGCGACTGCCCGACAGCGCCGTCGTCGCCGATCTCGTTTATGCGCCGGTCGTTACGCCGCTCATGGCGGCGGCCGAAGCCCGCGCGCTGCGGATCGCCGACGGGCTTGGCATGCTGCTGCATCAGGCCGTGCGCGGCTTTGCGCTGTGGTTCGGGACGACGCCCGCGGTGACGCCGGAATTGCGCGCGCTGGTCGAAGCGGACCTCGCCCTCCCGCAACGAGGCAATTCAGCGTAAAATAATTCAAGGGCGTCGCAAACGATCCGCCGCGGCTGAGGCCGCGCGCGCAAGTGCGGAGCACGACGATGATGAGGACGATCATGCAAAGGGCCATGAGTGCGAGCGCGGTCTTGCTGCTAACCGCGTCAATGGCGGCGGCACAACAACCGCCGACCGTGCGCGTGCGCGGGACCATCGAAACCATCGACGGCCGGGTCCTGAGCGTGAAGGGGCGCGACGGCGCGCCCATCACCGTAAAGCTCGCCGACGGCGCGCCGGTGCGGACCGTCGTCAAACAATCGCTTGCCGACGTCAAGACCGGCAGCTTCGTCGGCATCACCGCCATGCCGCAAGCGGACGGAACGCAGAAGGCCGTGGAAATCCACATCTTCCCCGAGGCCATGCGCGGCACCGGCGAGGGTCATCGGCCGTGGGACCTCATGCCGAACAGCACCATGACCAACGCCAATGTCGACAGCGTCGTCATCGGCGCCGACGGGGAGGCGCTGGTGCTGAGATACAAAGACGGCGAGAAGAAATTCATCGTGCCGGCCAACGTCGAGGTCGTCTTGTTTACGCCGGCGAGCGTGTCCGACCTCAAGCCGGGGGAAAAAATCTTCGTCGCCGCGGCAAAAAGGCTGCCCGACGGCACGCTCGAGGCGCCGAACGTCACCGTGAGCCGCAACGGCGTCGCTCCGCCCATGTGAGGGCTCGGCTCGACAGCCGTATCGCCGGCCGGCTGCGCGAGTGGCACGGCAATTGCTCGTTGCTCTTGCGCCGGCAAGCCAAGGACGGCAGCAAACGGGCGACTAGGAGGTCAACCATGACGCGGGCCGAACTCACCGAGAAAATGCTTGGGATCAAGCGCGAGAAGGGCTGGAGCTGGAAATACATTTGCGGGGAGATCGGCGGCATGTCGCCGCTCCTGGTCACTGGGGCGGTGCTCGGCCAGATGAAGCTAACCAAGCCGCAGGCGGCGAAAGCCGCCGAACTGTTCGGGCTGAGCAAGACCGAACAAGCGCTGCTCAACGAAGTGCCCTACCGCGGCACGCCGATGCCGCCAACCGACCCGCTGATCTATCGCTTTTACGAACTGGTGATGGTCAACGGCCCGGCGTTGAAGGCGCTGATCGAGGAAGAATTCGGCGACGGCATCATGTCGGCGATCGATTTCGACTTGCAAATGGAACGCCTGGCCGACCCCAAGGGCGACCGGGTGAAGCTCACGATGTCGGGCAAATTCCTGCCGTACAAATATTACGGCGCCACCGGCAACGCGCAGGCCTACGGCTACAAGGAGGAATAGGCGGTCGACTGCCGGTCACCAATGCTTGTGGCAGTGACGGTGGAAATTGTTGTCGGTCCAGCAGGCTCCCTTGCCGACCGGCGGCCCCCAGAACGGTTTGCCCCATACGGCGCCAACCACGCCGCCGACGACGGCACCGGGGGGCCCGGCAACGATCAGGCCGGTTCCTGCACCGGCCGCAGCACCGACCATGTCGGCATGCGCCGGCGAAACCGCGGCCGCCGCAGCAAAGACGGCCGTCGCCATGAAGACGTTACGCATGGGGTCTCCTCCTGGTTCTCGTTGCAAAGGCCAACGCGATGCCCAGACGAAGCCGTTCATATCATCGTAAACCTTGTCATAAGGTTGACGAGGCGTTACCGCGGCGCGGCAACCTTGCTCTGCGTCCGCAAGCCTACGCCGCCACGATCACGCGGCGGTCGATGTCGGCGACGCTGTTGGTGCCGGTCAGCGCCATGGTGGCGTCGAGCTCGCTGCGCATGATCTCGATGGCGCGGGCGACGCCCGCCTGTCCGCCGGCGCCGAGCCCGTAAACATAGGCGCGCCCGCTCAAGCACGCGCGCGCGCCAAGCGCGAGCGCGCGCATGATGTCTTGGCCCGAACGGATGCCACCGTCGAACAGGATTTCGATCGACGATCCGACCGCGTCGGCAATCGCCGGCAGGGCGGAAATCGACGATGGTGCGCCATCGAGCTGACGGCCGCCGTGATTTGACACCACCAGCGCCGCCGCGCCGGTCTTCGCCGCGACGAGCGCATCCTCCACGTCGAGAATGCCCTTGAGGATGAGCTTGCCGCCCCAAAGGCCGGCGATCCATTCCACGTCCTTCCAGCTCAGCGTCGGATCGAACTGGTCGGCGACCCATCGCGTGAGCGAATTGACGTCTTCCATGCCGCGAACATGGCCGGCGAGATTGCCGAAGGTCCTGCGCTTGCCGCGTGCGACGCTGAGCGCCCAGGTCGGCTTGCTGGCCATGTCGATCAGATTCATGATGCGCAGCTCCGGCGGCACGGTCATGCCGTTCTTGATGTCGCGGTGGCGCTGACCGAGGGTCTGTAGATCAACGGTGAGCACCAGTGCGCTGCACTTGGCGGCCTTTGCCCGCTCGATCAGCGAGCGCGCGAAACCGCGATCTCTCATGACATAGAGCTGGAACCAGAACGGCTTGTCGACCGACGACGCCACGTCCTCGATCGAACAGATCGACATGGTCGAAAGCGTAAAGGGAATCCCGGCCTCGTGCGCGGCGCGGCAGGCCAATATCTCGCCGTCGCCATGCTGCATGCCGCAGAGTCCGATCGGCGCCAGCGCCAGCGGCAGCGACGCCGGCTCGCCGAGAAGCGTGGTGGCGGTGCTGCGATTGGAGACGTCGACGAGAACGCGCTGACGCAATTTGATGTTCTCAAGATCGGCGCGGTTGGCGTCGAGCGTCTGCTCAGCATAAGAACCGCTCTCCGCATATTCGAAGAACGCACGCGGCACACGGCGACGCGCGGTTTGCCGCAGGTCCTCGATGCAGGTCATGTAACTCATCGCTGGCATTTCCTACCCCTCGCATCTCTCGGTGCTGCATACTAAGTAGCACAAACCGCGATGCAGCTCCCGATCGGCGGAACACGAACGGCTGCCGGCGCGTTTAGCCGATACGGCGTCGTGCAAGGCAACTCGTGCGTCAGGACAACGACAATGGAGGAGTGGAACAGCAGCCGGCCGCTGCAAACCGTCCACGGCGGGTCTGAACGGGACGTCAAAAGACCGGCCGATAATCGACGGCAACGCGAGGAAAGACGCAAGGAGGCGATCGAGCGCGTGCTGGACCGCGCACTGGAAGACACGTTTCCGGCGTCCGACCCGGTCGCCGTCACCCAGCCACCCGGCAACGTCTACGACAAGCGGGCACTCTAGGCGGTAAAGGGGCCTTGCGCCGGCGCACCGCCGCCCGGCGAGCGTTATGCCGTTGATCCCGCTTGCAATTTGCCGCCCCTACGATGGAAAAAGCATTACGCTGGGCAGTAAGATTACCAAATATTTTTTGAGGTGGACGTCAGCCGTAACGCGTTAATATCTTCGCCGCAAAGACACGCGGTGGGGGACCATGGTCCGCAAGTATTTTGGCACTGACGGCATTCGCGGCCGCGCCAACGGCGTTATCACACCGGAACTCGCGCTCAAGGTAGGCCAGGCGACCGGCCTCGTGTTCCGCCGGGCGGGCCAAGATCGTCACCGCGTGGTGATCGGCAAGGACACCCGGCTGTCCGGCTACATGATCGAAACCGCTTTGATCGCCGGCTTCACCTCCGTAGGCATGGACGTCCTGCAGCTCGGGCCGATGCCGACGCCGGCGGTCGCCATGCTCACGCGTTCGATGCGGGCCGATCTCGGCGTCATGATCTCGGCTTCGCACAACCCGTTCGACGACAACGGCATCAAGCTGTTCGGGCCGGACGGCTATAAGCTCTCCGACGGGGTCGAGCGTCAGATCGAAACGTTGATCGACGGCGATATGACCAAGCGCCTGGCGAAAAGCCGCGAGCTCGGCCGCGCCAAGCGCATCGACGGCGTACACGACCGCTACATCGAATTCGCCAAGCGTACGCTGCCGCGCAACCTGTCGCTCGAAGGCTTGCGCGTCGTCATCGACTGCGCCCACGGCGCCGCCTACCGCGTCGCACCCGAAGCGCTGTGGGAGCTTGGCGCCGACGTCATCGCCATCGGCGTCGAGCCGGATGGCTTTAACATCAACCGCGAGTGCGGTTCGACGGCGCCCGACGCGCTCTGCCGCAAGGTGCGCGAGATGCGCGCCGACATCGGCATCGCGCTCGACGGCGACGCCGACCGCGTGGTGATCGTCGACGAACAGGGCCATCTGGTCGACGGCGATCAACTCCTGGCGGTGATCGCCGAGAGCTGGCGCGAAAACGGCCGGCTCGCCAAGCCGGGCATCGTCGCCACCGTGATGTCGAACCTCGGCCTCGAGCGCTATCTGCAATCGCTCAAGCTCTCGCTCGTGCGCATGCCGGTCGGCGACCGCTACGTGCTCGAGCACATGCGCGAGCACGGCTATAATGTCGGCGGCGAGCCGTCCGGCCATATCATCCTTTCCGACTACACCACGACCGGCGACGGCTTTGTCGCCGCGCTGCAAGTGCTCGCCGTGGTGAAGAAGCTCGACAAGCCGGTGTCGAAAGTGTGCCACCGCTTCGCCGCGTTGCCGCAGGTGCTCAAGAACGTGCGGTATCGCAGCGGCAAGCCGCTGGAGAATTCCAAGGTGCGCTCGGTGATCGAGGATGCGGAACAGCGCCTGAACGGTCACGGCCGGCTGGTGGTGCGGCTGTCGGGAACCGAGCCGGTGATCCGCGTCATGGGCGAGGGCGACGACAAGGCGCTGGTCGAGGAAATCGTCGACGGCATCGTCGACGTCCTCACCAATCACGCGGCGTGACGGATATATCCCGTTCAATCCCGCGACTTGAGGAATTGCGCGAAAGCCTTCAGCGTTGTTTCCGAGACGTAGTGCTCGATGCCTTCGGCGTCGACCTCAGCCGCCTCGGTCGGCACGCCGAGCGCACAGAGAAGATCGACGACAAGCCGGTGACGGACGCGCACGCGCTCGGCGAGCGCCCGCCCCTTCTCGGTGAGAAACACGCCGCGATAGGGCCGCGCGGTCGCCAGGCCGGCGCGCTTTAAGCGTGAGATCGTCTTCACGGCGGTCGCGTGCGATACGCCGAGACGTCGCGCGATGTCCGTCGGCCGCGCTTCGCCCTCGCTGCGCAGGAGATCGGCGATCAGCTCCACATAATCCTCCAGCAATGCCGTCGACTGCGCCGACCGCGCCTTGCCGAACCGGCGCGCCTGGGTGATTTCCGCGGGAAGCTTTCCCGCGGCGCGCCCGCATTTCGGCTTGTCCGCCACCGCCACGTTCATGGTTTTGCCAACGCCGCCGCTGCGGCGTTCCCATCTTGCGCTCCGAGAACATATTCTTTCAATCGTGTCAAAATGTAGTCAAGACCACATTTTGCAGCCGTTGACTTATTGGTGCGGCTTTTTATAGTGTAACCGATGCTACACTTTCCAGTAAGTGCTTCATGTTGGATATGATCCGTCCGCGCCGGCGACGGAAGAGATCACTGTCGGAACGGACCGTTGCCGCGGCGCGGGAGGTCCTGGCCGGGCAGCGCGGCGGATTGCGCGCCTACGCGGCGTTCGCCGGCCCGGCGGTGATTGCTTCCATCGCCTATGTGGACCCCGGCAATTTCGCGACCAACATCCAGGCCGGAGCGAAGTTCGGTTACGGCCTGCTCTGGGTCGTATTGCTCGCTAATCTGATCGCGATGCTGTTCCAGGCGCTGTCCGCCAAGCTCGGCATCGTCACCGGCCGCAATCTTGCGCAGATGTGCCGCGACCACTTCCCGCGGCCGGTCGTTTGGGCGATGTGGGGCGTGAGCGAGATCGCCGCCATGGCGACCGACCTGGCGGAATTCCTTGGCGGCGCCATCGGACTTTCGCTGCTGTTCCACATGCCGCTGTTGGCCGGCATGGTCATTACCGCGATCATCACCTACGGCCTTTTGATGTTCGAAAGCCTCGGCTTCCGGCCGATCGAGCTGATCATCGGCAGCATGGTGAGCATCATCGCAATCTGTTACCTGGTCGAGATATTCATCGTCCCCGTGGATTGGGCTGCGGCGGCGGTGCACACCGTCGTGCCGCAGCTTGCCGACGCGCAGGCGCTGCTACTCGCGGTCGGCATCGTCGGCGCGACCGTCATGCCGCACGCGGTCTACCTGCATTCCGGCCTGACACAGGCGCGCATGCCGGTGCGCAACGACGCCGAACGCCGCAAGGTGCTGCGCTTCTCCAACCAGGAAGTCATTCTCGCGCTGACCGTCGCCGGGCTCGTCAACATGGCCATGGTGATGATGGCCTCGAGCGCGTTCCACGCCGGCCATCCCGAAGTCGCCGAAATCGAAACCGCCTATCACACGCTGGCGCCGCTGCTCGGCATCGGGGCGGCGGGTGTGTTTCTGCTTTCGCTCATCGCCTCGGGCGTGTCGGCATCCACCGTCGGCACCATGGCCGGCCAGATGATCATGCAGGGCTTCGTCGGCTTCCGCATCCCGATCTGGCTGCGCCGGCTGGTGACGATGCTGCCGGCCTTCGTCGTCGTCGCGCTCGGCGTCAATGCTACGAATGCGCTGGTCGTCAGTCAGGTCATGCTCAGCATCGCGCTGCCGCTGCCGATGATCGCGCTCATCATCTTCACCGGCCGGCGCGACATCATGGGCGCCTTCGCAAATAGCCGGCCGACCCGCGTAGCCGCCTTGATCGGCGCGATCGTCGTGCTCGGCCTCAACGTCTTTCTGATCGCGCAGACGCTCGGTCTCGAACTACCGGGCCTGTCCGCTGCATGACGTAGATCTGGTGAGGATTATCCGAAGCGCGGGGCCGAGCCATTCGTTAAAGGAACGCTTTTGCGTATCTCGGCAACAAACCGCTGCGCAATCGGTCAGGGCCAATAACCGACGTCGACCGCTGGCGCGGTAAAAATTGAAGGCGGGACCGACAGTGCGGTCCCGCCTCTCGTCGTTTTAGACGGTCTTCAAGTTCTCGGCGGCTGATTTGCCGGTCTTGCGATCCACCACAACCTCGAAGGCAACGCGCTGGCCTTCCCTCAGCTCGCGCAGGCCTGCGCGCTCAACGGCGCTGATATGGACGAACACATCCTTGCCGCCGCCTTCAGGCTGGATGAATCCATAACCCTTCTGCGCGTTGAACCATTTCACGGTTCCGTTGCTCACGGGACACTCCTCTGTAGAATCACGATTTGAGCCGCGCGAAATGCGCGGCCCGGTTTGCTCGAGATTTTTGGTGAAAGATCGTCAGTCAGGCGCGCTTGTCGTCGCTGCGTGGCCTAGTCTCGTTCGGCCGAAAACTCGATGCTGCCTATGTAGCGAGAACTCAGCTGATCCGCAAGAGCGGGAACGCACGATTGAAGCGTTCGTCCGC
>Ga0187784_10000061_pt1 | contig 64291 bp, 56 predicted proteins | sample 1015_SJ02_MP15_2_FD_132964 | JGI IMG/M metagenome (GOLD analysis project Ga0187784, IMG submission 132964) | Tropical peat soil microbial communities from peatlands in Department of Meta, Colombia - 1015_SJ02_MP15_20_MG | ecosystem: Environmental > Terrestrial > Soil > Wetlands > Peat | place...
AACAGCGTCGCTTGCCCGCGATCGATCCCCTCAACGAAGCGCCTCATCCGATCCCTCCGCAGCAGCAGAATCACACCGCAGAGTGAATCACATACAGCGCGTTTTTACACAGCCAGGGTCAATCGCTACATCCGTGCGACCGCACCACGTCCTTGGTGCTCCGAAAGCAGAACATGGCGCCGTGGCCGCGGGTGGCCTGCCCTCCCGGATATCACTGCCACCCGATCCCGCAGGGGTCGTTTGCGGTGGAAGACGTCTTTAACCTAACGAGAGGCCGCCGCTTAGGATTTGATATATAATGGTTTTCCTATACTTCGATATCGGCAAACCTGCTGTTCCTTTGATTGCGAAATTCGTATGAGAATGCGGCGCAACCGCCCACGAAGTTTGCCACTGGGATACTAGGGCACACACATTGGTCGCCACGGACCTGCATAGCGCCGGCCATCGCCGGGGCGTCGTCTGCGCGCCGCACGCGGTCGCAGTGGAAACCGGACACTCGATCCTCGCCGAGGGCGGCAACGCCCTCGAAGCGATGGTGGCGATGGCGGCGGCGATCGCCGTCGTCTATCCGCATATGAATCATGTGGGCGGCGACGGCTTCTGGCTCATCCGCGAGCCGTCCGGCCGGGTGCGTGCGATCATGGCGGCGGGTCCGGCAAGCTTCGAGGCGCGGCCCGAGCTCTACCGCGAATATGAAACCATCCCGCCGCGCGGCCCGGGCGCGGCGCTCACCGTGCCGGGCGCGGTCGGCGGCTGGTCGCTGGCGCTCGACGCGGCCAAAGCAAACGGCGGCACGCTGCCGCTCGCGGTTCTGCTTGCGCCGGCCATCGTCCAGGCGCGCCAGGGCTATGCAGTGTCGCGCAGCCAGGCGCGGCTCACCGAGGAACGGCTCATCGAACTCAAATACATTTCCGGATTCGCCAAGACGTTTCTGGTCGACGGCAAGCCGCCGCCGGTCGGCACGAGATTGCGGCAAGGGGCGTTGGCCAGGACGCTCGCGCATCTGGCCGATGCCGGCCTCGATGATTTTTATCGCGGCGACGTGGGGCGCGAGATCGCGGCCGATCTCCGTCGCATCGGCAGCCCGCTCGCGCGCGAGGATCTGACGCGTTACCACGCCACGGTCGCCGAACCGCTTCAGGTCGAATTGCCGTCGGGCACCGCCTACAACACCGATGCGCCGACCCAAGGCGTCGCCTCGCTGATGATCCTGGCTTTGTTCGCCCGCCTCGGCGTCACCAAGGCGGAGCGGTTCGACCATATCCACGGCCTGGTCGAGGCGACCAAGCGCGCCTTGCGCGCGCGCGACCGCGTCGTCACCGACCCCGAGCATCTCGCCCATCCGCTCGAGCGCTATCTCGATCCGCGCTTTCTCGCCGGCGAGCGGATGAAGATCGGCCGCAAGGCGGCGCGCTGGCCGCTCACGCACGACGCCGGCGACACGGTGTGGATGGGCGCGGCCGACACCAGCGGCCTCGTCGTCTCCTACATCCAGTCGCTCTATTGGGAGTTCGGCTCGGGCTGCGTGCTGCCGGCGACCGGGGTGCTGATGCAGAACCGCGGGATCAGCTTCTCGCTCACCCGCGGCGCGCTCAATTTGCTCGCGCCCGGCCGGCTGCCGTTCCACACGCTCAACCCGGCGCTGGCGCTGCTCAAGGACGGACGCGTCATGGCCTACGGTGCCATGGGCGGCGACGGCCAGCCGCAGACTCAAGCCGCCCTGTTCACGCGCCACGTGGACTTCGCCGAGCCGCTCGCCGAGGCGCTCGATCGCCCGCGCTGGGTGCTCGGGCGGACTTGGGGCAAGCCGCTGGCGACGCTGCGCCTGGAATCGCGCTTCGACGAGGACCTCATCGACACGCTGCAATTCGCCGGCCACAACATCGACGTTCTGCACGAACCCTATTCCGACGTCATGGGCCACGCCGGCGCCGCGATCCTGCATCCGAACGGCACCTGCGAAGCCGCCCACGATCCGCGCGCTGATGGCGGCGCTGCGGGGGTGTAGGGCGCGCGATCCGCCGGGGTTCCGCTTTTCCGAATCATGCTCTAATGGCAGGCGATGCCCGCACGCGCCTTCCGCCTTGGCCGCTCGGCGACCGGACTCGGTCTATTCGCGACCAAGGTGATCAAACGATCGGCCTATATCGCGACCTATCGTGGCCGGCGCATTTCGACCGAGGAAGCCGACCGGCGCGAGGCCCGCGGCGCCAGGTACATGTTCGAGCTCAACAAGCGATGGACCATCGACGGCTCGCCGCGATGGAACCTGGCGCGCTACATCAATCACTCCTGCCGGCCGAACGCCAAGCCGGTGGGGCGCAAGGGCGGCATCGTGATCGTGGCGCTGCGCCGGATCGAGCCGGGGGAAGAAATCACCTACGATTACGGCCGCGAATATCTCGACTATTTCCTGCAGAATGGCGGCTGCCGCTGCGCCGCTTGCCGCAGGAGGAGGACCCTTCGCCGGCGCAGAGCGCGGCGCCGGCGCGCGGCGCGGGCCCACGCTTAACTCCGCTTACGACCCGACGACGGCATCGCTCGGCGCATGGCATCTTCGCCTGCGCCGCGGAATGACGTATCTGATTGGCGCTGCGGCCGCCGCGGAGGAGCGCCCTGAACAAGATCCGCCTGTGCCATCGCGTCGCCGTCGACGCCTTTAATCACTTCAACAGCGACGACGGCTGGGCGACCGCCAGCCACATCGCGCTGTCGGTGTTGATGGCGATGTTTCCGTTTCTCATCGTGGTGACGGCGCTCGCCGGTCTCATCGGCTCCGGCAATCTCGCCGACGAGGTTGCCCGGCTGATCGTCGCCGCCTGGCCGCACGAGGTCGCCGAGCCGATCGCCGATCAAATCCATCGCGTGCTCACCGGCGCCCATGGCGGCGTGCTCACCGTCGGCGCGGTGCTGTCGGTCTATTTCGCCTCGAGCGGGATCGAGAGCCTGCGCATCGGGCTCAACCGCGCCTACGGTCTGGCCGAAGAGCGCAGCTGGTGGCTGCTGCGGCTGGAATCGATCGGCTATGTGCTGGTCAGCGCGGTGGCGCTCCTGGCGCTGGCGTTTCTGGTGGTGCTCGGGCCGCTGATCTTCAGGGCCGGCGCCGCCTATGTGCCCTGGATCGGGCCGCTGGAAGCCCATTATGACGTCGCGCGCTTCGGCGTCGGCGCGATCGTGCTCGCGGTGGCGCTGATCATCCTGCACATGTGGCTGCCGGCCGGCCGGCGACGGCTTCGCGATATCTGGCCCGGAATCGTGGCGACGCTCTTGCTGTGGCTTGCCTGCGGCATCGCCTTCGGCCGCTACCTCTCGGATTTCGCCTATACCTATGTGACCTATTATGCCGGGCTCGCTTCGGCGATGGTGGCGCTGGTGTTTCTCTATTACAGCGCCTGGATTTTCATCTATGGCGGCGAACTCAACGCCGCGATCGCCCGCCGGCGCGAGGAAGCGGCGCGATTCTAGGGCGCAATCGCTTCAGGTTGAATCGATTGCGCTCCAGTTTTCCTTAGTGGAGCATGATCTTTTCGGAAAACCGGCGTTCCACTTTTCCGGATCATACTCTAGTGGAGCATGATCTTTTCGGAAAACCGGCGTTCCACTTTTCCGGATCATACTCTAGTGGAGCATGATCTTTTCGGAAAACCGGCGTTCCACTTTTCCGGATCATGCTCTAGTGGAGCATGATCTTTTCGGAAAACCGGCGTTCCACTTTTCCGGATCATGCTCTGCACGCCCGCGCTTGCGCCCGAGCTGGAGCCGTCACATCCGATTGGTTTGCCGGTTCAGCTCCGGCAGCGAGGCCGCCTCGACCACGTCCTCGAAATTGCGCAGCCCCACGCGCGGGGTGTTGACCAGCACCGCCATGTTGCCGGGCTTGTGCCGGTTGGTGCGCATCAGCTCGTGCGCATAGGGGATCTTCTCCCAGGGAAACACGTCGCTCATGCACGGATCGATGCGGCGATCGATGACGAACTGGTTGGCGGCGCTCGCCTGCTTGAGATGCGCGAAATGCGAGCCCTGCACGCGCTTCTGCCGCATCCAGACGTAGCGCGCGTCGAAGGTGATGTTGAAGCCCGAGGTGCCGGCGCAGAACACCACCATGCCGCCGCGCTTGACCACCAGGCAGGAGACCGGGAACGTCGCCTCGCCCGGATGCTCGAACACGATGTCGACGTCGCGCTTGCCGGTGATGTCCCAGATCGCCTTGCCGAAGCGGCGCGCTTCCTTCACCCAGGCATCATAGGCCGGCGTGCCGACCTGCGGCATCGCGCCCCAGCACTTGAATTCGCTGCGGTTGATGACGCCCTTGGCGCCGAGATTGAACACGTATTCCGCCTTCGATTCGTGCGAGACGATGCCGATGGCGTTGGCGCCGGAGGCGGCGACGAGCTGCACGCCGAAGACGCCGAGGCCGCCGCTCGAGCCCCAGACCAGCACGTTATCGCCCGGCCGGAGAATGTGCGGGGCATGGCCGAACAGCATGCGATAGGCGGTCGCCAGCGTCAGCGTGTAGCAGGCCGATTCTTCCCAGGTGAGATGCGCCGGCTTCGGCATCAACTGCCGCGACTGCACGCGGCAGAACTGCGCGAACGAGCCGTCCGGCGTCTCGTATCCCCAGATGCGCTGCGACGGCGACAACAGCGGGTCGCCGCCATTGCACTCCTCGTCGTCGCCGTCGTCCTGATTGCAGTGGACGATGACTTCGTCGCCGACTTTCCAGCGCCGCACTTTCGAGCCGACCGCCCAGACCACGCCGGAGGCGTCGGAGCCGGCGACATGGAACGGGTTCTTGTGCACGTCGAGCGGCGAGATCGGCTGTCCGAGCCCGGCCCACACGCCATTATAGTTGACGCCGCCGGCCATCACATAGACCAGCACCTCCTCCTCGGCGATCGGCCAGGTCGGCACCACCTCGTGCTGCATCGCCGTCTCCGGCGGGCCGTGACGCTCCTTGCGGATCGCCCAGGCATGCATGTTCGCCGGCACGTGACCGAGCGGCGGAACTTCGCCGATGTCGTAGAGATCCTTGAGCGGCGCGGCTGACGGTTTTCTCTGCACGACGGCCATGTTGACGGGCTCCAGTGTCGAACCGCCGAGCGTCACTTCTTGCTCAGGCGTAGCCCAACAGTCTGCCGTAGTTGATTTTGCAGCGCAATAAATAGTTCGCCGCAGGGCGGAGGCGCCGACAGTGCCGACAGCGATCATGCTGAGAGAGCGAGTCACGAGGTCGCGGCGAAGAAAGCCCGCGCGCGGTTCGAAGCGCCCTACTTCGCGGCAACGATCGCCGGCATTGGCGCGGCGAGAGCGAGCCCGACCTGCCGCCGCGTGATGCTCCGTCCGACCCGGCGCGCGGCGACGATCGCCAGCGCCGCGATGGCGACGCCGGCGATGACGTCGATGAAATAATGGCCGCCGACGATCGGGGTGGCGGCCAGCATGGCGCCGTTCGCCAGCACCACGATCGGCCGCAGCAAGCGGGACGGCCACAGCGCCCAGGCATAGAGCGCCGCCGAGGCGGCATGGAAGCTCGGAAAGGTCACGATGCCGGCGAGACCCAGCAGCTGCAGATGACGCAACGTGCCGTCGCGCGTCGGCGCGAAGTCGCGCACTTGTTCGAGATACGCCCCCGGATCGAGATTCTGCAGATTGGCCGGGTCGAGCCCGATCTGCTGATAGACGCCGATCGCCGGCACCAGCGCGGAAATGATCGTGGTCGCGATCAAGGCGGCGGCGAAGGCGAAGGTGAACTCCTCGATGCGCTGATAGCGGGCCATCGCCGCCAGCACGACCGGAATGGCGAAGATCGGCCAACGGATCATGGTGTAGCCGTAGCTCAGCCAGGCCGCGAGCGTCGGGTGATCGTTCACGTAGTTCACATAGGCCGCCCAGTCGAAGCCGAGCGCGCGGTCGATGACGAGAAGATTGGCGTCCTGCAGCGGCAGGTCCGTTGCCGCGGCGACGTAGGTCAACGGCGCCATCACCGCGGTGATCAGCACGATCTGCGCGGTGGCGCCGAGCACGAACATCACCTGCGGGTCGCGCCGCCGGGGCGAGCATGCATTGGCGTGAGCGAAGCCGCCATAGATGCCGACATAGCCGACGGCGACCGCGAGCCCCGCAAGCTCGATCGAGAAATTGGTGACGAGAAGACTCAGCGCCAACACCGCGCCCATGGCGCCGACGACGATCCAGTTGATGTGGAAGAAACGCCAAGCCGCCTCGGCGTCGTCCATCATGATCGTGGGTGTGACGTCCATGCCGGCAAACTGGCCCGGCAGCCGTTAAGGTGAGGAGAATCGGAACGGTTAAAATCGCGTGTGACGCTTGACCATCGTTAATATCGTCGCAATAAGACCCGCGTCACACTGATGGATCAAAGCGCGTCGCTTGGTGACGGCGAGATGACCCGATCCGCCGGACGCGATGCGCGCTGATGGTGTCGGCATTGGTCGTGCGGCGGGATTGGACTTCGTCCTCCCCCGCGCAGCAAAGCGCGGCGGAGGCGACGAAGATGATCCGGCTTTATGCCGCACTCCTCCTTGGCGGCGTCGCGCTCGCCGTTGCGGCGCTCGGCGGCTGCGTCGACAACAAGGCGCCGCCGGAGCAGCCCTCGTTCTATCAGGACCTCGCCCAGGCCGACGCGACGCTCGATGCCGCCGCTGCGGCCTCGATGATCTCGGGCTATCGCGGCAACAACGGGCTTGCTCCGGTCACGATCGATCCGGAACTGATGCGGCTCGCCGGCGAGCAGGCGCGCGCCATGGCCGCGCGCGACAAGATGGATCACGCGGCGCTGCGTCCGTTCCAGGAGCGCATCCGCAATTCGCCCTTCGCTGGCAGCGAGGCGGTCGAGAACATTTCCGCCGGCTACCGCACGATTGCCGAGGCGTTCTCCGGCTGGCGCGATTCGCCGCCGCACCGCGCCAACATGCTCAACGCCGGCGTCACCCGCATGGGCATCGCCGCGGTCTACGCGCCCAACTCGAAATACAAGGTGTTCTGGGCGCTGATCCTCGCCGGGCCCAGCAGCCGCCGCGGGTAGCATTTCCCGTAGCGATCGTAGGGTGGGCTAAGCCGCGCAGCGGCGTGCCCACGTGCTTGTCCCGACCTCTGCTCAGCCCACTTGCGTACTCGACCTGTACTGATTCCCTCTCCCCTCGTGGGAGAGGGCGCCGAGCGAGCCTGCGAGCGAGGCGGGTGAGGGGCAATGCTTCGAAAAATCTTGCGACGAAGCCCCCTCACCCGGCTCCGCCGCGCTCCGCGCGCCGTCGCCACCCTCTCCCGCAAGGGGGGGAGGGAAAGATCGGCACGCACCGCGCGAAGGACGGCGCTTATCCGTTCCCCATCATCCTGAGGAGCGAGCGAAGCGAGCCTCGAAGGATGAAGGCCACGGCATTTCAGCATGCATCCTTCGAGGCCCGCGCTGCGCGCGGGCGCCTCAGGATGACGGGAAATACAATGACGGGAAATTCACCTCTCCCCGTTGGGGAGAGGTCGCGCGCAGCGCGGGTGAGGGGGATCGAACGTCGAGCCCGGTCCCCCTCACCCGCCGCATGCGCTTCGCGCATTCGGCGGCCTCTCCCCCAAGGGGAGAGGCGAAGCAGCGCGGCAATACGGCGAGAACGAAGAACGCCATGAGCAGACAGCCTCCGACGCCGGGCGCCGAGCGATATGCGGCGCGGTTTGCCGCCGAGGCGGCGGCGCTGCAGCGCCATTATTGCAATGTCTTCAAGTTCTGGCGGATATGCCCGCTGAAAAAGTGCCGCAAGGCGAGAGCGTGCAGCGGCGACGCCAAACATTGCCTTCACCGCCGCGCAGCGGAAGTGCCGCGCGCCGTGCAATGGCTGGCGCGCCAAGAGATCCTGGCGGCAACGCGCCCGAGCGCCGGGCCGCCGGAGCGCATGGCGCGCGAGTTCATGCCGGGCGACCTCGCGGAGCGCTGACGCGGAAAGCAAGCGTAGCAAGCGTAGGGTGGGCTAAGCCGCGTAGCGGCGAGCCCACGTGCTTGTCTCAACCCGTACCGCGTGGGCTTCGCTTCGCTCAGCCCACCCTACGTACTGGGCGCTGATCGCAGCAAGCGTAGGGTGGGCTAAGCCGCGCAGCGGCGAGCCCACGTGCTTGTCTCAACCTGTACCGCGTGGGCTTCGCTTCGCTCAGCCCACCCTACGTACTGGGCGCTGATCGCAGCAAGCGTAGGGTGGGCTAAGCCGCGTAGCGGCGAGCCCACGTGCTTGTCTCAACATGTACCGCGTGGGCTTCGCTTCGCTCAGCCCACCCTACGTACTGAGCGCTGATCGCAGGAAGCATGAGCACGATGTTGCGCCGCAATACATTCCACGCCACATTGGCGTTGGCCACATTGGCGTTGCCGGAGTGGAAAGAGCGAGCATGGCCGAACAGCCGAAACGCGACAAGCCGTGGATCTTCCGCACCTATGCCGGGCACTCGACCGCCGCGGCGTCGAACGAGCTTTATCGCAAGAATCTGAGCAAGGGGCAGACCGGGCTCTCGGTCGCCTTCGATCTGCCGACGCAGACCGGCTACGACAGCGATCACCCGCAGGCCAGGGGCGAGGTCGGCAAGGTCGGCGTGCCGATCTCGCATCTCGGCGACATGCGCGCGCTGTTCGACGGCATCCCGCTCGGCGAGATGAACACGTCGTTGACGATCAACGCCACCGCCGCCTGGCTGCTGGCGCTCTATGTCGCGCTCGCCGACGAGCAGGGCGTGCCGCGGCAAAAACTCACCGGCACGACGCAGAACGACATCATCAAGGAATACCTCTCCCGCGGCACCTATGTGTTCCCGCCGGCGCCGTCGATGCGGCTCACCAAGGACGTGATCTTGTTCACGACCAAGGAGATGCCGAAATGGAATCCGATCAATGTCTGCTCCTATCACCTGCAGGAGGCGGGCGCGACGCCGGTGCAGGAGCTGGCCTTCGCGCTCGCTACCGCAATCGGCGTGCTCGATGCGGTCAAGGCCTCGGGCGCGTGCGCCGACGGACAATTCGGCGAAGTGGTCGGGCGCATCTCCTTCTTCGTCAATGCCGGGCTGCGCTTCGTCACCGAAGTGTGCAAGATGCGCGCCTTCACCGAGCTGTGGGACGAGATCACGCGCGAGCGCTACGCGGTCGGCGATGCCAAGCAGCGGCTGTTCCGCTACGGCGTGCAGGTCAACTCGCTCGGCCTGACCGAGCAGCAGCCGGAGAACAACGTCGCCCGGATTTTGCTCGAGATGCTGGCGGTAACGCTGTCCAAGGACGCGCGCGCGCGCGCGGTGCAGCTTCCGGCCTGGAACGAGGCGCTCGGCCTGCCGCGGCCGTGGGACCAGCAATGGTCGCTGCGCATGCAGCAGATCCTTGCCTATGAGACCGACCTGCTCGAATACGGCGACATTTTCGACGGCTCGCCGGTGATCGCCGCCAAGGTCGCCGAGCTGAAAGAGGCGGCGAAGGAGGAGCTAAAACAGATCGAGAAGATGGGCGGCGTCGTCGCCGCGGTCGAGCAGGGCTATCTCAAGCAGCAGCTCGTCGAATCGAACTCGCGGCGGGTCGAGGCGATCGAGCGCGGCGAGCAGACCGTGGTCGGCGTCAACCGCTTCGTCGAGACCGAGGCCTCGCCGCTCGCCGACGCCGCCGAGGCGGTGGTCACCGTTTCGCAGGCGGCGGAAGAAGAGCAGATCGCCCGGCTCAAGGCCTGGCGCGCCGCGCGCGACGGCGAGGCGGTCGCCGGCGCGCTGGCGGCGTTGCGCAAGGCGGCGCGCAGCGGCGCCAACATCATGCCCGCCTCGATCGCCTGCGCCAAAGCCGGCGTCACCACCGGCGAGTGGGGGTTCGCGCTGCGCGGTGCCTTCGGCGAATACCGCGCGCCGACCGGCGTCGGCACCGCCATGCGCAACGACGCCGAAGGCCTCGACGACATCCGCGCCGAAGTCGACCGGGTGTCGAAGAAGCTCGGCCGGCGTCTGAAATTCCTGGTCGGCAAGCCCGGCCTCGACGGCCACTCCAACGGCGCCGAGCAGATCGCCGCGCGCGCCCGCGACGCCGGCATGGAGGTGGTCTATGACGGCATCCGCTTGACCGCGGAAGCGATCGCCGCGGCGGCCGCGGAAAAACGCGTCCACGTCGTCGGCCTGTCGATTCTCTCCGGCTCGCACCTGCCGCTGGTGCAGGAGGTGATCGCGCGCATGAAGGAGGCCGGGCTCGACCACGTGCCGGTCGTCGTCGGCGGCATCATCCCGCCGCAGGACGCGAACGCGCTCAAGGAGGCCGGCGTCGCCGAAATCTACACGCCGAAGGATTTCGAGTTGAACCGCATCATGACCGATCTGGTGCGCATCGTGGAAAATGCCGCCGCCAAATGAATCAACCAGAGCGCAATCGGTTCAGGTTGAATCGAGGATCATGCTCTGGGCGGCGGGCGCACCGCCGCGGCGATCGCCTCGCTGAGCGCGCTCGGGCTCACCGGCTTGCGCAGATAGAAGTCCATCCCGGCGGCGCGCGCCGCCGCTTCGTCGCCCATCTCGGCGCGGCCGGTGATGCCGATGACCGGCGTGCGGCCGGCGGCGCCGGCGAGCGAGCGGATGCGCCGGGTCGCTTCGAGGCCGTCGATGCCGGGAAGCGTCACGTCCATGAGCACGGCGTCGTAGCCGCGCCCGACCGAGGCGACCGCCTCCTCGCCCGAATTGACGAAGTCGGCGCGGTGCCCGAGTTCGGTGAGGATGGTGTTGAGGATGACGCGGCCGTAAGGGTTGTCCTCGGCGCACAAGATCGTGAGCGGCCGCACCGGAACCGCGCGCCGCGAGCGCGGGCGTGCCGCCGCTTTGGCGGACGCGATCGGCAGCACCGCCGCGAAGCGGAAGGACGACCCGCGGCCCGGCGTGCTGGTCACCGTCAAATCGCCGCCCATCAGCCGGGCCAGGCGTTTGACGATGGCGAGCCCGAGGCCGGACCCGCCATAGTGGCGCGCGATCTCGACGCTTGCCTGCACGAACGGCTTGAACAGCCGCTTGATCTCGTCCGCCTTCAGTCCGATGCCGCTGTCGGCGACGGTCACGACGAGTCTGGCACGCCCGCGCCCGGCAGGCGCCGCGTGCGCATCGAGCCGCACCACGCCGCGCTCAGTGAACTTGACCGCGTTGTCGATGAGATTTTCCAGAGCCGCACGCAGCCGCACCGGATCGCCGACCAGGAGCTCCGGCAGACCGTCGGCAATTGTTACCTCCACGGTCAGGCCCTTCGTCTCCGCCCGCGTGGTGAGAGAATCCGCCAAGGCTTCGAGCAGACGCCGCGGCCGGAAAACCTCCTCCCGCAGCGCCAGCGAGCCGGCGTCGGCCTTGGTCGCGTCGAGCACCAATGTCGTCAGCGCGGCGAGATGCTCGGCGCTGCCCTTGATGCTGGCGGCCCAGCGCCGCTCGCGGTCGCCGATCGTCGAGCTCGCCAGCAATTCGCCGAGCGCCAGAATGCCGGTGAGCGCCGTGCGAATATCGTGCGCGAAGGCGGCGAGCGCAGTTTCGTTCGTCTGCGCCCGCGCCTGGCGACGCCGCCGCTGACGCGGCGCCGCCTTCGCGGCGGCTTTCGTCTTCGACCTCGATCGCACCATGGCTGCGCCCCGGCGCCGGCGTCTTACTGGAGCATGATCCTTGGAAAAACGGCCCTCACATCTTTCGGATCATGCTCGCGGCTCATGCTCGCGGCAGCATGCCATGATGCCGGACGGAACAAAATAAGCTCGCGCCCCTATATTGCGGCTCATCCATGCGGAAAGCCGCTTTCGACTTTGGGAGCAGGCTCTAGCGCCCGAGCCCGACCATGCGCCTGATGTCCGCCGCGGTCGCGCCGCCGGCGCGCAACTCGCGCAAGCTCGCCGCCTGTGTCGATTTCGACAGTTTGCGGCCGTCGGGGTCGAGAATGAGCCGGTGATGGTGGTAGATCGGCTCCGGCAGGTCGAGCAGCACCTGCAGCAGGCGGTGAATGCTGGTCGACCAGAACAAATCCTGCCCGCGCACGACATCGCTCACGCCCTGCAAGGCGTCGTCCACGGCGACCGCGAGGTGATAGCTCGCCGGCGCGTCCTTGCGCGCGAGCACGACGTCGCCCCACATTTGCGGCGCCACGGTCACGATCCCGGTCTGGCCCTGCGGACCGACCCCGGTCTCGGTCCAGCTGACCACTCCGACGCGCGCCACCGCCGCGTCCATCGCGAGCCGCAAGGCATAGGGCTCGCCGGCGTTGCGCCGGCGCTCGCGTTCGGCTGCCGACAGCTTGCGCGCGCGTCCGGGATAAAGCGGCACGCCGTCCGGGTCGCGCGGCCAGCGCCCGCAGCGGTCGCGCTCGGCCACCAGCGCGCTGATCTCGCTGCGGCTCTCGAAACTCGGAAAGAGGAGCCCCTGCGCTTCCAGCTTGGCGAGCGCGGCCGCGTAATCCTCGCGGCACTCGCTCTGCCGCCGCACCGGTTGCTGCCAGGAGACGCCGAGCCAGCCGAGATCCTCGTAGATCGCCGCCTCGTATTCCGGCCGGCAGCGCTCCGCGTCGATGTCCTCGATGCGCAACAGCAGCCGTCCGCCGACTTCGCGAGCCATGTCGTGATTGAGCAATGCCGAGTAGGCATGGCCCAGATGCAGGTACCCGTTCGGGCTCGGCGCAAAGCGGAAGATGCGGGTGTACATCGGCGTTTGTTTCAGTCACGACCAGGTTGACCGGCCGAAGGGGTCAATCCATCACATAGTCTCGATGATTGATCTTTCGCAGGTAGTCGCCGACAATAACCGCGCTTCATGACATGCCGGATGACATGCCGGCCCACATTCATACCGACGCCGATCTCGACGCGGGCCTCGCGGCGCTCGGCCGCGCCGATCCGCGTTTTCTCACCCTTATTGCCGCCGCCGGCCGGCCGCCGCTGCGGCGCCGGCCCGATGGTTTTGCCGGGCTCGCCGCCATCATCGTGGCGCAGCAGCTTTCCACCGCGAGCGCCGACGCGATCTGGGCGCGGCTCGTGGCGGCATTCGATCCGCTCGAGCCCGCGGCGATCATGCGCGCACGGGCGGCGCGGCTGGCACGGCTCGGGCTTTCGTCTGCGAAAATCCGGGCGCTCAAGGCCATCGCGCGCGCCATCATCCGCGGTGAGCTCGTGCTCACCACATTGAGCGGGCTCGCCGCCGAGGACGCGCATGCGGCGCTCACCGCCGTCCATGGCATCGGCCCCTGGACCGCCGACATCTATCTCCTCTCCTGTCTCGGGCACGCGGACGCCTGGCCGGCCGGCGATCTCGCCCTGCAGGAAGCGGCGCGGCTCGCCTTCGCACTGCCGACGCGGCCGACGGTGAAGGAGATGCAAGTGCTCGCGGAAACATGGCGGCCATGGCGGGCCGTGGCGGCGCGCGTGTTGTGGACCTACTATCGCAACGTCAAGAAGCGGGAAGGCGCGCCTTTTCAGCCATCGCGAGGTCCGAATGGCCGTTGAACTCGATGGCCCGCGGATAACGCCCCGTTCCGGGACCGCGCGCCAGCTTGTCGTCGTCCTCCATGGCTACGGCGCCGACGGCAGCGATCTCATCGAGCTCGGCCGCGCCTGGCAGCCGCTCTTGCCGCAGGCCGCGTTCGTCTCGCCGCATGCGCCCGAGCCGTGCGGACAGGCGCCGATCGGCCGGCAGTGGTTCGCGCTCACCTTCCGCGATCCGAACGAACGCTGGCGCGGCGTCAACAACGCCGCGCCGCCGCTCGAACGCTTCCTCGATGCCGAACTTACCCGCCACGCATTGCCGCCCTCTGCGCTGGCGCTCGTCGGCTTCAGCCAGGGCACGATGATGGCGCTGCATGTCGGCCTGCGCCGCGCCGTGCCGCCGGCGGCGATCGTCGGCTATTCGGGTCTTCTGGTCCTGCCGCCGGGCGCCACGGCGGAAACCCTTGCCGCCGACATCAAATCGCGCCCGCCGGTGCTGCTCATCCATGGCGAGCGCGACGATCTTATCCCGGTCGAGGCGCTCTTTCAGGCGGCGCAGAGTCTCGCCGCGCTCGGCGTGCCGGCGGAATGGCATCTGTCCGCCGGCGTCGGCCACGGCATCGACCCCGAAGGGCTGCGCCACGGCGGAGAGTTTCTGGCGCAGTGTTTTGCGGCGAGGCGTTGAGGCGGCCCCTCTTTACCGATAACTCCCGGAGCGGGCTTCACAATCCTGTCACGCCTGCCTATAAACTGGCGCCCAACGCCGCAGTGCGGCTATTCGAGTCGAGGCGGGAGCGTCGGTCTTGAACGTTCATGTGTCGCCGTCGGGTTTTCCGGCGCTTGTCCTCAATGCCGATTTCCGGCCGCTGAGCTATTACCCGCTGTCGCTGTGGTCGTGGCAGGACGCGATCAAGGCGGTGTTTCTCGAGCGGGTGAACATCGTCGCCAATTACGACCGCGCCGTGCGCAGCCCGAGCCTGGAAATAAAGCTGCCGAGCGTGGTGTCGCTCAAGACTTTCGTCAAACCGTCGACGCATCCTGCCTTCACCCGGTTCAACGTGTTCCTGCGCGACCGCTTCTCCTGCCAATATTGCGGCGCGCGCGACGACCTCACTTTCGATCATTTGTTGCCGCGCTCGCGTGGCGGACATACCACCTGGAACAACGTCGTCGCCGCCTGCTCGCCCTGCAATCTGCGCAAGGGCAATCTGACGCCGGAAGAATCGAAGATGTGGCCGTCGCAAAGACCGTTCCAGCCGACGGTGCAACACCTGCACCGCAACGGCCGGCTGTTCCCGCCCAATTACCTGCACGAGAGCTGGCTCGACTATCTCTACTGGGACACCGAACTCGATCCGTGATCGTCGTGCCCATTCGGCTTTAAGGCGCCGCGCGACGATCACGTTCTTGTTGACGTCTCTGGCCGGTTTCGTGACGTTCGATTAGAATACATTCGGCATCAATTGGGGGCATTTCATGGTTCGCGGCATTTGCGTTGCGGCGGCATGCATCATTGGCCTCGGAGCGGTCGCCATTGCCGGCGACGCCGACCTCGAACTTTGCAAGTCCGATGCCAACAATAGCGATGTGATCGCCGCATGCGACCGGGTCATCGCAAGAGGCAATCTTAGCAAGGAAGATCTTTACTCGGCCTATTACGAGCGGGGAATGAAACGGCGCGGGAATCGGCAGTTCGACCAAGCCATCAGCGATTTCACCGCAGCCATTGCCGTAAGCCCAAAAACTTGGGCCTATGTCGCGCGCGGCCATGCCTACGCATACAAAAAGGATTTCGCCCGCGCCTTCGCCGATCAGGAGAAGGCGATCGCCATGGAGGCGACCGAGGTGACGTACACCGGCCGAGCGATGGATCTGATCGAGGCGGGAGCCTATGACCGCGCCATCGCCGATCTCAACGAGGCCTTGCGCATCAACAATAAATATTTGTACGGCTATTTGGCGCGGGGCGATGCCTATTTGAAGAAGCGCGAATTTGACAAGGCCGGAGCGGACTATCAAGCGGCATTGCAGATCAAGCCGGACAACCAGGAAGCAAAGAACGGCATCAAACGCGCCCGCGCGCACCAGACCAACTAACGGCACAGTCAATTGTCGGCCACGGCGGTTGGGCTCGTCCGGTTCCGGTGCGAGAGCCGAGCGTCTGCGGGGTCAAGTCGTCACTTCCTCATCTTCCGCTAATGATTCGTGAGCAGGCCGGACGACGTTCGAAGATTGGTGTTAGGGTTGCAAGCGCCGCGCGTTGCCGCGCTGCTGAGCGAAACAGCATTACAACCTCTTGGTGCCCGTGGAGGGAATCGAACCCCCACTCCTTGCGGAACACGATTTTGAGTCGTGCGCGTCTACCAGTTCCGCCACACGGGCCTCGGCCGCTACCTATATCTTCGACTGCAGCCCCCGGCAAAAGAAAATCCGACTTGGCGGCGCCGCGGTGAGGCGCGGCGCTTGCATCAACCGTCAAGATCGGCAAATTGCTGCCGACCGCAACGGCGCCGCAGCGAGGACGAATGCCGGACAGTTGGATCGATCGGCTTCGCAGCGAGCCCGCCGCCGCCCCGGCGCTGGCGATCTTCGTGCTCAGCGCGGCGACGCTGCTGACTACCTTGTATTTCGAATACGTGCTGAAGATAGCACCCTGCCCGCTCTGTCTCGAGCAGCGCCTGCCCTACCATGTGGTGGTTCCGCTGTCGCTGTTGATGACGATCGCTGCGCTCGTGCGCGCGCCGCAAAGGCTCATCGCCGTCGGCTTCCTGGTCATCGCCATCGCCATCCTCGACGGCGCCGCACTTGCGGCCTACCACGCCGGCGTCGAGTGGCACTGGTGGCCCGGCCCGAGCGACTGCTCGGGCCCGATCATCGATTTCCGGACGAAGGGACCGCTGCTCGATCAGCTGCAGTCGCTCCAGGCGGTGCGCTGCGACGAGCCGTCGTGGCGTCTCCTCGGCATTTCGCTTGCCGGCTATAATGTGCTGATCTCGCTGGTGCTGGCGGCGCTCGCAATCTACGGCCTGCTCCGGCGCACGCCGCGGGCCTGACTTTCATGCCATTTGCGGTTGTGCGTGGCCGCGGCGCGTTGCTAAACTGCCGGCCGCAGGCATCGGCGCATTCCGCGCCCTGGCAGAGGAGGGTTTTGTCGCCATGAAACGAACCGCTGTTTTGCTCGCGTCGGGAGTTTTTCTGACCGCCCTTGCCGGCGCGGCCGTTTCCATTCCGGCGCACGCGCAACAGGAGGCGGCCGCTCCGGCCGAAAAATCCGGACGCCAGGGATTCCTTGCGCGCCAGCGCGCCTGCGCCGCCGAATGGAAGGCCGACAAGGCCGCCGGAAAAATCCCGGCCGGCATGCGGTGGCCGAAATATCTAAGCGAATGCAACAAGCGCAAGAAGGCCGAGGGAATGTAATGGCCTGAAGCCGCCATCGCGCTTGGACATTGCCGCTTTCGCTTGCTCCGCGGGCGAGGGCTCGAGACCGCCGCACCCGCCGGCGAAAGAGCGAAAAAGCTGGTGGGCGGTGCAGGGATCGAACCTGCGACCCCATCCATGTCAAGGATGTGCTCTTCCGCTGAGCTAACCGCCCACGCCCACAACACTGAAGTGGAGCCGCGATTTAGCTTCGCGCCGGCGCCGCGGTCAAGGCCGCGCATGCGCCGTCATTGCTGGCGCCAAGGTCGCACGGCCGGCCAGAGCCGGGTCGGACCCGACTGCTCGGCCCGGCAATGACGCGACAGGGGATCAAAACTTCACGCGATCCGCGCCCTTGAGGCCGAGCATCGCACGCGCCTCGCTCGGCGTCGCAATCTCGTAGCCGAGTTCCTCGACAATGCGGCGGATTTTTGCCACTTGCTCGGCGTTGCTTTTGGCGAGCTTACCCGGCCCGATATAGAGCGAGTCCTCCAGCCCGACGCGCACATTGCCGCCCATCATCGCGGCGTTGGTGCAGAAATTCATCTGGTGGCGGCCGCCGGCGAGCACCGACCAGAGATATTGATCGCCGAACAGCCGGTCAGCCGTGCGCTTCATGAACAGGAGATTGTCGAGTTCGGGGCCAATGCCACCGAGAATGCCGAAGATGAGCTGCAGAAAAACCGGCGGCTTGAACAGGCCGCGGTCGATGCAATGAGCGAGGTTGTAGAGGTGGCCGGTGTCGTAGCACTCGTGCTCGAATTTGACGCCGTGGCCCTCGCCGAGCGTCTGGGAGATCTTCTCGATGTCGCGAAAGGTGTTGGCAAAAATGTAGGCATCGGAGTTACGCAGATAACTCTCTTCCCAGTCGTATTTCCAGGCCTTGTAGCGTCGCGCCATGGGATAGAGCGCGAAGTTCATCGACCCCATGTTGAGCGAGCACATTTCCGGCGACAGAAGCTCGGCGGCGGAGATGCGCTGTTCGACCGTCATGGTCGCCGCGCCGCCGGTGGTAATGTTGACCACGGCGTCGCAGGCCTGCTTGATGCGCGGCAGGAACTGCATGAACACTCTTGCATCGGGCGACGGCCGCCCGTCCTTGGGATCGCGCGCATGCAGATGCAGGATCGCGGCGCCGGCGGCGGCGGCATCGATCGCCTGCGTCGCGATCTGATCGGGCGTGATCGGCAGCGCCGCGGACATGGTGGGGGTGTGGATCGAGCCGGTGACAGCGCAGCTGATGATGATCTTCGCCATGGTCGCCTTTCCCGGCCAAACCCGCCAAAAGCCGTCACATTTCGGTCGCAATGACGCCGCTTCACATTAAGTTCAAAAGCTCGAAGCGCAAAAGTTCAAAATTTCGCCGTCTCGACTTGATCCCTGGTCCGGTGTCGGCATCTTCGTCGCTTCCGCCGGCGCGACGAGAGCGGCACCGGGCGGAACCTCTCCGCGACCGCGCGGTTGAGCCTCGGGATCGCCATTGGATCAATTCGCCGCGTGCCGGTCGAATGGATGAGAGCGCGGGATCAATGGGCAGATGAATTTTTGCATCATTGGCCCGGTCATGCAATCAACGCGCTCCGTCGACGCCGGTCTTTCGCCGTCAAGGCCGGGCGGTCGAGCTTGGGAGACAAGATGATGCGAGCAAGACTTTTGACAGCCGTCGCCGCGCTCCTGTCGCTCACCGTCGGCGGTGCGCTTTGCGCGGAGCCGACGGCGGTCGGTCTTTGGCAAGCGATCGATGCCGGCACCGGCCAGCCCACCGGCTGGTTTCTCATCAGCGATCACAGCGGCGTCTACGACGGAATCATCGCCAAGATGTTCCTGCAGCCGGGCGAGGATCCTAATGTCGTCTGCGATCGGTGCAAGGACGACCGCCACGACAAGCCGTGGCTGGGGCTCGAAATCATCCGCGGCATGAAGCCGGAGGGCGACAACAAGTACGGCGGCGGAACCATCCTCGATCCGCGCGACGGCGAAATATACAAAGCCACGATGAAGGTTACGCCCGACGGCCAGACGCTGATCGTGCGCGGCTATATCGGCTTCGAGCTGTTGGGCAAAAACCAATATTGGACGCGCTTGCCGGATTCCGCCTACAACGCGCTCGATCCGTCGGTCAACCCCAATCCCGCCGTCAGCCCGAAGCGCCCGCCACCCGCGCGCAAATCGCAAACCACGTCGAAGCCGGAAGACGTCGCCCGCCGCTGACGCCGGACGCCGTCACGCGCTGCGCGCCTCCTCTTCGCGCGGCTTGCCCATCAGTACGGGCTGGAACAGCGCCGCGGCGGTCATCGTCGTCAACAGCGAGAGGGCGAGCAGCTTGCCCATGCTGGACGTCCCCGGATCGCTGGAAAAATACAGACTGCCGAAGGCCGTGGCCGTCGTGCAGGCGCTGAACGTCACCGCGCGCGTCAGCACCGACTGCAACAGGTTGGTCTGTCCCTCGCGCCACGCCATGATGTAGTAGATCTTGAAGGCCACGCCGACGCCGAGGAGGAGCGGCAGCGCGATGATGTTGGCGAAATTGAGCGGCAGATCGATCGCTACGCAGATCTCCAGGGTGACGACGCAGGCGACCAACAACGGAACGAGCGTCAACAGCACGTCGACCACCCGGCGCAACGTGATCCACAGCAGCACGGCGATCGACAGCAGCGCGCACGCACCCGCCTCGATGAAGGCGGTGATGATCGTGCCGCGCGCCTCGAGAATCGAAATCGGTCCCTCGGTCGCGTTCGGCTCGGCCGCCTGCACGGCGCGCGCGAACGCCTGCAAGGTCGCATTGTCGGCCGAATTGCCCCTCGGCGCGATGTCGAGGCGCGCGTGCCCGTCCGCGGTCAACCATTGGTGCACCAGCTCGGGCGGAAGGTTGTCGCGGGTGATCTCACGCGCCTTGAGTAGATTGCGCAGGTTGTCGAGCGCAGTCCGCAACGGCTGGACGAACGCCACCTCGGCGCGCCGGCGGGCGGCCTCGTCGGCCTTGGCGAGTGCGGTCATGTCCGCGGCCAGGCGCTTGGCAGCGTCGGCGCCGGGACCGGGGGCGTTGCCGGCCAGCCGATTGAGCGCATCGACGGTGGTATTGATCATGGCGACGTTTTCCGCGTCCGTCGGCGGCGAACTGACTGTGCGCGGGTAGAGCGCGGCATTCAGCGTCTTGGCGGCATTTTGTATGACCGGCAGCTTCCGCTCCTGCTGCTCCGGAATGAAGGACGAAAGCGTCACCACACGGGCGACTTCGGGCAGCGCCCTGAGCTTGGCGGCGGCCTGGTCGGCCGCCGTCAATGACGGCAGCAGAGCCGCGATATCGTTGGCGCCGCTATCCGGTTCCTTCTCCAGCTCGATATAGGTCGCGACCGATTCGGTCTTGGCATTGCGCAAGTTCATCGGATTGAAATCGAACTGCAGCCACAACAACAGCGGCGACGCCCCGACAATGACAAACGCGGTCGCCAGCAGGATCGGCACGCGCCGGCGCTCGAGGAAGCGATCGACCGGCGCCAGGAAGGCGTAGCCGAGCGGGTACGGCTCGCTGCGCGGCTTGAGCCGGCTGAGCAGCGCCGGCAACAAGGTGATGCTGGTGAGGAACGCGATCAGCATGCCGACGCCGGCGATCAATCCAAGCTCCGACAATCCCCGGTACTCGGTCGGCAGGAACGAGAGAAACCCCGCCGCGGTCGCCAGCGCGGCGAGCGTGAGCGGCGCGCCCGCGCGCCGGCCGGCATGCACCAGCGCCTCACGCAAACTGTCGACCTCATGCCGCTCGGCCCGATAGCGGACGCTGTATTGGATTCCGAAATCGACGCCGAGGCCGACAAACAGCACGGCGAAATACACCGATATCAGGTTGAGGGTACCGACCATCAGCATGCCGAGCGCGGCGGTGATTGAAAGCCCGACGACCAGGCTGACGAAAACGGCGAAGATGATCCGCACCCAGCGCAGCGCCATCCACAGGATGAAGAGCACGACGGCGATGGTCAGGGCGGCGTTGAGCGCCGCGTTCTCCTTGATCGTGGCGAATTCGTCGTCGTCCATTGGCACCGGACCGGTCAGGCGCACGCGCGCCTGGTCGGCGGATGCGAGCTTGAGGTCGGCGACGGCGCGGTGCAGCGCGTCGGTTGCCTTGCGCCCGGGCTCGAGCTCGGAATAGTCGAGCACGGTCTGTATCTTCAGGAACTGTCGCAGATCGACGGGTTTCGGCTCGCTGCCCTGAACCAGCTCGCGCCAGGAAAAGCTGGCGGGCCGGTTGGCATTGACCGCCTCCAGCGTGTTGGCCGCGAGCGTCATCGGCCAGGCCATGTCGGCGAGCTTGAGCTGGCCGCCCTGCACGCCGAGCAGCCCGAATTGCAGCGCGCGGATCACCCCGCGCAGGCTCGGGTCGGCCGCCAACACCTGCAGCAGGCGCTGCGCCTTGCTCAGCATCGTCATCTGCTGGGTGAGCTGCTCGGCCGGCTCGAACAACAGACCGTTCTGCGCGAAGAAGGTGCCGCCTTGCAGCTCTTCGATCGAACGGAAGAAATTCTTCTCTTGCGACAGCCGCTGCACCAGCGCGGTGGAGGCCTCCTCGACAAGCTCCGGCGTCGGCGCTTCGATCACCGCGACGATGACGTCGAATTGCGGGAAGGCCTTTTCGAAAACAATTTCCCGTTGCCGGGCCGGACTATTGGATGAAATGAGCTCATTGATGTCGGTCGTCATGGAAAAATGCGTCACCGCGTACCAGGTCGAAACCAGCGCGAGGACGATTGCTCCGGCGATCACCCACCAGGCGTAGTGCGTGCACAGGCCGATAGCGCGGACAACAAGAGCAGTGATTGTCTTCATGGGAAGTCAGCAGGACAAAGTCGGCGTTTGAGGCGTTATGAGAACGGCAAAATCGAGGCACGCGCAGTTAACCCATCCGACGGCGCACCGCCCGGCTATGTCGAGGCATGATCCGCCGGGAGGGAGAGTCCGAGCGAAACCAGTGCGTCGGTCATGCACAAACTCCCCGAACGGCGGCGGCACTCGCGCTTTCGATCTGCAGTTCCTTCTACCGTGCGGCAACCTCATTTCGGAACTGCAAATCGGAAACCGCGCTGGAGCTAAATCGTTGCCGGCGTCCCCATGATTCCGCGGTTCGCACGCGCAAACGTCGGAATCGGGGCATTAGATGCACCGAAATGCCGCAAAAGTGAAATCATGGATATTTTCCTAGGCGGCCGCAAGAGGAGCCACCGTTCCGCGCGGCGCCGCGGAACCGGGCTTTTACCGCCATGCAACCTGGACAAAGTGCGCTTTTGCGATCAATGGTGCCGTGCAAATTCAGCCGCGGTCGACCGGCTGCCAGCCAGCGGCCGGCGCGGGCTTGATTGTCACAGCCTCGTGGCCAATTGATTGTCACGGCGTTGCGGCCGAAGTATTGAACATGGAGCGTCGCGGGCGGCCCGCGGTGCAGTGACGGCAGAGCGCCGCAATCCGGCACTCCGCCGGGAGGTCGTTGATGAAGGTGATACTCGCTCAGCCTCGGGGTTTTTGCGCCGGCGTGGTGCGTGCCATCGAGATCGTCGAGCGCGCCCTGCAAAAGTACGGGCCGCCGGTCTATGTGCGCCACGAGATCGTGCACAACAAGCACGTGGTCGAAAGTCTGAAGGCCAAGGGCGCGCATTTCGTCGAAGACCTCTCCGAGGTCCCGCCCAATGCAGTCACCATCTTCAGCGCGCATGGCGTCGCCAAGAGCGTCGAGGAGGAGGCGGCGGCGCGCGCGCTGCCGGTCCTGAATGCGACCTGCCCGTTGGTCACCAAGGTGCACAATCAGGGCAAGCGCTATGTGGCGCAGGGGCGCCGGTTGGTGCTCATCGGCCATGCCGGCCATCCTGAGGTCGAGGGCACCATGGGCCAGATCTCCGAGCCGGTGACGCTGGTGCAGACCGAGAGCGACGTCGAACGGCTTGACATTCCGCCCGATACGCCGGTCGCCTATGTCACGCAGACCACACTCAGCGTCGACGACACGCGCGGAATCATCGCGGCACTGCACCGCCGCTTTACCGACATCGTCGGGCCGGAGACGCGCGACATCTGTTACGCCACGCAGAATCGGCAGACCGCGGTACGCGAACTTTCCAAGCTCGTTGACGTTATTCTCGTGGTTGGCGCCAAGAACAGTTCCAATTCCAACCGCCTGCGCGAGATCGGTAACGAAGCCGGCACGCCGTGCTATCTGATCGCCGACGGCAGCGAACTCGAGCCGGAGTGGTTCGATGGCGCACACACCGTCGGCATCACCGCCGGCGCTTCGGCGCCGGAAGTGCTGGTCGAGGACGTGATCGATGGGCTGCGCCGGCTGGGGCCGGTCGAGGTCAGCGAACTGACCGGACGGCAGGAAACCATCGAGTTCCGCTTGCCGCCCGAATTGACCGACGGCATAACGCCGGTCCGCGGCGCGCGGGCGGCGGCGAAGGTCTAGTTCGGCGCCGGGCCGCGGCGAAGGATCAACAAAGGGAAAAAATCGTGGGTGTATCGCTACGACAGAAAGTGGCCGTCGGCGCATACGTGCTGCGGCAACGCCTCGAGGGCCGCAAGCGCTATCCGCTCGTGCTGATGCTCGAGCCGCTGTTCCGTTGCAATCTCGCCTGCTTCGGTTGCGGCAAGATCGATTACCCCGACGCCATCCTCAACAAGCGCCTGTCGGTCAAGGAGTGCCTCGACGCCGTCGACGAGTGCGGCGCTCCGATGGTCGCCATTCCCGGCGGCGAGCCGCTGATCCACAAGGAGATCGGCGAGATCGTCAAAGGCATCGTGGCGCGCAAGAAGTTCGTCTCGCTGTGCACCAACGCACTGCTGCTGGAGAAGAAGCTGCATTTGTTTGAGCCGTCGCCCTATCTGTTCTTCTCCGTGCATCTCGACGGCCTTAAGGCTCATCACGATAAATCGGTGTGCATGGACGGCGGCTTCGAAAAGGCCGTGGATGCGATCAAGGCCGCCAAGGCCAAAGGCTTCGCCGTCAACGTCAACTGCACGATTTTCGACGGCCATCCGGCCGAGGACATCGCGGCGTTCCTCGACTTCACCGCCGAGCTCGGCGTCGGCGTATCGATCTCGCCCGGCTACGCCTATGAGCGGGCGCCGGATCAGCAGCACTTCCTCAATCGCCGCAAGACCAAGGAGCTGTTCCGCAGGGTGTTCGCGCTCGGCAAGGGCAAGAACTGGAACCTCACCCATTCCGGAATGTTTCTCGACTTCCTCGCCGGCAACCAGGAATTCCACTGCACGCCCTGGGGCATGCCTACGCGCAACATCTTCGGCTGGCAGAAACCGTGCTATCTGCTCGGCGAGGGCTACGCCAAGACGTTTGCAGAATTAATGGAAACGACGGACTGGGACGCTTACGGCACCGGCCGCTACGAAAAATGCGCGAATTGCATGGCGCATTGCGGCTACGAGGCGACTGCCACCGAAGCGATGATGCAGCATCCGCTCGAGGCGCTGGCGATCGCTTGGCGCGACGTCAAGACCCAAGGGCCGATGGCGCCGGAAATCTCCCTCGAGCACCAGCGCCCGGCGCAATACATTTTCGACGGCCAGGTGCAGCTCAAGCTTTCGGAAATCCGTGCCGCCGAGGCGCGCGAGAAGGCGGCAGAGACCGCGAGCGCGGCTTAACAGCTTCTCGCCGCCCGGGGGAAGAGCTCACATCCCCCACGCGACCGCGCGCGTGTTGCCGCGCTTGAGATTGCGGTAGCGCGCCATGGCCCAGAGTGGGAAGAACTTCGAATAGCCGTGGTAGCGCAGATAAAAGACGCGCGGGAATCCCGTGGCGGTGTAGCGCGGCTCGTTCCAGAAGCCGTCGGCGCCTTGCGTGCGGCCGAGATATTCGATCCCGCGCGCGACCGCGGGATGATCGATTTCGCCGACGGCCATGAGGCCCAAAAGCGCCCACGCCGTCTGCGACGCCGTCGACGGCGCGCGCTCGTAGCCATGATAGTCGAGCTTGTAGCTTGAGCCGTCCTCGCCCCAGCCGCCGTCGTCGTTCTGGATCGACGCGAGCCAGTCCGCCGCCCTGCGCGTTTCCGGGGCGCCGCGCTCGAGCCCGACGGCGTTGAGCGCGCACAGCACCGACCAGGTGCCGTAAATGTAGTTCATGCCCCAGCGGCCGTACCAGCTGCCTTCGGCCAGCTGGGTACGGCGCAGATAGTCGACCCCGCGCGCCACCGCCGCACTGTTCGCGATCGTCTCGCCGAATTGGGCGAGCATCGACAGGCAGCGCGCGGTCACGTCCTCGGTCGGCGGATCGAGCAGCGCGCCGTGGTCGGCGAAGGGAATGTTGTTGAGATAATAATATTCATTGTCGGCATCGAACGCGCCCCAGGCGCCGTTCTCGCTCTGCATGCCGTCGATCCATTCTTTGGCGCGCACGAGCGGCGCCTGAAAATCCCGCCGCCCGGAAATGCTGTGCATACGGTCCATGGCCATGGCGACGACGGCGGTGTCGTCGACGTCGGGATAATGCGGGTTGGCATATTGGAACGCCCAGCCGCCCGGCCGCAGCCCGTCTCGCCGCGCAATCCAGTCGCCGCCCACGTCGAGGATTTGTTTGGGGACAAGCCAATCGAGGCCGCGCTTGACCTCGGCCACGGCACGCTCGCCGCCGACTTCCATGAGCGCGTGGCAGACGAGGCCGGTGTCCCAAATCGGCGACACGCAGGGCTGGCAATAGGCTTCGCGCTCGTGCACCGCCAACAGCTTCTCGACCGATTTGCGCGCGATCGCGCGCCGCGGATCGCTCTCCGGAATCCCGAGCGCGGCGAACATCATCACGCTGTTGGCCATGGCCGGGAAAATGGCACCGAGACCGTCCTCGCCGTTGAGGCGCTCGCTCACCCAGGCGACCGCGCGCTCGATGGCGCGCTCGCGGGTGCGACTGGGAAAATACCGCTCGGTCGCGCGTAACACATTGTCGACGCCGCGGAAGAACCAGAACCACGACGCCCACTGCTGCGGCGCCTTCGGCGGCGGCCCGATGCTCTGCGGCGGTTCGAGGAACAGTTCGTCGATGCGAATTCCCTTGGCGTTGCGTGCCTGCGGCTTCTTCGCCATCAGCACCAACAGCGGAACGATAACGGTGCGGCTCCAATAGGAAATCTTGTCGAGATGAAAGGGAAACCACTTCGGCAAGAGCATGATCTCGACCGGCATCACCGGCACCGCCCGCCACGAAATGAAGCCGAACAAAGCGAGCATGATGCGCGTGAACACGTTCGCCCGCCCGGCGCCGCCGCGGCCGCGAACGGCCTCGCGCGCGCGGCGCATGTGCTCGGCGTCGACGGAATCGCCGATCATCTTCAGCGCGAAATAGGCCTTCACCGTCGCGCTCACGTCGAGATCGCCGTCGCGAAACAGCGGCCAACCGCCGTGCTCGCCCTGGATGCGACGCAGATAGGCGGCGATCTTGGCCTCCAGCGCCGCGTCCACCGGCTCGCCGAGGTAATGCCGCAGCAGCACATATTCCGCTGGAATCGTCGCATCGGCCTCGAGCTCGAACACCCAATGGCCGTCCGGCCGTCGCAGTGCGAGCAAGGCTTGCGTTGCCTTATCGATGCGTTGTTCGAGCGCGGCGTCGGTGATCGCCGCGGAGCGCGGGTCGGCAGGCGACGCCCGCGTCGCACCTTGGGTGCGCAGTTCAAGAGTGTCGTCGATCATGGCAGCTTGGCAATGAGGTCGGCGGCGCGGTCGCCGGATCGGATTGCGCTCTCGATCGTAGCCGGCAAGGCGGTGTCTGTCCAATCCCCGGCGAGGACGAGATTGCGCCATGCGGTGCGAGCGCCGGGACGTTTGGCGTCCTGCGCCGGCGTCGCGGCAAAGGTCGCGCGACGCTCGCGCACGATTTGCCAAGGCGGCATCACCGCCGGCAGTCCGGTGGCGCGCGCGACCTCATCCCAGACAGTCCGCGCAAGCTCTTCCCGCGCCGCCTCGATCAACCGGTCGCCGGCGCTGATAGTGACGGAAAGACGGCCGGGAAAAGCAAAAATCCATTGCACCGTGCCGTTGAGCACGCCGAGGATCGGCGGCGCGTCGGCCGGCGGATCGACGCGGAAATGCGTGTTGACGATGGCGCGGAATTCGGTCGGCACTTCGAGTCCGTTCACCAGCGCGGCGGCGGCATAGGGCGGAACTGCGAGGATGACCGCATCCTCGGCCTCGAGCGCGACGGCCTCGTCGCCGAAATCGAGCGCTTCGACGGTTTCGGCCGCGAAACGCAGGCCGCGCAATTGATGCTCCATGCGCACCACGGCCCCTCGCTCCTGGAGAAAAGCCAGCGCCGGCTCGATCAACGTCGCGCCCAGGCCCTCACGCGCGATCAGCGGCCGGCAGGCGCGTCCGCCCATCGCCAAGGTTTCGCGAATAACCGCGGACGCAAGCCGGGCCGATCCTTGCGGCGGATCGATGTTCAGCGCCGCGAGCAGGAGCGGTTCGACCAGACGCCGGTAGAGCCGGCCCTCGCAGGTGATGACCTCGCCGACCGCCTTGCCGGCTGGCGACCAAAGCAGCCGCGCCAGCGGCGCATAGTCGAGGGCACGCGTTCCGGGCACGCGCCGGGCGGGGTCAAAGACCCACAGCGGCACGCGGCCGTCGTTGAAACGCAGCGTCCAGCGTTCACCGCTGGAGAGATCGACGAAGGGGAATTCCGCCGTCGGTGGGCCGACCAGCCCCTGCTCGGCGCCAATACTGCGCAGATAATGGAGCGCGGCGTGATTGCCCGAGAGCAGGAGATGATTGCCGTTGTCGATTGTCATGCCCACTGCGGCGTCGTGATAGGAGCGGCAGCGGCCGCCGGCGAAGGCAGTGGCCTCGTGCACGACAACGCGCCTGCCGGCCGATGTAAGCCGCACGGCCGCGGAGAGGCCGGCAAGGCCGGCGCCGACGATGTGGACGGTCGCGGCCATTACAGAAGATTGCGCAGCACAATGAAAAGGAGCTTGCCACGCGACAGGCGAATCGGCCGACGCGGCGGCGCGAAGCCGCGCGCGATCAGCGCTTCGAGAACGGCGCGATAGGCCGCGCCCATGATGCGCGGCGCCCGCACCACGCGGCGCGGGCTTTGCGCCATGATCCGCGCGGCTTTGCCAAAGTGCGCCTTGGCCAACGAGACGACGGCGGCGCAGGCTTCGCCAATGGCGGGACGCGCCAACACAACCGCCGGATCGGTTGCGGCGATGCCTGCCGCCTGCAGCGCCTCCCGCGGCAGATAGAGGCGTCCGAGTGCTGCGTCCTCGTCGAGATCGCGCAAAATGTTGGTGAGCTGCAGCGCGCAGCCGAGATGATGGGCGAGCGCCCGGCCGGCCTCCAGCTCCATGCCGAACACGCGCACCGACAGGCGGCCGACCGCGCAGGCCACGCGGTCGCAGTAGAGGTCGAGCGTCGCGCGGTCCGGCGCGCGGATGTCGGCGACGACGTCCATCTCCATGCCGTCGATGATGGCGATGAAATCTTCGCGCTTAAGGCCGAACCTGCTCACCGCGCGCGCCAGCCCGAGGAGCGAGGGCGGCGGCGTCCCTCGATACATGGCATCGATGTCGGAACGCCATTGCTGCAACTGCGTGCGCCGCATCTCGCGCGGGCCGGCATCGTCGGCGATATCGTCCACCGCGCGACAGAACGAATAGATTTCGAACATCGCCTCGCGCTCGGCGCGCGGCAGAATGCGCATGGCCGTGTAGAACGAGCTGCGGGAGGCACGCTCGGCCGCCTGTGTCGGCTTGTTCACTTACGCACCCCGCGGCCTTTGCGCGGCGGTGAACAGACGCCGGCCGGCCCGCCGTGACGCGCCAGTGAGAATGCCAAGCACCGTCAGGCCGGCGACTTCAGGAAGTTGCAGATGCACGCGATCGGATAACGGATCGCGCGCCATGAGGATGCCGGTGAGGCGATGCGCCAGCGTGTTGATGACGGACACTTCGAGCGCGAGGCGCCAGTCGGCGATCAACGCGGAAAAGATGTCGCTTTCGGAAAGCAATCGCTCGGTGCGCTCGGCGAGGCGGTGGAGGCAGCCGAGCAATGCGGGCGATGCCCGCGCCTCGCCCAGCGCCTCCACGGTCGCTCCGGCCGCGGCGAGCGCGTCGAGCGGAATGTAGACCCGGTTGAGATTCATGTAGTCGTTCCGGCAGTCCTGCAGATGGTTGATGATCTGCAATGCCGCGCACAGAGCGTCGTTGGCCGGCCAGGTGCTGCGGCTCTCCCCGTGCACATCGAGCACGAAGCGGCCGACCGGCATCGCCGAAAGCGAACAATAGCCGATCAGGTCCTCCCAATCGCGGTAGCGCAGCTTGGTTACATCGAGCATGAACGCGGCGAGCAGATCCTGCGCGTGTTTCGGCGGAAGACCACGCTCGACGAGCGCGGCGCGCAGCCGCACCGCCGCATGATCGTCGTCGTTGACGCCGGTCAAACCTCCGTCGAGACGAGAGAGCAGGTCAAGCTTCTCCTGCGGCGCCAACGCAGCGTGGTCGGCGATGTCGTCGGCGGTGCGCACGAAATCATAGAACGCCAGGATGAGCTCGCGGTGGCGCGGATGAATGAGCCGCGAGGCGACCGGGAAATTTTCGTCCCGGTGCCCCTTGCCTGACCGCAACTCGTTGGCGTCCTTCATTGCAGTTCCGAAGCGTTGTCCTGAATATTGCCTTGGGCGCGGCCCTTCCACATGCCGCCGCGGCCGCGCGCATGCTGATAGGCGGAATCAACCGTGAACGCTAGATAGATCGCGGCGATTGCCGGCAACGCCAGGCCCCAGGCCGGCGAGACGCGATAGAAGCGCAGCGTCGGCTGGAAGGCGAAGGCCATTATGAGCCAAGCGGCGATGCCGAGGACGCGCGCCGTGCCAGCGGCGAACAGGGCGAACGCCACCGGGGCAAGGTAAGCGATGGCCAGACCAAGGACGGTTGCCGCGAGCAGAAGCGGCGAGTAGTTGAGCTGCGCATAGGCGGTGCGCGCGACCATGCGGCGGATGTCGGCTACGGCCGGATAGGCGCGGATGCTGCGCACGCGCTCGGTGAGCCCGATCCAGATCGGCCCGACGGATTTCAGTTTTTTCGCCAGCGCACAATCGTCGATCAGGGCGTTGCGGATCGCGGCGATGCCTCCCGCTCGACGCAGCGCGTCGCGACGCACCAGCATGCAGCCGCCGGCGGCCGCCGCGGTCGAGCGGCGCGGATTGTTCGCCCAGGAGAACGGGTAGAGCATCTGGAAAAAGAAGATGAACGCCGGAATGAACGCGCGCTCGGCCAAGCTCTCGCAACGCAGCTTTGCCATCAGCGAGGTAAGCAGGTAGCCGCCGGACTGCGCCCGCGCGACGAGCCGGGCGAGTGCATCCGGCGCGTAGACGATGTCGGCGTCGGTGAACAGGAGGTAGGCCGGCGGATGCGCCGCTGCTTCGGCGAGTTCGACGCCCTGCTGCTGCGCCCACAGCTTCCCGGTCCATCCGCCCGGCGGCCCGCGCCCTGACAGCACGGTCAGGCGATCGGAAGCGCCCAGCGCCGCCGCCGCCTTTCGCGCAACCGCTGCAGTGGCGTCGCGGCTCTGGTCGTCGACCAGAATGACCCTGAATTTGCCGGGATAGTCCTGCCGCAGCAGCGAATCGACCGTCCGCCCGACGGATTCGGCCTCGTCGCGCGCCGGGATAATGGCGACGATTGCCGGCCGCGGCCCCGCGCCGCGTGGCACCTCCTCGTCGCGTTGCCGCGCGAGCCAGAACCCTCCGCGCCCCGCCAGGAGATAGAGCCAAATGGCAAGCACCATTGACGCTATGAGGTCATTGGCCACAGATTGTCCCCTGGTGGCTTACATTCGGGGCTGATATGCGCCGCAGCCGACGGAATCGCCCGGTGTCGGACCTGCTTCATCGTTATCCCGTAATGTAAGGTCAAAATCAGAAACCCACAGGGACGTCGCAACGCCTGGCAATCAAGGGATGAACGCCAAAAATAGCCCTTTCCTCTCGCGCCTCGACGTGACGGCCAAAGATATAGAGGACCTGCTCGGTCAACTGCTGTCAGCGACCGCAGTCGCCGGCGAGATCAGTCGGCCGGTACGTCTCCTCGACGCCATGCGCTACTCCAGCCTCGGCGGCGGCAAGCGCTTCCGCCCCTTCCTGGTGGTGGAATGCGCGGCGTTGTTCGACGTCCCGCGGTCGCGAGCGCTGATGGCTGGCGCGGCGCTCGAATGCGTGCATTGCTACTCGCTGGTTCACGACGATTTGCCGGCGATGGACAATGACGCGCTGCGGCGCGGACAGCCTACCGCGCACAAGAAATTCGACGAAGCGACCGCCATCCTCGCCGGCGACGGCCTGCTCACGCTCGCCTTCGACATCCTTTCCCGCAAGGAGACGCATCCCGACCCGGCGGTCCGCATCGAACTCGTGAACGCGCTCGCCCGCGCCGCCGGTCTCGGCGGCATGGTGGGCGGACAGATGCTCGACCTTGCCGCCGAGGGCCGTTTCACTGGCAGCGGACCGCAGCAACTCGGCGAGACCGAAGTGCGGACATTGCAGGCGATGAAGACCGGCGCGTTGCTGCGTTTTGCCTGCGAGGCCGGCGGCATTCTCGGATCGGCGACGCGGCCGCAGCGTGAAGCACTGGAGCTTTATGGATCGGCGGTTGGCCAGGCGTTCCAGATCGCTGACGATCTCCTCGATCTCGAGGGCGATCCGGCCCTGGTCGGCAAGTCGACCGGAAAAGACGCCGCGGCGGGCAAGGCGACAATGGTCGGTGTTCTCGGTGCGGCCGGAGCAAGGACGCGGTTGAGGCAGCTGGTCGCGGACGCCGACCGCGCGCTGGCGCCGTTCGGGACCGCGGCTGCGGTCCTCATCGAAGGCGCGCGCTTCGTCGCTGACCGACACGCTTAGCTTGTGAGCAGGAGCTTGTGAGCGGTGGCGAGAAAGCAGTGCAGAACCGTTACGCTGTGCGGCGAATCTTTAGGGTTTTGGCAATGGTCGGCCGCGGGTCCGATTGAAGTTCGCGTCGGTCGGTCCTATTTGCAGCAGGTTGTTGCGCCGTCATGCGTCGTTCCCGGAACGAACAGGGACCCGAAACCGTGATTTCGGGATTTTCGTCCACCATGACCATGCAAACCCGATGGCCGGCCTATGCGGCTGCCCTGCTCTCGGCGCCATTTTTCCTGTCAGGATTGCTGTTCGCGGCGCCTTCGGCGTCGGCACAGGCCGCCAGCGCCGCGGCCACGGCAGTGCCGCATCCACAGTGGGTCATGGAAGCGCGGGCGCGGACCGCCAGGGAGAAGCCCCAACCGCCGGCTGCACCCGCTAAGCCGCAACCGCCGCCGCGTATTCCATTCACGGCCGCCGAGGATGCCGCCGCCGTCGTTCCGGGGATGCCAGAGGCACGGTTCTGGGCCGACTCGGAAGCGGCTTTTAAGAACGCGCTGCCGCCGCAGCAGGGCCCGTGGCTCGTTCTCTCGAGCGGGGGAGAAGACGGTGCCTTCGGCGCCGGCCTTATCATCGGTTTGACCGCCGCCGGGACGCGCCCCGATTACGCGGTGGTAACCGGGGTGAGCACCGGCGCCCTCATGGCGCCCTTTATATTTGCCGGCCCGCATTACGACGATGCGCTGCGCAACGCCTATACCAAGGTCAGTGCGGCGGACATTTTCGAGGCCGGCAGCACCGCCGAGAGCTTCGTCGACTCGTGGCCGCTCAAAGGTTTTATCGGCAACGAAATTACGCCGGCGCTGTTGGCCGATATTGCCGCCGAGCATCGCCGCGGCCGCCGCCTGTTCGTGCCTTCCTACGATCTCGACGCCGAGCGCGCCGTGGTTTGGAATCTCGGTGCGATCGCCGCTCACGGCGGCGATGCCGCGCTCAATCTGTTCCGCACCGTGCTGCTCGCCTCGAGCAGCGTGCCCGGCGCGTTTCCGCCGGTGCTGATCGAGGTCGAGGCGAACGGCAAACGTTTTCAGGAAATGCACGTGGATGGCGGCATCGGCGGACAGTTCTTCGTCGCGCCGGTATCCTTGATGGCGCCGACCAGCGATTATCGCCTGCCGGCGACGCAGCTCTATGTCGTCGTGAACACCGGACTCGAGCGCGACTTCCAGGTCGTTGAACGCTTCGCGCCCTCGATCCTGACCCAGACGGTCGGCGCCGCCGTGAAGGTCGATACCCGGTTGATGATCGACCGCGCCTATGTCGTGGCCAAACGCAGCGGCGTGCCATTCAACGTCGCCACCATTCCGCCGAGCTTCAGCGCGCCGAGCAAGGGACCGTTCGATCCCGGCTACATGGGGGCGCTGTTTCAGATCGGCTACGACCTCGGCAAGAGCGGCGCTCCTTTCAGCAGTGAACCACCGCCCTACCCCGCTGAGCCCGCGTCCCCGCCTAGCCACATTGAGAAAACCGGAGCCAATCAATGAAAAATTTTTTGCGCCCGATCTTTGCCGCGATGTTCGCCGTCTTGCTGGTTGCGAGCGCCCATCACCCAGCCGATGCCACCGCCGCGAGCGGTGCACGATCCAACTTTGACGGATTGTGGAGCGTGATCATCGTCACGCTGCAAGGCGATTGCAGCCCCTCCTATCGTTATCCGCTGCGCATCGTGGGTAGCCGGGTGGTGCAAGCCGACGAGGATCCAAGCTATCAGCTCTACGGTGCGGTCGGCCGCAGCGGCTCGATCAGAGTGATCGTCACCCGCGGCGGCCAATGGGCCGACGGCGTCGGCCGGCTGTCGCGCGACCGCGGCCAGGGACATTGGCACACCTCGACCGGCCAATGCTCCGGCCAATGGTCGGCGGTGCGGCGGGGCTAAAAACCCGACATTCAATTGGCCCGGCGCAGGGCGCTGACCACGGCGGTGGAACGTCCGAGTCAGGCTTTGGGCAAATCTTGGCGATACGGCAGGCGCCGTCATGCCAAACGCTGGAGCCGCGCTGATTGACACTGCACTCCGCGCCCGTTGAGTCTTCCGGACTCCTCGTCAGCGCTTCCAGCGCCGCCGTAGCGCGTAATATTTAAGATAGAGGGTGTTTTGTTAGCGACAGGCGCGCTCAAGCCTGCAGCGCGCCCGTTACTTCGTCGAACAATTCCGCGACCGAATAGCGCCGCGGAATGAGCTGCATCTCGGCGGCATAGCTGCTGATGAGTTCGAGCGACGGCTCGAGCGCGCCGAAGCCGAACGGGATCAAGTCGATGGCGTCGGCTTTCGGCAGGCCCGCGGCTTTCTTGCCGTCGAGCAGCATGCGGAAGACCTCGCGCGCCGCGCCGGGATTCGATTTTGACAGCGCCGCCTTGATCACCACCATGTGGTTGACCGGCACGGCGCCATTTTCTTCGTACCACTTTTTCGCCGCCGCTTCCGGATCGGGAATAACGCTCTTGAGGCGCGGATCGCTGGGCATGACGCCGCCGAAAATGGCGGCATCGAGCTCACCGTCGATCAGCATCTTGGTGATGTCCTTGCCGGCGGCGGCGCGCTCGACTCCCGGCGGGTCGCGATATTCGGCGACGTGAGCGTCCTCGAACGTCACCCATTTGACCTTGCCGAGGTCGAGCCCGTAGTCCTTCCAAAGAATGCCGCGGATCCATACGCCGGTGGTCTGCGAGAACGCGCGCACGCCCACCCGCCGGCCGGGCAGGTCTCGTGGCCGCAGCGTTCCGCGCTCGGAATTGTACAGCATCGTGCCGTGCTGAAAGCGCCCCATCATCGTGGCCGGCAGCAGCATGAGCGGCTTGCCGTAGGCCTTGGCCTGCAGATAGGTGACGATCGCCATCTCGCATACGTCGAACTTCTGCTCGCGCGCCATCGGCAGAAAGGCCCGGTTGACCGGATTGATCTCGGTGAAGCTGAGCGCCACGCGGTCGGATTTGATCTCGCCGTTTTTCAGCGCCTTTGTGTGCGGATAGGTGCCGAGGCAGACGCTGAGCGTCTCGATCTTCTCGGCGGTCGTCGCGGTCATGCCGGCTCACCTTGCGGGTTCGGGGATGATTCCTCTGATACGGCAGAGGCTAAACCAGTCCGCGCTCGACCGGCCAGCCGGAAATCCATTCCTGCGCCGACGCCGCTCGGTGTGCACCGCGCGCGCCGGACATCCCCATGATACGTCGGTTCGACCGATGCGCGCGATCTCGACCGCGGCTATTCAGCCACGACCCGTTCAATCATGACAATGCCGGCATTTCCATACGCCAGCGCTCGATTTCCGCCAGTTCGGCGTCGGGCCGCTCGACGACAACAGCGCCGCGACCGAGGTAGATGGTTCCCGCTCCGCCGTCGACCGACAGCCAGTCCCCCTCATTGATCGCGGTTCCCGCGAGCCTGGCGCTGCGGTGCGCGACGTCGACGACAAGGTCCTTGCAGCCAACGACGCACGGTCTGCCCATTTGCCTCGCCACCAACGCCGCGTGCGCGGTACGGCCGCCGACCGCCGTCACGATTCCAGCGGAAACGGCGAAGCCGGCGACATCGCTCGTATTGATATCGGGCCGCACAAGGATGATCGGGTCGCCACTCGTTGCCAGGCGCCCGGCGCTCTCCCGGTCGAAGGCTGCGCGTCCCACCGCAATGCCTGAGGATGCGCTGACGCCGCGCGCGACCGCCTCGCCGGCATCGACAAGCCGCTTGCTGGCGAGCAGGCGAAAATCCACACCGTTGAGGCGCCGCAGTGCTTCCGCTCGGGTCATCCGCCCTTCCTTGACGAAATCGATGGCGAACCGCACCGCCGCCTGCGGCGTGCGCTTCGCCGAGCGCGTCTGCAAGAACCACAGCTTGCCGTTCTCGATGGTGAACTCGACGTCCTGCATGTCGCCAAACTCGACTTCGAGACGCGTCAACGCTTCGCGCAATTGCTCCGCGACCGCAGGAAGCGAACGGGCCAGGGCCGCTTCGGTATCGGGATTGTAGCGTCCCGACACCACGTCCTCGCCCTGGGAGCCGAACAGGACGTCAATCACGGGCTCGGCGGCGCCGGTCGACGGATCGCGGGAGAACGCCACGCCGGCACCCGAGCCGGCTCCGGCGTTGCCGAACACCATCGCCTGGACCGTGACGGCCGTGCCGCGCAAGTCCTCCAGATGCTGCAGCTTGCGATAGGTGCGAGCGCGCTCGCTCATCCACGACCGATGCACTGCCTCCGCCGCGGCTCTGAGCTGATCCATCGGATTTTCCGCGAGCACGTCGTCCTCGGCTTCAATGACGTGCTGGTAGGATGCCGCCAGCCGCTCGATCGCTTCGCAGTCGAGCCCCTGCTCGTTCTCAACGCCCTCCGCAGCAAGCAATTGGTTGCGCCGAACGGCGAAGGCGGCCGGCCCGACGCCCAAAACCACGCCGCCATAACTTTCAAGAAAACGGCGACGGCAGTCATTGGCGAAGCGCAGATCGCCGGTCATGCGCAGCAAGCCGCGAACCGCCGCCTGGGTGCAGCCGACATTGAGCACGGTGTCCAGCATTCCCGGCATCGAGCGGGCCGCGCCCGCGCGCACCGACACCAGCAGCGGACGGCGGCGGTCGCCCAACACTTTGCCGGTGGCATTCTCAAGAAATTCAATTCCCTCCATCAGGCCATCGGCCAGGTCCTGCGTCGCCGCCGGGTCGCCGCTCACGATCGCGGCGCAAAGCTCAATCGGCAGCACAAAGGCGGGCGGCACCGGAAGGCCGAGCGCGGCCATGCGGGCAAGGTTGGCCGCCTTGGCGCCGACGATGTCGGCGGAATAGCGCTTGGCCGATCCCCCATTGATGCGCACGATTTGCATGCTCTGTGCCCATTCATGCGGAAAGGTCGGCGAGCACGTGCTCGCGCAGCAGATGCCCGAAGCGCGCCAATTGGTCGGTCGCCCGCTCCAGGGCGCGCGCAAGCTCGAGGGTCGACAATGCCGTCCGAAGATCGAATTCGCCGCCGAGAATCTTTGCCGTCACCATTCGCTCCGCCGCGTCGCCTCTGTGCTCGGCTTCGATCAGCCGGCCGACCGCCGCAAGCGCGTCCTCCGAGTCGACGCGATGACCTTCGGGAACGTCGGCCGCGGCGGCGGCGCCGACGGCCGCGGCTTCCGCGCCCGAGACCGTTGCGGCGCCCAGTTCGGCCAACGGCTCGAGCAGCTCCGGCGCGATCTGCGTCGGCACCAGCGAAGCGACAAACGCGGCCTGCTCGAGTTCGTCGATCGCGTCCTCGATTTGATTCACCAAGTGCTCGATTCCTCGGCCGACATTGAAGCGGGCGATTTCGCTGCGCGCCTCGAGCGCGATGCGGTCGGCCTTTTCCTCAATGCGTTGCGCCCATTTGGCCAAGGCGGCGCCGTCGAACGGCCGCTGCGCGCGCCGCTCGCCAAGCGCATGCGCGATCCCGGCGGCGATCTCCCGCGCCAGGCCGGCCTGACGGATCACCACCGCCAGCAGCGTGGTATCGACACGCTGCAGATGGGCGACGAGGGCCGCCTCGATGCGATCGCGCGCCAGCCGCACCGAGCTTCCCTGCAGCAGCGCCTCGGCCGAGACCCGCAGCACGGTCTTGAGAAAATCGACCGCCGCGTCGCGTCCGAGCGCATTGTCGAGCCGCTCGCCGAAACCGATTCGCGACGGCGCCGCATGATGGATGGCCGAGGCGACGATTTCCGCGCCGCCAAGTTCAAGGAATCCGCGGTGGCCGACGCGATGGCGTGCCGCCCAGTCGAGAACGCGAACCGCATCGGCATTGGCGACCCACTTGCGCAGGACCTTGCGCGCCTTGTTCCAGTCGATGAGAAAGACCAGCGAGGCGCCGAGCGCTTCAAGAAAGGCGTCGCGGTCTTCGCCGCGAGCGTCGGGACAGCGGCCGGTGACGAGATAGAACACGCCCTCATCGCCCAGGCCGGCCGCGCTCTTGCGCTCAAGCCCGCTCCATTGGACGGAAAAATTGCGCAACAGCCCGGTGAAGAATCTCGCCCGCGCGAGGTGAACGTCGGTGTAGGTGACCGTGACCGCATCCGCTTCGACAACGATCACCACCACATGGGCGTCGGTTTCGCCGATGTCGTTCTGGATGGTCAGCCGCGCGCCGGCCCGCGTCGCTGTCGTCGCCAGACCGGGATGGCCGAACTTCAGCTTGCGGGTGGCCTCGACCCCGCGCATGAACGCTTCGACCGCCGGCCGATCCTGCGGCAGCAGATTGTAGGCATGCGCGCCCGCCAGCACCTCTTCGGCATGGGCGGCAGCAAGACTGTTGAGCGCCTTGTGCAGATCCATGATCAGGCGGTGCAAGCTGTCGCCGTCGCGATCGGAAATCCCGGTCAGCCTTGCGATTTGCGCGAGTTCGAGGTCGTCGGACGATCCGAGCGATACCGTCCCCTTGATTGCTGCCAGGCGAGCATGGGCGTCCTCCCCCGCCGCAGCGTCACCGGCGGTGACGGCATGAACCATGGCCTCGACGTCGTCCCAGATTGCGGCGCCGAGGCTCGCGAGACCCGGCGCCGTAACATGCTCGCCGGCCGACAAGCCGGCGCGGCTGACGAGAGCTTCCAACGGTACCGGGTCGACCCCCGCGGCCCGGCATTCTTTGCTGAGGTCGAAGCTGAAGCCTTGCGGATCGCGCGCACGGCGCGCGGCCGCCTGCAGCACGCTCAAACGCGCCTTCACCCGGTCATTCGCCGCCAAGCCTTCGGCGATGAGGGAAGGCAATAGCAGATCGGTTTGCCCAAGCCTTTCGATGATTTCGGATTTCACGGGCCGGCATCCCTGGTAAATCGGCGCCAGCAAAGCACAGGCCGGGGAAGCCATTATTGAGCCAGATCATTTGTCCGATTGTCATATTGACCTGCAGGCGCGCCGATCCGATTGAATTCCGCTAAACGGCCGTTTTGTTAATCGGTGCGCCCGTACGAGAATACCCTTATTTTACGGCACTATGGCTGCCTCGCCCTTCTCCCGCACTCATTTTCGTGCTAAACGATCGATTGGTGACGATTGACAGGAAACAAGCCTTGGCAACGACCAGCGCGAAGCGTCAGTCCAACCGGTGGCCGGCTCTGCTCGATGCCGCGGCATCGCAATTCGCCGAGCGCGGCTACCATGCCACCAGCATGCGCGATCTTGCGGCCGCCAGCGCCATGACGGCCGGCGCGATCTACTTTCACGTCGCCAGCAAGCAGGCACTGCTGCTCGCCGTTTACGGAGAGGGCGTGCAGCGCATTCTCGACCGGGTGGAGGCGGCGGTCGCGGCCGAACAGGAACCCTGGACGCGCCTGGAGAACGCCGTCACCGCGCACCTCGAAGCCATTCTCGATACCAGCGCCTATGCGCGCGTCATCATTCGCATCTTGCCGGGCGACGCTCCGGAGATTTCCGCCGAACTCAAGGAATTGCGCGATCGTTACGAGTCGCGGTTCGCCCGGTACTTTTCCGCGATTCCGTTGCCGCGCGAGCGCGACGCCACCATTGCCCGGCTGTTGCTGCTTGGCGCGCTGAATTGGACGCCGGTCTGGTACCGGGACGGCGGCAAGTCGGTACCCGCGATCGTACGAGAATTGCTGGCGCCGTTGCGCGCTCTCGCCGGCGTCAAACCCGTGCAGAGGCGCAAATGAATGCCGGCACATTATCTCCGCCGGCGCGCGTCCTGATCACCAAGGTCGGACTCGACGGCCACGATCGCGGCAGCCGCATCGTCGCCGCCTATCTGCGCGACGCCGGCATGGAAGTGGTCTACACGCCGCCCTGGCAATCGATCGCCGCCGTGGTCAAGCTGGCGATGGAAGAGGATATCGATGTCATCGGCGTCAGTTCGCTGGCGACCGACCATCTCATCGTGCCGGACCTGATGGATGCATTGCGCGCCGCCGGCCTTGGTCATGTCGGCGTGGTGGTTGGCGGCATCATTCCGGAAGATGAACGCCCGGCGCTCATTCATGCGGGCGTCAGCGCGATTTTCGGACCGGGCTCCTCGCGCGATGAGATCATCGGCCATGTCGCCGCGCTTGCCGCCAAAGTGCGGGAGATCAAGGACGCCGAGCTGAGGGAGATCGCCCAATGACAAAAGAGGCCGTCCAACTTTCGCTGCCGGGATTCGAGCAGGCGCACGGCCGCTGGCGGGCCGATTACGGCCGGCAGATCGAAACCGACCGCGTCATCAGGAACCGCTCGCGCATCGAGATCAAACCGCTGTACACGCCGCGCGACTGGAGCGGCGACGCGTTTCTCGCCGACCTCGGTTTTCCCGGCCAATATCCTTTCACCCGCGGCATCTATCCGACCATGCATCGCGGCCGCACCTGGACGCAACGCCAGCTGATCGGGCTGGGTACGCCAGCGGACTACAACAAGCGCGTGCGCCTCATCCTCGACGCCGGCGCCACTGCGATCAGCCTGCTGCCGTGCAACTCCGGCTTCCGCGGCGTCGATTGCGACGAGGTCGATCCGGTCCTGCTCGGGACCTGCGGCACCGTGGTCAACACCACCGAACACATGGATCAAGCGCTCGCCGGCGTGCCGCTCGACAAGATCTCGACCGCGATGAACGACCCCTCGCCGTTCACGCTGCTCGCCTTCACGCTCGCCGTCGCCAAGAAGCGCGGCATCCCCTGGACGTCGATCACCGGCACATCGAACCAGAGCGACTATCTCTCGCATTTCATCGCCAATCACATGTTCTACCGGCTGTCGCTTCCCGGCTCGCGGCGCGTTCTGCTCGACCATATCGAGTTTTGCCGCAACCGCGTACCGGGCTGGAATCCGGTGTCGGTCGTCGGGCAGCACATGCAGCAAGCCGGGGCGACGCCGGTGGAGACGATGGCGTTCACCATCTCGACCGCGCTGCAATACGCGCAAGACTGCATCGATCGCGGCATGGACATTGACTTCGTGTTGCGGCGCTTCACCTTCTTCTTCGACATCTCGATCAGTTTCTTTGAGGAGGTCGCCAAATTCCGCGCCGGCCGACGCATCTGGGCGCGGCTGGCGCGCGAGCGCCTTGGCGCCAAGGATTCGGCCTCGTGGCGCTTCAAATTCCACGGCCAGACATCCGGCGTCGATCTCACCGAGCAGCAGCCGCTGAACAACATTGCCCGGGTCGCGGTGCAGGCGATGGCCGGGATCATGAGCGGACTGCAATCGCTGCACACCGACGCCTACGACGAGGCGATCACCACGCCGACCGAGGAGACGGCGCGCATCGCCGTGGCCACGCAGAACATTCTGCGCGAAGAAGCGCATCTGTGCGACGTGATCGATCCGCTCGGCGGCTCCTATTATGTCGAGACGCTGACCGATCAGATGGAGCGCGAGATGGTGGCGCTGATCGGCAAGATCGACGAGGCCGGCGGCATGTACAAGGCCGCCGAAGCCGGGCTGGTCCAATCGATGATCGGCGAATCCGCGCTCGCCTTCCAGGAAAAGGTGGAAAACGGCGAGGAGAAGGTGGTCGGCGTCAATTGCTATCAAAGCGACAATGCCGAGCACCGCGGCAGGCCGACCGAACGGCCGAACCTCGAGCGCATGAAAGAGCATGTCGCGCGCTTCAAGGCCTACAAGGAACAGCGCAGCCAGGCCGACGTGCGCCGCGCGCTCGATGCTCTGGCGCGCGCCGCCAACAGCGCGCGCGAGAACGTCTATGAGCGGATTGTCGAAGCGGCCGAGGCCGGTGTCACCCATGGTGAGATCGTGCACTGCCTGCGCCGGGAGCTTGGCTTTGGCCATCCCCTCATCATTGTCTGAGCACGCGCGCGCCGACGACCCGCCGGCAGCGCGCGGCGATTTGATCGGCCGGCTCGCCGCCGGCGACCCCGCGGCGCTGGCGCGCTGCATCACGCTGATGGAAAGCGGCGGAGAAAATGCCGACCGCATCTATCAGCGCATCTGCACGCGCCTCGGACACGCCGCGATCATCGGTTTCACCGGCGCGCCGGGCGTGGGTAAATCGACCTTGATCGACGCCTATATCGGGACGCTGCGCGCCCGCGGCCACACTGTCGCCGTCGCCGCCGTGGATCCGTCGAGCCCGATATTCGGCGGCGCCATCCTCGGTGACCGCGTACGCATGCGCCGCCACGGCGAAGACCCGGGCGTGTTCATTCGTTCGCTGGCCTCGCGCGGTCATCTCGGCGGCCTATCGGAGAGCATTCACCGCATCGTCGACGTGATGGATGCCGCCGGACGCGATTTCATCATCATCGAGACCGTCGGCACCGGTCAGTCGGAGGTCGAAGTCGCCGAGATCGCCGACATCTGCGTGGTAGTGAACGCGCCGAATATGGGCGACGACGTGCAGGCGATGAAGGCCGGCGTTCTCGAAATCGCCGACGTTCTGGTGGTCAACAAGGCCGACCTGCCGCTGGCGCGACGCACCGCCGAGCAACTCAAGAACATGCTGAAGCTGCGGCGCGAGAAGTGCGACGTCGCCGTGATCGAGACCGTCGCGACCGAGGAGACCGGGATCGAAACCCTCTTCTCCGCGATTGCCGGCCTTGCGACAGCGAGTCGCGACAAGCGAAAAAACCGCGAGCGGCGCATGCGCCGCCTGATCGCCGAAGCCGCCGGCCGCGCGGTGCGTGATCTCATCCGCGATCCGGCCGGCGACGAACTGGAAGACGAGGAACTGGAAGACCTTGTCAAGGCCGCATCGTCCGGCGAGATCGGCGTCGCCGAAGCCGCGCAGCGTGCGCTGAAGCTCGTTCGCTGATCGTCTCTACCCGACGCCGCGCGCCGCGGCGCGCCCGGCGGCGCGGCCGGAGAAGATGCAGCCGCCGAGGAAGGTTCCTTCCAGCGCGGCGTAGCCGTGCACGCCGCCACCGCCGAATCCGGCCACTTCGCCGGCGGCATAAAGTCCCGGCACCGGTCGTCCGTCGGCGCCGATGACGCGGCTGTCGAGATCGGTCTGCAGGCCGCCCAAGGTCTTGCGCGTCAAAATGTTGAGGCGAACCGCAATCAACGGCCAGGCGGCGGGATCGAGCAGTCGATGCGGGCGCGCGGTGCGAACGAGCCGGTCGCCGACATAGCGGCGTGCGCCGCGGATGGCGGTGATCTGCATGTCCTTGCAATAGGGATTGTCGAGCTGGCGGTCGCGGGCGACCATTTCCTCTTCGATGACTTCCGGGCTGAGCAGCGGCTCGCCGCCGGCGAGCGCGTTCATGCGCTTGACCAGCGTCGTCAGATCGCGCTCGACGATGAAATCCTCGCCCTTGTCCATGAAGGCCTTGACTGGTCCGGGAACGCCGCCGATTGCCCGCGCCAGGACCATGCGCCAGCTCTTGCCGGTAAAGTCGGGATTTTGCTCCGAGCCGGACAGTGCGAATTCCTTCTCGATGATTCTTTGCGTGAGGACGAACCAGGAATAGTCGTAGCCGGTCGCCGTGATGTGCTTGAGGGTGCCGAGCGTGTCGAAGCCCGGATAACAGGGAGCCGGAAGCCGCCGGCCGCGCGCGTCAAGCCAGAGCGCCGACGGGCCGGGCACCACGCGAATGGCGTGGTCGGTCCAGATCGGGTTCCAGTTCTTGATCCCCTCGACATAGTGCCACATGCGATCGCGATTGATGACGGTCCCGCCGGCCGCCTCAGTGATCGCCAACATGCGGCCGTCGACATGGTCGGGGACGCCGGTGATCATCCGCTTCGGCGGCGGCCCCAGCCGTTGCGGCCAGTTCTTGCGCACCAGCTCATGATCGCCGCCGATGCCGCCGGAAGCGACGATGACCGCCGGCGCCCTCAGTTCGAAGCCGCCGACCACCTGACGCGAACTCTTGCGGCCGCGTTCGACATTCGACGGCTCGAGGACGTCACCGCTTACGCCGTCGACCGTCGGACCCGACTTCATCAGTTCGTTGACGCGGTGCCGGAACTTGAAGGTGACGAGACCCTGCTTCTCCGCCTCGCGCACGCGCGCGACGAAGGGCGCGATAATTCCCGGCCCGGTCCCCCAGGTGACATGAAAGCGCGGCACCGAATTGCCCGGGCCGATCGCATTGCCGCCGCCGCGCTCGGCCCAGCCGACTAGCGGAAAGAAGCGGATGCCACGCGCGCGCAGCCACGAGCGCTTCTCGCCGGCGGCGAAGCCAACATAGGCCTCGGCCCATCGGCGCGGCCACAAATCCTCGTCGCGATCGAAGGCGGCCGTCCCCATCCAATCGGCGAGCGCCAGCGCGTGCGAATCGCGGATGCCGAGACGCCGCTGCTCCGGCGAATCGACCAGGAAAATCCCGCCCAGCGACCAGAACGCCTGGCCGCCCAGCGATTGCGCGGGCTCCTGATCGAGGATGATGATCTTTCTGCGCGCGTCGACGAGCTCCGCGGCGGCGACGAGCCCGGCAAGCCCCCCTCCAACGATGATCGCGTCAGCGTCGTAGGCCATGTTCCCCCGCCCGGTGCGAAACGGCGCGCTGCCGCGCAATGCGCCATGTGATTTACGCGCAGTCCAGCTTCCGCTCCGGCATGCCGTCCATCATTCGATCATCATGCGAAAATCATGGTGGGCGCACAAGGAGTCGGACCTTTGGACTCGCTGATTTAGAGCCCCGAATGCAGCGCTGCTTTCAAACCATTTTTCCCCAACCAGGCAACGCGTACCGATCTTCGGCAAGAACGACGCCGCCAACTGATGCGGCCTCAATTACAAAAAAGCCCCGGCCTAGGACCGGGGCAGAGTGCGGGACAATGTGTATGGCCAACGGGCCATACCGGACAATCATCTCCGATTCGTTGGTGAGCAATGCAACAAATCGCAACGGTTATCCCCGCTGATCCCGATGATCACCGCAACGGCCAGGTGGCGACGCCAGCCGGACAATCAAGTTGTTAAGCTCATTTGCTGCGAGTCGATGGTCGGGGCGAACTTAGTGATCGCGGCCGAAAAAGGTAAAAGTCGGCGGTGCCACGGCGACACGAACGCGAGCACCCCTGCCGCCAAATATAAATCGGGGCAGCCGCCAATTAAAACTAAGACAAGCTCGAAACTAGGACAGCAGCTTCCTAGCCGTGCTCATGCGCATGCTGCTTCGAGGCATGTTCGTGGTGCTCGACTGCATGCAGGTGGTGACCATGAGCTATCTTGGAGTGGTGGGCGGCCTTTTCATGATTGCCCGCCTTGTGATGCTTGGCGGCTTCACGATGGTGCTTGGCCGCCTGCTCGTGATGATGCGCGGCCTGTTCGTGATGCTCGTGGATATCGTGATCGGGCATGTTCCTCTCCGGTTTGGCGATGTTCTCGAAAATCGCAATCGTTGATGAAGCAATTGCGATTGTTTAACGTAGTTTTTGACACCGAACTTGGATTGGCGAAGCACGTCCTGCGCTTGCCGGGAGCGAAATCCGCAAGCTCGAAACGCGAATAAATCTCCCAACTAATCGCCCGACTGGTCCTAAATGTTTCAAGGGCGGAGAGAAGAAGCGGAGAGAAATCATGGTGGGCGCACAAGGACTCGAACCTTGGACCCGCTGATTAAGAGTAACCTTCGCACGTTTACTTTGAGATCAGTTGAGGACGTCTGATAAAGGGATTACCCTTCAAAAACAGATGCAACAACTACAAATACTCCGGTTGAAGTTCTCATACCTTCTTACCGAGTGGCATCACTTCTCGCCAATTTTGGAACCTCTTTGGAACCTACGCCATGCCCAAACGTGTGCCAGCCCTTTCAGTAAAGAAACTCGCAGCAGTTCGCCCCGGCAAAAGACCGATCGAACTGGTCGACGGGTACGTGCCGGGCCTTCGTGTTCGGGTCCTGCCGAGCGGCAAACGAGCGTGGTCGCTTAACATACACGACAGCAAAGGAGTTCGCCGTCGCTTTGAGGTTGGCTCCGGTTTTGGACTTGCTGAAGCGCGCAGGAAAGCCGAAGACCTCCGCCGCGACATTCGCGGAGGCGCTGACCCGACTACTGACCGGCGCGCCGCGCGGCAGCGGGCACAGGCTGCCAAGAGCGGCGTGGGCACTCTTGGCGCGTTACTGCAGGCCTATTTTACAAAGGGGCCAGGGGGACAGTTGCGGCGAGGTTCCAAAAGCAAGCGACATCTGGAGACGGTCTTCGCCAAGCTGCTCAACAAGCCCGTCCTCGACATAGAGCGCGCTGAACTACAGTTGATAGCGGATAACTGGTCGAGCACAGCATCGGCGTCGCTCGCCATACGCATCCTACGCCCCTGCCTAAAATGGGCCGAGAGGCGCAATCTCGTCCGAGCAGGTGTCGTTGATCTGGAACAGCCGGGAAGAGCCCGAAAGCGGGATCGCGTCGTTACAACGGAGGAATTGAAGGCTATCTGGCCTTACCTACGAGGAAGCCACGGAAAAGTGATCAAGTGGCTTCTATGGACCGGTTGCCGGCTGAATGAAGCTGCCGGAATGAAAATGGATGAAATTAGCAGTGGTATTTGGACCATTCCGGCCGGGCGAGCAAAAAACGGTCGCGCGCGGGCAGTGCCCCTGCCCTCCCAGGCCGTCGATCTGTTGCGGGCCATCCGTTCTGAAGGCGAAGGAACCTCCGAACTCGACGCGCTCGCCTTTCCGTCGAAAGCGAACGGCATTCTGAGCAACTGGGATCGAGAGACGAAGCGCCTACAGAGGCTATCTAACACATCGGGATGGAACCGACATGACCTCCGTCGGACCGTGGCGACAATGCTCGGCGATCTTGGGTTTGCGCCGCATGTTGTGAGCGTCGTTCTTGGACATGCTCATATTGCTGAAGGCGCCACAGCGGTCTATGCCCGGTCTCGCTACCAGCGGGAGCATCGGGATGCGCTCCAGGCGCTTTCAAACGCGATTGACGGTGTTGTCACCGACGGCGGAAACATCGTCTGGCTTACGGCGGTGCAATCGTGAAACTAGATGGCCTGTTTAAACGATTTGCAATCCCACCGTCATCTGCCCACGAAGTAGTCCAAGATGCGGCACGGCGAGCGGGATGGCGCGCACCTTGGGATTACGAACAACAAAAAACAAAGGCGGGCAAGGCCAGCGGTGCTTCGCGACGGGGACTTGCCGAAATCCGTTTGTCGCTTGTCGCAATAGCGCGCAAGAACCTAAATCCTGCACTTCGTCGTTCCCCGTATTCAGACAGAGCAGGGCAGGCCCTGGAAGATGAATATCGTCAGCTTTTTAATAAGACCTCTGAGGATGCAATACTGTCGGCAATATTTTCGGTGATATCCTCCGAGGATCGAGAGAAACTAGCATGCGTAAGCCGCGATACCCTTAATAAGGATTTGAAAAAGATTAGACAAAGACATGGCGTGAGACGCAAATAAGCATCCTGAAAGCGTGTGGCGTCGAAAGCAAAACCATTTTGGGTGGCGAACACCCGTTCAAGGCCAAGACTTTTCCCAAGCCCAAGTTACGTTTGACTCAAAGCAGCGCCTGACGCGCCGCTGATGTCTCAATGGAGTAGTCATATGGAACATGTTCAAGGCGTGGAGAGCCCTGTCGATCGGTTAATTCGCATCGGCGAGGTCAAGCGGCTGACAGGTCTAAGCACCGCGACGCTCTATCGAAAAATGTCAGTAAACCAGTTTCCGCGCCCGGTGCAACTGGGCGCGGCCGCGCGTGCCTGGCCTCTTTCGGAGGTTCAGGAATGGATCGTCCAGCGTATCGCGCTGCGGGAAACCCGCGCAAACGGTGGTGCAGTGTGATCACCTTGGCCGATCCTGACAATGTTACCGCCACGGTAACAACTCCCGATCCCAAGACCGGCGGCGACGATCGATGCGCGGAGACGGTCACGCCAGCAAATTTCATGTCGCGCGTTTTGGCATGGCCCGGGCCGAATGACCCCGGCTATGCTGGTTTTTTGTACTTGCCGCCGCCGAAGAAGGGCGTCCCTGACGCCAAGCGTCCGATGATTGGCCTTCCGTTTAGGTCTCTCGACGACTTCATGGCACAGGTTGAGAAAGCCGCCAACAACGATCGGTATTACCGTGAGTGTTATTTCGGCCTTGCGACCCAGGAGAAGACCAGGGGCGGGCAACGCGGCCAGCTTTTCGATCGGAACTTCCCCCTGGCCGTCAAGGCGATATGGCTCGATATCGATGTAAAGCCCGGCACGCCTGACCACTATCAAACCAAGGGCGAAGTTATCGACGCCCTCACCAAGTTCATCCTCGACAGCGGGTTCCCACCGTTCACCGCCCTCGTGGACAGTGGTGGCGGTTTCCACGTCTACTGGATCAGCCACAAGAGCCTGACGCCGGACGAATGGCGCCGCTACGCCAGCGCGCTTCACGGGCTCGCCTCAAAGCACAGGCTAAAGGCTGACTTGGCGCTGACCACAGACATCAAGCGCATCCTCCGCATGCCGGGGACATGGAACAACAAGCAACCTGCGCCGCGCATGTGCCGCCTGTGCCATCTGGCGCCTACCGATCTGGATTTCACCGTCCTCGACAAATTTGTTGCCGATGCCTCGCCTGTTACCGGGACGGTAACAAGGGTGGCCCACGAGGTCGCTCCGAACCCGCAACTGTTCAGCGACGCCACGAAGCCCAACTGGGCGCCGCGCGCCGAAAGCGACGAGCGGTATTTCAAAGCGGGGAAGAACTTCCCATTGGTAGACCCCGCGGCGATCCTGGCTAAAGCCGGATGCCCGCACTACCGCAACGAGTTCGCCACAGGCGGCGCCGGCACTGAGCAGCCTTTATGGATGCAGACGATACTCGGTACAACATTCATGGAGAATGGACGACAGCTTGCGCACCTACTCAGCAATAAATACGCGACCTACGTGAAGGAAGACACCGATGACCTGTACGATCGCAAAGCCAGCCAAGGACTAGGCTGGCCATCCTGCGAGACGTTCGAGCGGTTCGGCTGCAAGTGGTGCAAGACTTGTCCGCATAAGGGCGAGATCAAATCACCGTTAAACCTTGCAAATCGGATTAGTTCGAACCCGCTGCCCTCATCGACGACCCCCGTAGGGGCCATCAAAGGAAATTGGCCGGGCGGTGAACGCGAGAAGACACCGCATAAGAATATTCTTAATACAATCGAAGCGATTAGACGACTTGGCATCACATGCACATGGGACGAGTTTAGGCAAAAAGAATATTGGTCCGGGCACGGTGACAAAGCGTTCGACGGTGAAGTATCGGACGCGGCTGTCACTGTCACACGCCGAAACATCCGATCAAAATTTAAATTCTATCCGGGCGCGGATGAAACTCGTGAAGCAATTACCCGCGCTTGCCGCGACAACAAATCAAACCCCGTGCTCGATTATTTTGATCACCTGAAGTGGGACGGCAGACCCAGGCTGGATAAGATGCTGCACAGATATTTGGGTGCGGAGGACACGTCGCTAAATGCCGCGATTGGCCGCAAGTTTATGTGCGCAATCGTTCGGCGCGCCAAACACCCCGGTTGTAAGTTCGATCATCAGCTTGTGTTGCGATGTGGTCAAGGCATTCGCAAATCAATGTTCTGCGAAGACTTAGCCGTGTTCCCCGATCTATTTACGGACGCCGGCGACCTCTCTGCCGACATAAAGCAACAAATGGAAACTGGCAACGGTAAGCAGATTATCGAATTTCCCGAACACGCAGGCTTCAGTCGAGCAGCGCGCGACCGCAACAAAGCATCGCTCAGTCGAAAGATTGATCGGGCACGGATGGCCTATGCGCACTATGCAACCGATGCTCCGCGCCAATGGGTTCCAATCGCCACCGTCAATCCTGGCGGTTATTTGAACGATCCAACTGGCGAGCGCCGATACTGGGATGTCGCCGTGCAAAACTATGATCGCGAAGCGTTTTTGGCCGACAAGGACCAACTCTATGCAGAGGCGGTTGCAGGAGAGCCAAGAGAAAACCTCTGGCTTGACACGCCGGAATTATGGAAGGCGCACGACGCAGTGGTGGCGGAGGCTAAGGAGCCGAACGAGTTGGTTGACCTGTTGAGAGGCCTTCGCGGCGAAGTCTGGCACGTCAATGGCAAGGATCAGGAACGGGTCAGTGCCCAAGATATTCGAGGGGCCCTCGGCATGGCGAATGCCGACGCGGTCAGGTCTCACAATATTGGGCGCCGGATTGCAGAAGCCATGATGGAGCTAGGTTGGACCAAGGCGTCGGGGACGATCCGCTGCCGCAAGGGTGAGCAAGCGACGACCGGCTACATTAGACCGTTGCCGGATCGCCCACCGACGCCGTCACTCCTTCAACCCACGGAGCAAAGCGCCGAGGGAGCAGGCGAACCCACCGAAAGCAAGGCTCCGTAAACGGTACCACGCGACCGCGTGGCGCGCACCGTCCAACACGCCCTTTATGCCGGTGAGCGTTGAGCAAGGTTCACGAAAAAGGTTCACGATAAAACGCCAAATCCAGGGGCTATCTTGCAGATTGTGAACCTTGTGAACCTTGTGAACCTTATTGTTGAAACTACTACAAAGAGACTGACCCCTGCTCATCGCAAGGACATGAAGGCGTGTTCACCGGCGCCGCCCAAGTTTAGGTTCGCTAGGTTCACAGGATCACAAGGTTCACGACATCCACGGCGACCATCCCAATCGCAGCATCGAAGCGCCGCGGTTAGCCACTGAGTTACCATTTCGCATTAGCTGTGTAGGTACGGCAACTGTGCCGGATCGATCAGCCACCGGGGGCGTCAAATGGTTTCGTTCATCGAGCAACTTCATCAAGGGCGCGCGAAGTTCGCCCAACAACGCGCCGATCCCCTGCGCGAACGGGTGCAAGCCATCGTACGCGGCATGGAGAGCATCGGCACCGCGCCCCTGCTTGATCTGCTCGGCCTACCGAAGACGACGGGCAAAGCACGTCTCGTCAGCAAGGTTATGCGCGCTCTCGGGTTCGTCCCGATTAAATCGCGGCGGCTTGAACCGGGCGGGTACCGCGACACCGTCACGCGCGGCTGGACGCGTCCTTTCCGTGAAATCCAGCGAAACCGCCCTGATGAGGATGCGAAGGTTACAGCATGCCGTCCTGTCAGGCTGGCAGTCTAATCGCACAAATTACGAACAGGAGGCTCGCCGTGTTCAGCTCCCTTGATCATCCCAATGTGACACTCGCTGAGTGGCGGAAATTTCAAAGGGAGTTTCCGCCCTCTCTGATAAAAGAGGTCCTTGACCGCTCTGAAACCCTCTTACCTCCCTGGTTTATGCCGCTGGCGCGCGGCGCAGCAATTCCTAGCGATGAACTACTGCGCCAAGCGGGGCATTATGAGGGAAAGCCCCGTCCCCGCGGTTGGAACGAGCGCGGCCCTAATTATTTCGACCGAATTTTTGGGGAGCCGGCGCCATCAGGCTGGCGGAGTTTCCTTGTGGTCCGGGAGAGTGACCTTTCGGGCTTGTGGACGATCGAGCGGCTGTGGGCAACACGCCAGGGGCCGTCCTCCGAAGTCGACGAAGTGCTGGTCCACACCTTTGGCTGGACGCCGATCTTCACCCGAAGCTATCAGGCCGCAATGCAGCTCGCCATGCATTGCCACACGAACGGGCCTCCCGCCGGCCTGCTTTGGGTTAAAGGGATGCCGGACGACCCGACACCGGCGATTGAGTTCGCTACGCACCGCCAGAATGCCGAAGAGGCAGACACTATAGGGCGCCTGCCCTGAAAGCGGGCTCAACCGGTTAGCCGATGTGACGGTACGAGAATTTCGCGCTGCTGGCGTGCTACCGTTTCACCATCGAGCCGACCAAAAAAGTCGCCTCGACGTGAAACTCAACACTTCCATTGATCGAAGCGGCGAAGCAATAGAGCCGCCGTGACCAAAACGACGTGCAGACGAAACGTGCAATCGTCATCATCTGAAAGGCCCGGATGCGCGCCTTCCGGATGAAGTCGCTTTAACAGACCGTTGATAAACCCTCGACCGTCGTTAGCCCACTCGTTCAATGGAATACTAAGAAATCCGAGCGACGCCAACTTGGAGCGACGCATCTGTCCGCTCGGAAGGCTCGCGGCAGACGCGTCGAGACGTTCCGCAACTGCATCGAAAAGAGCATCCATGAAGGTCCGCAGCTGACTATTTGCCGCCGCCCAATTCCCACGCGCATGATTTTCCATTGCCTGCTCAAGATGCCCCTTCGCTGTTGCGAAGTTGTGACGCTCAAGCAATCGCATTAGCTCGGACTCTGTAGCTGGCAATTCAATGTCAGCCGGAAGGAGGCGTCTGAGCGAGCCGGCAGTGACGACGAAACTGTCTTGCTCCAATGCGCGCCTGAATTTTTCTAGATCGTTAGGTAGCGGATCGGGTTCTATGCCCCAATCGGGATCGGGCGGAGGCGGGAATAGAAAAGCGGCACGTTCAACGACCACGTTTTCTAGCAAGCCATCATCAATTTGGTGAGCCGGGTGTGAGTCGATGAAGCGCTTTAAATCGTTCATTCGCCTCTGCTTTGAGCCCGACGCTTCATCGCCAACCGCGTTATACACTTCCGGTCCGAAGTCCGTTAACAGTGACGTGATTTCGGCATGAGTATATCGGTTTGCAATCACGTCGATTGCCGCGATGATCGTACGCCGCGTGAACAAGAATTCTACTTTTGACGTTTCCGGCATTGGTCCGAAATATTTTTCAATCTGATCGTTGGCATATCGCTCCATGAACGCGTAGGCCTCTTGATAGGTGACGGGCTTAAATTTTTGGAGAGTGCCGTCATGGTCGGCCACGACTTCAAAAAATGCGCCGTGCTTGGTCCGATATAGTGCCCACCACGCTTGCGACAACTCATGCCCATGGTCGCCATAGGCGACGCGCGTCGCCGTATCGGTATCATAGGACCTGCCATTGATGATTTTCTTCACGGCGTTCAGCGTGAATTGTGGTCACGCCTTGGGGATTGAAACGTCGTGTGCGTACACCTCAAGCGCCTCGGGCCGCGGAAAACGCTCCCCTAAATGCTTCAAAACTCGAACGCACAAAGAAAGAGACCAAATCACCTCCTTCGTGCTGAACGCTAGATGATCGTCGCGGTCCACCGCTTCTGGTTCATCATCAAACTGAATGTGTACGCGATTGCGAAGCTTACGAAGGCGATGCAAGTCATCGTAGATAGTCGCACCAAGACCATCGAGAAGCATGTGGCGTTTCATTGCCTGAATAATGTTGTTGAAACGCTCGATCTTGGTTCCGCGTATCTTATACAAATCCTCCACCGGAATGCCAGGAACGCCTTCCCTTGTGTGGCTTCGTATACGATAGATAATCTGATCGAGTGCGGCCTCAACGATAGAACCAGCCTGGACGACCATAAGCTTGTTGAATGTATTGTTCTCGTTCGTGGCACTCAGCCGACAAAGCGCATCCCCATTCGCAAGAATGTTGTCTCCAACTTTGAAGTCGCCGATGAAGTTGCACCTAATTATTTCGACTTCAGCTGCCATGCCGTCACCTCAGCGATAAGATCGTCAAGAGGGTCCGCCGTTGCGACTGCACACGTGACAGCGAACGCGACCGCTGCGCACACGCCAAAGAAGCTTCGCAAGATCGTCTCCCCTCACAAGAAGCCAATTCGTTTTGGGGGGGCCGCGGCGTACTCGCCAAGCACTTGGTGTCCGGCATCAGTGAGGCGGCAGAAGTGAATGTATGGTTTGACTGCCGGGTCAGATGCAAAGCCGCTGGCGACCTCGACGAGCGGCGGGTCCACAAACAACATTTCTAGGTGACGAAAGATTTGCTCTGCATTGTACCCCGGCACTGTGACGACTTCCGCATTGCGGGGGACGCCCTCAAATGGAGCGTACACTTGACCAGTCCCGCCGTTGAATTTGGGCTCAATTTTTTCAAGCTGTCGGAGCAGCGCGTAAATCAGTCCGCCATCCGTTCTCATTTGCTTGCAGCCTTCTCTGCCAAGCGCCGCGCCTGTGAAAGAAGCTCGCTGTCAATGTATTTGCCGGTATCGCCAGTCTTTCCATGGCGAACCATAACGTCTCCACTCAGCGCCCCAAACTCCGCAATGTCCTCGGGATCGGCTAGGAAGCGGAAATCATAGTGACTGTCAGTCGGCGTAAAGACGACACTCACGCCACTGTCGCGGCGCGTTACGATAAAGAGCGGCTTCCAATATAGAGGGTCAACCACACCCGTTATACGGCCACCGTCAACGCCGGCCCACCCACCGCCAATATAGCGGCCGTCGCATTCAAAGGGCTTGGGATCGGGACCGACTCCGGGACACCAAAGGCGCAGAAGCGTGCCGTTGCGAGGCGTGTTATCGTCGATGGCTTGCCAATCCTCGGACATGGCCGGACTTTATTCGCTACGCGTGGCTGCAACAATGGTCGGCATATGACAATGCTTCAATCGGTGAATAATGGGGATAAGCTATGAGCGCCCCGACGATGGCCGAAATGCCAAAGATGGCCAATGTGCCCGGCCTTTTAGAGTTATGCTGTCCTTTGAGTGAACTGTCGAAAGCTAAGTTTCATTTCAGAAACATTCGAGCATCATAGATGAAGCGATTGGATAGATGGCGGTGGTGGTGGAGGCTTAAGGACCTGCCACGACGCCGTGCTCTTTGGGACAAAGGCGCCACGCCTCCGGTGCCAACAAATTTGCTGCTGATATATTTTGGTCTAGTTTGTCTTTCGGTCGGGTCTATCCTCTACGCGCTATTTTGTGATCGACGAATTGATCAGTATGGTTCCTCGGAGGCTTACATCGGAGGTGACGGACCGAACATCTCTGCGGTTACGCTCGGGCATTTTGAGAAGGAAGTAACTGATGCGGGCTATGACCTTTACGCTTGGCAGGACGATCAAATAAGCCCTGTCGGGAAAGTAGACCCAAGGAAGGATATTCTGGCGTGTATCTACGATAAGTGGGACACGGCGTTTCCGATAGTGCGTGCGGTAACAACTATTTTTTACATTGTCGGATTTGTAATATTGCTTATTCCATCGTTGCGAGTCTTCTGGGAAGTATCAACCACCTTGCTTTATAGGATAGGAGAGGCCGCTCCAAAATGAAAAGACCTGGCGTGTTGCCCGGCCTTTTGTTCGATCGCTCGCGCCGCTCACATTCCGATGGCGTCGATTGCTTTGCGGAGCACCTTAAAGGGACGCCTTGCTGCAACTGCTCACGGCAGCTTTAGCACTCACCGACTAGGAACGAAATCGTAGACTGTCTGCTGTTGGCGAAAACAGACTTCGCCCGCCTCGAAAAGCGGTTGGTAAAATGGTATGACAGTAGAGAGTTCTCAAGTGGCTCTCATGGCGCCTTGTCATCGACGCTCAGTGAACGGACTGGCTATTTGTTATTTACTTTTGCCTCTCGCTCCAAGCGCAAGGCGCGCAAGCGATGCATGTTCTTAACCGCGGCGTCGTGGCGAGCCGCCTCCTGCTTTAGCGCGTCATTGATTCGGCTTCGCGTCTTTGACCACGGTTGAATACGCTTTCTGCAACCGCTCGGGATCTTGTTTCAGGCATAACAAGCCTTTCTTAAAAGGGGACATTCAGAATATAGAGAGCAGGTAAACCATTCTCAAACGCTCGAATTTCTCTTAGTTCGCAAATCCACCGCGTGACCTTGGGGACAACAGGTGACACGGTAAGACGATTGCAGGTTTGTGCGCCGCTCCTGTGCCAGCTCTTCACCTTGTGACCGGCATCCACGACGCGGCTGCCCCACTCACCATTTTATTTTTGCGTTTAAGCGCAATGTGCCGCGGCTTACTTGAACCCTTCTAGCAGTGAGCCGATGCCCCTATAATCTAACTGCACGAAGACACCATATACCTGCGTTTTGAAGTCGGCAGGCCAATTCGGACAGCCAGCGCCGCAGTAGTATTCAGTCGCCAGTGTGTACTCGCCGTTCTGCGTCCACATTGCCCAGTAGCGGCCTCCTACCCCAAAGCTAAATTGATCAGTGATGGCATAAGACATTATCGCGTCGAGTTGCACGCCTTGCCCGGAATTGGACCATTCTGGAAACACTTTTACCGGGTTCCACCCAAGATGATTGTCTACGCCACTGAACCGCACATAGGGCAGATAAGCAACGTCGGCTCCCAACTTGAGTTGATCAGTGATCATGATTTCACCGGCGAAGCCGACGCGCAGAGATTGCCATGCATCGTCTTCGGTGATTTGGAGAACCGAGTTAGGAACTGCGGTCGCGCAATCGGAGAAGGCGTTGGCTATTTGCGTACAGCCGTACGCGCTCTTGTTTTCTCTGTAGTAATTGTAGCCCACAAATGCGCCGAGCTTGTAGCCGGCTGCGCGGAAAAGATCATAGCCAAGGTCCAGGGTCGCATAGTCAATGTCCCCCTGAACCGAAGACACTGTATTTGAATATGCGACGGTGTCACCAAAAATGACCCAATCCTCGTCGTTCAATTGACCCCGCAAAAGTGAACCGAGTCCAATGTTGCCTTTCAAGAAGACGTTCTGCGGAGCCTCTATTCGGCCAAACAATTCGCCGGAATTACCCATCGCGTTGTAAGTGAGCCGAGAGACAAGGGAGGGTGGCACTAAGTCTTTTTGGAATATTCCACTGCTAAACCAGTAGCGCGCGCCGAGGTCCATTTCCCAGCCAAACGCGACTGGCGTCCCGACAAACGGGGCCGCTGAACTCCACGGGGCCGATGGGCCCGCCCCGAATTTATAATTCAAGCCCAGACTTACTTCTTGGAAATTCTCGGCCACCCGGGTGGCGCTTGCTGGTGTAAGCGAGTAAAGCGGCGCGGGTGGAACAGATTGCACAAGACCCGGTGGCAAAGAAGCGGTCTGACTACCAAAGCCGGCATAGGCGTACTCAAGCCTCACCGACCAGGCGGGAGTTATCGCATGTTCTACACCAGCCCCGACCGTCCAACCGATTGCCGTGAGGTTTGAGCTTGTAGCGAGCGGCGCCAGACCCAAGATTGGGGTATTGTTCGTCGTAATATCAACCTTATTACGAACGAAGGCGGCTCCGCCCTTCACGTAAATTAGGCTGTGATTGAAATAGCCATACGCCCAGCCCACACGAGCTGTTAGATCGCCCAAGATTTGGGGTCGCACACGGCAGTTGGCTGATACAAAGAAGCCTGAATATGCGAGACACGTGTTGGTTCCGTCTGAAGACACCCAACTTGCATCGGCCTCGACGCCCAACACTAAATTCGAGGTTGGCATCTGCCAGTTGTATCCGACCTGGCCGCCGGCGAGGAGACCCGGGGTTGTTACATTATCCCCGAAAATTGATGAACCAAATGGATCGCCAAAGTTCGCTGTGCCCGCGGCAGTGCCGACATGGCCGCCGCCATAGAACCCCGTCCAGAACCATGCTGGTGGAGCAGGTGCTAGGGGCCCGTTGAAGATGGGCAGGTCGGATGGGGCCGGTACGCTTGTTGGGTACAAGGGAGCCGCAACTTGGTGCACTGGATAGGTCGTGCCCGTAACCTCATAAGCGTTCGATCCACGCAGATATGAGGTATCAATATCGGCCGCCGCGGCCTCCTGCGCGAGCCCAATCACGACAATGCACATGATCAATGGATACAGCATGCGAGCCCGCTCGGAGCGGCCAGAGTTACGCTCGCATTGTTCGTTTATTAACGTTAAGGTTTAGTTACGGAACCCGCGAGGTCTGCTCGCACCGTGGAGCCACAGCGACGCCAATAGGGACTATAATCCCTAGAGACTATATGCCCAATAGTGCCCCATCCTGTAATGCAGGACTGGCGCAAGGTATTGGGACGGAACGTTAAGCGGTTGCGTCTACAACGAGCTATGACGCAGGAGGAACTAGCCTTTGAGGCGGAAATTGACTTGACCTATATGGGCGCTATCGAGCGCGGGAGGCGAAACCCGAGCCTCCTGGTCATGGCCAGGATTGCAAAGGCGTTATCCGTCACGTTGCCCAAGCTGCTGACTGAATGATGCCACTGCCCACACTGTGCTTTCTGCCGGTGGCCGATAAAACGGTTACAGGCTCGCATGCCGTTACTACGCCGCTTTGCCAGGCTACCGCATGGCACGGTGTTCTCGATCGCCAACGGGGTGAAACAGTGCCCACCAAGCAGCAATCAACGATGCCCTTAGCCTAGGAGCCGAGCGAGATTGAGCGATCTCAACGATTCACGTCCTTCCCAGGCTCTCTCAGCAGCACCCAAATCGCGACGGTACCAATCACAAATATCAGCACTGAGATTATCAACAAAAATACCGGTCGAAGCAAGAACGGAAGCTCACTCTCGAAGCTATTAAAAAAATGGCGAAACTCATTCGAAGTTAAGGGACCTATATCGGAGTTGTAGCTTTCGATAAATCTCGCTTGGAGCGCGATAATTTTGTCATTAGTCGCATCAACCGCCTGCCTAGTGAAGGCGCCACTGATCGCGAGATTGATTGACGCTTCGGTCAAAGCATCAGCGAGCGTTCCGCTCGATGATGCTGTTTTTCCAATTGGCTTTTCCAGCAGCTTCGCCACCCCACGGATCTCTATCGCCAGTGAAGCAATCTCATTGCTTGCTTTCTTAGGAAGGTATCGATCACCTCGGCCGTACGCTGTTTTGATTTCTTGAGTAGCCTTCACACTATTGATCATTACTAGGTCTCTCAGCTTCGCGGCAATGGCGGAGTATCCTCCAGACTGTTTTTCCGCCAGCTCAAACGCCTTGCTGTACACATTGTAAGAGTAGAGTAGCATTGCCGAAACTGCCGCGACGAAAATCGCAATAATGAGCTTATCATAAATGACTAGCAATAACTCCTTTCTGTTCGGTGCGACTGGCATCGTTCATTGAAAAACAATGTTCAGATTTTTTTTCTGCGCCGAGAATGCCCACCTATAGCCCTGTTCCGGATCCAACCCGCACAGGTTTCCGTGATCGAAGCTCCTCCGGTTGCGCAGCGTGCCTTGAAGAGTTTGCCATTCAACCACGAGCAGGGCCGCCAAGCCGCTTGACGCGCCACAGCTGCGGGCGAGAGAGAGGGCGTCCTGGTCCAACTCAACGATAGCGTTCAACGACCCTGTACTCGCGGGCACCGGGATAATGTTGCGGAAAATACCAAGCGCTCGCAGCCGGCGCCGGCGTTTTAAGTCTTCGAAATTTGCGGCCGTGAAAATAGGACATTTTGAGGCTTGTTGATATCCACCGGGGCAAACATCTTCTTGGATTGCCAGATAAACCGTGAGTGTGAACCCTTCCTCAGCACGGGCCTGGGCCAATTCCTCTGCACGGGCCGGGGCCAATAAGACCAACACGAGACCGAGAGAAAATCCAATGCGAACCGCCCAAAGTCGCATGAAAGCTGACCACCCGCTGCCGCTAGGGCGCGTTATAATATCATACCGGCACTAATTCCCCTGCCCACGGTCGCTTATAGCGTCGAAGGCGACCGGCCTCCACAAAATTTTTACCATGCCGGAGGGCTAACTGGCTCGCCTTCAACGATCGGAGAGGGGCCTTCCCTGCCGCACTGTCGAACGTCGGAACCCTCGCGGCCGGAGTTCTCATCAAATCTCCGGGCGGCGGTCTTTTAGCGGGTCAAGTTGCTGCGTTGGCACCTTGAACCCGCAACGATGTGGCGGCCCGAGCCGCTCCGCGGGAAAACGGGCATGTGGTCCTAGGTCACGTCACTGTTCACGGCAGGTGCCGCCATATTTGATCGTGGCCGCTAGCAGGGACGACAAGGCCCCCTGCCTTGTTTATTCCTGTCATGTAATCGGCATTCGCCATGAGCTTATTGGTAGCGTCCTCAAGTTGACCGACACTGTCAAACTGACCGATCCAAGCCAGCGCGCTGACCACTCCGCCAAACGAAGCGCACAACGTCATTTCTCTGCCGATAACGCGCTTGATTGTGGCATTAAGTTCCTTCTGCCACGTGATCGTCTCACCCATTTTGCCCGGCTGCACAGTTACTGTCCTGATAAAGGTAATCATCACACACTCCTCTAAAGCGCCCATGCGCGACTGCGCACGGTCGCGCTCTACTGTTTTGGATGGACCAGAAAGTTAGGTCAGGGTGAATGCTTGCCGACAGCATGATCCGCTGCCTCAATCCGGAGCATCGGCGTTCTCCCCGATGGCAGCTTTTGAACAAGGTTATCTAATTTCGACGGATCGGTAAACAAAAGTAAAGAAGGGTTTTTAGGCCCTATCTGTTTTCTGACCACCCTTTGCGCGCGTGCGAGACCCCCCGCCTGTCCATGGTACCCCGGGGTCCGATGCCCAGCATCAGATAACAGAAGCCGATCGCGCATCACGCTGCGAATTTTAGACGCGTTGCACTCCCTCCCGGAGGCAAGCGGCCATTGCCGCGCCCTATAACAGCGAGGTGTGTTGTGAAGCGTGATCTGTATGCTGAGGTGTCTGAACGCATCGTTGCCGAGTTGGAACGTGGCGCCGCGCCATGGGTAAAACCGTGGTCAGCAACCGCCGGCGCCAACACACCGTGCAATGCCGTAAGTAATCGGCCCTACTCAGGATGCAACGTGATCCTGCTGTGGCTCGCCCGCGATCGCGGCTGGCCAACGCCGCGGTTTCTCACATTCAAGCAGGCGATCGAAGCAGGCGGCAACGTGCGCAAAGGCGAGCACGGCACGAAGGTCTATTTCGTAAAACAGTTACAAGTCAAAGAGGGCGGAGGCGAAGACGCAAAAACGCGCCTGGTCCCGATGCTGCGCGAGTACACGGTTTTCAATGTTGCGCAGTGCGACAACCTGCCCGAAGGCATAAGAGCAGGCAAGCCGATGCGCGTTCGCAATCCGGACACGCGCGATGCGTTGGCCGATGAATTCCTCCGTTCAACCGGCGCAGACATTCGGGACGGCCACGGCGAAGCGTACTACGTGCCAAGACAAGACTTTATCTCCATGCCGGCGTTCCAGGCGTTCAAGGGTGCGGATCACTTCTACAATGTCGTGTTTCACGAAGTGACGCACTGGACCGGCCACAAGTCTCGCCTCGATCGGGATTTGAAGAACCGTTTTCGGTCGCGCGAGTACGCGGCCGAAGAACTGATTGCCGAACTGGGCGCCGCATTCCTATGCGCCGAGTTTGGCTTTGACGGCGACGTGCGTAACGCGGGCTATATCGCCACTTGGATTGATCTTCTGAAAACGGACAAGCGGGCGTTCCTTACCGCGTGCAGCAAGGCGCAGGCGGCGGCGGACTGTTTGCGCGGCTTGGCGCTGGCCGCGCCCGCGGCAGTTGCTGCGTAACAGGACCCGGCACATTGCCGGCTATCAGTAGGGAGTTCCTCAATGCTCAATCAGACTTTGCGCACACAGGCGCAGGCGGCCTATGACGCGGCACTCAATAGCCCGTGTCCGGACTGGCGCGCCGTGGCCGAGTTATTCCGCGCCGTTGTGCAAGCCGAGCGGGTCAAGCGATCGGCCAAGTCTGAAGCTCGGGCCAAGGGCGAACTACCGGACTACAACGTGGACCGGGTCAAACTTCTATGCCGGTCGCCGCGGATTGCAGTGCGGTTCATGGACGGCGAGGCCGTCTTTACGCACATGCCCTCGGCGCCGGGCAAGCCGCTCAATGTGGGCCGGGCCCTGCGCGTCGCAATCGTGATGTACCGGTCGCGCAAGGGCGTGCAGCGGCGAGCTGGTTTCCGTAAATACAGCCGGGCAATCCCGGTACCCGAAATTTTCCAGGTCCGGTGCCTGGAAACGGACGAACTATTCGACCCGGAGGCGTGCAACAAGCACACCGCTGCTGAGCGGGCGAGCGGTGATCCGCAGCGCGCGGCGGCAATGCTGGCCCGGCTGCAAATCGAAGGCGTCTGACTGTTCGTAAAATGATCGCTTTCCCAACAGTGACAGCAACAAATCGAGGAAATGCATAATGAAACCAAGCCTAAAGCCCGTTGCCCCAACAATCGAAAAGCGAACAGTTCCGCCGGGGCGACCAAAAAACAACGACCTCCGCACCCGCGAGTATCTGACCGAGCGGGAAGTCGAGGAGCTAATGAATGCCGCACGCCAGAACCGGTGCGGCCATCGTGACGCGACAATGATCCTGACCGCGTTTCGGCATGGCCTTCGGGCCTTTGAATTAGTGGACCTCCGTTGGGATCAAGTCGATTTCGATCGCGGTGCCTTGCATGTTCGCAGGGTCAAGCACGGGACACCTAGTGTGCACCCTGTGAGCGGATCGGAATTGCGCGCACTGCGCCGCTTGCAGCGCGAGAGTGACGCTAGTCCTTTCGTGTTTATTAGCGAACGCGGTGCGCCATTCACGACAGCAGGGTTTGCCCGAATGGTGGAACGGGCGGCAGAGACCGCCAACCTCCACCTTAAGGTTCACCCGCACATGTTGCGCCACGCTTGCGGGTTCGCGCTTGCAAATGCCGGGCACGATACTCGCGCCGTGCAAGCGTACCTTGGGCACAAAAACATCCAGCACACGGTGCGCTACACGGAATTGACGCCCGACCGCTTCAAAAACTTCTGGCGGGACTGAGTGAGTAGCGGGCTCGTTTGCAGCCCGCTACTTCATTTTTGCCGTCCAACAGCGGAAGCGTCTGCCGAGCGCGCTACCCAAGGCCAGATCAAAGTGGTCAGGGCCGGAGCCCTCCTTGAGGGAGTAATGTTTGGGTTCGGCCAAGACCACCTGGGCTCGGTTGTGCCAACTGCGCCAAGGAAAAAGTTATCCGATTTGGCGTCGCCGGCGCTTCGTCAAACACCTATATGCCGGCGAAAGGAGTTGCCGAATGGCTCGGATTTTACAAGACTTCAAACTCGCAAGCGGGGATCAAGTGGGTGAAATCCTTTGGGAAATCCCCATGCCCGAGGGGGTTACGGTTGAAAGCGTGGTTCATGATCGGATGCGAGACCATTTTGCGGCAAACGGCCGTGCTCAAGGGGTTCGTGTAATTGATAGCGAAACGGGGGAGGAAATCTATCGATGGACTTGGTGGGATGAGCAGCGACGGCGCAATGAAGAGGGCTTAAAACGTCTGAGAGAGACGGCCGAGAAGGAGTTGCGAAAGCGAGAGAGTGAACCAAATGGCTAATGTCGATATCAGCTTTGACTTTCTCTTCGGTCCAGGTGCGGAGCAAGAGTATCTGGCGTTTGAAAAGGCCAAGAAATTGCGACGAGAGCGCCCTTGGGTACGTGACATTATACGCGTTCTTTGGGGCGCCTCCCGGGCGGGCATTTCTATGGATCAACTCGTGCGTAGCCTCTGGGAAATGAGAAAGCCGAGCGGGTTAAATATGCCGAGCCGATTTCGCAAGACCGTCCAAAGCTTTCTCAACCAACATACCGCTCAGTCTACTCAATGGAACGGGCGGCCCGAGAGCAACCTGTTCTATTCGCCACAAGGTAAAGGCTCTGGTACTTGGGCCGTCCACCAGGAACGGGCGGCAGCTTGGCTCATGGCACGCCGACTGCCTGCAGTCTGATAAATTCAAACTGAGACACTGCATAATTTTCAATCCAGCTATACGCTCGGAAACGGCCAGCGCTCCGGCGCGTATTGACTTTTGTTCCCTATATGTTCTTATTCGCTCCATGACCCGCGGCGACGTTCTCCGCTACGCGATTGCTTTCGCCTTGATCCGTGCCCGTAAGATCGTGCGCGGCCTCAAGCAAGCCTTGAGAGAGGATGAGCGTTACGCCGTGGCTGACCATGTCGTCTCGCAACTCAAGGAGCACGGTGACCCGTGGCGCCTGAGCGAGGAGGCGCAGCCAAAGCCTGGACCGACCACATAAGCAATCATGTGCGGCAGAGTGATCCAAAGCAGCGCGCCGATACGTCTCGCCATCCTTGAAGGGATGGACGTACGCGACAGCCGCATTGCCAATTATCCGCCACGATGGAATGGCGCGCCGAGCCAGGAACTGCTGGTGATCCGCCGAGATCACAAGACCGGCGAAGTCTCACTCGATCCTTTGCGGTGGGGCCTCATTCCTTACTGGTGCGATGACCCGAAGGGCGGACGCAAGCCGATCAACGCCAAATCCGAGACCGTGAACAGGCTGCCGACGTTCCGTGACGCTTATCAGCGGCGGCGCTGCATTATCCCGGTGGACGGGTTTTTCGAGTGGAAGGCGATCAAGGGCCATAAGGCAAAGCTGCCCTTCGCCATCGCTATGTTGGACGGCAAACCCTTTGGCCTTGGTGGACTGTGGGAAAACTGGCGGGACCGAACCTCAGGCGAGTGGGTACGCACCTTCGCGATCATAACGACGGACGCCAACGATTTGGTGGCGCAAATCCATGACCGTATGCCGTTGATCCTTGCGCCCGGCGACTATGTGCGCTGGATGAGCGGCGAGCCCGATCCGCGTGACTTGCTGCGGCCGTACCCAAGCAAGCCGATGCGGATGTGGCCGATCTCGACGCGGGTCAACAAGCCGGAGAACGACGATCCATCGATTGTCGAGCCGATCGAGTTATCCGCAGCATGAGTAAGGTGCGCCAACGTACTCGAAGTCGGTTTTCCGGTAGCGCCACCTGCATTACGCCGCGTTTTTGGAACCTCTTTGGAACCTTCAAACGAGATCGCCGTACCACGGCAAAGGCGCCTAAGAAAAATAGTCAGGGGTGCCAAGGGCTTATCTGGTGGGCGCACAAGGACTCGAACCTTGGACCCGCTGATTAAGAGT
>Ga0187784_10000062_pt1 | contig 63854 bp, 64 predicted proteins | sample 1015_SJ02_MP15_2_FD_132964 | JGI IMG/M metagenome (GOLD analysis project Ga0187784, IMG submission 132964) | Tropical peat soil microbial communities from peatlands in Department of Meta, Colombia - 1015_SJ02_MP15_20_MG | ecosystem: Environmental > Terrestrial > Soil > Wetlands > Peat | place...
ATGTAATGTCTATTGTGCCTTCGTTCTGCGTTGGACTAAAAGATTCGGGACAAGCTTCTGGGATTGGGACTTGCATCACGACCAAGGTTCTCTAAAAAATTATTAAGAAGAAGAAAATTGCCGACACAGGGTTTCTTCTTCTTTTGATGAAGTTAAACCGAGAAGAACAACAATTGAAAAACATTTGTTGTTGTTCTTCTAATCGCCAACTAACCTGCCAGAAGCCTCATGCAAAACATGGAAGCGAAGCTGGCAAAAAAGGCTGCGCGTAGTGTGGACGAGTTCGCGAGTTGATTCGTGAAGGAAATGGGCACAGAGGAGTGTGTAGCAAAAACTCAGCACACAGTGGTTTATGCGGCTTTTTGTATTTGTTAGTTTGCAAGAGTTGACTTAATGAGTCGAGCGGTTAAGCGCAAGAGTACTCGTGAAACGAAAGCGGGTCAGTACATGTGCCCCGAATGTGGTCAAATATTCGATGACAAAAAATCAATCGACGATCATATTCATGTGACGCATGGGTTTCTTCTGGGAACCGTGTACGGAGACTTGCATGGGGTTTAAACGCATTTTTCGCAGTTTTTTGAACCTTGGGCTTAACGTGTGAAACGCTGCTTTTTAGTCACTAAACATTTTAGTCTCTACTGTACCATAGAAAGGTAAGGTCAGACGGGATGGCGCGCACACTCTTAGATTACTTCAGTAGTGAACGACCTAAAACTGTGCCTAAAGAAGAGGTAAAAGCGGAAGCTGCGTCGTCTGGCGTTTCGAATGACCAAGAAGTTAAGCAGAAAAAGAAAACTCGTGTTTTCCCGCCTGTTGCACCCCCGAATCTTCCTGCATCCTACTTTGTATCCGCCTCTTATGATGGTCGGCTGAAAAAAGCCGTAATCAAACTTTACGAGCCAGAGTCGGGGCAGATATACTTCTGGTATGATAACACGGGCCACAAACCATACTGCTTGAGTAATTTGCCTAAGGCTGATTTGGAAAAAATAGAACGTTTAGTCAAACATGAAGGGTTTGACCACATCGAAACCTGCAAGAAAACAGACCCTTTTCAAGACTTGGAAATTGAAGTTTCAAAAATAATTGCGGATGACCCGTTAGCCATAGGAGGCAAACCTTACGGCACGATAAGAGATATTATTCCTCAAGATTTTCCGAAAGTCTCCGACATGCCAGTTGCAAGAGAAGACGTCAAGGTCTGGGAATCGAGCATAAAATATTATCAGTCATACATCTATGACCGCCATCTTTTGCCAGGTATGATTTACGAGGTAAAAGACGGGGCATTAATTGAAAAAGTGGTGGAAGAAACCGCTCAGAACCTAAGTTTGATCCGGGGTTTATTCAAAGACTGTTCTAAGGAAGAGCAGAGTTATGCTGAAATGTGGGCGAAACTTCTTGAGTATCCAGCGCCCAAGTTTCGAAGAGTCGCTATCGACATCGAAGTTCTATCTTCAATAGCCACAAGAATGCCCAACCCAGACGAAGCAGAAGGAAAAGTAATCGCCGTGTCAGTTTATAGCTCAGACGGTGAAAAAAGAGTTCTCATTTTGAAGCGCGAGGGAATGGTAGAAGGCATCCATCGGCTCAAAGAAGACGTCGTGCTTGATTACTGCCCGACAGAGGAAGAACTCCTCAAAAAAACCTTCGATGTTCTGTGGGATTACCCATTCGTTTTAACTTTTAACGGAGACGACTTTGACCTGCGCTATCTCAGCAACCGCGCGTTGAAGCTGGGAATAAAACCGAGCGAAATTCCGATACAAGTCCTAGACAGAGTTTGCTTACTCAAGTACGGCGTCCACATTGACCTTTACAAGTTCTTCTTTAACCGTTCAATCCAAATCTACGCATATGGCAACCGGTACAAGGACGTCAGCCTCGACGATGTAGGCAGCGCTCTTTTAGGCGAACAAAAAATCCATTTGGAAAAAAACTTTTGTGACTTGAATTACTCCGAGCTCGCCGCCTACTGTCTGAGAGACTCAGAAATCACGTACAAACTGACAAGCTTCGATAACGATTCAGCCATGAAGCTCCTGCTTGTTTTGGCGCGAATAGCGAGCATGCCTATGGAAGATGTCAGTCGCCAAGGAGTTAGCCGGTGGATCCGCAACTTCATGCACCGTGAACACCGCAAACGCAACATACTGATTCCGAACGCCGAAGACATCCTGACAAAGAAAGGCAGGACATCAACAACCGCCGTTATCAAAGGCAAAAAATACAAGGGTGCAATAGTCGTTGAACCCACGCCGGGTGTGCACTTTAACGTTGCCGTCATGGATTTTCCCAGTCTGTACCCGTCGATCATCAAGGTCTGGAATTTGGGCTACCAATCAATCCGTTGCAACCATCCAGGATGCAGGGGACACAGTATTCCTGACACTCAACACTGGGTCTGCACCGAAAAACGGGCGCTGGAAAGCCTGCTTATAGGATCACTTAGAGATTTGCGGGTTAAATGGTACAAGAGCCGAGCTAAAGACAAGACTTTGCCCCCTGAACTAAAAAGCTGGTACAGTATCACTCAAGGCGCGCTCAAAGTCATCTTAAACGCGAGCTATGGGGTGTTCGGCGCCGACAGCTTTGACCTTTACTGTCCACCCGTCGCTGAAGCCACAGCCGCCATCGGACGATACAGCATCACCCAAATACTCAAACATGCAGAGTCTGTCGGCATTCAGGTTCTCTACGGCGACACGGACAGCCTCTTTCTGAAGAACCCCTCGAAAGAACAAGTCGAAGATGTGGTCCACTTCACTGAGCATGAGCTAAACATGGGCATCGACGTCGACAAAGTGTACCGTTACGCGGTTTTTAGCTCACGAAAAAAGAATTACCTCGGCGTGTTGGAAGATGGAACTGTAGATGTAAAAGGTTTGACAGGCAAGAAGAAGCATATCCCCATCTTCATCAAAGACGCCTTCAACAAGATGAAGGAACGATTGGCAAACGTTAAGAACCCAGAAGATTTCGAGAAGGCAAAGAAGGAAATAGCAGCCATAATCCGAGATCGCTACCAGACTTTGAAGAGACGGGAATGGAAAGACATTAATGAGTTGGCTTTTCACGTGGTTTTAGGCGATGAAATAGCAAGCTACACGAAGACAACTCCTCAACACGTCAAAGCCGCTCGGATTCTTCAGAAAAGCGGCATGGAGTTGAGGGCCGGCGACTTGATCAGTTTTGTGAAAGTCTTAAAATCAAGCAGATACGCCGGCGACGACTTAAATTCTGGCGTAAAGCCCGTTGAGTTGACGTCAAGAAACGAGGTGGACGTTGACAAATACGTTGCTTACTTGCAATCCACATTCGACCAAGTGTTGGACGCTTTAGGCTTAAGTTTTGACGAGATAATAGGCTTAACGAAGCTTGAAAGTTTCCTTGCTTAGCTAAATCATTTGGATAATAACTGCTAGCACCGTGAAAACAGCAACTAACAAAGCTATTCTTCCAACGACTTGTTTCTCAGTTAACGGGTGATGATAAGTTATAATTGTAATGAGGCTTCTTCTGTGGTCAGAGCACAGTTTTTCTCCGTCAAAAGAAACTTCGGCTTTTTTGCGGGTGAAGAAAACCGTCAGCAGTATCACCGCTGAGTTGAAAATGTACGGAATGATAGAAATAAGCAGGCTTAACTTTAAATCTGAAATTACAGCGAACGAGGCTATGGTCATTCCGATGGCGAAGGAGCCTGAGTTGCCTACGAAAATTTTGCCTTGAAAGTTAAAGTAGGCTAGAACAAGCCAGAACATCAAGGGTGCAACCATCAGAACGTACAATGGTGACAAAACCATTAACCCCAAGATTACTATGGCAGGGCATACTGTTTCTAAACCATTCAATCCGCCGAGCATGTTCACGCTGTTTGTAACTATCATCACGATCACCGGAATTATCACGTAGAAGTATATTGGCCCCAGATTGAACTTTGCAATGTACGGCAACAGCAGGGTTGTCCTAGCATGTATTTCTCTCGCGTAGTAGATGAGGGGTAAAGCTGGGATCAAAGGCATGAACGCCTTATAACGCCACTTGAGATCCATCCAGTCGTCGAGTAAACCCATGAACCCGCCGAAGAGAACGCAGGAAGCCAACACTAAGGGTGCGGAAACGGGTGCTGAAACGTTTGCTGGGTTTTTTACCAAGCCTGAAAAGTAGAGAAGAAAAAGGTAAACAGTGGTGAATAGGACGTAAAGTACGCCTAAACCGTTTGGAACCAGTGGTTTTCCAACTTTGTGCTGATCAGGAACCTTTGGAAACACCGCGCCGCTTCCCGTTTGTTGTGCATTTTTTAACCTGTGCCTGTTGCACCAGTCGCTTTGTAGTATGCGCTGTAGTTAACCTTGTATAGTGCGACTAATGGCACCAATCCACCATACTGGTATGGAGACACGTTTTCGCCGAAAATCTCTACTGGCGTAAAGTATGTTGGCAGGGTAGCTGTCCAGCTTGGCGTAACGCTGAGTCCTGATGCGCTTAATTGGTTGCAGTATTGGTATGCGGCATCGTACATCAATTCGTTTAAAGTACAGTTTTGTCCCGCGCTGTTCCATGTCCACTGTCCAGTTGTGTTACTGTAGCTGCCGAACGTTGTTTCATCCTTCCATTTTGATGATGGACTCATATAATGCAGATTCAAGTACATCTGCTCGTAGGTTCCTGAAATTCTCGCCATCCATACAAATTTGCCTTCGTCTCCATATCCCGCGGGGATTGCAGTGTATCCAGTGCCGCCGCTTGACTGTTCAATCGCTAGGACGACGAACACAAGGATGTAGTTGACGCGTCCAGGATTGTTGTAGTCCTCGTAGTGGTTCAGCATAATCATCGACTGGGTTTCGTTGCCCATCATTATGAAGCCTACGTTGGCTATTTGTGTGGAATTATACGTCGTATTATCGCAAAGCGTTGTAACATTGCCGATATCACTCAGCCAGTCGCCGTAGTCCCACCAGGCGACCACCACATTATTTGAAGGAACGTTACTCTTAATCCACGCTAACGCATCAATCCATGAACTAACTGGTTGACTAAGGCTTGAACCACCTATTGGAAGGCTTGACGCACTGATCGCGGTAGGCACGAAAGATTGCTCAATAGCTCTTGGGACTCCGCCAGTTTGCGGTGAGAAAGCGAATAACGTTACGAGAATCATGAATATCAGAAAGACTGCGACACCGCTATATTCCTTGCTCACTCGCGGTAGTTTACGTTTTGATTTTGCGAGAGCACGCGGAGCTTCCTTCAGCAGAGTGTAAAACGGTTTGAGTACGCCCATAATGCCTATTGCCGCTATCACAGCGAAGGCTGGATCAAAGATTGCCAGTAGACGGATCATTGAAGCAGCAAAGAAAAGCGCTGTGACAGCAAAAACTACGAAGAAGACGTTTTTGCTGGTGGGGTTCTTTAGTACAAAGTACATTCCGATCAAGAAGAACAGAAGGCCAACGCCACATTCAACGTATATGTTTCCCCAAGCCGTAAGTTGCTGTTCAGCCACCGAATTAATGATGGGTGAAGAAGCCCTAATGAAGGGGTCTAGCACCGTGCTGAATTTTCCTGAAAAGCCACTACCAGTAATGCGTCCAGTCGCAAACAGGGCAGCAAAAGCGCCGACTATAACAATCAGTGAAGAGAGTGCAAGAAGAACCTTAGTTCTCAAAGATATATTATTCCGCAGTAGTTCTGCGATGAGAAGCAGGACGAATCCTCCAGCCACCGGAATAACTGCGCCCGAAGTCAGGTAAGAAAGTCCCAAATAAGGTACTTTAGTTGCGATAAACAATGCTAGGCCAAAGGTTATGCTGTAACTAAGTAGAAGCCGCTGACTGTACCTTCTCAAGATAAGCATTACAAAGACGAATAGCACCGTAACGTCAACCATGTAGTACGCTCCTCCCCAGCCTACGATGAAATAAGCTAAAGTGACGGCAGCGCCTAGGGAGTACAAAATTGACGCACGCAAGGACCTGTTGCTGTCAACAGACCTGAGGAAAAAAAAGACAAACAGCACCAGACCAAGCGTGCCCGGGACCTCTGTGTCGTAGAATCCCAGCGAAGTTCTTTCAATGATTGACGGTGCTAAAGCCAAGAACAATGCAGAAAGCAAACCAACTGCTTTCCCACCGATATCCTTGCCCAACAAATACATTATGTAAACCGTAATCACTCCAACAACTGGCGGAATCAACGCACATAACGTTATCAAGTTAATGTTAGCACCTAAAGCTCGGAATAGATCGTAGACTGCTGCTCCTGTAATCGGAATCCCTGGCAGCGCCGTGGCCCCCATGTTAAGCCCAAATGGGTACCACAGCTGCATATTTCTCCACTCAGTCGGCCAAAAAGGTGAGAGCAAACCGTGATTTGTCATGTACTGAGTTATACTTAACTGATAGTAGGGGTCAAACTCGTTAAGGGTTGTTACTCCTGACGAGAGGTTTTCCCAGCGTAAAGGCAAAATGCGGACGATAAATGCAACAAACAGTATTAGAGCTAACGAAGAATATGCAATTATTGTGCCGTGACTTACTTCGATGCGTAAGCTACTAAGAGGTTCCAGCCTCTTGCTAAGCCTATCTCTAATTCCTTCCCCCACTTTAATCCATCTCTCATCGTTTCGTCAGCAATTAACCATGTGTTGGCTAATTCTTAATGTATACACATTGGAGGTTTATTTATGGTTTTCCGAAATGAACTAGCATGGCTCAGCGAGCAGCGCGACGTCAAGGTTTCCAGGTCAGAATAACAAGATTTAGATAGAACATTCATTCTTGACCAAAAACCATGAACTCCCAGAAAAAACGGTCAAAAAATTTGCGGGAGCAACCACAGTGCGATCATCCGTGACAGGTTTTTTGTCAGGTGTCAGCCTGTTTTAGAAAAACGTACAGTTTTTCAAGTTACATCGTATCTCCTCACTAGCAAGAACGCGCGGCTTTCAGTCATCATTCCAGCCTAGAAGCGTCTAGATATAGGTTTTACTTCAACGTCAATAGGCAACAATGAAAGTTTCCGATTGCACTTCGGGCATTTTCCGCCATTCTGGGAAATAATTTCATCTGGCGGCTTGAGCTCGGTTCCTTCATACAAAACATAATTGCAGTCGTGACAAACAACACGTTGCGGCATCCCAAATCCCCAGATAGTCACTCGTTGGGTATATTTATAGTTGCTTGAGTAACCTACTTGTCTCTAAATTTTGATTTAAGCACCAGATTTGTCTTGATGCAGTCGCTAAGTCGGTTAATGAATGATTCTAGAAACAAGGGGTCAAACAAACAACATTAGCATTATGCTTTGCGACTTTAATGTTAGCGCCCTCGACAAAAAGCAAGTACGCCTTCGGAACTGCGGGAAATACCTCCTATGAACTTAAACAGGGGCTTGGTACCAATGCAAAACTTATTTTGAAAGAAAGATTATTTACAGTGCTAGGCGTGGTTCAACAGGCTTTGGGAAAATATACGCTAATCATCACAGAAAAACCAGATGCCGCAAGCAGAATAGCCATGGCTTTGGACGATTCTGAGCAGGCCAAGAGAATAGTGGATAAGGGCGTTCCTTATTACAAAGCCTACCGAAACGGCGATTTGATCGTTGTTCCCGCCATTGGGCATCTGTACACTGTTGCAAGCAGAGAAAAAGCTAACCGTGATTATCCAATTTTCGATTACTGCTGGGTTCCAAGATACCTCGTCGAACGAAAGGCATCGAGGATGCGTGTTTGGCTGGAAGTGATTGCTAAACTAGCAGAAAACGCTGAATTGTTCGTTGACGCATGCGACTTCGACATTGAAGGCAGCATAATAGGTTACTGCATACTCAAGTACGCTTGCGGCGGCAAGGAGAAAACTGCCAAACGGATGAAATACTCCACGCTAACAAAGGAAGAACTGCAAGAATCTTACGCTCATCTTTTGCCCAATTTAGATTTTGCTCTCGTTCAGGCTGGGTTGACAAGGCATGAGGTAGATTGGCTTTACGGAATAAATCTTTCCAGAGCCTTAACGTCGGCTGTTAAAAGTACTGGCGGAGGATACGCTATTCTTAGCACTGGACGAGTGCAAGGACCAACGCTCAAATTTCTAGAGGATCGAGAAAAAATCATAAAATGCTTCGTTCCCACGCCGTACTGGACCTTAACCGCCAAAATAAACATTAACGGCGTGGCATGCGAAGCCGAATACGAAAAAATCCTTGAGAGCAAGCAAGAAGCAGCGAGAGTCATGGCTGACTGCAAAACCCAAGAAGGAGAGATAAAAAACGTAGCGGTGGAAGAGTTTTTTCAGAAACCACCGTTCCCATTTGATTTGGGTGGTTTGCAGAGTGAAGCATACCGGATCTTCAGGTGCACCCCTATTCACACTTCAAATGTTGCTGAGCATCTGTATTTGGAAGCCTTAATCTCTTACCCGAGAACAAGCAGCCAAAAGCTTCCGCCAGCAATCGATTACAGGGCCATACTTAGAAAGCTTTCCAAAATGTCGGTTTATGCGCGGCAGGCGGTTGAGCTGCTTTCAAAGCCGGTTTTGAAGCCAAATGAGGGAGAAAAAGTTGATTCTGCACACCCAGCAATTTACCCCACTGGAAATCTGCCCGAAAAACCCCTTGGCACCGCCGAAAAAAACATCTTTGATCTTATTGTGCACCGGTTCATGGCTGCTTTCGGCGAACCCGCGATTCGTCAAAGGGTAAAGGCGACACTAAGCATTAACGGAAATTATTTCCATCTGAATGGTGCTCGAACTTTAAGTGAAGGCTGGATCGGACTATACAAACCCTATGCTCAAGTGAACGATGCACCTTTGCCTCCAATGGCCGAGGGACAAAAGGCAATTATCAAGCGAGTAATTCTTAGGAATGATTTTACTAAACCGGCGCCAAGGTACAATCCTCGTAGTTTGCTTTTGCAAATGGAGAAGGAGGACATAGGAACCAAGGCTACGCGGGCAGCGATTATGGAAACGCTGTACCACCGCAAGTACCTCTGCGGAACTGATAATCTGAGCGTTTCTGAGCTCGGCTTTGAAATCGTCGAAATCCTAGCAAAATATTGTCCATCGGTTGTTTCGCCTAAATTAACTAGAGGGCTTGAAGAGGAAATGGACCAAATCCAGCAGGGTAAAGTGACAAAAGAAGCCGTATTGCAAAACGCCGTTTCGATTTTAAAGCCAGTCACATCAGAACTTAAGGCAAAAGAGTTCGTTATAGGCCAGCGATTAGGTGAAGCGTTAAAAAAAGTTTGGCTTGAGGAGAGAATGGTTGGCCTATGCCCAAAGTGTGCTGGACAACTGGTTATCTTGCGCTCTAAGAAAACTGGCAAACGTTTTGTCGGCTGCACAAATTATTTCAAGGGTAAATGTAACGTTACTTTTCCGCTGCCCCAAAACGGTTCGATAAAACCGTTAAACAGTCCATGTAGGCGCTGCGGGTGCCCAGTGGTAAGTGTCTGGCTGAAGGGAAAGCGGTCTTGGAAGCTATGCTTAAATCCTACTTGTCCCTCGAAAGGAGCGAACAAAAACAATGAAATGCAAGATTTGCGGTAGAGAAGCTGAGGGAAACGGTTTTTGCATGTTACATTTGATTGCTTATCAAAATGTTTTGGAGAAGTTTGAACCTTGGAAGAAGGCATCTGGTTTATCATGGATAGAATATTTAGGTGAGATTCAGAAAAATTCATTAACTGGAGAATGGGCTAAAGAAGTGGTAAAGCACTTAATCAAGGAAGAGGATGGAAATGTCAAGTAAACTAAAGAAGCGGTCTTCAGACGTGTCCTTTTCGATGAGTCGATGGTTCAGAAGAATCTCAACAACTACCCCTTCAACCCTGGTGTTTACTATTGTGGGAATCGGCTATTCTTTGTTCCTTTTCGCCGGCGGCTTGTACACCCTCATCACAAAACCTAATCCCGCTTATGTAAGCAGCAGTGTAATCTACTTCCTGTACCCGAGTATCAGTGGACAATTCGTTTCGGACACAATAATCGCCTTTATACTGTACCTCTTCGGCTTCGTTGGTCTGTTAGCAATTTACCAAAGCACTAAGAATGCCTACAAGCCGAGGCAAGCTTACATGTTACTAATCGTGGGCGTAACGTTTCTGCTTCTATCATACATATTCTTGGAAGGAGCAATCTCTTTCAAAACCTCCGGTGGAGGTTAAATCTCCGCTTTTCTGACTTCTTTACGTTTCGTGTACGCGACCACTGCGCGAGCCTCGTTGAAGCATCACGGTTTTTTCACTTAAAATTGTTGCTTATAGGACACCTTTTGGCGTTTTTCTTGAAACGTTGGATGCGCGTTTAAAGCCCGAACGCTGAGAATCAAAAAACGCTTGATTGAAGCATTGTGGTTACGACTTCTGGGCGCTTTCACCAGGGGTTTTTCTTTAGCTTCATTTTGTAAGCAAAGAAATTTGTAAGAAGATGAATAGGCGGTGTAATCAGGAGAACCGTAACTGCCAATTGCCAACTCATAATGCCTAAAGGAATAGAAAAAACTATTGCCCCGACCGCGAAGTCAACCTGATCAACGACGGGTAGCAAACCTCCAGGCTCAATCCCCATCCTTCTCTTTGAAAAAGCGCCTACTAAATCACCCACGAGAGCTCCTAGAGGAATCAGGAAAGCGAACAGGATAGGAAAATGAAAAAGTGCAGCATCCATTAACCCGACGATCACGCCGATGACTAAACCGAAAGAGAAGCCCCTGAAAGTTTTGTTATTGCCGAAAACGCGTTTGCCGTCAAAAAAGTTCTTGCCAAAATCCATGCATGTTCCGCCGCCGGCGAGCACTGGTGTGGCGTTTGCGCAGTAGGCTGGGAAAATGAATTTCAGTGAATCAGCTATTAGCAGGATTACGTTCATTGGATTAACCGTCATTATTCTTGGAATTCAGTATCTTGTATTCCAGGTTCGACTATTTGTACATAGCAGTTGACTTCTTGAGAATTTTCATGGGTTTTTTCAACGACGGCTTTTATGATTTGAGGATAACCGGTTGGTTTCATAGCGATTATGACGTCAGCCCAGAACTTCAAAACTCTGTTAGCGACTGGCGCAAAAGTGATATTCGGGTTGTCAAGAACGCTTCGCACCTGACTTGTTATTATCGCAGGAATTTTTCGGATTTTTGCATTTTGCGCCAAGATGGCTAATTGTCTGTTTAACTCGCGGTTCACATTGAAGGCTTTTCCCGAATACCCGGAAACTTCAGCGCCGTACAAAGACGTCAAAGTGTCGATCACTACTAGCCCAAAATTTTTTTCTGTATAATTCTGAATGTAGTCTACAACAGCCGTTTGCTCATGGAAATCTTTTGGCTTAACCAAAATGATTTGTTCTGCAACCTGGTCAAATTTGTCGGCTGAAATCTGCGAAAGCCTTTTTGTTGAGAACGTGTTATCACAGTCGACAAAGAGAGTCTTGAAGTTTTGTAACGCACAGTGGACGGCGCATTGTATGGCAAGCGTCGTTTTTCCAGTTTCAGGCTCACCATAGATTAAAGTTATGCCTTCGGGCGAGATGCCTCCGCCGATATTGCTGTCGATACATTTGCATCCTGTGCTGATTGTAACCATTTTTTACACCAAGCGTTATAAACTTGAAACTAGTAATGTGTTTTGCACTTAAACGTATACTATAAGGTTGATTAAGTGAAAGAGAAAGTTGCGGTAGCAACAGTAAAAGGAAAAGCTTATTTTCTTATCGTTAACGAGTTACGAGAGCACCGGATCCCCTTCGTAAGCTTGGTTCCGGGTGAGCCAGTGCCCTCCGAAGTAACGGTGGTAGTAACGACTGAGAGAGAGCGGCACTCGGTGAAACATGAGAAAATAATAATCTTGCCCGAAGACGGTGAACTGGATAATTTAGTCAGTGAAGTAAAGCGCGCTCTTCAGGGGAAAGAAGATTATGAAAGAATAATCGTCGGTGTTGACCCAGGTGAAGCAATCGGGCTGGCAGTGATCGCCGATGGTAAAGTAGTTGAGGAAAGAAACTGTTTCAGCACAGCCGAACTAATCAACAGCATAATTAAGATGGTGAAAAACGTTAATTTACCAGTGACAAATGTTTCCGTTAAAATCGGCAATGGAGTTCCCGTGCACAAGGAAATACTTGAAAGATTAGACGACGCACTGCCGCCTCAAATTGCCCTTGAAGTGGTAAGTGAAGCGGGAACTAACCGACCGTTGAACGAGAACAAGCGGAGCCGAAGAATCCGGCATATTTCTTCAGCTATAAACATAGCTGCGAGAACAGGCTTCACTGTTGCGAGGAGAAGGACGATTGCAACAAACAGTCGAATCCAATAGGACGCTGCTAGTTAATGGCCCTGCGTCTGTGAAGGTTGTTTCTGGAAGGGCTGAAGTCTTCGGATACCAGGTTAAGCCGGCTCAAAAGGTTGTAGTGCGTGAAGGAAAGCGGCTACCGTTCTTCGTGGTTGAAAAAGCTTTGTTTGACGTGTCATTAGGTGCTAACGCAGGCGTCGAAGAGGCTCCTGAAAGTACCATCCCAAGCTCGTGGGATAAACCTCTTGAAGCGATTTTGAGTGTTCAGAAAAAGCCAGCGGTTGTTTTGGTTTTGGGAAAAATTGACTCTGGGAAAAGCAGCTATTGCACTTACTTAGTAAACAAGTTAGTGGATGGCAAGTGCAGGGTTGCTGTTTTAGACGGAGATTTAGGTCAATCAGACATCGGGTCATCGGGCACCGTCGGCTACGCCTTGACTTCCAAACCGGTCGCGGAATTGTACGATTTGAAGCTTGAGAACGCCTTTTTTGTGGGTGTTACATCGCCGATAAAGGCGACTGCCCGGACGATCGAGGGTATGGCTGCTTTGAGGGCTGAAATTTCCAAGAGAACCGTTGATTTTGTGATTATTAACACGGATGGTTGGGTAGCAGGCGACATTGCAGTTCGGTACAAGACGGCGTTGGTTAAAGAGCTCGAACCTGACTTGGTAGTCGGCGTTCAAGTAGCGGATGAACTTGCCGAGTTGATTGCTAGTGTTGAACGGAAAGTGCTTACTGTTGAGCTTTCCTCGTCTCTTAGCCAGCGAACTGCTGAAAAGCGTAAAAGCCTCAGGGAAATGACTTATGCAAGGTACTTGAAGGATGCAAAACTTCAATGCTATCCAATGAATCAACTGGCTGTTGATCCGCGAGATGCTCTTCCGAAGAGTCAAACGCCAGAAAAAGGATTGCTTGTCGGGCTGTACGCTTCCGGAACCAAGTTTTTAGGGATCGGCGTTCTACGCGAAATCAACCAGCTAAGAAAAGTGTTGAAAGTGCAGACCGCTGTCTCAGCGAAACCGTCAAGGATTGTGATAGGAAAAGTTTGTCTTGATGAGAAGCTGAGAGAAATTCAGGACTGAACCTTGAAAAAGTGACTTATTTCCCGCGCTAAAACTCCTTTCTCGTTCGGCAGCACCTTCATCCCGTTGGTTATCCATGAGGGTATGAAGCCTCGACAGTAGCTGGTGGAGAAGCGGTAATCTAAAAACACTATTGCTCCCCGGTCCTCCAGTGTCCTTATCGTTCTTCCTGCCGCCTGAGAAGCTTTTTTCATGGCGGGCAAAACGTAGCCGTACTCGCGTCCAAACCCTGGAAAACACTTGTCGTAATAGTCAATCTGCGCTTTCACCCTCGGTGTCGGCTCAGCATACGGGACACCTACAACTGCCACAGAGTCCATTTGATCACCCGGAAAATCCACGCCCTCCGAAGTTCTGCCGCCTTGCACCCCGAGGTAAACGGCGCCGCCCCGGCTTCCGCACGCCTTGAAGTTCGAAACCAGTTTTTCGTTTTGCTCGGAGGTCATTTCCCGTTTTTCATGAAACAGAGGCTTCCCAAGAACATCCTCCAGTCCTCCGGAGAGTATCTGGTTTAGCACTTCGAATGACGCGGCGAAAACCCCTGTGTTTGTGGGCGTGTTTTCCGCCACCTCGTTTATTCGTTCAATGATGGTCTGGTACATGGCCGGGGTTCTTTTCTCCATCGATGTCGTGATCCCCTGGCAGACGGCGGAATAAACGTGTTCCTTCGGAAAGGGCGAGGGGACAACGCATTCCACTGTGTTTGTCGGAAGCCTGGTTATTTTCTCGTAAGCGTTGAACGGCTGGAGTGTGCCAGACATTATCACGTTGGCGTACGTTGATGAGAAAACAGGCTCGGTGATTTTCCCCGGGTCCAACGCCACGATTTCCAGCTTTGCAATTCTGTTTTTTTCCCTGCTGAGGTAGCTACTTGCCACGTTCACGTATGAATCATCATCAGCCGTTTCCATCCATCTGAGCAGGAAGTCGCCCATCGAATGGACGTACGACCTTGGGTTTTTCCCTTCAGCAAGGAGGCGCCTCTTGATAGCGTTGCCTGCTTCACACATCCCCTCGAAGAACTCTTTGGGGTTCTCGATGCCTGACTTCTCGATGTCCTCAATCACTTCGGTGGGTGAAACGATTTTTTCATGCGTGACGTCCTCCGTCAATTTGTCGATGGTTTCCTTGAAGGAGTGAGCGAACTTCTCGACTTCCGTGTTACCGAACTTGTTAGCTTCTAACTCAGCCTGCTTTACGGCAAAGGAAGACAGGCTGCTGCTTGAAATGTCGATGGCTGTCTCGGGCAGGTTGTGTGCTTCATCAACAATCAGGATGACCTTTGACATCTCCGTTTCCAAGTTCTTCATGAAAACCATTCGTATGTTTGGGTCAAAGACGTACAAGTAACTTAGGGCGATTACTCGTGCTTCTGACACCGCCGATTTCACCAGCTCGTAGGGGCAAATCTCTCTTTTCATGCAAATCGAAAGGATGTCTGACGCAAGGTAGGGGCGGACTGCCACTGCGCGAGCAAGCTCGATGTATTCAAGTGACTTTTTTTGAACGTTGAGGAAGTATGGGCATCTGCCCTTCGCCTTCAGCAGCTCGCAGACTTCCATCATCGACTTCGAATCAAAAGCGCCGTGTTGCGCGAACGCGTTGAGGCACATTTCGTTGCGTCCTCGGATGGAGACGCCGACTACAGCTTGTTTCCTGTGAACGGCTTTGAGTTCTTCGATGACGCGGTCATGTTGCCGATGGGTTCTGGCGACGTAGAGAATCTTCAGGTTTTTTTCCATGGCGACGGGTATGCAAGCGGAAAGAGCCGAGATGGTTTTTCCTAGCCCGTTGCTGCCTTCGATGAGGACTGAACGCCTCTCCGCCACAGCGTTGTAAACCGTGCTGATGAATTTGTCTTGGTAGGGTCGGACGCTCAGATAAGGGAAGCACCTTTGCACAGGGTTCGGCAGCATCCTAATCACGGCTTATCCCCCAACCAGTTTGACAGACAGTAATCGTAGACTGGGCACTCGTGGCAGCGTGGGCGCCCCGCCTTACAGGTTTTTCTACCGTGCGCAATCAGAAGCAAGTGAACTGCCAAGTAATCTTTCGGCTCGAAAAGCGACTGAAGACTCAAACGAACAGCCTCGTAATCTCCGTTTGCAGGCGCCCAGCCGAGCCTTTTAGACACGCGGTTCACGTGCGTATCCACAGGAATTGTGGACTGGTTGGCTGAGAAGAGCAAGACAACATCCGCGGTTTTCGGCCCAACTCCGGGCATGCTCATAAGCGTTTTTCTCGCTTCATCCAAGGGCAAGGATAAAACGGGCGCGAGGGAGCCACCGAATTTTTCGAGGATGATTTTCGAGACTGCTTGTATTGCCTTGGCCTTACTCTGGTATAAGCCTGCAACGTGAAGGCAGGCTTCAATCTCGCTTTTTCTCGCGTTTGCCAGCGCCTGAGGGGTTATTTCGAACTGCTTCGACAATGCTTCGAAGGCTCTTTCGGTGTTAACGTCAGCCGTGTTCTGTGAAATAATCGTTACAACCAAGGTTTCGAACGGGTCATGTGTCCGCTTAGACCACTCAGGCAAAGCTAAAGCTCCTCGCAATATTTTCAAGACTGTTGCCGCACGGGATTCATCCGTCATCCTTTCGCCTTGCCTTCTCTCTCCGAAAAGTTTTGCAAGACTATTGATTTTCGAGGCTATAAATACCATCGGAAAGCGCGCGTGGAAATCAAAACCTAACGATGCTCCTGTCAAAGAAAAGTCATAATAGTATTAGTAAATGTTTTATAGTATTTTTTACTGCATTTTAGTAGGCTGTATCATTATGGCTTACGAGGTCAAAGTTACCAGGCAATGTCAAACCACAATTCCCTCTGCCATCAGAAAAAAATACAAAATCAGCAAAGGAGACAGCATAATCTACGTTGACTTAGGCGACCACATAGCCATCATACCCGTCCCGAAGCAACCCCTCAAAGACCTGAAAAACCTGAAAATCGATGCTAAAGAATCCGTCTCAGAAATGCGCGCGGAGGCTCTACAGACAGCTCAGCGGCTTGTCAACCAAAAGTTGAAAGGTGACTAAAACCCTAATCGAATCAGACCTTCTATTAGCTGCAATGAAAAAGGAGGACAGGTTAAAACCAATAGCAGACCTCATCCTTGAAAAGATAGAAAAGGGAGAAGTCAAAGGAATCTATGCCTCCACTGCGGCAATCTAAGAAGTCATTTTCTGGTTTTACAACAGGCAATTGTTCAATCAACTATCGGTCGCGGTAAATGACCTCTCGCACCTGCAGAATGTTGAGTGGGTTGCCGTCACCCCTGAAATGTGCCTAACAGCGTCGCTTTTGATCGGTGAAAACAAACTGTCACCTTTTGACGCTTACTATGCCTCAACAGCTATAACGCGGGACAAAAACCGCGTTGAACCTTTATTGGAGAAGGACCATGGTGAAGATCGCGTTTGTTGATTCCCATGCCAGAACTGAAAAATCATCCGATTGCTCTTGGAAAGAATTAAAGATTGAGGCTTAGCTTTTTCTGAGTAGAATGCATGGCAGCCACTACTCACCAGCAAAATCAGCCCAAAAAAACCGAAATTTCCTTCTACTAGGAAAGGTTTTTAGTGTAGTCTTTATATGAATCAATGAAAAAGTGTACAGTGTTTAGTGAGGTAAAGTTATGTCAGTGTTTGCAGCACCAGGAGCATATGACCGTGCAATAACCGTTTTCTCACCTGACGGACGGCTCTTCCAAGTTGAATACGCGATGGAATTGGTGAATCGTGGAGCCACCATTTTAGGCATTCAATCTCCCGAAGGCTTGATTCTCGGTTCAGAAGAAAACATCGAAGTCCTTGAAGAAGCAGGTTACTCCTGGAAAATCTTCAGGGTAGACGACCACATTGGCGCGGCAATAGTTGGTTTAAGCTCAGACGCCAGAATACTCATTGATCAAGCACGAATTTACGCTCAAAGTAACAAGCTAACCTATGATGAACCCATAGACGTAGAAGTCGTGACAAAACGCATATGCGACATCCAACAAATGTACACGCAGCACGCGGGTGTAAGACCCTTCGGAGTTTCTATCATCTTCGGTGGCGTGGACAAAACTGGCACACGCGTCTTTGGAACACACCCAAGCGGAACCTACAGAGGATACAAAGCCACAGCGCTAGGCGCCGGAAGAGAAACAGTCGTGTCGATTCTCAAAGAAGAGTACAAAGACGACATGATACTCGAACAAGGCATCAAGCTAGCCGTAAAATGCTTAGTTAAAGCTCTAGAAGCACGCCAGTTGCCGCCGAGAATAAAGATTGCGGTCATACCCGTGGCGACCAAAAAAATGGAAATGCTCGGAGACGACAAAGTAGAAGGCTACATCACGGAGCTGGGTTCAAGCAAGTGACAACCTGATGAGTGAAAAGTTCACCGTTGCACGCTTAACAAAGGAAAATGAGCACTTTGAAATCCTAGTTAAGCCCCAAAAAGCGCTAGATTATCATAACGGGAAAATCTCGGGAGTGACCGAAGTCTTAGCGGCCGAAATGATATTTTCCGACGCGAACAAGGGAACCAAAGTTTCTGAGGAATCAATGCGCAAAGCCTTCGGAACAATCGATCCGTTGTTAATCGCTGACGCAATATTGAAGAAAGGAACACTTCAGCTTACAACCGAGCAAAGACGCAAAATGATAGAGGACAAAAGAAGACAAATAATCGATTTCATTGCTAGACAAGCGGTTGACCCAAAAACAAACCTGCCGCATCCACCGATGCGCATCGAAAACGCGATGGAACAAATCCGTTACCCAATCGACCCGTACAAGCCAGTTGAGGAACAAGCTAGGGACATAGTGAAACTTCTGCGTCCAATTTTGCCATTAAAAATAGAGCAGGTCATAGTCTCAGTCAAGCTGCCTTCCCAGTACGCGGCAAGAGCTTACGGGTCAATCAAAGGTTTGGGCGCCATAAAACGGGAAGAATGGCGTGGAGACGGCTCATGGTACGGCGAACTGGAATTGCCCGCTGGTTCCTATGCGTCGTTGCTAAACAAACTTGGTGACTTAACCAAAGGAAGTGGAGAAGCAAAAATAATTTCATAAGAGAATTAGGTTGGAGGGAAGATTTATGCCAATATTCTTTGAAAAAAAACAGCTCGTGACGCCAGGAGAACTGCTTGCTGAAGGCGAATACTTGCCTGGCGAGAATACGTACATGGAGCAAAACAAGATTTACGCCTCAAGAATCGGACTTGTGGACACGGACAATAAAAAAGTGAACGTTGTTGCACTTAGGGCTTTTTATGTGCCTAAAGTTGGCGATATCGTGATTGGAACAGTCTTGGAAGTCGGGTTTAACGGCTGGACAATCAGTATCAAAGGACCCTACTCGGCACTCCTACGCGCATCAGATGTTTTAAGCAGGCCTTTCAAGCCTCAAAATGACGAGTTATCCGCAGTCCTGAACGCTGGCGACTTGATTGTTGCGAAAATTGCCTCATACGACAGAGCCCACGACCCGCAGCTTACTGTCGGAGAGCCAGGGCTGGGGAAGATAACGCGAGGCCAAATACTCCAAGTGACGCCAACGAAGATTCCTCGGGTAATAGGCAGAAAAGGCTCAATGATTTCCATGATAAAACAGGAAACCGGTTGCCAGATTATTCTGGGACTAAACGGCGTCGTCTTGGTCACTGGAAAAACCCCTGAGGATGAGGACCTCGCGATAGAGGCCATCAGAAAGATCGAGCAAGAGTCCCACACAAGCGGTCTCACGGATCGCGTAACACAGTTGCTTAAAGAACGTAAAGGCAAAATTGAGCAAAAAGTGGAGGAAAACAAGAATGAATGAAAAACCTGAAAAACTAATCGATAAAAAAGGCATAAGGTCGGATGGTAGAAAAGCAGATGAGCTTCGACCGTTAAAGCTTCAAGTCGGCGTATTATCAAACGCTGACGGTTCAGCATACATTGAACACGGAAAAAATAAGATTTTAGCCGCGGCGTTCGGTCCCAGAGAGATGCATCCTAAGCACTTAGCGATGCCAGACCGTATGGTTTTACGATGCCGATATCACATGGCTCCGTTTTCAGTGCAGGAACGCAAATCACCCGCGCCTTCCAGAAGAGAGGTTGAGCTGTCAAAAGTCATAAAAGAAGCCTTAGAACCAGCCTTGTTCACGGAGCTTTATCCAAGGACAGGCGTCGACGTTTTTGTCGAGGTACTTCAAGCTGATGGAGGAACACGGTGCGCAAGCATTACTGCCGCTGCTTTAGCCATTGCTGATGCTGGTGTTCCAATGCGCGATTTGGTGGTTGCCTGCGCAGCTGGAAAGATCGATGACACGGTCGTCTTAGATCTCTATGATGCTGAAGACAAGCTCGGTGCCGCAGATGTTCCAGTAGCTTACATGCCTAGCCTAAACGCGATTACGCTGCTTCAGATGGATGGGATACTGACAATGCAAGAGTTTGAAAAGGCGACCAACATGGCTTTGGACGGCTGCAGGAGAATTTATGAGGTGCAGAAGGAAGCGTTGAAAACTAAGTACATGGTTGTTAAGGAGGCTGGTGAAGAGTAATGTCGTCCCTTATTACTAAAGTTAGATTGAAGCAGATTGAGCAACTTCTCGAAAAAGGAAAGCGTCTAGACGGGAGGGGCTTACGTGACTACCGAGAAATCAAAATCGAGCAGGGCTTAATTGAACGTGCAGAAGGTTCAGCAAGATGTCTGCTCGGCAAAACAGAAGTTCTAGCTGGAGTAAAAGTTGAAACTGGCGAGCCGTTCCCAGATACACCGAACGAGGGAGTTTTAACTGTTAACGCTGAGCTTGTCCCGTTGGCTTCACCGAACTTTGAGCCGGGGCCGCCTGACGAAAACTCTATCGAGTTGGCACGCGTGGTTGACAGAGGCATACGTGAATCGAAGGCGATTGATAGTGAAAAGCTGTGCATTGAACCAGGCAAGAAAGTTTTCGTTGTCTTCGTCGATATTTACGTGCTGAATCATGACGGAAACTTGATTGACTGTTCAGCCTTGGCTGCTATGAGCGCTTTGCTTAATACTAAGATGCCTAACTACGAAATTAAAGACGGCGAGTTGAAAATAAAACAGGGATACGTTTCGTTGCCGGTTAAAAGCCGCCCCATAACCGTTACTGTAGCCAAGATTAACAACACGCTGATCGTTGACCCGTGGCTTGAAGAAGAACAGGTAATGGACTCCCGAATATCAATGGCAATCAACGAAGAGGGCAACATTTGCGCCGTTCAGAAGGGCGGCTCGGGCTATTTCACACCGCAACAGATTTTAGAAGCGTCAAAGATTGCTCAGGAGAAATCAGTCGAAATACGCAAGAAGCTTGATTGGTGAAATAAGTGCCGAAGACAAAAAAGGTTGGTCCGACAAGGGGTTTAGGAACACGTTACGGCGCCACAGTTAGAAAACGCTACGTCAAAGTTGTTACTGAACTCAAGAGACCTCACAAATGCCCAAATTGCGGCTTCATACGTGTGCATCGCGAAAGCGTCGGCGTCTGGAAATGCGGTAAGTGCGGGTTTACTTTCGCAGGAGGAGCTTACACGCCAGCAACGAAGCTCGGTGCCGTGGCGAGACGCTCAACTAGAGGTTTGCCAGTGGAGGAAGTAACAAAAGAAGCCGCGAAAGCCGCGGCCGTTGAGCCTTCCGCCGAAGAAAAAGCGGAATAGACTCCTTAACTTTGTTTTTTAGGATTATTTTTCTTATTATTTTTCTTGTTTCATCCCGTCTGCTTCGTGTAAATAATGCTAAGGCATTCATCGTTAATTCAGGTTTTGTGTAGCTCGCCGGTAATCCTTTCAGGTCCCTGCAAGAAGTTTAAATATGTTGCCAAAAAGACAAATGCTAGTTCAGAAGTCACTTTAACGGAGAATCTTTTGTGTCGCACAAAGGAGAAGCATATTCTGCGTCGGGAGCTATCTTTTTAGATAACCCCATCAGACGATGGTTCCAGCCGCCTTCCCAACTCATAGAAAAGCTAGGCATCAACCCGGACGATGTCGTGATGGATTTCGGTTGTGGACCAGGCTTCTTCATGGTGGAGCTTGCAAAGAAAGCCAAAAAAGTGATTGCGGTTGACCTTTCACCCGAAATGCTGAAGAAAGCTCAAGGCAAGGTGGCTAAAGCAGGCATTAAGAACGTCGAGTTTTTACAAAGTGACGGCACAAACATCAAGGTTGGAGACGACTCAGTCGACTTGATTCTACTTGTAACCGTCTACCATGAAGTCGGGGAGACCTTAACTGTTTTAGCAGAGTTCCGAAGAATTCTCAAGGCAACTGGTACGCTGGTGATTGTGGAGGTCGTTAGGAGGGGAATCTTGTCTGGTGCGCCAGTCCAGAACCCCGAGACGTTGAAGGCGGAGGTTGAAGCAGGCAAGTTTAAACTGCAGCGGCTGGAGCCCTACAAGAATTACGGCGTTTTCTTCTTCACAAAGAATCCTTCTTCATAGTTATAAGCGCTGTTTACGTGCCCAGGATTTTGCTTATTAGCCTTATCGGGAACGCCACGGGGAATTTGCCTTCTTTCGCGTCTCGAATCAATGCCGGCATGTCGTATTCGTATTCCTCTCTGCATGTTTTCATGAGGTTTCTAGCCTGCTTTATGCCGTACGAGAAAACCAGTTTTATCGCGTAGCCTCTTCCGAAGCTTGCCTTAGTTACGAAATACTCGTTGAGGAATGTTTCTGCCCAATCAACGTTGTGCTGCCAGCACGTCAAGAAAAGCTCAGATTGCTTCTTTGTTATGTTCGTCATCTTGAAAGATTGGGTTTTGTCTTTTAAGCCGCCCTCGCTGACCATAAAAAGCGGTATTAACAAGCTCTTGTAATCATGCAACTTCTTTACCAAATCGATAGTTAGCTGGGAATCCTCTTCTGTTTCGCCTGGAAGCCCGATGATCAGCGTGGCGCATGGAACCCAAAAGTTGTCACTTAGGATTTTGAACGCGTCGACCACGATGTCGGGCCACTGTTCAGGCTTGAAAGGTTTAGCTTTGCCCGCCATTAGTTCGCCGATTAATCTGGGGCTGCCTGTTTCGACGCCGCATTGTCCGCTCATCCACTCCTCAGCCTTTTTAACATCGAGTATGTAAGACAATTCTTTGATTAAGTCTGGGGCGTTAGCTACAGACGCCAGAGCGAAGTGGCTTATACCCACGCTTTTGACGCCGGGGTAATGATAAACTGTGTCGAACAGTTCTTTAACCGCTGGCTCGTTGACCTCGAAGCCGTTTGCCTTATATCGAAAAACGTCTTCAGCATGGAGCAGCGGTCTTCTTCCAGCGTCCATGTTCACCTTAACTTCTTTCATAATGCGATCAAGCGAGAAGCTCCTGTAACGTTGAAGCGTCGGCACACAGAACGCGCAGCCACGCCCGCATCCCCGCGCAATCTCAATTATGCCGTCAATCGTGGCGCCTTGAATAAGCGGAATTTCTTCTTCCTCAACCACGGGACCATGAACAACTTGGGGTAGCTCGCCGTCGTTTACCGCCGATTCAAAAAGTGACTTGACAACCCTTTCTCCTTCGCCGACCAAGACGCAGTTCACGCCTAAACCGTTTCTTGCATCATCGTCTTCCAGTTGCCACGCGCCAGGTCCCCCGACGATTATTTTGGGCCTGTATTTTTGAACGGCTTGGTTGTCAAGTATTTCTTTGAACTTTACTGCCATGTAAGCTTCTTCTAAATTGAAAAGCTGAGTAAACGTGCTTGTAGCGGGTCCTATGCCTAACGGGTCCGTCTCGTTAATGCCGATGACTTTAGTGTTTTCACCCACAACTTTGTTAAGATAGTCAGGATGCGCAACAATGACGTCTTCACGGCTGAAACCGCTGTTAAGCAGCTGAGCCTCGGTCTTCCTGAGTCCACAAGGCGCAAATTTAGACGACCCGTCTTTGTTAACAGGCACAGAAGGGCAAAACATGGAAAAATACAGCCTATCAGGAATTAAGCCGCGGGGCACGCAGGCGCTAAAACCGAGAAAGATGCCGCCGGCATACTCGCTCATTAAGGTTCGGTCAGCGGTTAAAACGATTTTGTACCCGCCTGTTTTTTTCGTTGCCAAACAAGTCATCTCTGGATTGCCTAAAATTATTCTTAGATATTTTAGGTGTTTTACATATTTTACTTTTGCTCATGCTGACGCTTGCGTCTGCGTAAAAAGAATGCCTTACGCTTCATCTTCAGCTTTCTTGGATAAGAAACTGTTGCCCAGTAAAATAGCCGCAACTAACCGCGGTACGATCTACGCCGAAAAGATTAGGCAGAGTCGGCTTCAGAGGCCGACGCTGTTAATCACTCTACCCGAGTTGGCATCTACAACTAACACGATTTTGTTTCCTTTATGATCAAACTTTGCAAACCACACTGGCACGTGAAGCAGCTCTACGTCCCCAACGTCTGAGTCCGTGTGTATCGATTGAATCATGTGATACTTCGCGTGCGCTTTTTGTGATTGAAGTTGATCAATCAACGTCTTTGCTTGGGATTTGGCAACGTCTTCGCTTATGTCTCCGTTGAGGATCCTTACATCCTTGGGCAACTTGGAAATATCAAACAGCTCTCTATCTTCCAGGTTGAACTGGTAGTCATGGGGTTGATAATCGGTAAGTGCCTTCAGAGCGATTACTGGAAAGTTATAGTTCGCGTCCATTTGCTGAGCGTTCCTGTTTCCGCCGTATCCTCCCATACCCATGCCAAAAGCCATTATTCTCAATCGCTTCAAGCCAAGGATACTTGCAAACGGGTTGCTTACTCCAAACTCCCCTTCAAAAGCGCGTCTTCCTCCGAAGCCTCCTCTTCGGGCGCCGCCTCCATAACCTCCACCCATGCCGCCGAAAATTACCCCCATCAACGCAGCGGTTGAGGCTGTCTGCGCGATTTGCGCGGTTTCATTCGTAGCGACGACGCTGGTTCGGGCGGAAACGCTTACGATCCAGTAAGGAACGTACGTGAGGCTCATTTCCTCCTGTTTGGAGTCCTCCTGAAGATGCCTGTGAAGAAGGCCCTTGTCCATCATCGGCTTAATTATTGAATTGAGCTGGTCAAAGGTGGACACTATCAAAGGAAGCATCGTTTGTTTCTGTATGTTAGTCCACCCTTCGCTTCCAAGAGTGATTGCGGTTCCGCAATAATCGCAGGTTATAACCATCTCTCCAAACTTAGGCGTGATCGGCGCTCCGCAGCTGGGGCATTTCAAGGACGTGACTCCTGAAGGGGCGATAACAATCCTCGAAGGCGTGGTTGGCTTAGGAGCATTCAATCCTGTGCTTGCTCCGCACTTTGTACAGAAATTTGCATCGTCTGGGAGTTCAGCACCACAGTTGTGACAGTACATTTTTTCCACCAAACTCTCTAAAAGGGCTTCTTTCTCTTAAGATTTGCCTAACTAACTTCCCTTTACGAACGATCAGTTGAGCTTTTCTGCGAAGGACGTTTCCATCGCCTTCTTAAGGCTTTTCGGGAAAAAAACTAAATATCGCGATTACCAATTAGCCAACTGGTTTAGGTATGGCTATCAGAAAAAAGGGTAAAAGTAAGAAGCTTATTGTCGCTATCATCCTGGTGATTCTAATCGCTGTTGCAGCTGCCGCAATAGCTTATACATACAAAAAACCGTCTTCCTCTTCTCAGTCATTGGCCGGAGTGCAAGTTGGTAACACCTTCACTTATAGCATAACCGGCAGTTGTTCAAACCCTGTTCCCAGCATAGACTATCCAGGCTTCTACCAACTCAACCAAACACAATACTATAAAGTTACCATAACTGGCGTCCAAGGGAACACAGTCACACTCAAAACTGACTGGGTGTTTAACAATGAAACAGACGTCCAGCAACAGCAAACAATCGATTTATCTAACGGGATGATGACTACTCAAGAAGGGTTCTGGGGTCTTTACCCCGCTGACCTTAAAGTGAGTAACCTGATTTACCCTTACAACAGTACAGTCGCTGTTAATGCAACCATCACTAAGTCTTATACCAGCGGCAACCGAGCGCTTGATTACTACGGAATAAGCACCACCCAAGCATATGCTTTGGACCCGACGCAAAGCACACAGCGCACTTTATACGACGAAGTTTACTTTGACAAGCAAACGGGAATGCTCACTAACTTTAACGAAATACAAGAATACAACAATCCGCAGCTTGAAGTAGAAGTTATCTACGCGCTCACGAACACAAACGTTTGGAACGTTTAAACCTTTTTTTAGTCAATCAATTATCCCCTCTGTTTTGCCTTTATAGCGGCGAGTTTTCCACCCGCTTTAATAATTCCTTTTTCTAAACTGTTCAAGCTCAGGACAGCCTCTATTCTCGTGTCCTTTGTTTGGTTCTTCAACAGCAGGCGCCTAGCCAAGTCTTTAGTCTGCAGCTCTAACGTGTCTCCTTGATCTACGTGCAAATAGTCATTTTTGTCTTTGAAAGTTAAAGGAAGAATCCCGAAATTGACCAAGTTAGCCATGTGTATCCTCGCGAAAGACTTAGCCAGAACCACTCTAACGCCCAGATACCTCGGTGCCAACGCTGCGTGCTCTCGTGATGATCCTTGACCGTAATTCTCGCCGCCGACCACAAAGCCGCCGCCCTTCTCTAAAGCGCGAGAAGCGAAACAATCGTCAATTCGGCAGAAAGTGTACTTGCTTATTTCTGGAATGTTGCTTCTCAAAGCCATGATGTCTGTGCCGCCGGGCAAGATGTCGTCGGTTGAAACGTTGTCGCCAACCTTCAACAACACTTCACCCGATAGCTTCTCAGGCAGGGGCTTGAACGATGGCAAAGGCTTAATGTTGGGGCCCATTATGACGGTGGTTGCTGGCTTTGAAGGCGGGAAGATGAACATGTTATCATTTAATGAAGGCATTTCAGGCAAGTTTATTTCCGGGTATTTACCGAGTTTTCTGGGGTCAGTAATTTTTCCGCTGATGGCTGATGCAACGGCTGTTTCTGGACTAACCAAGTAAACCTTTGCGTTCTGCGTTCCGGAGCGGCCTCTAAAGTTGCGGTTGAACGTTCTAAGCGACACGCCCTCGCTTGTCGGAGCTTGACCAACGCCGATGCATGGACCACAAGCATTCTCAAGAATTCTCGCGCCTGACCGAATTAACGGCTCCAGTTCACCTGTGGCAGCCATGTTCTCCAGGGTTTGTCTGGAGCCCGGAGAGATTGTGAGGCTGACGTTGTCACTGATTTTTTTGCCTCTTAGCAGAGCTGAAACGATTTTTAAGTCTCTGAGTGAGGAGTTGGTGCAGCTCCCAATGCACACTTGGTCCACTGGTGTCCCCTCGACTTCGCTAACTGCATTAACGTTGTCTGGGCTATGAGGCAACGCGATTAACGGCTCAACACCGGCAAGATCAACTTCAAGCGTTTCACCGTATTCTGCCTCGTCATCTGCTTTAAGCTCGACCCACTGGTTTTCTCTTCCTTGCCCACGCAGAAAAGCTCTTGTCGATTCGTCAGACGCGAAAACGGATGTTGTCGCGCCTGTCTCCGTTCCCATGTTCGCTATTGTCCCTCGCTCGGGAACGCTGAGGGTTTCAACTCCTGAACCCCGATACTCCAGAACCTTGTTAACGCCGCCCTTCACCGTTAATTCTTCGAGCACTTTTAGGATAACGTCCTTGGCGGAAACAAAAGGCGAAAGCTTTCCAGTCAATTTAACCCCCAAGATGCTGGGCATTTCAAAGTGGAAGGGTTCTCCAGCCATGGCTGCGGCGACATCGAGTCCTCCAGCGCCTATGGCAATCATTCCCATGCCGCCAGCGGTCGGCGTGTGACTATCGCTTCCTAAAAGCGTTAGACCTGGCTCGGCGAAATGTTCAAGATAGAGTTGGTGACAGATGCCGTTGCCTGGGCGTGAGAAAACAATGCCGTACTTTGCCGCGACTCCTTGAAGGTAGCGGTGGTCATCGGGGTTGCGGAAATCGTTTTGAAGCATGTTGTGGTCAACAAAGCTTAGGCTCAGCCGGGTCTTAACTTTCGGGACTCCCATAGCTTCAAACTCAAGATAAGTAAGCGTACCGGTGGAATCCTGAGTTAGAGTGTGATCGATTTTTAAAGTGATTTCTTCTCCGGGCACCATTCGTCCCGATATCAAGTGTTTAGCGAAAATTTTTTCAGCTATAGTCCGTTTCACTTTATTTCTCCCCCTTGCGCCACGGTGCAAAATTATTGAGAGCTCACATTTATCGTTATACGCCTGCTGTGAAAGAAATCATCATTCTTTTGATTTTTTGCCGCCATTTTCCCATTTGTGTTGGCAAGCGAAAAAATGAAATAGTTAAGCGCCTCAAAGGATACAGTTAGAGGCGTGTGCGTTGTCTTTTAAGGCGAAAATGCAGGAAGCGGCCAACAGCAAGAATTCACGAATCGTTTTAGCCTTGGATTTTCCCTTTGAAGCTCCCGAAAACCGGAGCAGAATCTTGGTTAAAGCCCAAAGCATCCTGAAAGCGGTTCATCCCTACATCTGCGCCGTTAAGATAAACCATCATCTTGTCCTTCCGCTCGGCACCTTTGACGGTGTGCAGCACATTGTGGATCAAATTCGCGGGCAAGGGCTGCTGGCAATAATGGATGCTAAAGTTAACGACATCGGCGCCACCAACGAGACGATGGCGCAATACTATTATGCAGCGGGCTTTGACGCCTTAATCGCTAACCCATTTATCGGCTGGGAGGAAGGCTTAAAACCTCTTTTTGAAGTCTCAAAGCGGCTCAATCGAGGCATGATTCTTCTCTGCTACATGAGCCACAAAGGCGCAAGCGAAGGCTACGGCCAAACAATTATCGACCCAGAAACGGGCGAGAAAACCCCGCAGTACATTTCCTTTGCGAAAAAAGCATTAAAATACGGAGCCGACGGAATCGTAGTGGGCGCAACTTATCCACAAAAAATAATTGAAGTGAAAAAGGTTGTGAGGGGTAAAGTTCCAATTTACTCGCCGGGCGTAGGGGCACAGGGTGGCGCGGCGGAAGCGGCGATTAAAGCAGGCGCCAACTACCTCATTATTGGACGAGAAATTACTCTAGCATCTGACCCGGCCAAAGCGGCAAGCCAACTTTTGGCCTCGGTAAAAGGCGTATGAACGGCACTATCTTTGGCGTTTGTTCTCCCAAAGCTCCTTCTTAAGCAGGTCGCGTACAGCTGACCTTATGACACTGCTTCGGCTTGGGTACATGTTTGACCGAACAAGTTCATCTAGCCCTTCCAGATACGCTTCTGGCAGCAAAACGGTTACAAGTTTCACTTCGCGTGTTCCTCCTCAGACTTATGTTACGCTTATAACATGCGCCAAATATAAGAGTTAGCCAGCTAACGGCTAATTATTTAGGCTTCTCAGCTGATTTAGTGTGCCCAGATAAGTTCCATCCAAGAGGTAAAGCTCAGCGTTGTCAATATCCACGGCTTTGGAACGCAAAACCGGTCCAATCAGCGCTTTGCTGCCGGTTTCTTTTCTGGGTTTTGGGTCGTTTATTGGTCTCCCGCCGAGGAAATCGTTGAAACTGGGCATTATGAAGACCTCCCTCGCCTTAAGTTTGACGTCGTAGTGCTTCCGCAAAGTTTCGTCAACCGATCCTTCGACTTTTATGTTGTACTTCTGCAGGAGGATTCTTGCTAGCGCTTCCTTGTCACAGGCTGCTCTCATCCAGACTTGTCTTGTAATTTTAAAGCCTGCCGGGTCGCGGAAGACAACGACGGGGTGCAAGTGCCCCATGACCAGCGTTTTGCAGCCGAGCAAGGCGGGCGATGGCCACTTGTGCCCGTGGAAAACACCTACGTCGCCGATTGCTACGCCTGTCGCAGGCAAAAGCTTTACGTTTTCAGGCAGAAGAGGCTCTATGTTTGCGTCATGGTTTCCACGTACGATTGCTATTTCGCCGATGTGGGTTTGCAGTTTAGTGAAGAAATCGGGGACGTCATGCCACTCACCCAGGTCGCTTGAAACAACTGTGTACTTGACATCCCCGATGATAACCAACTGTTGCGGTTTGTACTCGCTGAGGATTTCTGTCAGCTTGTTGAGAATTTTGGGCGTTTGGCTCGGCACATGAATACCTTTTTGTTGCAGTTCCATTTCCCACCCGATGTGAAGATCAGCGATAAGAAGGGTTTTGGTTTTCCCCGTTTTTACAATAGCTGCAGGGTGAGGCCAAAGCAAACTTAACATGGAGTTTTAACCAGGCTTAAGATTTTTTCGTGAATTTGCATGTTGGCAGACGCTACGAAAACTAGTGTTTTCTGAGGGTCCAACTCAACATTTACTGCTTGGTTATCCGCAGTGCTCACTGTTCCACCAGCCTCCTTTAAGATTAGGAAAGCGGCTGCAACGTCTGTTGTGCGGAGTTTCCCACGCAAATCCACGAACCCGTCCGTCAAGCCGTCTGCCACGTAGCACAACTCCAGTGCGTTGGCGCCAAAATGTCTGATATGCTTGGTTTTCCCGATGAGAGCGGTCAGTCTTGGGGCGATAATGTCAATTTTATAAGTGTTCAAGTCTAAGCCGATGATTGCGTCGTCCAAGGAAGAGTTTTTCGAAGGCTTAATCTTTTCTCCGTCCCGAAACGCGCCTTTGCCCTTAAATGCCGTGTAGGTTACGTCATGGAAGAGGTCAGCAACCAGCCCGACGTAAACGTTCTCAAGCATGGGTTTATCCGAAACTGCGATAGAGCATGCGTAGAACGGTAAGCCCCGAGTAAAATTTGTTGTTCCGTCAATCGGGTCAACCGTGACATAACATTCGCCTGCTTGAGCACCGAACTTTTTAACTCCTGACTCCTCGCTAACCAAAGTGAATGAAACATCATGCTGCTTCAAAGTGTCAACTATTGCGTTTTCAGCAGCCAAATCGACCGGCTTCATAACATCACCGCCTGCGCCCCTGCCCAACGCGGGCTCAAATTCTTTGTCCGTTGCTGAGCACTGTTGAATGCTCAATTGCACGTTGTCTTTGCACTCAAACAAAATTCTTGGCCAGTCGATCAGATCGTTCATTTCTTAGCCTTCGCTTTTTACTATTAACAGTCAAGCTGATAAAGACTATACTCTACGCCTCAATCTTGAGTTAGTGTGCCAGAACGCTTCTAGTTCAAGTCTTTCAGATTAGTTGATCATGTTTTACATAATGTCTTCTTGCGGAGGAAATGCAACTCGCACATTTACGAAGTCAAAAGTAAACATAAGGTTTAAAACCGCAAATACTTGCTTTTTAATTGGGTTTGCAGGTGGAGCGAAGGACACTTTGGCAAGGACTCTGGATCATCGTTTTAGGAATCTTTTTCTTAATTCTTATTTTTGTTCTTCATGATCTAAGTTATGTTAAGAGTGACCGTTTGGCATTGTTCTATGGTCTTGGCGGATTTTTGGTTATAATCGGCGTCGTGATACTCATAATATCTCGAAGGGTTCCTCAGTCAAAACCCAGCGTTAAGAAGCGAAGACAAAACGCTTAACCATGCTTCAAATCGGCGTTCTGAACTCTTAGGTTCCTTAGGTTTTTTTGGGTCAGTTTTTGCAATCATTTTTCTGTCACACGAGGAATAAGCAAACGCCATCTCAACGAAATTGCGATTCTTCGATTAGTACGCTTTACTGAATGAGTTGGATCGAGTTTCAAAATGGAGCAAAGTCAATTTTCTCCAATCTAAAACCCACAGAAATGTTGTACGAAATGGTTTTTTGATCCTTCAGTGCCATTTGGATACTCTCTATGATTCGTCCTTCATCACCTTTTTCGCAGACTAGGTTTGCGTAAGCCTGATGTGCTCCGTAGCATCTATAGAGGAGTTTGGTGTTTGGTAACGCCTTGAGATGTTCGATGCACAGCGATACGTCATCGTACGCTGCGGTTATAGCTACCAAAATCGCAAAGAGACCTAAATTCTGAAAGTTAGGAACGGCCATGATTTTCTTGGTTATAACGTTCCCTTTTTCCATTTTTTCAATCCGTCGATAGATTGTGCTTCTGGTAACGTTCAGAGTTTTCGCCAGATCATCGTAAGAATAAATGCCACCACAAATTTCATGCAAGATTTTCTTATCTAAATCGTCGATAACCATTTGGCAAAATGCCTCCTCCATATTATTCTCTTGGTTGCTTAAGGCTTTTGCAGTTCTGGCATTCGTATTTCGTAAACTGTTAAATGATAACAAGTTAATTTCTTGGAACAATGGTTTCACATTGCAGAAAATTTTGCGTCAAATGTGTCAGGGATTAAGTATTAATTACATGAATGCTTTCTCATTGCGATTAAACTTATTTGGAATGTAAATGAAAATGATGGAAAACGAGGGAGACAGGGCAACAAATCGGGCTGCCGTTGTTCTACTGGTGCAGGGCAATCCTGACCTCTTGGCGCTGACAAAAAAATGCCTTTTGCTGCAAGGAGACCTTGTTGTCGAAACAGCCTCGTCAACTACTGAAGCGTTAGAAAAAATGGGGAAACCTGAACCCGATGTGATTGTATGTGACGTTAGTATTTCGTCGGAAGATATCTTCGATTTCCTTAAGAGACTGCGAGAAAACGGCAACGGAATCCCATTTATCAGTTTTGCCTACGATGACGAAAGAGAGATTGTTCTCAAACTGTTAGATTTAGGAGCGAATGGCGTCATTTTCAAATCCGGTGACGCGCCTTCCGTCTACGAAGGATTGAAGAGACTTATAGTTTCGCTTACAAAGGGTTCAAGAACGGGGTTTGAGCTTTTATAGCTGACAAAGAATCGGTCATAAACCGATACAAGGCACCAGGATGAACTTCGCTGTTGTTGGACCTTGGCTTTTAGCTTAGAAGGTTCAAAAAACCCTTTTGCTTAACGTGGAAAAACTTTACCCACGAGACCTCACGAGTTAGCTATATTCTAAATCCGAAATGCTTATATTTTCAGGTTACCGACTCATTTGGCAAGGTTCGAAGCTCATGTCTACTATCGAAAGCAAGAGAGAAAACGTTTTGCTGGATTTCCAGAGCTTCGACTACTTTTACTACTTCTTCTATTTTGGTTAGGCCCAGGACTGAAAATTTTTAAGGAAAGTTCTGGGCGAGCATGGGTGTGAAAAATGGAAAGAATTAATTCTAACAAAAAAATCGTGGTTAAATTCGGCGGTTCTAGCCTCTCTGATCACGAGAGACTCATAAGAGCGGTTGTCGCCGTCGTTAATGAAGCCAAAAAAGGAATCCGGGTCGCCGTTGTGGTTTCCGCCATGGGTAAAACAACCGATGATCTTATGACAACAGCGAAGAACGCCTCCAACGGGAAATTGGAGAAGAGAGATTTAGATGACATCCTCTCCATGGGCGAGCGAACCAGTATCAGAATATTCTCAACGGCGCTGAGAACTAACGGTATGGGCTCCTGCTATTTTGACCCAATCGACAGCAACTGGCCAATAATAACGGATTCAGCCTTCCAAAACGCCAATCCAATCCTGACGGACTGCGAAAAAAACATCCGTGAATCCGTACTGCCAATCGTTGAGAAAGGCGTCATACCGGTCGTGGCGGGCTTTTTAGGCAAAACTAAGGACGGCAAAATCACCACTCTTGGAAGAGGCGGGAGTGACACGACCGCGTTTATTCTGGCTGAGGCGCTGGCGGCTGATGAAATTGTTCTGGTCACTGATGCGGAGGGCATAATGTCTGGTGATCCTAAAATTATTTCCAACCCGGAACGTTTACGGGAAATCGACGTTAACGCTCTGGTCGGTCTTGCGGATTCAGGAGCCAAATTCATTCACAGTAAAGCCTTGAAGTACAAGCCAAAGAACATCAACGTCCGCGTAATCAACCACGCACGTGGCGACCTGTCAGCGGAAGGCACAGTAATCACGGGTGCGCTGACAACGGAGCTTGGCGCTGAAATTGCGCATCCATTCCCCGTGGCTGAAATAACTGTTGTCGGAAACGGCATCTCCGCAAACCCCAAAGTCATCCTAGAAATGGTGGAGAAAGCCAAAGAGCACTCGCTGCTTTTAGGCATGTCTATGAACACAAACTCGGTTATACTGTACGTCTCTCAAGAGAAAAGCTTAGACGCGTTCTTCAAAGAAATCCACGAGATCACAACGAGCAACAAGGAAACCATAGCGATGGCGGTCAAGAAAGACTTGGTTTTCATAAAAACAAGCGGTGTCGGCTTGGAAGAGACGCATGGTATTATCGGAAAAATCAGCGAAGACTTAAGGCTCAACGACATTAACATCTCGGGGATACTTACTATAACATCGAGCATCCTGCTATTTTTAGACTGGAATGAACGTGAAAAAGCCCTCAGGCTAATTAAAAACTCTTTAAGGAACTCAAAATAAGGTGAAAAATATGAATCAAGGAAAAACACGACGATTAAAAAGAATTTTGCGGCAAGACAACCGAACTGTGATAGTTCCCATGGACCACGGCGTAACAATAGGCCCAGTCCAAGGCATAATCAACATGCAAGAAATAATCAACCGGCTCATCAAAGGTGGAGTCGACGCCGTTTTAGTTAACAAGGGCATAGCTAAGCATGTTGATGCTGGAGACGTCGGTTTGATAATCCATTTATCAGGCATGTCAAACCTAAGTCCAAACGTTAACAGTAAAGTCCAAGTGTGCAGTGTACGGGAAGCCGTATGCTTAGGAGCAGACGCGGTCTCAGTGCAAGTTAACGTTGGTGCGCAGGATGAGGACAAAATGCTGAGCAACCTCGGCAAAGTATCCGAGGAGTGCGACAGCTACGGCATACCACTGCTCGCAATGATGTATCCGCGGGGGCCAAAAATACAAAACGAGCATGCACCCGAAATGGTGGCTCACGCGGCTAGAATCGGCGCTGAACTTGGCGCGGACATAGTGAAGGCAAACTACACAGGCAGCATGGAAACGTTCAAAACAGTCGTCGAAAGCTGTCCTGTTCCAGTTGTAATTGCCGGCGGACCGAAGTGCCAAACGTCCAAGGAAATCATTCAAACTATTCATGACTCAATGGAGGCGGGCGCCGCAGGGCTCTCCATCGGACGCAACGTTTTCCAGCATGAGAACCCAACCTTAATGATTAAAGCGCTAAGGGCAATCGTTCACGAAGGCGTAAACGTGGAGCAAGCGCTTAAAATTCTCGGTGAAAAAGCTTGAAAGAACTCTGGCTGGAAATAGCCCAATCCCTGTCGCCCCAAGAAAAAGAACATTTCCTTACCATCGCACGCGAAAACGTAGACGTGATAATACAGGATTCCCAGGCATACGGTCGCTCAGGCAAATTAGACATAGCGTTCATAGCTGAACTGAACGAGAAAAAAATTGCGCACCTCAAGAACGAGGGTAAAATCGCCTTTAAAGTCAGCATACGTGGAAAAGAAGATGAGAACGAGGCTGTTAAAGCGGCGGAACATGGGGTTGACTACATAATCATTGATTGTCTCGATTGGCGAGTAATCCCGCTTGAAAACTTGATTGCAAAGGCAAGAGGCAAAAGCAAACTTATCGCTGAGGTAGGCACCGCTGAAGATGCGAAACTTGTCCTTGAGACCTTGGAACTTGGAGCCGATGGCGTGCTGCTCAAAACTTCAAGCCCCGATGAACTTGCGAAAACAGCTAAAATGGTTAAAGAACGAACCCCGAAAATAACGTTGATGACGGCTAAAATCACGTCTGCAAAGCCGATTAGCAGCGGCGCCAGAGTCTGCGTGGACACTGTCGACTTAATGGTTCCCGGCGAAGGAATGCTCATCAGTTGCCAATCTGCAGGGTTTTTCCTCGTGGAAGCGGAAGTGAACGAAAACCCCTACGTGAACTCTCGACCATTCCGCGTGAACGCTGGAGCAGCATCAAATTACGCGCTGGCTTCAATGCAGAACACACGGTACCTTTCCGAGCTTAAAGCCGGCGACGAAGTTCTAATAGTCAACAGGGAAGGCGAAGCTAGAATAACAAACGTGGGCAGGTCAAAACTCGAGTTTCGACCTCTCATCCTAATCGAAGCCCAAGCGGGCGACACAAAAATCAAAACCATACTCCAAAACGCCGAAACCATACGTGTCGTGACACCGAAAACTTCAAAACCTGTGACTGAGCTAAAACCAAACGATGAAGTCATAGTGTACTTAGCCGCGAAGGGAGGCCGGCACTTTGGCGTGTCTGTGCCTGAAGAAACGGTGATTGAAAAGTGACATCGAGAATCTGCGTCTCGATTCTCCCAAGAAACAACATTGAAGCGTTAGACCTCATTAAGAGGGCGGAAAAAGCCAAAGCAGACCTTATCGAGGTTAGATTGGACTACTTTGGAACATCCGTAGACTTGTCAGCACTCGTCAAAAGCGCAAATGTCTCGCTGATCGCAACAAACAGGACGACAAGCGAAGAGGGCTTTTTCGACGGGACCGAAGTCGAACGGCAACATACACTTTTAAACGCTGCCCAGAACGGCTTCGAATACGTTGACGTTAGCCTATCCAGCCCAAAAAACCAAGAAACAATCGATGAACTCAAGCAATATGGGGCAGAAGCAATCGTTTCCTACCACAAATTCGACGGCGCATTGAGAGTTACTGAAATGGGAAAGGTTCTGGAGCGGGAAATTGCCCTCCGCGCCAGCGTCTGCAAAATCGTGGGAACCGCAAGTAAAGTCGAAGACAACATAGCCATTTTCAATTTCGTCGCTTCTCATTCAAGCAAGGCTAAACTTGTCTGTTTCTGCATGGGCGAAGCGGGAAAGATTTCAAGGCTTCTTTCACCGGTATTCGGCGCATTCTTCACATACGCCTCGCTAGAGCAGGGCAGCGAAACAGCCGAGGGACAAATCTCAATCGGCGAAATGAGAGCCGCCTACGACATCTTCGGGGTCTAGTTGATGGCTATTTCGGGAAAAACGAATGTTTATGCAGTGATCGGCGATCCCATCGAGCACAGCCTAAGTCCTGCCATGCAGAATGCGGCCTTTGAAGCTTCCCAACTGAACTGCACATTTTTAGCGTTTGATGTGAAGTCAGCTGAAGTTGGAAACGCTATAACCGGTATGCGCGCCTTGGGCATTAAAGGGTTAAACGTCACTATGCCGCACAAGAACGCGGTCGTCAGTTTCTTAGACGAAATCGACCATACCTCCAAACTGCTCGAAGCCGTCAACACGGTTAAGAACGAGAACGGGAAACTTTATGGCTTCAACACTGACGGCTTCGGCGCACTGATGGCTCTGAGGGCAAACGGCGTTGAGCCGAAGGGGAAAAAAGTGGTTTTGCTTGGGGCAGGAAGTGCTGCGAGAGCCGTAGCCTTCGCTCTTGCAAAGGATGCGGGTGAGCTTTCTATTTTGAATCGGACGCTGGCACCCGCCGCCGGGTTGGCAAACCTTTTGAAGCAAGAGTTCAACGCAAACGTTATTGCGTACGCTCTTTCGCCATGGGCGGTCAAAGCGTGCGTGGCTGAAGCTGACTTGCTGATTAACGCTACTTCTGTGGGGATGAAACCAAACACTGGGCAAACCTTGGTGACAGCGAAGTGGCTCAAGCCTGACTTGGCAGTGATGGACATAGTGTATAACCCGATCGAAACCAGGCTGGCGAGAGACGCCAAGGCTGCAGGAGCCAAGGTAATCAGCGGTGTGGAAATGCTGATTTATCAAGGTGCAGCTTCGTTTCAGATTTGGACTGGATGCAACGCGCCGGTTGAAGTTATGAGGGAGGCGGCGCTTAATCAATTGAAGAAGGTGCAGAAAAGTTGACTGGTAATGCCACTGCTGTGGCTCATGGGGCGGCAACAATCGTTAACGCGATGGCGCTAGGTAAGGGTGCTGCTTTCGGGGTTGACCTGTTTACCAAGGCGGAAGTGAAGTTAACGGTTGAACCAGGTGTCATCGAGGCAGAGATAACCTCCGAACCTGAAGAAAACACTGTTCTGATGGAAAAAACGGTTACTCGTGTTCTTCAGCGTTTCAACGTGGAAAACAGCTTCGGCGCCAGAGTTAAAACCTGGTCTAACATTCCCATCGCTAAAGGATTAAAAAGCAGCAGTACCGCAGCGAACGCCGTGGCCCTTGCAACTACAGCGGCGTTAGGCAAGACACTTGGTGACTTGGAAATTGTCAATTTAGGCGTAGACGCCGCTTTCGCCGCGAAAGTGACGGTGACGGGCGCATTTGACGATGCTTGCGCTTCATACTTTGGCGGAGTTGCAATAACTGACAATTTGAATCGTGAAATCGTCAAGCAGTTTTCGTCACCTGAGGATTTAACGGTGTTCTTTCACGTCCCTGCGGAAAAAGCCTACTCAGCCGATTCCGACGTGAACAGGCTTAGAACGGTGCAACCCCTCGTTCAAATTGCTTACGATCAGGCTTTAGAGGGCAAGATTTGGGAGGCTTTGACGCTTAACGGGTTAATTTACTCGTCAGCCTCGGGATACGACACTTCAATCGCGATCGATGCGTTGGCTGCTGGAGCGGTGGCGGCTGGGCTTTGCGGTAAAGGACCCGCGGTCACGGCGGTCACGGCTGAAGACAAGGTTGACTCGGTGAAAGCCTCGTTGCAAAAACACGGCGGCGAAGTCCTGCAGGCCCGCCTCAACCAGGAAAAAGCTAGGGTGCTTTAGCAAATGGTGGATGTAATCGTTAAAAAGGCTGAAAGGCTCACCGGCGAAGTCTGTGCTCCTGCTTCAAAGTCTTACACTCAACGAATGCTTATCGCGGCAGCTCTCTCGAACGGCACTGGAAAGATATCAAATCCTCTGCTTTCCGAGGACACGGAAGCAACGTTACGCGCTATTACGGCGTTGGGCGCAGAGACAAACTTTGAGGAAAACTGCTGGAGCATCAAAGGAGCGGTCCCGCCTCGAAACGCCAAAGAACCCGTTGATTGCGGAGAGTCTGGGGCCACACTGCGTTTCATGATACCCATAGCTGCGTTAGCAGCTGACCCGTCAATCTTAGTCTTCAGGGGGTCTCTTGATCGTAGACCGATCGGGCCGTTAATAAAAAGTCTAGATGACCTCGGCGCAACCGTGCGCCGCAAAAAGCTCAACGGACGGGATGCGGTTTTCGTCGGCGGTGGAGGTATTCTTGGAGGTAAAACCTCTATACGCGGCGATGTAAGCTCTCAGTTTATTTCAGGATTGATGTTTGCCTGCCCGATCGCTAAGGTTGACACTGAAATAATTCTTACAAAGCCCTTAGAGTCAGCCGATTACGTTAAAATGACCTGGGATGTACTTCAGAAGCATGGAGTCAGAGTGGACATTTACGGCAATTTTGAACGCATACAAATTCCAGCCAATCAAACATACAAGCCCTGTGACTGCAGAGTTCCGGGCGATTTCTCTTCCGCCGCATTCCTTCTCTCGGCTGCAGCCATAACCAACTCAAAGGTGAAAGTAAACGATCTTGATTACGAGAGCGTTCAAGGAGACAAAGCGATTCTGGGCATTCTCAAGCAGATGGGCGTAGCGGGAAAAGTTTGCGAGAACAGCGTTGAAATAGATGGAACTGGCACGTCGCTTGAGGCTCTGAACGTCGATGCAAAGAACACTCCCGATCTTGTTCCAGTCTGTGCTGCTCTTGCATGCTTCGCCCAGGGCGTTTCTAAAATAACCGGCACGAAGCGACTTAGGCTTAAAGAGTCGGATAGATTGGCATCACTTTGTGCTGAGCTGGGAAAAATGGGCGCGAAAGTGCAAAAGGGTCCTCGAAGTCTAACCGTGACCGGAGCCGCCCGCTTGCACGGCGCATTGGTTGACCCACACAACGATCACCGCGTGGCGATGGCCTGCGCGGTTGCAGCTCTCGGTGCAGAAGGTCAAACCACTATTCAGGATGCTGAGTGCGTCAGAAAGTCTTATCCACAGTTCTTCACTCATCTGAAACTGTTAGGAGCGGAAGTTGTTGGCGGGTAATTCGATTGGTAAAGAGTTCACGGTAACCACGTTCGGCGAGAGCCACGGCAAATACGTAGGCGTCGTAGTGGACGGTTGCCCAGCAGGCTTGCCTCTCTCTGAAGCAGACTTTCAAGCTGAACTGGACAGGCGTATTCCTGCAGAGCCCAAGATTGTTTCTGGAAGAATCGAAAAAGATGTCCCTAGAATTCTGTCAGGAGTCTTTAACGGGTTCACCACCGGGGCTCCAATAGCCCTTCTTGTTGAGAACAAGGAGGTTGACTCCCAGGATTACGAAGTGATCAAGGACCTGCCGAGACCCGGACACGCCGATTACCCCGCCCGAGTCAGGTATGGGGGCTTTAACGATTACCGTGGCGGCGGACGCTTCTCAGGCAGAGTCACGGTAGCGCTCATAATGGCTGGAGCCATCGCGAAAAAACTACTTAGCCAATTTGGCGTAGACGTCTTGGCTTACACCGTGGCAGTTGGGAAAATTAAAACTGACAAGAAGTTTAGTGCTGAAGAAATACGAAAGAACAGGTACATGGCAGCAACGCGGTGCCCCGATTTGACCTGTGCGGAAAGAATGGAGGAAGCCGTGGTCGCAGCGAAGAAAGAGGGTGAAAGTTTGGGGGGAATAGTCGAATGTGTAGCGTTGAACGTTCCCGTGGGTGTCGGAGAGCCGATGTTTGACTCGCTTGATGCTGATTTAGCGAAAGCTTTGTTCAATGTTCCCGCCGTGAAGGGCGTTGAGTTTGGTTTCGGCTTCGGGATTGCAGGGTTAAAAGGCTCAGAAAGCAATGATGCTTACGTTATGCAAGGCGGAAGAGTCCAGACTTCAACCGATAACATGGGCGGAGTTTTAGGCGGCTTATCCAACGGCATGCCGATCACGATGCGCGTAGCCATTAAACCGACTCCATCCATCAGCAGAGAACAGAGAACCGTAAACCTGTCCACAATGGAAGACGCGAGCCTGACTATCAAGGGTAGGCATGACCCTTGTGTGGTTCCTAAAGCAGTGCCAGCGGTGGAAGCCGCCGTCGCCGTAACGTTGGCTGACCACATGATTCGTGCTGGCTTAATACCGAAAGTTTTGGAGAAAAAAAATAATGGATGAGCTTGAGAAGTATCGAAAACAGGTTGACCGAGTTGACGCATTGATCATGAAGGCGCTATCTGAGAGAACCAGAATATGCGTCGCCATCGGTGAAGTCAAGAAAAAGCGCGGCATCCCCGTGAGGGATATCTCCAGGGAAAAAGAGGTTTACAAGAGTGTCAAGGAGAAATCTGTTAAATTCGGTTTAGATCCCGTCCAAGTTGAGGCTGTTTACCGCGAAATAGTTAATATGTGCAGTGCTGTTCAAGAGAGGAAAGCCCCTGCAACGGAGAGTTAATCGGTAATGCTTTACGAAATAAACGAGAAAGCACTAAGGCTTGAAAGTGAAGGAAAAAAGATAATTCGCCTCAACCTAGGCGACCCTGACCTGCCTACGCCTGACGAGATAATCGAAGCCGCATACTCGGCGATGAAGGCTGGCAAAACCAAGTATTCTTCTTCTTACGGCGAGTACCCACTCAGGGAGAAACTTGCCGAACTCCACGGCGTTAAGGCTGAAAACGTGGTTATAACCCCTGGCTCCAAATGGGGCATTTTCGCCACTATGTACCTTGTGATGAAGGGTGGCGGCAACGTCATTATCCCGACGCCGTACTGGACGGCTTACGAACTAATCGCCCAAAGCCTCGGCGCCCACACGAAACTGTTGAGAACTGAGATGGAAAACGGCTGGAAAGTTGACCTTGACAAGCTTGAAAGTCTCATCGACGAGAACACGCGCATGATAATTCTTAACAACCCGAATAATCCGACGAGCAAAGTGATGGATACCCAAACGCTTGACGGCATAGTGGACATAGCCAACAAGAAAGGAGTCACGATTCTTTCAGACGAAGTCTACGGCACAATCAGCTTCGTTAAAACAAAAAGCATACTGGAATACGACGGCGAACACACACATATTCTTTCCAACGGCTTCTCCAAAACGTTCACCATGACCGGCTGGCGTCTCGGGTACGTCATAGCGAACAAGCAGTTGATAGACAACATAACCAAACTTAACCAAATCACAATCAACAACGTCCCAGTGTTCATTCAAGCAGCCGGGTTAAAAGCGTTGGAAATGCAGAAGCAGCTTGCCACAAAAATAAAATCCGTTTACAAGGAACGCGCGAGAATGGCAAGCAAAACGTTAGCCGAAGCACGTCTTTCCTTCACAGCGCCTGAAGCCCCCTTCTATGTTTTCCCCAAGCGTCAAGGCTTAGACTCGGAAAAGTTCACGTTGGACTTGCTTGACAAGGGCGTTGCAGTTGCTCCAGGCACGGCGTTCGGAGATTACAGGGAGCACTTCCGAATATCCTTGACGGCGCCCGGAGACGAAATAAAAATCGGCTTGGACAAGATAAAAGAGGCTTTGGAATGAAAACCGCGATTCTCGGCGCGGGAAAAATGGGAATTTGGTTCGCAAAGTTCTGCAAAGAAAACGGCGAGACCGTGATACTTGCGGATCGAAAAGCTGAGAAGCTGCTTGATCCAGGTAGGGAGCTAAGCGTTAAGACCACCACTGACTTCATTAAAGCCGTGGAAGACGCAGATAACATAATGATATGTGTTTCTATAAGCAGCTTCGAAGACGTTGTCAAGAAAATAGCCTCAAGCATCCGCGACGGGCAAGTGGTTATAGACATCTGTTCGATCAAGAGTTTTCCGGTCAAAGTCATGCATGAAAACATAAAGCATGGCTTGGTCTTGGGCACCCACCCGGTTTTTGGTCCAGGAAGCAGCGGGGTCAAAGGCAAAACGTACATTCTTACTCCTACCAACTCTGAGGAGGAGAAGCATGCCAAGAAATTCAAGGGTTGGCTGGAAAAAGTTGGAGCGCACGTTTTTGTGATGTCGCCCGAAAAACACGACCAGTTGATGTCAGCGGTGTTGGGGTTACCGCATTTTCTCGGACTTGCCGTATGCGAAACCCTTCTCGAGCGAAAAGACCTTGCCGAAACCAAGCAGGTAGCAGGCACAACATACCGTATGCTTTTCACATTGGCGGAGTCGACGGCGCTGGAAACTCCTGACCTGTATGCTAACCTGCAGATGCGACTGCCCGAGCTGGAAAAACTCGAAGACCTCTACATTGCCAAAGCGCAGGAATGGCTGGACCTTGCCAAGCAGAAAAACCCGCAGGCGATTGTTGACAGAATGGAGAAGCTCAAGGCTAAGCTGCTGAAGGCTGACCCAGACTTTGCGCAAAGCTATGAAGTTATGTACAAAATGCTCGAAGCAACAGAAAAATAGAAAAGCTCTTGCGGCAATCGCTTATTTTCGACTGAGTTACAATGTCAAACGGGAAAATAGAAAATATTAAAACCATGAGGGAAAGAAAGTAGGCGGGTGTTTGTTCATGAAAACATTGATCGTGAATTGTTCTTTGAAAACAAAAAGCGAGGCTTTGGTCGAGGCTATCAGTAAATTCAGTGAGTACACTGTTGTGCAGTTTGGAGACATCGGTCTTGGCTTCCGCATCTATAATGACATTGATTCTGTTGTCATCAGCGGGTCTGGAGCAAGAATAATCAGTCCTTCTGACAGAGCCTTGTTCGAGGGAGTCGTGGGTCTGATAAAAACCTGTAACCTGCCTTTGCTGGGCATTTGCTTTGGTCATCAACTGCTTTGCTGGACGTTCGGCGCGAAGGTTGGGGCGCTGGCTCAAGCCGTTGTCAAGTTTGAAAAAGTGAGGGTGGTCGATGTTGACGACTTATTCGTAGGCTTTGCGCAACAGCAGGCGATACCTCTCGCTGAATCACACTATGATTATGTCTTAAAAGAAGGCCTTGATCAGGCTGGTTACATGCTGCTCGCGGATTCTTCCTCATGCGAGGTGGAAGCAGTTAAGCACATGAGCAAGCCGTTTTACGGCGTTCAGTTTCATCCCGAACGCATAAACGTCGAGAGTGAATCGCATCCTGAGGGACACAGGGTTATCGGGAATTTCTACAGTAACGTTGTCAAGCGATAGAACGTTTTGCACGGAGATATTTCGTCACAACTTACAATACATTTATCCTTTCATTTCTCTAATGTGCAATTCAAACTTCGAGCTGAATGTTGTTCCACATGTAACAAGCACGTTACAATTACATTTTACTGCAATTCAAATAGACTAAATCTTTCGCAAGTTAAAAAAATCAGCAACTTATTCAGTGCGGTGAGAGCGCTCTAACAACAAGTTCTCCTTCGTGAAGCCAAACTTGCCGTAGAGCTTTCGCGCCTTCCGATTGTTCCATCCAGTAGAAACATGAAGCTCAGCAATATTTTCAGCATCGGCACGTTTGATTAATGCTTTGAGAAGTTCTGAACCAACTCCTCTGCTTTGATAAGTGGGATGTACAAAAAGGTCCACTATTAAGCCCTGTTTCTGGCACTCCCAAAAAGAGGGGAAAACAGCGCAGTCAACGAAACCAACGATTGAGGAATTAAACTCAGCTACTAAAACTATGAATTGGTTGCTGCTTAGACTTTTCTGAAGGTTTTCTGTCAAAAAAATCGTGTTTCCATTCCAAGTTTCTTCATCAGGCTTCGTCGACGCCAATACTTTGATTATTAAGCTTATTGTGACAATTTGGCCTTAGGATATGACCCTAAGATTTTGATGAACACCGCGTACTTCTCCAACGCCTTCAAAGCTTCAGCGCACTGTTTCTCGCCTCGGTGCCCCTCGAAGTCAAGATAGAAGTTGTATTCCCACGGCGTTTGCTTGGTAGGTCTTGATTCGATTTTGGTCAGGTTTATGTCTCTTTTAGCGAATTCGCCCAGCGCATGGTAGAGAGAGCCTGGCTTGTGGACGGCTGAGAAGATGATGCTGGTTTTGTCCTGGCCCGTCGGCTTCGCATCTTCTTGAGACAGGACGAAGAAACGAGTGTAGTTTTCAGGGTTATCCGAGATGTCTTCGGCGAGGATATGCATGCCGTAGATGTTGGCTGCTCTTTCGCTCGCAATCGCTGCCGCGTTCCTCAGGCCTTTTTCTTTAATCATCTTAACGCTGCCTGCTGTATCATAGGTCGGAATGAGTTCGCGTCCAAATTCCTCGAGGAAACGCTGGCACTGCCCCAGAGCTTGCGGATGCGAGTAAACAAATTTAATATCTTCAAGGGCTACGCCGGGGTTAGAGATGAGGCAGTGTTCGATTTTCACGACTACTTCGCCGCAAACTTTCACGTCATACCGTAGGAAGAGGTCGTAGTTCTGCGTTACGCTGCCCTCTAAACTGTTCTCGACGGGTATGACCCCGTGCTGGGTTTCCTGCGTGCACACGCTGTCAAAAACCTCCTTGAAGTCGCTGCAGGTTTTAACCTCCGTTTTCGGTCCGAAGATCTGGTAAACTGCGTTTTCGCTGTAGGCGCCACGTTCGCCTTGGAAGGCAACTTTCACTTTTTGTTTCCCTTCTTATGATTCTTGATTAGGAGCTTGTTTATACCGTTTATCATCGCGTCAACGCTCGCCATCACTATGTCTTCTCTTGCCGCACGAGCTGAGACAATGTTGCCTTTTTCATCTTCGACTTTTATGATTACTTCCGCGACAGCGTTCGAGCCGCCGGTGATTGCTTCAAGCCGGTACTCGTTCAGCCGGACTTTTTCCAGGTTGTTGGTGAGTTTCTGGATGGCTTTTAGGACTGCGTCAACTGGACCAACGCCCGTCTCTGCCGCTATGTATTCTTTTCCATCCAAAGCTAATCGCACTGAGGCCGTTGGGATGACTTTGATGCCTGTTACGACGGCTAGATCGCATAGGTCAACGATTTTTTCTTCCCCTATTACTTCGCCCATGACTGCTGAAGTCAACGCCAGCAGGTCGGCATCCGTCACCATCTTGCCCTTGTCCCCTAGCTCTTTGACACGTTGCACAATCTCTTGCAGTTGCTGCTCGGTCGGGTGGATGCCTATTTCTTCCAGTTCAGCCTTGATTCCGCGTGTCCCAGACAGTTTTCCAGCGACAAGTTTTCTTGTGCGTCCGACCACTTCAGGGTCTATCGGCTCGAAGGTTAACGGCTTCTCTGTTACTCCGCGTGTGTGGATTCCTGATTCGTGCGCAAACGCGTTTTCACCGACGATTGCCTTGTTAGGTTGGACGGCGATGCCTGTTAAGGAAGAAATCAGTCTGGAGGTGCTGTAGAGTAGCCGCGTGTTTACGCGCGTTTTGTACTTATAAATCACATGTAACGCCATGACCACTTCTTCAAGCGAAGTGTTCCCAGCTCTTTCTCCTAACCCGTTGACGGCAACGTGCACTTGAGTGGCGCCCGCCTCGACAGCGGCCAGAGAGTTCGCGACCGCTAACCCGAAATCGTCATGGCAGTGGATGCTGATCGGAACATTAACTACGGTTTTCAGTTCCTTAACGAGTTCCATCGTGGTTCTCGGAGTCATTATGCCCACGGTGTCTGGGACGTTCAGGCTGTCTATCCCTGCTTTCTCTGCCGCTTGGCAAACCTGTTTCAGGAAAGGCAGTTCTGAACGGGTTGCATCCATCGGCGAGAACTCGCATTTGAACCCGTGCTTCTTCACGTACTCAACTGATTCCACCGTTGAAGACAGCACTTGCTGGGGCGTTAGGTTCACAGCGTACTTCATCTGAACGGGCGAAGTCGGGATGAAAACGTGGATTAAGTCAACGTCGCAGTCGATTGCCGCGTCAATGTCCGCTTTTGTGGCTCGGGTCAGCGCGCAGATTTCAGGTTTCAACCCTGCTTGAGCGATTTCTTTAACGACTTTTTTTTCGCCCTCCGATGAACTTGGGAACCCAGCTTCAATCACGTCAACGCCTAGCTTGCTTAATTGACGTGCAATCTCAATCTTGTCGTCGGAGGTCAAAGAAACGCCGGGGGTTTGTTCGCCGTCTCTTAGAGTAGTGTCAAAAATACGGATACGTCTTGAAGTTTTACCGCTCATTTTCTCAACCAGTTTCCGCTGTTATGGCCGCAGCAATGGCTTCTGCCATTCCCACGGTCGTCGTGTTGCCGCCGCAGTCTGGAACAGTTTGACCGTTACGTAAAGCGTATACGACGCCATTTTCTATCGCTTCGCCAGCTTGGATGCATCTTTCATCGCCGTACTTCTCGCCCAGCCAGTCTAGCATCATTTTCGCGCTCAGAATCATTGAAATCGGGTTCGCAGTGTGTTTTCCTGCCCTGTTGGGTGCTGAACCGTGGATAGGCTCGAAGAGCGCGAAGTTGTCGCCTACGTTTGCGCCTGGAGCCATGCCTAACCCCCCGATCAGCTGGGCTGCCTCGTCTGAGAGGATGTCGCCGAACATGTTGCACGTGCATAGCACGTCGAATTCTTGTGGCTCTTTGATTAGGCGCATCGACGCCGCGTCAACGTACAGTTCGTTGTAGGCGATGTCTGGGTACTGCTTTGATGTTTCTCGGCATATGCTGGCGAAGAACCCGTCAGTGACACGCATAACGTTGGCTTTGTGTATGGCGGTTACTTTCTTCTTTCCGCTGCGCAGGCGCGCCATTTCGAAGGCTTTTTTGGCGATGCGCTCGCAGTTCCTTCGAGTGATAACTCTCAGGCAAAGGGTAGTGTCGTTGCCGATGGTGAATTCTAATCCCTTGTAAACATCTTCAGTGTTCTCCCTGACGAACAGCATGTCAATGTCAGGTCTCGCCACAGGAACGGCTGGGTAAGCCTTCAGCGGGCGCAGGTTCGCGTACAAATCGAACATTAACCTGAGTTTGACTATGACGTCTGCCGCTGATTCGCCGACGGGACCTTTCAGGCAGGCATTTGACGTCTTAATTTTTTCTATGCTGTCAGCAGGTAAAGCCGTGCCTTTTTTTGCCAAGGTGTCGTCGCCTGCTTCCGCCTCAACAATCTTGAGCATTATGCCGAATTTTTTCTGAGCAGCATCTAACACTTTCAAGGTTGCTTCTGTCAGTTCCGGGCCAATTCCGTCCCCGGGAACTAAGGAAATCACATACTCGTTCATTTCTTGTTTAGCCTCCTTCGAAGATTCTCGATTAATCCGCCATCCGCTAATATTTCAAGGATGAACGGCGGCAACTTTTCTACTTGAAGCTTCTTGCCGTTCGAAACGTTTTCTACTTTGCCCGCTTCGAAATCCACTGCTAAATCATCGCCTGTCTCAACAGCGTTCGATATGCCTTGGCACTCCATTGCTGGCAAGCCGATGTTGATGGAGTTTCGGAAAAATATGCGCGCGAAAGACTCGGCTAACACGCACTTCACACCAGCGTACTTCAGCGCGAGCGGCGCTTGTTCTCGGCTTGAGCCGCACCCGAAATTTCTGCCGCCAACTATGATTACGCCTTTTTTTGCTTTTTCAGCAAAAGCCGGGTCCAAGCCTTCAAGAGCGTGTTTTGCTAACTCATAAGGATCAATCAGTACTAAGTATTTTCCTGCCAGAATAACGTCTGTGTCAACGTTGTTCCCGAACTTTACAGCTTTGCCCACGATTTTCATGCTCCCACCTCAGCCTCCAGTCTTCTCGGGTCGGTAATCTTGCCAGTCACCGCTGAAGCAGCAACCGTCGCCGGAGAGGCTAGGAACACGCTGGCTTCCGTACTGCCCATTCTTCCTATGAAATTCCTGTTCGAACTGCTAACGCAGGTTTCACCCGTCGCCAACAAGCCTATGTGGCCGCCTAAGCATGGGCCGCACGCTGAACCACAGACTATAGCGCCTGCATCAGTGAAGATTTCCAGTAAGCCCTCCTTCAATGCTTGACTGTAAACTTCCTGCGACGCTGGAATCACGATTGCCCTAACGCCGTCTTTCACCGTTTTACCCTTCAACACTTCAGCTGCTAAACGTAAATCTTCAATTCTGCCGTTGGTGCATGAACCGATGAACGCCTGCTCAATCGCGACGTTTCCTACTTCTGAAACCGGCTTGACATTGTCAACTGATGATGGACAAGCAACCTGCGGCTCCAATCTTGACACGTCGAACTGCACGGTGCGATCGTAAACCGCGTCTTTGTCGCTTTTCAACGCTTCAAAGTTCGGCATTGATTTCACTCTTCCTTCCAGGAACCTGCGCGTTGTTTCGTCGGGTTCAATGATGCCGTTTTTAGCGCCCATTTCGACAGACATGTTACACAGCGTCATTCTTCCAGCTATGCTCATGCTCTTTATTGTTGGGCCGGTGAACTCTGCGGCTTCGTATATGGCGCCGTCAACCTTCATGCGTCCAATTATGGATAGAATCAGGTCTTTCGGTGTAACGAACTTTTGAAATTCGCCAGACACGTTCACTCTAACGGCTTTAGGCACTTTCAGCCAGATCTTCCCCGTGGCTAAGACTGCTGCCGTTTCAGTTGAGCCGATTCCCGTTGCGAAAGCGCCGAACGCTCCGTAAGTGCAGGTGTGAGAGTCAGCGCCGACGATTACGGTGCCTGGGACCACATGGCCCTTTTCCGGCATAACTTGGTGGCAGATTCCGCCTCTGCCCACGTCGTAGATTCGTATGTTCTGGTCTTTGGCGAATTTGCGCATGGTCTTGTGCAGTTCTGCGGCTTTAACGGATTCGGCTGGTACTTGGTGATCCAGTATTATCACTGCTTTCTGGTTGTCCCAGACTTTTTGCACGCCTATCTTCCCGAAGGCTTCTACGGCTAAGGGCCCGGTTAAATCGTGCATCATGACCATGTCAACGTTTGTATCCACTATTTCTCCCGGGTGCACGGATTTTTTTCCTGAGGCTTTAGCCAGGATTTTTTCAGTTATGTTCATTCTTGCACTCTTCTGTTTTCAATTTACCTTTTTCACTGTTTATAATTACGAACAAGTTTGTCATTTTCAGGAACCTTGAAGTTAAGGTTTTCCGTTAACCGAAACGATTTATTCGTCTATTCTTACCGATTTTGCCCCTCGCGCCAGTGCAGTTATTCCTGTTCTTGCAAGTTCAATGACGCCTGAGGCTTTCATCAAGTTTAGGAACGCATCTATCTTGTCGGGTGTTCCGGTGATTTCAACAGTTAAACTGTCGGTTGAAACATCTAAGACTCTTCCTCGGAAGACTTCCACGGTGTTGATGATGTCTGAGCGTTCTTTCGAGTTCGGCGAGTTAACTTTAATCAGAGCCAACTCACGCATCACAAGGTTTCCCCGTTCCAGTTCCTTGACTTCGTGCACGTCGATGAGTTTTGCGACTTGCTTGACGACTTGAATGATTGTTCTCTCATCCTCGTTGACCGTGATTGTCATGCGCGCCACGTCTTTCTGTTCGCTTGCACCAACCGTGATGCTTTCAATGTTAAAGTTTCTACGTCGGAACAGGTTGGAAACCTCGTAGAGTACACCTGGCTTGTTTTCAACAAGCACCGAGATTACCTTGGTTTTTCCAGCTTCCATTAATAGTCACCTCTCTGTTGTGGTAAACCGCAGCCTGGAGGCACAAAGGGCTGAACGTCCTCTTCTGAACCTATAGGCACATCGATGACTGTTGTGACGTCACTTTTCAGCGCTGTCTTAACGGCTTTTTGGAATTCCTCGATTGAAGTCACCCTCAAACCCTGCGCTCCATAAGCCTCTGCCAGTTTAACAAAGTCAGGTGTCTTACCCAGTTTCACTGCCATGTAGCGGCCATTGTAGATCATTCTTTGCCACTGCGCCACCATGCCCAGCACCGAATTGTTCAACACTATAACCGTGACGGGGATCTTCTCCGCCACTGAGCACGCTAGTTCCTGCTCGGTCATTATGAAACTGCCATCGCCGGCTATGTCAACGACGGTTCTTTCGGGACAGGCGACTTTTGCTCCCAGCGAGGCCGGAAACCCGAAACCCATCGTTCCCAAACCTCCTGAGCTGATGAAGGTTCTCGGCTTTAAGGCTTGGAAGTACAGTGCTGACCACATCTGGTTTTGCCCGACCTCCGTGGTGACTATGGCATTTTCGGGAAGCAGTTTCCTTAGTTCCAGCAGCAACGCCTTCGGTACCAGATCTTTCGGTCTTTCTTTCAGCAGTGGACTCAGCTGTTCTTTTGCTTCTTTAACCCGTTTTGTCCAGGCGTTACTTTCATCTTTACGCAGCTTACTAGCTAAAGCGGGAAGCAACAGTTTCAAAGCGGCTTGGGCGTCGCCCACTATGCCCACGTCAACCTGAATGTTCTTGCCGATTTCTGCTTCGTCAATGTCAATATGGATCTTCTTCGCGTTAGGCGCAAAAGAATCCAAGTTTGCTGTCGCACGGTCAGACAGTCTTGTCCCAACAGCTAACAGCACGTCTGCTTCACTCATCAACCTGTTCGCAGCCGGGTTTCCATGCATTCCTATGCTCCCAACCGATAAGGGGTGACATTCGGGGAATGAGCCTTTACCCATGAATGTCGTGGCAACTGGCGCCATCAGCAGGTCAGAAATTTGCATGAGTTCGTCTGAAGCATTTGAGATTATGACTCCGCCGCCTGACAGTATCATTGGCTTATGAGCTTTCATGAGCAAATGAGCAGCTTCGCTGATTTTAGTCAAATCTATCTCGACCATTGACTTGTAGCCTTTTGCCTCGATTTTGTCCGTTATCACCACGTCGCCCGTTTCTGCCTGCACGTTTTTCGGCAAGTCGACCAGAACTGGCCCTGGCCTGCCCGTGGACGCTATGTAGAAGGCTGTGTTAACGACCGTTGGGATTTCACCTACTGTCCTGGGCTGAAAATTGTACTTGGTGATTGGCGTTGTAATGCCGATTATGTCTGCCTCTTGGAAGGCGTCTCTGCCGATTACGTAGGACGAGTTGATTCCTGAGGAAGGAACCTGCCCTGTTAACGCAACTATGGGCGAAGAATCCATGTAAGCATTTGCTATTCCCGTCACGAGGTTCGTGGCTCCAGGTCCTGAGGTTGCCATGCACACTCCCACTCTTCCGCTAGCTCTAGCGTAGCCTTCAGCTTCGTGCGCCGCGCACTGCTCGTGCCTGGCGAGTATGTGCCTGATTTTCGTGTCGCAGCATAACGCGTCGTATACAGGCAATATGGCTCCGCCTAAGATGCCGAATATAACCTTCACGTTTTGCCTTTCAAGAGATTCTAAGAGCGCTTTTGCACCAGACATTTTAGTCATTTCATCACTTCACCTTTTCGATAACTAGACTCTCGTCCACAAAAAAACTGTGAAAATTTTTCAACGGTTATTTCAGAGGGTCTACTAGAAGAATCAAAGAATAAGTACCCGACGATCCCAGCTATTGAGGTGTCGATCCCTCATTTTCATGCCTCTTAAATACCACGTACCCTAATGGTACACTCTGTGAACATAAAAAGTTTACGGTGTCTACAAAATTTGTTTACACTTTTCTACCGACAGTTTAAGTTGGTAAAAAGTGGCTTGCAGTCAAATTGCTCGTCAACCAGCATTTCGCGATACTGAGTAAAGTTTTTTCAATGAATAATAGTTGCTCCCACAAAAGCACTTATTACTAACAAGTCTTTCTTGACTAGCTGTGAAAATTTATGTGCGAATTCAACGTTATCCTGAATGGAAAAACCCAGTTTAAAGATGTAATCTACGCTAAAGCTGAAGGCGACAACGTCACGGTCAGGAACGTTCTTGGGGAAGCGAAAGATTTCAAAGGCTGCAAAATCGTTGAAGTAGACGTTAACTCCACAAGGCTGATCCTTGCTGCCTTGAAGTGACTCGACTCGATTCCGTTCGTCCCTGGTTTTTTCATTCTCCAACTTTTTACCCTTCACAATCCAAACTGAACTTTAAAACAAGAAGCAGTCTGCAACGACAAATATTCTATATAAGCGCGCTTGCACATAGCCGACTAAATTACTCCTGACAAAAATGGATAATTAAACATGATTTAGCCGAAAAATCAGGGAATCTTTCGGCAAACTCATGTTGAGGTTTAACTTAATTAAGTAAACAAAGTTTAATGTATTTTTAGGGTTAAGCGTTTTCTAGCTTTGGTTGTTCCAAAAACCAAAGAGTTTAAGTAAAGCATGGCAAGTCAACTTGGAAAGGAAGCGTAGATGAATAGCAGGCAAGAGTTCGAAGAGGATTTAACGGTTTTGCTTTCTAGGATAACAAGCGATTCCGACGAAAAGGTCAAGAATAAGCTTAACATCCTCAAAGATTGCCTGGTAAACCTGCGTAAGGCGAACATTGTTAAAATCAACCATTCAATCATGGAGCTTGTTTGTGCGAAGTACCTGATGGAAAAAGGCTACGAGGTTCAGATTGAGTACCCGCTGAACGAAACCTTAACCTGCGACCTGTACGCTACAAAAGGCCTCGGAAACCTTATCGTAGAGGTTGAAACAGGTTATATTCCGCCCGAAAACGCTTTGGCACCGTTAACCTACACTTCGGCGCGGTTAGCAAGCAAAATAATAAGGTACAGCAGTTTTGCAGGAAAATTCGCACTGGGCGTTCCGCCTCACTATATTCTGCCCTTGCCTCGAACACTGTCCAAACTGCCGAGAAGCCGTAAAGACTGGGAAATTCTGCTAATAAAAAAGCTCTGCGACGTGTACTACTACAACCCGCCGGTTACAGTTGAAGAAATAAGAAATGCACGCATACATGAAATCTACATAATCGATGTGGATCACGCGAAAGTTAGCGAAATCGACCCAGAGGCTTATCTCAAGAGAGCAATGGAAAGAGGAATAGCTTATGATTATATGCCTGACTTGCCCGCTGAAGTCCGGGGGTAACAAGGCGAGTGTCGTTTTGCGTTTACATTTTACTATGCACTGACGGCACCTTCTACACCGGCTACACCAAGGATTTAGATGCTAGAACAAAGCTGCATCAGAACGGGAACGGCGCAAAGTATACTAGATCGCACAGGCCGCTGAAGCTCGCGTACTTTGAACTGTTTGGTTCCCGAAGCGAAGCGATGAAGCGGGAGAGGGAAATAAAAAGATTAAGCCACCAGCAGAAACTTGACCTCGTTAACGCTCAAACAAGAAAATCATTGAAAGATGAACCTGTTTCTTGTCGATAGCAATCGTTTCCCTCTGAATTTAAGTATTTTAACGCAGTGAAACGGGAAAAACAGGAAGATTAAACGGTCAATTTTTGGGACAAAATCGAGTCAGCAGTTCCTGATTCGTTTCAGAAAAGTTAACGTTTCAAAGAAAACTACGCCAAAAAATGCCCTTTCTGGATATTAAAAAGGGCGACAGAATCGTTTTTTAAATTTGTTTTAATCCGGAATTTCTTTAGATAAGCAGTGTTAATGCCGCTCCCGTGATTATTGGAACGAGAACGTTGTCGTTTACTGGCAAAGGAAGAACTTCAACGGTCATCGCGATCGCTGCGCCGGCAAAGGCTAAAAGCGGCTTCGAAGGCAAAAACAGTAATCCACCCAAAAACGCGAAAAGCAACCCTGCCAACGAACCTTCCCACGTTTTCGCCTTGTTAAACGGTAAAGAGGTTGAAATTCGGCCTCCGAAAAGTGACGCTGCGCTGTCTCCTAAGCAAAACATGGCGATTGCGGCGTAGCTTGCAGGATGCGGAAAAACGAGTAAAGTGAACAGGATGCCCCCCGCGAAATACAGTGGTGCAGCGGCAAACCCGTGCAGTTCGGATTGAGACGCAGCGTGTCTTGTTATGGATGATATTAGAGTTAGGCTTTTCCCTTCTAAACGCAAGAGTTCAGATACTGTGTATGTTAAGACTATGATGAAGATTAACGCTCCAACTACGGGAATGCCTATTAAACCAGCGATTATCGGCATGAAAATTCCGCAAGAATGAATGCCTTCTCTGGTAAGATCGTTTGCTGATGGAAAAGAACGCCTATTCGGCTTGCCGTCTATTATAGGTATGATACCGGAAAGTTTGCCGTTTACCACCCTGTCTGCTTTAATTCGTATAATAAAGTCGGGGTTAAAGCCGATTTTAAGCGTTCCTGGCTGGAACATGGAACGGTTGTTTCTATCGTCAGCCACGATGATGCTGTCGCTCAAGCTTAAGTTTTCAGCGGTCAAAATTTGGTTTAAGATTTTCAGTTTGCCGTTAGGTTCGATAGCGTCGCCTGAAATTTTGCCGGTTAGTTCGCCGTCTTTCGTTTCGACTTCAACACCGTAAGCGTAATCGGCGCCTAATGAATCGGCTAACTTCTTAACGATGACCGTTGGTAAGCCGGAGCTGATTAAAGCGATCTTGCAGTTTCTCGCTTTTATCTGTGAGAAGATGCTTTGCATGTTTGTCGATGGGATTTTTTCAAAAATTGCCGTTAAGGCGTCGAGCTTAACTCCCTTCAGTTCGTTGAAGAGATTTTTTAACACGGAGTCAAGCTTGAGAATACCCGTTTCATAGAGGAAACCGTAAAAAAGAACCCTGATCAGCCTAACGAACCCTAAGCTTTTTTCAACATCGAAAAAGAAGAGGTTTTTCGGGATAAGCACCCCTTCCGCGTCAAAGACTACAAGCCTACGTTTCTCTACAGCCGCCATCGCTCTCTAAACTCGCAAATCCCCTTGGTGCATAACAGAAAACTGTAACTTGCTAAAGATAAATTATCCTGTCTAATTGAAAATCGCACTTGAAGCACCATTTGAAAAAAGTTCCATTCAGCCATCGGTTACCGCTTTTTTCCTGTCAAAAAATCGCATCGAGTTGCCAGTAACGTTCAATGACTTTCATTGACGGCCATTGACGTTTGTTGACGTTTATTGACGCAACCTGCAAATGGTTTAAGCTCTGCCGCAAAAAAACAACCCAAAGTAAATTGATGAAAAAATGCAAAATCAACTTGTTGTTCTTCTTTCAAAAAAAAGAATCTTCTAAGCAGCCTGTAACCAATCAGGCACGATTTACCTAGTATTCGCGGATGATTCACTTCTAAATTTTGCAGCACGATTAGCGATTAACGTAGCCACCGCGCCGGCAGCGACTCCTGCGTCGATGTTAACAACCGCTAAACCCAGTGAGCATGACTGAAGCATAGCCATCAGCGTGCTTACGCCTTTCTCGCCGAAACCGTAACTGTTGGAGGTCGGAACTGCGATGACTGGAACGTTAACCATGCCCGCGACAACGGAGCACAGGGCGCCTTCTCTGCCTGCAACAACGACAATAACGTCGACATCCTTCATGATTAAATCCTTTAATGGTTGAAGCAGCCTGTGGATGCCAGCGACGCCCAAATCGTACGACGCACAAACCTCGCAGCCCATCTCCTCAGCGATCACCTTTGCCTCTTCAGCCACTGGAATGTCAGAAGTGCCCGCCGTTAGAATTCCGATTTTTCCACCAGTACTTTTAACCACGAACCCCTTGTTTTTTATGACCACCATCCTCGCTTTTTCATTAACCTGAAAGGCGGCGTCTCGAGGCATCGCCTTGTTGAGGGCTTGAATCTGTTCTTGGCTGCACCTGCTCACTATAACTCTTCCGTTTTCACGCATCATTCGCAGTGTTATTTCAACGACATCCGCCGTTGTTTTGTTTTCAGCCAAAACTACTTCAGGTATGCCTTTTCTGGCTTCCCTGTTAAAATCAATCTTTACCATGCCTTCAACCTCAGCAACAGCTAAGACGCGCACAAGCTTCTCTGCTTCCTCAACCGTTAACTCGCCCTTGGCAGTTTTTTCAAGAACATCCTTCAAAGCGTACATGGTTTAATCACTTGCCTAAGAACCGCAAGTAATATATCGTTTTTGCCTTTTTAATATTGGCAAGCGGTTGAAACGTAATGACTGAATTTTCTAAAATAGTCACCATTGACTGCCAAGTCGCTGGCGTTTCTGGAGACATGCTGCTGGGCGCACTGCTGGATCTTGGGGCAAACGTAAACAAAGTTGCCTCAGCAATAAAAAACTTGGAAACCGCTGAGTACGGCTACAGCAACGTGACGGTGAAAATTCAGCAGGTTATGCGCAAAGAGTTCAGGGCCACCAAAGTTGACGTTACAGCCGAAGGAAAATCAAGAAAAAACGGCGAACAATTAATCAGCATAGTTGAAAAAACAGCTGCAAAACTTGAGCTTTCACCAAAAGCAAAGCAATATGCCTCGAACGTCATCCACACGTTGGTTGATGCCGAAAAGAAAATCCATGGGCGACACTTAGCGGATGCGCATCTGCACGAGGTTGGGTTGGTTGACACTGCCGCGGAAATAATCGGTTCAGCCGTCGCTATGGATGACCTCGGCTTCTTCAACGCCAAGATCGTTGCGACACCGGTCTCTGTGGGCGGAGGCTTATTTCACTTCTCACACGGCACGGTTTCAAGTCCCTCCCCCGCGGCGTTAGCCATTTTTCAATCAAAAAATTTTCCGATTAAAGGGGGACCAGTCGAGGCTGAACTCGCCACGCCTACAGGCGCTTCATTGATCGTTAATTTAGCGGAAGAAGTGAGCAGCTTTTACCCTGAGATGACCCCGCTGGTGGTCGGTTACGGTGCAGGCGGCAAAGATTTCTCTGAAATCCCCAACATTCTTCGAATAGTAACGGGTAAACCCGTAGAAAACTGCCTGATGAAGGACCAGGTAGCCGTGATAGAAACCAACCTTGACGACGTGCCAGGGGAAATCGTCGGGCATGCCGTTGATAGGCTTCTTCTCCAGGGAGCAAAGGATGTGAGCGTCATTCCCATGTTCACTAAAAAGAACAGGCCTGGGCAAATAGTGAAGGTCATCGCTGACCAAAAAGACACTCAGCGTTTTTCTCGTCTGTTGGTTGAAGAGACTGGCACGCTGGGCGTCAGAGTTTACTACTGTGAAAGGCACATTGTAAATCGGGAATCATGCTCGGTGGACGTGTCTGAAGGCGGAGTGAAAGAGTTTGTCAAAGTTAAAATCGCCAAGGATGCTGATGGAAACATCATACGAATAAAACCGGAGTATGACGATCTCAAAAGGTTGGCGGAAAAAACTGGCAAGCCTCTCAGAGACCTCGCAGAGATCGCAATTTCAAGAGCAAGGGAACTTTTCATCCAGAAATAGGTAACTTGTATGGAAGAGTTAAGCGTTAAACTTGAGCAGCTTCGGAGTTTCATTAGGGAAACTGGAAAAGACGGCGTCGTCATCGCCTACTCTGGTGGAGTAGACAGCTCAACTTTGGCTGCGGTCAGCCACGAGGTTTTAGGTGAGAAGGCTGTGGCTGTTACAGCTCAATCTCCTACTTACGGTTCTGAAGAGTTAGCGGACGCTAAAAAAACGGCCAGGCAGATAGGCATTAAATTATACATCATTGAAACTGACGAGTTATCCAACGAGGATTTCAGCAGGAACCCTGAAAACCGCTGCTACTACTGCAAGAAAGAATTACTCCAAAGCCTAATTGACTTTGCACATGAAGTCGGGTTCAAAACCGTCTTTGAAGGCACAAACTTCTCCGATTTAAACGATCACAGACCCGGCTTCAAAGCAGTTAAAGAAGCAAAAAACGTGTACAGCCCATGGATGGTTAACAAGTTCACCAAGGGCGAGATTCGTCATGTGGCCAAAACAATGGGGCTCAGCGTTCATGACAAGCCTGCCTTAGCGTGTTTAGCGTCGAGGATACCGTTTAACGAAAGAATTACGCCTGAAAAACTGGCGAGAATCGACAAGGCGGAGCAGGCCGTAAAAGCGATAACCGGGGTCAAGCAGGTTCGAGTGAGAGACCACAACGGCTTAGCCAGAATAGAAGTGGGAAAAACGGAAAGAACGGCCTTTTGCAAAGTTGATATCTTAGATAACGTGGCTGAAAGCTTGAAAAAATTGGGTTTCAAGTATGTAGCAGTTGACTTAGAAGGTTACCAGTCGGGAAGCATGCTTAAAACTCTGGACAAGCAAAAATGAAAACAACGGTTTACTCCGGCATGTTAAGCTTGGAGACCTGTCGAAATTTGTATAATTTATATATTTACAGCACATATCAAGATACCGAGGACCTTGGGCATGGCTTGGTATGACGATCCAGTCACCGTCACTGCAGTTGCGGTAGTGATAATCTTCGCCTGTGGAGTAGTTATTCTTGCCATGCGACGCTTCAGTGCGAAGGGTCCACCCAAGAAAAAGCCTCAGCAGACTCAGTCAACGGCGGGTGAACAAAGTTCTGACTACGCTGGTCTACAGCCGAAAATCTCCAAGAGCATTCCGGCAGCGACGGCTACCAAGGCGAAGGATGAGCTTCGAATGTTGGATTTGGAACGGGAAATCTTAAGTGACGCAATCCGCCGACTCTACGAAGCTCAAGCTGAAGGAAAAATTACCGAGCAGGAACGGGTGCAGCTAGCCAGCTCCTACACGGCAAGAATGATGTCTATTAAAGAATCCACCTCAAGAGACGAATCCATAGTTGCATTGCACGATCTTGAGAGCATGCAGGAGGATTTGATGAAGCTTTTCAGCGAACGCTTCAGCGATTTAAACTCTAAGGTTGAAGAGCTAAGAACCCGAATTGATGTTAAACCGATAAAAGAGATACCCGTAAAAATGCCTGCGCCGGCGCAGACTTCCTCGACGGAAAAGGCTGAGGAGACGGAAGAAGAGGAAGAAGGAGAAAAACAGAAGCGGAAGCGTAAGCCTGAAGAGAAAACTGAGGCTAAAACTGAAGCCGAGAAAAGAATTGAGTCAATTCGCAGTGAAGTTGAGAAGGTTTTAGACAAGCTGGGGCAGATGGAAATTGAAGGCTAACGTTAACTCCGTCGAAGAGGCAAAGCGGAATGCGGCGTTAGCTGCGGTTAAGCATGTGAAGGACGGCTTTATCGTTGGTTTAGGCAGTGGAAGCACAGCAGCGTTTGCCGTGGAAGCCCTAGGCGAAAGAGTGAAACGTGAAAAACTGCGCATCATGGGTATTCCGACTTCGTATCAAGCTTTCCTGCTGGCAGTTGAATGCGGCATTCCAGTTACAAGTTTAGATGAACACCCCGAAGTCGACGTGACCATCGACGGGGCGGACCAGGTAACCCCTGAATTGTACCTAATCAAGGGCATGGGTGCGGCTCTTGCAAGAGAAAAAATCGTGGCAGCCGCCTCAAAACTAAACATTATCGTCACTGACGAGCACAAAAAAGTGAAATTTTTAGGAGAAAAAGGTCAGGGTGTACCCGTTGAGGTTTTACCCTTTGCTATCTCGCTGGTTAAACAAAAAATAACCGGTGCCGGCGGAAAGCCTGTTCTGCGCGAAAGCAAAGGCAAACTTGGCCCAACAATAACCGACAACGGCAACGCCATCTTAGATTCTTACTTCGGTGAAATCACAGCTCCAGCCGAGCTGGATGTTGAGGTGAAGATGATTCCTGGAGTCGTGGAAACGGGCTTCTTTGTTGGATTAACAGACATCGCCTACGTTGGAACCGCAGGCGCAGTGGAGAAAATCGAGAAGTTAAGGCGCAGATAGACCTCTGGCTTGATTGTTTCTAACACTTGTTATGTGCGAATGAACGAATTCCAGCTCTGACAGAGTTTTGATGATTAGATCTTGGATCGCAGCGTTCAAGTTGCCGCAGTAGTAAGGTCGCACAATCTTCTCCGAGAACTCTGTGATAAGCGAGGCAGGAACGCCGTGAAGCGTCAGATCTATCAATAGGTCCTCCTGCGTGGTTAAGACCGCTGTTTTCTTCCTGATGTGAATCACCTGTGAGTCACGCTTATCGTTCGGTGATGGTTAAAAGCTCAGCGAAGAAACTGCCTTGTAGCACAGCGGAGGGATAAGTGAAAGTGAAAAAACGCAGGCAAACGCTAGATAGGGGTCCCATAGCTGGTATAAGTGAAGATGCTGAAAACGTTTTCCACCGTAAACCTTCAGCGAACGCCGTTGACCGTGGAAGCTCCTGACGTTTTAACCTCAAAAACAGCGCTAAATCGTTTGGCTTTTATATGCAACAGAGTGCGTGTGGCTTCGAATTGAATCTTGTTTGAGAATATTGGAAGATGGGTTTGGGTCGCTGGGTGAGGCTTATCATTCAGCGCTTGCTTTTTCCGGCGCGTTTGAGAAGGCGTGGAGTGTTGACTCGTGAATCCACGCGTCTGGGTTTTGAAATTTAACTACTGGCGTTATGTGTCTTAATCTATCCGTCTCTTTTGCTTCAAGGCTGAATATGACTTCAATGATGGTTTCCCTGTAGGTGTCTTTTTCTTCAACGAACGCTTCGAAAACCTTCTTGAAATTCACCAGGTTTACGATGACTAATTTCGAAAACTCGTCGACTAAAAACTTAGGCGCTGAAGACTGCAGGTAACTCGTGTACACACCGCAGAGCAACTCTTCCATGTTGATTAATTCGTTGAGTATTTCAGAGGCGACCTCACAGTTTAAGTTGTTGATCCTGCTGATAGACTTTGAAAACGCGGAAATCTCGCTTAACAACTCATCCAAGTTTCTTCGGCAGCTTAAATTTTCAATCTCGCGCAAATCAAAGTTCCCAAGAATTCCCTGAATGATTTTTCCACGCTTCAGATGGTCGTAAGCCAAGCCTAAGACAAAACTGCTCTCGGGATGATTGATCTTCCTAGACAAAGTCTCGTACAGCTTGAAAGCCTCAAGTTCAAGCGTGTTGCAACACCGTAGATACACAGCACTTTCCTGAAGTTTCTCATTCAACTTGAACACCTGAAACAACAAGGTATCGTGAGTATTAATAAATATTATTGATTTTGTTTTGAACTGCCTATCTGTTCAGCAAGCATACAATTCGTGATTTTTAACGCCACAGGCAGGAAACATGAGATTTGGTGCGCGCTGGCAAAGATCCAAAAGAGCTCGACGGCCTTGTTCTAAACGATTGTATGCGAACGAAAACTTTTTTTGTGAGTCACGAGCTTCGCAGCACGATCATCGTGTTAGTTTTGACTATGCCCTCTACCATTCGGATTCTTTCTATACACTCGTTAATCTCGGTCATCTTCATGGCGGTGATTATTGCTACGATGTCGTATTCGCCGCTGACTTCGTAGGTTGTTTCAACGTTTGGGATGGCTTGGATTTTCTTTGACACTTCCTGCGTGGGGCAGCCTGGGTTGGCCGTAAGCAGCATTATGGCCTGCGCGCCTTCTGCAAGGCTGATTTTAACAGTGAATTTGCGTACAACCCCTCGGTCGGTTAATGTTTTGATTCTTTTTCGCACCGCGCCTTCCGATAACCCGATTTTCGCACCTATTTCTCCGTAGCCTGCTCGTGCATCGTTTTTTAGAAGTCTGATTATCTCGTTGTCTTTTTCATCCATTGCTTGTCGCCGAATGGTTATTGCTGTATGAAAAATTTAACGGTTTCCATTGCGAGTGCTCGATGCATACTAATTCAAGCATCAAAACCGCTTTCCACTTCTGTGTAAGTGCGAGTAGGGAGTTTACCGCCTTTTTGTCCTTAGGTGCTTTGTTTGTGTGCGCGCGCAAGTAGGGTCTAAAGGAGGTAAAAGTTTATGCAATTTGTCAATACAGGAGAGGGATCGGCTGGCTAGATGGTTTAAGGCGTTCAGGTTTAATGGGCTTGTTTTTTCCTCAGCCAAAACTGAGGCTTTCCAAGCGGAGGCACGTATCATGCCGACCTGCATGATTCTTTTCTTAGAAGAACAACAAGTTGATTTTGCATTTTTTGATCGTTTTGTTTTGGGTTGTTTTTTTGGGGCAGAGTTTGAATCATTTGCAGGTTGTGTCAGTAAGCGTCAACAGGCGTCACTGAACGTCAATAGGCGTCAATAGACGTTGCTGAGTAAGCCGTATTCTCAGTTGGAACGGCAAAGGCGAAACAAGCACAAGGGACGCTTACTGCAGCTCTGCCAAAGATTGAAGACCCTGATCTGAGGAAAGAAATCGAAGAAACACTAAAAACGAAGCCGTAAGAGTGAGTCAATTTTTTCAAGCGCTCGTACAATCTGAAGTTTAACTCCTCTCGTTAAGGCGCCATTTCTTTGAAACTACCGCTATGGCAGGAAGCCCCTCTAAAACGTACCGTTGTGCCCTGTGCGAGCCCTTGTGAATCAGAACTGGCCCTTTCATTCTGCGGCATTCACATACAATCTGCTCGGCCGATAGTTGATCGCCCACTTCTTTGCCTACCAATTAACTTTCCCCTCTTCCCAAAGCTTCTTCAGCACTTTGACTGTGAACTCTAAGTCCATTCTGAGGTCGTTGGCGATGTCGAAGGTTTCCGCTTCCCTGCCCTCTTTCAAGTAAGCAAGAATCTCTTCGCCAGCCTGCTCGAAATCTACGTTTTCGCTTATTTCGATGACTTTCAAACCGCCTACTTCCTCGACATATCTTTCAGTGGCTTGTCTTATGAAAGCGCTTCTCGATTTTGCGCCCGCGCGTCTGGCTGCTTCATCTATCTTTTGTAGTTCTTGCTTGGAGAAGCGTATAGGTACGATCTTTTCTTTTTCTGTGACCTTTTGCATTAAAGGCACTGCAATAATCTCAAGCAAGAATAGAGAAAAATGATAAAATTCCCCTTCTTTTTTATCATTTTTAGAGAACACAAAAAATCGTTTAGAATTGAGCATTCGGAAAGCAGGATTCCATGAGTTTTTTTGAAGGTTTTCGCATTGTTCGTCTCGCGCAATTTTGTTTTAACAAGTAGAGCTTAGCCCAGACTAGAAAACGAGATTGACATTCAAAGCTTGATACTAATGATTTTCGGGACAAAGCAGCGAGCTAACTCTTTTGTTATGGCTTTGGAAATATTATGTTTTTAGAAATATGCCTTATAGGTTTTTTTGAGGTTTGCCTTGTTAAAGGAAAGGGTGCACTCACAAGATTGAATAGGTTTTAATATGCAGCTTGACTTTTCAAGTAGATACACATCAATTTTGCAACCTCTAGGCTTATCGGACTATGAAATCAAAGTTTTTCTCACTCTCATTGAAATTGGTCCAACAAACTACAGGATCCTAGTCAAAGAGTCCAATGTTCCAACAGGAAAAATCTACCAAGTATTATCCACCTTAGAATCTAAAGGTTTCATTGAAGCCGATCAGGGAAAACCAAAACTGTTTAGAGCTATAGAACCGAAAAAAGCGTTCAGGAGAAGACTAAGGCAAATGGAGGATGATTACCTAGATCTTGAGCGTAGAATCAGAGATGAACTGCAGAACTTGCAATTCGAATACAGCCAAAGGTATGATAAGGCGCAAGGAACAGTTACCGAAGTTATAGTCGGATTCAACGCATTTGAAAGGGTTATAAAAGAGAATCTTCTCTCAGCGCAAGAGGAAGTTTTGATTTCTTCAACCGAACTCATATCCCGCCTTCACTTGGAAGAGCTCATTAAGGATTTGCGGTTGAAAGGAGTCAGCATAAATGCAATATGTCCTACTCTTCCAGCTACGGACAATGATATTTCTAAGGGTCTTATCGATAAACTTGTAGGACTCGGGGTTAAGATTCGAGTATTAGAATCAATCCCGTCTAAATATTTAATGGTGGACAACCGGAGTGTGTCGCTTTTCATAGATGGTTACGAGGACGAAACGTGCATCCAAATTCAAAGCCCAGCACTGTGCCAAGTTCTTCGAGAAAGCTTCATGCTAAAATGGGAAACCGGTAGAACGTTAACTCAAAATCACAAAAAACCATACACTGGTTTCAGACAAAATTGGAAAGACGGCAAGACTTACTCAAAATCACATTAGCGCATTCTGAATGTGAACGGAATGAATAAGATTAAAATTTAA